>Ga0160485_100015_pt1 | contig 327072 bp, 313 predicted proteins | sample DIDnMG_2_FD_108224 | JGI IMG/M metagenome (GOLD analysis project Ga0160485, IMG submission 108224) | Enriched soil microbial communities from UW Madison campus, WI, USA - DID2878_E24_Lignin MG | ecosystem: Environmental > Terrestrial > Soil > Unclassified | place: USA: Madison, Wisconsin...
GATCTCGTCGAAGGGGTTCATGCTCATCTTGACGTTGGCAATGTCCACCCCGGTGCCGTCGCTCTTCACGCGCACCTTCACGTTGTAATCGACGACCCGTTTGACAGGTACCAGAACCTTCATTGACTTGACTCCATTGGATTGCAAAAAGGGGGCTTCGAGGGCAAACCGGTCATTCTAGGGCGCGACCTTTGCCGCCTCTCCATTCTTCCTGCCGGCGCTGGCACCAGAAAAAGAACGATCGTGCTTTTTACGGATTATAAGGCAGCGCTTCAGCACCCGGCCTCTCGACCGACAAGTATTTGAACCGCCTCCGAAGCGCGCGGCCCGCACGGAAATCGATATCCGTGCCCGCTCGCGGTGCATTCGCGGCCCGCGAAAAGCGCCTTCTGCGGCCATTTCCCGGGTTTTCGCCGATATCTGGGCTGGCACGCAACCTGCAAGATGAATACTGTCGACAGCTGACTGTCGATCTTCGGAGATTCAAATGGAAACAGCAGAACGCAGCCTCCCGGAAGTTCGCGGCATCGCCCGCCCACCCATGACGCCCGCGGAGCGGCAGATGCGGCAGGACCTGGCCGCCGCCTACCGGCTCGTCGCCCTGTACGGCATGGACGACAGCATCTACACCCATATCTCCGCCCGCGTGCCGGGCACCATGGACCAGTTCCTGATCAACCCGTTCGGGATGCTGTTTCGCGACATCACGGCGTCCTCGCTCGTGAAGATCGACCTGGAAGGCAACGTCGTCGAGCCCACCGACCACGACGTGAACCCGGCCGGCTTCACGATCCACAGCGCGGTGCACGCCGCGCGCCATGACGCCGTCTGCGTGCTGCACACCCACACCGTCGCCGGCGTGGCGGTGTCCTCGCTGGCGGGCGGGCTGCAGCCCTGCAACCAGTGGGCGCTGCAGTTCCACAACCGCGTGACGTATCACGAGTTCGAGGGGATCGCGCTCAACCACGAGGAACGCGAGCGCCTGGTCGCCGACCTGGGGCCGGCCTCCCGCGCGCTGATCCTGCGCAACCACGGCCTGGTCACGCTCGGCCGCAGCGTGGCCGAGGCCTTCATCCTCATGCACAACCTGGAGCGCGCCTGCCGCGTGCAGGTCGCCATCCAGGGCACCGGGCAGCCGGTGCACCCGGTGCCCGAGGAGGTCCGCGAGCTGACCGCGCGCCAGTACGAGAGCGGCGACACCAACCGCCTCGCCTCCATGCCCGACGACCCGTATGCCCGCGAATGGCGCGCGTTGCTGCAGCGGCTCGCGCCGCCCACCGCGGCCTCTTTCCGCGACTGAGATTCACCCGTTCTTCACCGCCCTCCCCACTCTGAAAGGTCCGCTCCGATGAAACGCCGCAACCTGATCCAAGCCGGCTCCGCCGCCCTCGGCCTGTCCATTGCCGGGGTGCCCCTGCACAGCCTGGCGCAAGCGAAGAAAGGGGTAGTCAACGTGCTGGTCCAGCCCGAACCGCCCGGGCTCATGATGGGCATCGTGCAGAACGGTCCCACCCAGCTGATCGCCGGCAACATCTACGAAGGCCTGCTGCGCTACAACGAGAAGCTCGAGCCGCAGCCGCAGCTCGCCACCTCCTGGACCGTGAGCGCGGACAGCAAGACCTACGTCTTCAAGCTCAAGCCCAACGTCAAGTGGCACGACGGCAAGCCCTTCACGGCCGACGACGTGGTGTTCTCGTGTGACGTGTTCCTGCGCAAGACGCACGCGCGCTTCCGCGCCAGCCTGGCGCAGGTGGAATCGATCAAGGCGCTCGATCCGCTCACCGTGGAGTTCAAGCTCAAGCAGCCGTTCGGCCCCTTCATGGGCATCTTCGAGAACGGCACCATGCCCATGGTGCCCAAGCACATCTACGAAGGCACCGACTTTGCGACCAACCCCGCCAACGCCACGCCCATCGGCACGGGCCCGCTCAAGTTCAAGGAATGGGTCAAGGGCTCCTACATCAACCTCGTGGCCAACGAGAACTACCACCAGCCGGGCGTCGTGAGCGTGGAGAGCGTGTATTTCCACGTGATTCCCGACGCCGCCGCGCGCGCCGCCGCGTTCGAGTCGGGCAAGGTCGACATCGCACCGGGCGGCACGGTGGAGTACTTCGACGTGTCCCGCCTGTCCAAGCTGCCGGGCGCGGCGGTGACCACCAAGGGCTGGGAATTCTTCGCGCCGCACAGCTGGCTGTGGATGAACAACCGCACGGCCCCCATGAACAACGTGAAGTTCCGCCAGGCCGTGTGGACCGCCATCGACCGCGAGGCCATGGCCAAGGTCGCCTGGTACGGCTACGCCAAGCCGGCCACGGGCCCCTTCAACAGCCACATCGCCTACGCCAGCGACGACGTGACCAAGTACCCGCGCGACATCGGCAAGGCCAAGAAGCTGGTGTCCGAATCGGGCTACAAGGGCGAGACGCTGCGCCTGCTGCCGCTGCCCTACGGCGAATCGTGGCAGCGCCAGGCCGAGATCGTGCGCCAGAACCTCACGCAGGCCGGCATCAAGGTCGAGATGGTCGCCACCGACGTGGCCGGCTGGAACCAGCGCAACAGCGAGTGGGACTACGACCTGGCCTTCACCTACGTCTACCAGTACGGCGACCCGGCGCTCGGCGTGGCGCGCAACTACACCAGCGACAACATCGCCAAGGGCTCGCCGTTCAACAACGTGGCGGGCTACGTGAACCCGAAGGTCGACGAGCTGTTCGCCGCCGGCGCGCGCGAGAGCGATCCGGCCAAGCGCCGCGCAATCTACCTGGAAGTGCAGAAGCTGCTGGTCGACGAAGTGCCCGTGGCCTGGCTGCACGAGATCAACTTCCCGACGCTGTACCGCGCCAGGATCCAGAACGTGGTGTCTTCCGGCATCGGCCTGAACGACAGCCTGGGCCGCGTCAAGCTGGCCTGAGCTTCATCCCCCGCGTGCCCGAATCGAGCTTGCTATGAAACGACTGCAGTTCATGTCCGTGCGCCTGCTGCAGGGCCTGCTGGCCCTGCTGGTAATCGCCACTGTCAACTTCCTGCTGGTTCGCGCGGCACCGGGCGATCCGGTCTCCGTCATGGCCGGCGAGGCCGGCGCATCCGACGCGCAGTTCGTGGCCCAGCTGCGCGAGCAGTTCGGCCTCGACCAGCCGCTGCCGGTGCAGCTCGGCAACTACCTGGGCCACGTGCTCAAGCTCGACCTGGGCTTCTCGTATCGCCAACAGCAGCCGGTGGTCGACCTGATCCTGCAGCGCATGCCGGCCACGCTGCTGCTGACGGGCACGGCTTTCGGGCTTTCGCTGCTGTTCGGCATCGTGCTCGGCGCGCTGGCCAGCCGCAACGCGGGCAAATGGCAGGACAGCCTCATCACCGTGGTCGCGCTGGTGTTCTACGCCACGCCGCTGTACTGGCTGGCGATGATGGCGGTGCTGCTGTTCACGGTGCAGCTCGACCTGCTGCCCGCCTTCGGCTTCTTCACCGTGGGCGCGGACCTCGCGGGCATCGACAAGGCGGTGGACATCGCCAAACACCTGATCCTGCCTTCGCTCACCCTGGCGCTGTTCTACATGGCGGTCTATGCGCGCATGACGCGCGCCTCCATGCTCGAGGTCGCGCAGATGGACTTCGTGAAGACCGCGCGCGCCAAGGGCGTGTCGCCCGGGCGAATCCAGCGCAAGCACATCCTGCGCAACGCGCTGCTGCCGGTGGTCACGCTGGCCGGCATCCAGGCCGGCGGCATGATCGGCGGCGCCGTGCTGACCGAGACGGTGTTCGCCTGGCCCGGCATCGGCCGGCTCATGTTCGACGCCCTGCTGCAGCGCGACTACAACCTGCTGCTCGGCTGTTTCCTGTTCACCGCGGCCATGGCCGTGCTGTTCAACCTCATCACCGATTTCGTCTACACGCTCGTCGATCCCCGCATCGAGCTGAGCTGAGGAGCCGTTCATGAAAAGCAAATTCTGGCGGCGCTTCAGCCGCAACAAGGGCGCGGTCTTCGGCCTGATCGTGCTGATGCTGGTGGCGCTGGTCACGGCGCTGGGCCCCTTCATCGCGCAGAACAACCCCTGGGACATGGTCGGCACGCCCTTCGCGGCACCCATGGCGGAACAGGGCCTGCTGCTGGGCACCGACACCATGGGCCGCGACATCCTGTCGGGCATCGTCACCGGCGCGCGCGTGTCGCTGCTGATCGGCGTGGTCTCCACCGTGGTGTCGCTGCTGATCGGCGTGTCCATCGGTGCCGTCTCGGGTTACTTCGGCGGCTGGATCGACGCCACGCTGATGCGCTTCACCGAGCTGTTCCAGGCCATTCCCAGCTTCGCGCTGGCCATCGTGCTGGTGGCCATCTTCCAGCCCTCGGTGCAGTCCATCGTCACGGCCATCGCGATCGTGTCGTGGCCGCCCGTGGCGCGGCTGGTGCGCAGCGAATTCCTGACGCTGCGCCAGCGCGACTTCGTGGCGGCCGCCCAGCTGGCGGGCCAGTCCACGCCGCGCATCATCCTCACGCAGATCCTGCCCAACGCCGCCTCGCCCATCGTGGTGATGGCCTCGCTGATGGTGGCCACGGCCATCCTGCTGGAGTCCAGCCTGAGCTTCCTGGGACTGGGCGACCCGAACCAGATGAGCTGGGGCTACATGGTCGGCTCGGCGCGCACCGTGCTGCGGCAGGCGTGGTGGATGGCGGTGTTCCCGGGCGTGGCCATCCTGCTCACGGTGCTCGCGCTGAACCTGGTGGGCGAAGGCCTGAACGACGGGCTCAACGCGCGCGCCGACGGGAGGGGCAAATGAAAATGGAAAAGATCGCTTCGCTCGTTCCACCCGTGCTGGACATCCAGGGCCTGGACATCCGCCTGCCCCAGGGCGCGGACCGCGACCTGGCGGTCCGGGGCGCGTCGCTGCAGCTGCTGCCGGGCCAGACGCTGTGCGTGGTCGGCGAATCGGGCTCGGGCAAGTCCATGATCGCCAACGCCATCATGGGCCTGCTGCCGCGCCCGCACGTGGAACCGGTGGCAGGCCGCATCCTGTTCGACGGACAAGACCTGCTGAAGCTCGACGAGGCGCAGCTTCGCACGCTGCGCGGCCGGCGCATCGGCATGGTGTTCCAGGAACCCATGACGGCGCTGAACCCGGTCATGCGCATCGGCGAGCAGATCGCCGAAGTGTTCGACGCCCATGTGAACCTGTCGGCCGCGCAGAAGCGCCAGCGCATCCTCGCGGCGCTGGCCGACGTCGGCCTGCCCGAGCCAGAGGTGCTGATCGACAGCTACCCGTTTCGCCTCTCCGGCGGGCAGCGCCAGCGCGCGATGATCGCCTGTGCGCTGGCGCTGGAGCCGGCCCTGCTGATCTGCGACGAGCCCACGACCGCGCTGGACGTGACCACGCAGGCGCAGATCCTGAAGCTCATCCGCGAGCTGCAGCAGCGCAAGGGCACGGCGGTGCTGTTCATCACGCACGACTTCGGCGTGGTCTCCGAGATCGCCGACCAGGTGGTGGTGATGCAGACCGGCGAGGTGGTCGAGGCCGGCCCGGCCGCCGCCGTGCTGGCGCGGCCTCAGCATGCCTACACGCGCAAGCTCATCGCGGCCATACCGGACGGGCGGGTGCGCGCGCCGACCGACGAGCGCCCCATCGAGCACGTGCTGCAGGTGCAGGAACTGCGCAAGACCTACGTGACCGGCGGCGGCCTGTTCAGCAAGGGCCGGCGCGTGGAAGCGGCCAAGGGCCTGTCGTTCGACCTGCGCCGCGGCGAGACGCTGGGGCTGGTCGGCGAATCGGGTTCGGGCAAGTCCACCGTGGGCCGCTGCATCGTGGGCCTGTCGCCGTTCGACAGCGGCCGCGTGCTGTTCAAGGGCCGTGCGCTGCAGTCGGGCGCGCAGTTCCGGGCGCAGTCGCAGGGCAAGATCCAGATGGTGTTCCAGGACCCGTACGCCTCGCTGAACCCGCGCCACCGCATCGGCCCGGCCATCGCGGCCGGCCCCATCGCGCAGGGCGTGCCCAAGGCGCAGGCCATGGCCCGCGCGATGGAACTGCTGGAGCTGGTGGGCCTGAAGCCCGACGCGGCGGAGCGCTTTCCGCACGAGTTCTCCGGCGGCCAGCGCCAGCGCATCGGCATCGCGCGCGCTCTGGCCATGGAGCCGCAGCTGCTGGTGGCGGACGAGCCCGTTTCCGCGCTCGACGTGTCGGTGCAGGCACAGGTGCTCAAGCTGTTCGCGGAGGTGCGCGAGCGCTTCCAGCTGGCCATGGTGTTCATCACGCACGACCTGCGCGTGGCCGGCGAGATGTGCGACCACATCGCCGTGATGCAGCGCGGCCAGATCGTCGAGTACGGCGAAACCGCCAAGGTGCTGGCGAACCCGCAGCACGACTACACCCGCACGCTGATCGAGGCGCAGCCGAGGCTCTCGGCGGCGGCCGCGCAACAGGCGGTGGCCGCATGACGCTCAACATCGCGCTGGTTTCCGACCAGATCGCCATGGACTACCTGCAGCCCGCCTTCAGGGAACGCTTTCCGCACGCGCGGCTGCACCGCATCGACACCGAGGTCCAGGAGCTGGACGCGCTCGGCGAGATCGACACCGTGGTCTGCTGGTCGCCGCCGCCTGGTCTGCTCGCGCGCATGCCGCGCCTGCGGCTGGTGCAGTCCGTGGGCGCGGGCACCGACCACATCACGCGCGACCCCGCGCTTCCCGACGTGCCGGTCCGCCGCATCGTCGACCCCGACATGGCCGACGGCATGAACGCGTACGTGGCGTGGGCCGTGGTGCACGGCCAGCGCCACATGGGCGCCTATCTCGACAGCCAGCGCCGCGCGGCCTGGGAGGAAGCGCCCATCGAGCCGCCGGGCCGGCACCGCGTGGGCATCGCGGGCCTGGGCGTGCTGGGACAGTCGGTCGCGCGCGCGCTGCTTGCCATCGGCTACCGCGTGCGCGGCTGGAGCCGCAGCCCCAAGAGCGATCTGCCCGAGGGCATCGAGGCCTTCCACGGCGATGCGGCGCGCGGCGAGTTCCTGTCCGGCTGCGACACCCTGGTCTGCCTGCTGCCGCTGACCGACGACACGCGCGGCATCCTGGATGCCGCGTTGTTCGCCCAGCTGCCGCGCGGCGCGCGCCTCGTCAACGCCGGCCGCGGCGCCCACCTCGTGCAGGAAGACCTGCTCGCGGCGCTGCAAAGCGGCCAGCTCGCCAGCGCCGTGCTGGACGCCTTCGTCGAGGAACCGCTGCCGGCCGGCCACCCCTTCTGGAGCCATCCGCGCATCGTCGTCACGCCGCACATCGCGACGCGCACGCGGCCCGAGGCCATTGCGCGGCAGACCCACGACAACCTGGCGCGCCTGTAGCCACTTTTTCAGCGCCCTACAAACAAAGAGGAACCCCATGGCAGAACCCCTCGGCACCGGCGACAAGGACGTCGCCACCCACCTGCATTCGTACACCAACCTGGCCGCGCTGCCGCAGACGCCGCCGCTGGTCATCGTGAAAGGCGACGGCATCCACGTCGTCGACGAGCGCGGCACGCGCTACCTGGAAGCCATGTCGGGCCTGTGGTGCGCCTCGCTGGGCTTCTCCAACAAGCGCCTGGCCGCGGCCGGTGCCCGTGCACTCGACACCCTGCCCTACTACCACACCTTCAACCAGCGCACCAACGTCGCGGTGGCCGACCTGGCAGAGCGGCTGCTGGCGCTGGCGCCCGCGCCGATGGCGCGCGTGTTCTTCGCGAACTCGGGGTCCGAGGCCAACGACAGCGCGGTGAAGATGGTCTGGTACTACCACAACGCCATCGGCCAGCCGGAGCGCAAGAAGATCATCGCGCGGCGCAACGCGTACCACGGCGTGACCGTGGCGGCCGCCAGCATGGGCGGGCTCGACGGCAACCACCGCGACTTCGACCTGCCGATCGCGACGGCGCCCGCGCGCTTCCTGCACGTGGACTGCCCGCACCACTACCGCTACGCCGAGCCCGGCGAGACCGAGCAGGACTTCTCCAGCCGCCTCGCGCAACAGCTGGAGCAGACCATCCTGGCCGAAGGCCCGCACACCGTGGCCGCCTTCATCGCCGAGCCGGTGATGGGCGCGGGCGGCGTGCTGGTGCCGCCGGCCGGCTACTTCGAGAAAGTGCAGGCCGTGCTGCGCAAGTACGGCGTGCTGATGATCGCCGACGAGGTGATCTGCGGATTCGGCCGCACGGGCAACATGTTCGGCTCGACCACCTTCGGCATCCAGCCCGACATCCTGAGCTGCGCCAAGGCGCTGTCCTCGGGCTACGTGCCGATCTCGGCGGTCATGGTCAACGACAAGGTGCACAGCGCCATCGCCGCCAACAGCGGCAAGCTCGGCAGCTTCGGCCACGGCTACACCTACTCGGGCCACCCCGTCGCCTGCGCGGTGGCGCTGGAGACGCTCAAGGTCTACGAGGACGAGCGCATCCTCGAGCACGTGCGCGAGATCGCACCCGCCTTCCAGGCCGGGCTGCGCGCCTTCGCCGGGCGCCCCTGGGTGGGCAACGTGCGCGGCGTGGGCCTGATCGGCGCCATCGAACTCATGGCCGACAAGGCCGCGCGCACGCCGTTCGCCGCCGAGCGCAAGGCCGGCTACCGCTTCGCGGCGCTGGCGCTGGAGGAAGGGCTGATCGTGCGCGCCATGGGCGACAGCATCGGCCTGTGTCCGCCGCTGATCATCACGCGGGCCGAGCTGGACGACCTGTTCGCGCGGCTGGCGCGCGCCATGGACCGCTTCGACCAGGAAACGAAGGCCTGACGAGCATGCAGGCCTTCTTCAGCGACGACCAGCTGCTGCACGACCCGCAGCAGTTCATGCGGCTGGGCCGCATCTGCAAGCCCACCGACCTGCCCACGCGCGCCGAGGCGCTGATGAGCACGCTGGCCGCGCGCGACATCGCGGTCGGTGCGCCGCCGGAGGCCGGCCGCGCCGCGCTGGAGCTCGTGCATAGCGTCGACTACCTGGACTTTCTGGAGAACGCCTACGCGCGCTGGCAGAAGCTCGGCGGCCCGGGCCTGGAGCCCGGCATCGAGGTGCTGCCCAACCTGTCGCCGCACGGCGTGCGGTCCGGGCCCTGCCCCTCGCCGTCGGTGGTGGCGCAGGCCGGCTGGTACATCGGCGACCTGGCCTGTCCCATAGGGCCGCACACCTGGCGCTCGGTGCTGCGCTCGGCCCACGCGGCGCAGGCCGCGGCCGAGACGGTGCTCGACGGCGGCGGCATCGCCTACGCGCTGTGCAGGCCGTCGGGCCACCATGCACAGCATGCGCGCGCGGGAGGCTTCTGCTACGTGAACAACAGCGCCATCGCGGCCGCCACGCTGCGCCGGCGCCATGCGCGCGTGGCGGTGCTCGACATCGACGCCCACCACGGCGACGGCACGCAGCAGATCTTCTACGGGCGCGGCGACGTGCTGACCGTCTCCACCCACGCCGACCCGTCCGGCTACTACCCCTGGTACACGGGCTACGCGCACGAGCGCGGCACCGGCGAAGGAGAAGGCTGCAACCTGAACCTGCCGCTGGCGCACGGCAGCGGCAACGCCGAATTCGCCGAAGCCCTGGACACGGCCGTCGCCGCCATAGAGCGCTTCCAGCCGCAGGCGCTGGTGCTGCCGCTGGGCTTCGACACCTACAAGGACGACCCGATCAGCGTGCTCAAGTTCGACATGGAAGCCTTCCGCCTCGCGGGCGAGCGCGTGCGCGCGCTGGGCCTGCCCACGGTGGTGGTGCAGGAAGGCGGCTACATGGTCGATGCCATCGGCGCCGCGCTCGATGCGTTCCTGGAAGGCTTGCAGGCATGAACTTGCCGATCGACGGCCACCGCTGCGGCGGCGCCCCATGAGCAGCACGGTGCAAGCCTCGGCTCCCATGGCACGACGCGACAGCGCGGGCTCGGGCATCGCGCTGTTCCTCTGCGCACTGGTGCTGTTCGCGGCATACGACGCCTTCGCCAAGCAGATGGTGGCCAGCCATGCACCGGCGGTCGTCAACCTGGGCCGCTACACCGCCATAGGCGCCATCGCCCTGGTGCTGCTGCTGCGCCACGGCGACCTGCGCCTGTGGCGCCAGCCGCACCAGAAGCTGCTGGCCGCGCGCAGCGTGGCGCTGGCCGTCGTGGCCACCTGCTTCATGACGGCACTCGTCACCATGCCGCTGGCCGAGGCCACGGCCATCTATTTCACGGCCCCGCTGATCATGGTCGCGCTGTCGCCCTGGCTGCTCGGCGAGCGCGTGGGCCGCGCGCAGTGGACGGCGGTGCTGCTGGGCTTCGCGGGCATGCTGTGCATCGTGCGCCCGGGCGGCAGCCTGCCGCTGGCAGGCACGCTGCTGATGGCCGTGTCCGCCGTCTGCTATGCGCTCTTCCAGGTGCTCACGCGCCGGCTCTCGGGGCTCGTGCCGGCGCCGGTGCAGTTCGCGCACATGGCACTGGCCTGCCTGGTCATCACGAACCTGCCCGTGCTGTTCATGCCGCACGTCACGCTGCCGCCCTGGCCGGAAATGGCCTTGCTGGTGGCCGGCGGCGCGGTCAGCGGGAGCGCCCAGCTGTTGCTGCTGGCCGCGTTCCGCCGCGTCGGCGCGGCCACGCTGGCACCGCTGAACTACGTGCAGCTGCTGCTGGCGGTGCTGATCAGCACGCTGTGGTTCCAGCGCCCGCCCGATGCGACGGCCCTGGCGGGCATGGCGCTGATCGCCGTGGCGGGCGTGTACCTGGCGCGCGCGGGCGGCGGCAGCGCCCAGGCGGCCGGCATGATACGCACAAGAGATCGAGACAAGGAATTCAGATGACCATCAGCCGCACCGAAGCCGCCACCCCTCCCGCTTTCTCGTCGATCCAGGTGCCAGACCTGGTCGGCGTGGTGGAGGCGCAGTTGCAGCAAGCCATCCTGTCGGGCCGCATCGCGCCCGGCGAGCGCATCGTCGAGGCCGAGATGGCCCGGCAGATGGGCGTGAGCCGCGCGCCCGTGCGGGAAGCCGCGCGCCGGCTGGAAAGCCTGGGCCTGCTGATATCGCGCCCGCGCCACGGCTTCGCGGTGCGCACGGTTTCGCCCAAGCAGGTCACCGACCTGTACGAGGTGCGCATCCAGCTCGAACTGCTGGGTGCCTCGCTGGCCTGCACGCACGCCACCGATGCCGAACTGGCCCAGCTCGACGCGCGCGTGGACGACATGGTGGAACGCGCCGAGATCCTGTCGTCGCCCGAACGCGTGGCGCTCGACCTGGATTTCCACTTCGCCATCAGCGCGCTGTCGGGCAACCACTATCTCCACCGCCTGTTCGACAACATGCAGACCGAGGTGCGCATGTTCCTCGCGCTCAGCGAAGACAGCTATGGCGACCTGAAGGCGCTGGCCGAGACGCACAGGCCCATCGCCAAGGCCATGGCGGCGCGCGACGTCGATGCCGCGCAGCACGCGCTGCGCTACCACCTCGAAACCGCCAAGGCGCACGTCCGCGGCCTCTTCTCCAAGGCATGAGATGAAGGCCGCGCCCCGTGTCGCCATGGTCAGCGGGGGCAACCGCGGCATCGGCCTGGCCATCGTGCGCGAACTGCTCGCGCACGGCTGGCGCGTGAGCGTGGGCACGCGCGCCGCCACCGATGCCTTCGACGGCCACGACCCGGCGCAGGTGCGCGCCTACCGCTTCGACGCCGAGGACGCGCAAAGCGAGACCGACTGGGTGGCCGCGACCGTGCGCGACTTCGGCGGCATCGATGCGCTGGTGCACAACGCCGGCATCCTCAGCACCCGCTCGGTCGTCGAGGCCGACGACGCGGAGGTCGACCGCCTGCTCGAGGTCAACGTCAAGTCACCGCTGCGGCTCACGCGCAAGGCCTGGACGCACCTGCTGGCGGCCGACGAAGGCAAGGTGCTGGTGATGGCCTCGCTCGCCGCCAAGCGGGTGCGCACGGCCGATGCCTCGCTCTATGCGCTGAGCAAGGCGGCGGTGCTGTCGCTGGCGCACGGCATCCGGCACTGCGGCGCCGAATCGCGCGTGCGCTGCACCGCGCTGTGCCCCGGCTTCGTCGCCACCGACATGGCGGCCGCCCTGCCGCCCGAGCAGCAGCGGCAGGCCACGCGGCCAGAGGACGTGGCCCGCATCGCGCGGACGGTGCTCGAGCTGCCGGCGTCGGCCAGCGTCGCGGAGATCCCGATCAGCTGGACCGTCGAACCCCAATACTGAAAGCCCGACATGAAAGTCATCTACAGCGACCAGCACACAGGCCACGACCCGCAGCAGTTCATCGTGCGCGGACGCATGAAGCGCAGCAACGAGCAGCCCGAGCGGGGCACGCTGCTGCTGAACGCCGCGCGCGCGCAGGGCCACGACATCGTCGCGCCCCAGGACCACGGCCCGGGCCCGCGCGCCGCCATCCACACGCCGCAGTATCTGCGCTTCCTGGAAACCGCCTGGGAACGCTGGCAGCAGCTCGAAGGCGCCTCCGAGGAGGTCATGCCCAACGTGCATCCGTTCCCGGGCCAGCCCTTCACCTACCCCGACAGCCTCGTGGGCCAGGCCGGCTACCACATGGGCGACATGGCCTGCTCCATCGGGCGCCACACCTGGCATGCCGCGACGTGGTCGGCCCACGTGGCCACGCATGCCGCGCAGCTCGTGCTCGACGGGGAACGCGCGGCCTACGCGCTGTGCCGGCCGCCCGGCCACCACGCCTATGCCGACCGCGCCAACGGCTTCACCTACCTCAACAATGCGGCAATCGCGGCCCAGCATTTGCGCGGCCGGCACGACCGCGTGGCCATCCTCGACATCGACGTGCACCACGGCAACGGCACGCAGGGCATCTTCTGGCGCCGCAAGGACGTGCTGACGATCTCGCTGCACGGCGACCCGCATTTCTGCACGCCCTTCTTCACGGGCCATGCGCACGAGACCGGCGAAGGCGAAGGCTTGGGCTACAACCTGAACCTGCCGCTGGCGCGCGGCACGCAGGACGAGGGCTTCCTCGCCGCGCTGGCGACGGCGAACGCCACCATCCGCGCCTTCGCGCCCGGCGCGCTGGTCGTGGCCCTGGGCCTGGACGCGCACGAGAACGACCCCTACCAGGCGCTGGCCGTGAGCACGCCGGGCTTCGGCCGCATCCTCGGCGAAATCGCGCGCCTGGGGCTGCCCACGGTGCTGGTGCAGGAAGGCGGCTACCTGTCGGAGGACCTGGGCCTCAACCTGGCCAGCGCGCTCGGCGGCTTCGAGAAGGCGGCGTGATGACGCAGGAACTCGACGACGCCATCCGCGCGGCCCTGCCCGAGGCCGCGGTGCTGACCGCGCCGCCCGCCCCCGTCGAAACCGGCTGGGCCGCCGACCTGCTGCAGCGCCTGTACGGCAAGCAAGGCAGGCTCAAGCCGCTCACGGGCGAACGCGACGCCAACTTCCTGCTGGAGCCGGACGACGGCGGCGCGCGCTGCATGCTCAAGCTCTCGCACCCGGACGAAGATCCGCTGGTCGCCGACTTCCAGACCCAGGCGCTGCTGCACCTGGCACGCACCGACCCCGGCCTGCCGGTGCAGCGCCTGCTGCCGGACCGCCATGGCGCGGCCTCGGTGCAGATCGAGGACGCCGAGGGCCGCACGCGCGTGGCGCGCCTGTTCAGCTACCTCGAAGGCATGCCGATGCCGCAGGCGCCGCGCTCGGCGGCGCAGCGCAGCTGCGTCGCCCGCATGCTCGCGCGGCTGGACCTCGCGCTGGCCGGCTTCGAACACCCCGCGGGTGCCCGCGAACTGCCCTGGGACATCCAGCGCGCGGACCGCGTGCGCGCCCTGCTGGTGCACGTGGCCGACCCCGCCCGCCGCGCGCTGGCCGAGGCCGCGCTCGACGGCTTCGTGCAGCGCACCAAGCCGCGGCTGGCCCTGCTGCGCCGCCAGCCCATCCACAACGACTTCAATCTCTACAACCTGCTGGTGGAGCCTGACGAACCGGCGCGCGTGGCCGGCATCCTCGACTTCGGCGACATGGTGCATGCGCCGCTCGTGGACGACCTCGCCGTCGCGGCCTCGTACCACATCGACGAGCAGGGCGACGCGCTGGCGACGATCGCGCGCTTCGCGGCCGACTATCACGCCGTCTCTGCGCTGACCGACGGCGAGACCCACGCGCTGCTCGACCTGGTGCGCGCACGGCTGGCGATGGTGGTCGCCATCAGCGGCTGGCGCGCGGCTCGCCAGCCCGGCAACGCTGCCTATCTCATGCGCAACAACGCCGTCTCCTGGGCCCGGCTGCAAGCCTGCGCCGCGCTGACACCCGACCAGGTGCAGGACGCCATCCGGGCCGCCTGCCACGCAACGGAACCCACGGAACCGATCCATGACTGAGAAACACACCGCCGAGCTGCTCGAGCGCCGCGCCCGCCTGCTCGGGCCGGCCTACAGGCTCTTCTACGAAGAGCCCTTCCACCCCGTGCGCGGCGAAGGCGTCTGGCTCTACGACGCCGCCGGCACGCCCTGGCTGGACGCCTACAACAACGTGGTGCCGCTGGGCCATGCGCGGCCCGAGGTGGTCGAGGCCATCGCGCGCCAGGCGTCCGTGCTCAACACGCACACGCGCTATCTGCACGAAGGCATCCTCGACTACGCGGAGCGCCTGCTGGCCACGATGCCGCCCGAGCTGGGCCATGCGACCTTCACCTGCACCGGCAGCGAGGCCAACGACCTGGCCATGCGCATCGCCACGGCGCACACCGGCGGCACCGGCCTCATCGTCACGCGCTTCGCGTACCACGGCGTGACCTCGGCCATCGCCTGCGCCTCGCCCTCGCTGGGGCAGTACGTGCGCCTGGGCGATCATGTGCGGCTGGTGGATGCGCCGGAGGGAGGAGATGCCGAGACGGGCAAACGCTTCGCCGACGGCGTGCGCGCCGCCATCGCCGACCTGAACGCGCACGGCATCGCGCCCGCCGCGCTGCTCGTGGACACGGTGTTCTCCAGCGACGGCGTGTTCACGGCGCCTGCCGGCTTCCTGCGCGAGGCGGTGGAGGCGATCCGTGCGGCCGGCGGCGTGTTCATCGCCGACGAGGTGCAGCCCGGTTTCGGCCGCACGGGCGAGGCCTTCTGGGGCTTCATGCGCCACGGCGTTGTGCCCGACATGGTGAGCATGGGCAAGCCCATGGGCAACGGCCACCCGGTCGCGGGCCTGGCGGTGCGGCCGGAGGTCATGAAGGCCTTCGGCCAGGCCAGCCGCTACTTCAATACATTCGGCGGCAACCCGGTCTCGATGGCGGCTGCCTCCGCCGTGCTCGACGTGATCCAGCAGAACGGCCTGCAGGACAACGCACTGAATGTCGGCGGCTACCTGCGCGAGCGCCTGGCCGCGCTCGGCCAGCGCCATGCGCTGGTCGGCGAGGTGCGCGGCGCGGGGCTTTTCATCGGGCTGGAACTCGTGGCCGACCGCGCGACGCGCGCGCCCGCCACGGCGCAGGCAGCAAAGGTGGTCAACGGGCTGCGGCAGCGGCAGGTGCTGCTGAGCGCGACCGGGCCGCAGGCCAACGTGCTCAAGATCAGGCCGCCGCTGGTGTTCGAGCGCCAACACGCCGACCTGCTGGTCGAGCGGCTCGACGAGGTGCTGGCCACGCTGGAATAGCGCGCCGGGGCCTACTTTTCCGCGGGCTCGCCCGCGGGGACCGTGCCGGCCGGGAGCGACTCCACCCGCACCACGCGCTGCGGATAGGGAATGTCGATGCCCGCGCCGCGCAGGCCGTCGAGGATCGCGATGTTGATGGCCGAGCGCAGGTTGTCCTTGCCCTTGTCGGGATCGGCCACCCAGAAGTTGAGCGTGAACTCCAGCCCGTCGGGCGCGAAGTTCATGAGAAAGGCCACCGGCGCGGGGTCGCTCATCACGCGCGGCTGGGCCTTGGCCGCCTCGCACAGGATGGACTGCACCTGCGCCACGTCGCTCTCGTAGCCCACCACGATGGTGGTCGTGATGTTGAACTTGCGGTCGGCCAGCGAGAGGTTCTCCACCCGGCTGGTGATGAGCGATTCGTTCGGCACGATGGCCTCGCGCCCGTTGCCCGCGCGAATGAGCGTGTAGCGCGTCTTGATGTCGGTGATGCGGCCTTCGAAGGTGTCGACCTTCACGTTGTCGCCGATGCGGATCGAGCGCTCCAGCAGAATCACGAAGCCGCTCACGTAGTTGGACGCCAGCTTCTGCAGCCCGAAACCCAGCCCCACGCCGAGCGCGCCGCCCAGCACCGACAGCGCCGTCAGGTCCACCCCCACCGCCGACAGCGCGAACAGCATGCCGATCAGCAGCAGGAAGGCGCGCACGGCGTTCGACGCCACCTTGCGCATCGACAGGTCGGTGACGGCCTCGCGCAGGATGCGCTTCTCGACCGTGCTCGAAATCCACAGCGCGATCATCATCACCAGCCCGGCCGACAGCGCGCCCTGGATGATGGTCTGCAGGCTCACGCGGGTCTTGCCAAAGGCCAGCGTGATGTCGTCGAGCTCGGCCAGCACCGGCGGCAGCAGGCCGACGATCCACAGCACCGCCGCGATCCAGGCCAGCCACGACACCGTGCGCTCCAGCAGCCGCACCATGTTAGAGGCCGGGAACACCGCGCGCAGCACGCGCGCGAACAACCGGATCACCGCCAGCGACAGGAACATCGACACCGCGATGCGCAGCACCAGCACAGTCTGGAAATCGCCCACCACGCGCCGGGCAAGGTCGGTGAGCACCAGCGCGAGCAGCGGGAACAGCACGCCGTCGAAGGTGCGTTCGCCGAACCAGATCGAGTCCTTGGGCTGGTCGCGGCCGAACCATTTGCACACGCCCCAGGCCAGGGCGACGCAGGCCACCAGCACGGCCAGTTCGATGCCGATGCCGCGTGCATCGACCTGGCTCAGGCGTTGGGTGAAGTCGTTGAAATTCATCGGTTCAAAAAAACATGGGCGCCGCTGGCGCCGCCTGCACTACAGGTCGGCCAGCACGCGGATGTGGGCTTCCACGCTGCGCGCCAGGGCGTCGAGGTTGTAGCCGCCTTCGAGCATCGAGACGATGCGGCCCCCGGCATGGCGACGGGCCACGTCGTGCACGCGCCCGGTGATCCAGGCGAAGTCGTTCTCGTTGAGCCCGAGTTGGCCCAGGTCGTCTTCGCGATGGGCGTCGAAGCCCGCGCTGATGAAGATCATCTGGGGCTTGAATTCTTCCAGCCGCGGCATCCACACGGCCTCGATCATTTCGCGCACGTCCATGCCCCTGGTGTAGGCCGGGATCGGCATGTTCAGCATGTTCGGCGCCGGATGGTCGGTGCCGCTGTACGGATAGAACGGATGCTGGAAGAAGCCGACCATCAGCACGCGCGGATCGTTCGAGAGGATGTTCTCGGTGCCGTTGCCGTGGTGCACGTCGAAATCGACGATGGCCACGCGCTCGATGCCGTGCACCTCGATGGCGTGCCGCGCGGCAATGGCGATGTTGTTGAAGAAGCAGAAGCCCATCGCCTGGTCCCGGCAGGCATGGTGGCCTGGCGGGCGCACCGAGCAGAAGGCGTTTTCCAGCTCGCCGGCCACCACAGCGTCGGTGGCGGCAATGGCGGCCCCGGCGGCACGGCGCGCGGCCAGCAGGGTGAAGCGGGTGAGCACGGTGTCGGGGTCGACCTGCGCATGGTCGGGGCCGCCGGCGGGCTCGTCGGCCACCAGGCGCTGGTGCAGTTCCTCGAGGTGCTCGACGTGCGCGGCGCTGTGCGCCCGGGTGAGCTGCTGCAGCGTGGCCAGCGGCACGTCGCGGTGCTCGAGCGCGTCGCCCACGCCGGTCAGCAGCAGGCGGTCTTCGATGGCATCCAGGCGGCCTGGGCATTCGGGATGGCCGCCGCCCATGTCGTGCTTCCAGAAGTCGCGATGTGTGAAGTAGCCTGTCTTGCCCATGTCTCTCGCGTGTAGACCTCACGCGGCATGGGGCCGCATGGTCTTACGGTATCGTTTGCATATGGATACAAATATGGACGTTGCTGCAAAGCTAGCCACTTTGTTAAGTCAGCTTAACACGGTGATCGTGGGCAAAGAGGCCCAGGTGCGCGACTGCGTGGCCTGCCTGCTGGCGGGCGGCCACCTGCTGATCGAAGACGTGCCGGGGGTCGGCAAGACCACCCTCGCCCATGCGCTGTCGCACACATTCGGCCTGCAGTTCTCGCGCGTGCAGTTCACCGCCGACCTGATGCCGGGCGACCTGTCGGGCGTGGCCATCTACGACCGGGGGCAGCAGGCTTTCGTGTTTCACCCCGGGCCGATCTTCGCGCAGGTGCTGCTGGCCGACGAAATCAACCGCGCCAGCCCCAAGACGCAGAGCGCGCTGCTCGAGGCGATGGAAGAAAAGCAGGTCACGGTCGAGGGCGAGACCCGCCCGCTGCCCACGCCCTTCTTCGTGATCGCCACGCAGAACCCGCAGGACCAGCTCGGCACCTTCGCGCTGCCCGAGTCGCAGCTCGACCGCTTCCTGATGCGCATCTCGCTCGGCTACCCCGACCGCGCGGCCGAACGCCAGCTGCTCGCGGGCACCGACCGCCGCGAGATGCTGGCCAGCCTGCCCGCCCTGCTGACCGCCGGCGAGCTGACCGCCATCCAGCAGCGCGTGCAGCAGGTGCATGCGGCCGACCCGCTGCTGAACTACGTGCAGGACCTGATCGCCGCCACCCGCTCGGGCCGCTGGTTCCTGCAGGGCCTGTCGCCGCGCGCCGGCATCGCCGTGCTGCGCGCGGCCAAGGCGCAGGCGCTGCTGGCCAACCGCGACTACGTCGCGCCGGACGACGTGCAGGCCGTGCTGCCGCAGACCATCGCGCACCGCCTCACGCCGGTGGGCGACGCGGGCCGGGGCGCCGTCGAGCAGGTGCGCGCCATGATCGCCGCCGTGCCCTTGCCGTGAGCCTGCGCTCGCGCATCGACGGCTGGTTCCTGTCGCGCCGGCCGCCGTCGGACACGCTGGAGCTGACCCAGCGCAACGTCTACATCGTGCCCACGCGGGCCGGCTGGACGCTGGCCGCCACGCTGCTTGTGCTGCTGGTCGCGTCGATCAACTACCAGCTCAACCTGGGCTACCTGCTGACCTTCCTGCTGGCCGGCAGCGTGGCGGTGGGCATGCACGTGTGCCACGGCACGCTGCGCGGGCTGTCGATGCACATGGTGGCGCCCGATGCGCGCTACGCGGGCGCGGCGGCCGTCTTCAAGGTGGTGCTGCACAACACGCGGCGCAGCGTTCGCTACGGCATCGGCATGGCGGTGCGCGGCAGCGGCCAGTGGGCCTGGACCGACGTGCCGGCCGAAGGCACCGCCACCGTCGAGATCGCGTTCCAGCCCGAGCGGCGCGGCCTGCACCCGGTGCCGCCGCTCACCGCCGAGACGCGCTTTCCGCTCGGCACCTTCCGCGTGTGGACGGTGTGGCGGCCGGCGGCGCGGATGCTGGTCTACCCAACGCCCGAAGCCCATCCGCCGCCGCTGCCGCCGGGCGAGCCGCTGTCCGGCCCTGCCGCCGCATCGGCCGCATTGCGCGCCGCCGGCTCCGGCGAATACGACGGCGTGCGCGCCTACCGGCGCGGCGACCCGCTGAAGCTCGTGGTCTGGAAGAAGGCCGCGCGCGCCCAGGCCGCCGGCTCCGAAGACCTGGTGAGCCGCGACACCCAGCAGACGCAGCGCGAGGAACTCTGGCTCGACGCCCAGTCCGCCGGCCTCCCCGACGCCGAAGCCCGCATCTCGCGCCTGTGCGCCTGGGTGCTGATGGCCGACCGGCTGGGCGTGGACTACGGCATGCGCGTGGCGGGCCGGGTGGTGAAACCCTCGCAGGGCGAGGCGCACCGGCGCGCCTGCCTCGAAGCCCTGGCCCTGTGCTGAACGAGGGACCACGATCATGAACATGCTCATGACGCGGCTGGCCACACTGCCCCGGGATGCCCGGGACACGCTGTTCCTGCTCGCTGTGATCGCGCTGATCGTGCTGCCGCAGGTCGAGAACATTCCCTGGTGGTGCACCGCCATCACGGCCATGGTGCTGCTGTGGCGCGGGATGCTCGCGGTGCAGGCGCGCCCGCTGCCAGGCAGATGGTGGCGCGCCGCGCTGCTGGCGCTCACGCTGGCCGCCACCTTCGCCACGCACCGCACGCTGCTGGGCCGCGACGCGGGCGTCACGCTCATCGTGATCCTGCTGGCGCTGAAGACGCTGGAGCTGCGCGCCCGGCGCGACGCCTTCGTCATCTTCTTCCTGGGCTTCTTCGCGATGCTCACGAACTTCTTCTATTCGCAGTCGCTGCTGACCGCGTTCACCATGCTGCTCGCGCTGCTGGGCCTGCTCACCGCGCTGGTCAACGCGCACATGCCGGTGGGCCGGCCGCCGCTGTGGCAGGCCGCGCGCACCGCCGGCTGGATGGCGCTGGCCGGCGCGCCGATCATGCTCGCGCTGTTCCTGCTGTTCCCGCGCTTCGCGCCGCTGTGGGGCACACCCAGCGACGCCATGGTGGGACGCAGCGGCCTGTCGAACGTCATGCGTGTCGGCACCATCGCCGAACTGGCGCTGGACGACAGCATCGCCGCGCGGGTGCGCTTCGAGACCGGCAAGGTGCCGCCGCAAAGCCAGCTTTACTTCCGCGGCCCGGTGCTCGCGCAGTTCGACGGCCGCGAATGGACCGCGCTGCCGTCATGGGCGCGCGGCACCCAGTGGACGCCGAACCTGCGCGTGAGCGGCGAGCCGGTGCGCTACGAGGTCACGCTCGAGCCCAGCAACCGCCCGCTGCTGCTGACGCTCGATGCCGCGCCGCGCGCGCCCGAGGCTCCGGGCTTCGAGGTGACGGGCACGCCCGACCTGCAATGGCTGGCGAACCGCCCGCTCAACGACCTGGTGCGCTACCGCGCCGAGAGCTACACGCAGTTCCACAGCGGCCCGCTCAAGCGCGCCGGCGGCCAGCTGCAGGCCTACCTGGCGCTGCCGCCCGGCACCAATCCGCGCACCGCCGCACTGGCCGCCGAGATGCGCGCCGACCCCGCGCTGGCCGGCGCCGATACGCCGGCCTTCGTGCAGGCCGCGCTCGCACGGCTGCGCACCGGCGGCTACAGCTACACGCTGGAGCCCGGCGTGTACGGCGACAACACCGCCGACGAGTTCTGGTTCGACCGCAAGGAAGGCTTCTGCGAACACATCGCCTCGGCCTTCGTGGTGCTGATGCGCAACCTGGGCGTGCCGTCGCGCATCGTCACCGGCTACCAGGGCGGCGACCTCAACAAGGTCGACAACTACTGGATCATTCGCCAGAGCGATGCGCATGCCTGGGCCGAGGTCTGGCAGGAAGGCATGGGCTGGGTTCGCGTCGATCCCACGGGTTCCGTCGCGCCGGGCCGCATCGGCCAGTTCCAGCGGCTGGTGCCGCAGCCGGGGCTGTTCGCGGGCGCCATCGGCGCGATGAGCCCCACGCTCGCGCAGAACATCCGCGCCGCCTGGGAGGCGGTGAACAACGGCTGGAACCAGTGGGTGCTCAACTACACGCAGAGCCGCCAGCTGAACCTGCTGAAGAACATCGGCTTCGAGGCGCCGAGCCTGGAAGACCTGGCCTATGTGCTGCTCTATCTGCTGGTGGGCGCGAGCCTTGCCGGCGCCGCCTGGACGCTGTGGGAGCGCAGCCGCCACGACCCGTGGCTGCGCCTTCTGGGCCAGGCCCGCGCGCGGCTCGCCAGGGCCGGCCTGCAGCTGCCCGACACCGCGCCGCCGCGCCAGATGGCCCAGGCCGCCGACGCGCGCTTCGGCCCGTCTGCACAGGCGGTGCGCGACTGGCTGCTGAAGCTGGAGGCACAACGCTACGCACCGGCCACGCCGGATTCCCTTTCCACCCTGCGCGCCGAATTCCGACGCCTCGCCTGGCCCGCCGCGAACCCGCGCGGCTGAAACCACATGTGTCCCCGAAAGGGGTCCGTGCGGGCGGGCGGCACAATCGACCCATGCGATTCTTTCTCCCCAAGCCGTCCCGCGCCGCTGCGGCAGCCGCTCTTCTCGCCGCCTGCTGCGCATGGTCCACGGGGGCTGCAGCACAGAAGTCCTCCAGCGGCCGTGCCGCCGCCGCAGTCAATCCGGTGCGCGGCAGCACGCCCTACGCCACCCGCGAAGACGCCATGCAGTTCGCCGACGAAGTGGCGGCCCGCCGGGGCCTGGACCGCGAATGGGTGCGCGCCACCATCGGCAGCGCGCGCTTCCTGCCCAACGTGCCGCGGCTCATGCTGCCGGGCCCGGTGGGCACCGTGAAGAACTGGCAGACCTATCGCAGCCGCTTCATCGACCCGGTGCGCATCGCGGCCGGCGTGCGCTTCTGGCGCGCCAATGCCGACACGCTGGCGCGCGCCCAGCAGGTGTACGGTGTGCCGCCTGAAATCATCGTCGGCATCATCGGCGTGGAAACCATCTACGGGCGCAACATGGGCAGCTTCCGCGTGATCGACGCGCTGGCCACGCTGTCCTTCGATTTTCCCCAGGCCCACCCGCGCGCAGCCGAGCGCGAGGCCTTCTTCCGCGGCGAACTCGAGAGCTTCCTGAGCACCGAGAGCCGCACCGCCGACGACCCGCTGACCCCGCTGGGCAGCTACGCCGGCGCCATGGGCATGCCGCAGTTCATGCCCAGCAGCATCGCCAAGTACGCGGTCGACTTCGACGGCGACGGCCGCATCGACCTGGTCAACAACCCGGCCGACGTGATCGGCTCCGTGGCCAGCTACTTCAAGGCCTTCGGCTGGCAGCCGGGCATGCCCGCCATCTTTCCGGTGCACTTCGAGGAAGCGCGCCTGCAGAAGGCGCTGCTGCTGGCGCCCGACATCCTGCCGACCTTCAGCGCCGACAGCTTCGTGGCAGCGGGTGCGGTGCCCGAGGGCGACGGCATCCGCCACAAGGGCCTGCTCGCGCTGGTCGAGCTGCAGAACGGCGCCGACGCACCGCCCACCTACGTGGCCGGCACGCGCAACTTCTACGTGATCACGCGCTACAACTGGAGCAGCTACTACGCCATGTCCGTGCTCGACCTCGGGCAAGAGGTCAAGGCCGCGATGGAGCACTAGGCACCATGTCGCCCGAGGCACTGCGAGCGAACTGGAACGCGGCCTGGCATGCGCTGGGCGTGGCGGTGCCCGACGAGGCGCTGTGCGCCGAGCTGCAGCGGCGCTACGCCGAACCCCAGCGCCACTACCACACGATGCAGCACCTGGGCGAATGCCTCGCCTGGTTCGAGCGCGAACAGGCGCTGGCAGAACACCCCGCGGAAGTCGCGCTCGCGCTGTGGTTCCACGACGCGATCTACGACGTGCATGCGCACGACAACGAAGCACGCAGCGCCGACTGGGCGCGGCAGGCCTTGCTGGCTGCTGGCGTCGACGCGGAAGCGGCCGAACGCGTGCACGCGCTCGTCATGGCCACGCGCCACGACGCGGTGCCCGAAGGCCGCGACGCCGAACTGCTGGTCGACATCGACCTGTCGATCCTGGGTGCCGGGCGCGAGCGCTTCGATGAATACGAGCGCCAGGTGCACGCCGAATACGGCTTCGTGCCAGAGGAAGTGCGCCTGCCGCGCCGGCGCGCCATCCTGCAGCACTTTCTCGATCGCAAGGCCATCTACGCCACGCCGCGCATGCATGCGCAGCTCGAGGCGCAGGCACGCATCAACCTGCAGCGCTCGATCTCGGGCTGACCCGCGGCCTCAGGCCGGCACCAGCCGCCACCACTCTGTACGCGGCGGCTCGCCCCGGTGCGCTTCTTCGACAGTGCCCAACAGCAGGCCGCCGCTTGACGCGCCCAGCTTCGACAACGCCAGCAGTCGCTGCGGATCGCGGCACAGCATGAAGCTCGCATCGCCTTGCCATTCCAGGCACCGCCCCACCTCGGCCAGCATCAGCGCGGGCTGGCTCTGCATGAAGGTGAAAGGCATCGGCATGCCCGTGTCTAGCTGCGAAAGCCCCGCCAGCGTGGCCTCCCGTGCGCCGCGCAGGCTGGCTACGCGCAGGCGGGCATCGGCAGGCAGCGCGGTCTCGCCGGCCGCGTCCAGGCAGCAGCGCGCGCCGTACATCGCAAGCTCCGTCCACAAGCCGACGCGGCGCGGACGACGGCCGATGCGCCGCGCCAGGTCGTCGCGCCACTCCTGCGGCGGCGGATGCGCGACGAAGTGCGCTGCGGTGCGCCACGCCGTCATGCCGAGCAGTCCTTCAGCACCAGCGAGGCATGCCCGCCGCCGAAGCCCACCATATTGAGCAGGATGTGCCGCAGCCTCCGCGGCGCCTGCCTGCACAGCGAGATGCCGAGCGTCTCGTCGAGCGGATAGTCCACCACCGGCCACGCACCGCCTTCGATGCAGCCCACCAGCAGCGCCAGTTCGGCCGCTCCCGCGGCGCCCAGCGTGTGGCCGATCACCGACTTGAGCGACACCAGCGGCGGCAGCGGATCAAACACCTGCTTGAGCGCCTCCACCTCGATCGCGTCGTTGACCGGGCTGCCGGCGGCCTGCACCTTGACGAGGTCGATGTCGGCCGGCCGCAGCCCGCTCTGGGCCAGCGCGCCGTGGCACATCGCAAGCACCGCGCTGGCTTCGGTGCCCGAGGGGTTGCGCCCGTCGACCACGTTGGCGCCGCCCATGATCTGCCAGCGCGCGGCGCGCGACTGCAGCCGCAGCGCAGCCACCGCCTCGCCGAGCAACAGCCCCTTGCGTCCGCTGCCGAAGGGCCTTGCGCGATCGGGCGCCAGCAGTTGCATCGCGCCGAAGCCGGCGACGGTGAAGCGGTTGTCCAGTTCGGCGCCGATCACCAGCGCCTCTTGCGCCTCGCCGCCGCGGATCATGTCGCAGGCCGTCAGCAGCGCGTTCAGCGACGATGTGCAGGCGGTCGACACGGTGAACACCGGTCCTTGCCAGTCCAGCGCGCCGGCCACGATGTCGGCGAAGTCCTGCAGATCGCCGCCGAGCCGCCGGGACGGTTCCATGTGCTCCATGAACCCGACGTCGAGCGACGACGAGGCCACGAACAGCGGCGCAGTGCGCGCACCCCAGTCGCCGGTCTTCGCGGCCACGTTGCACACGGTGCGGCGCAGGCGCTCGGTCCAGTCGCCCTCCGCCTGCGGCAGCGCATGCACGGGCCAGCGCACGCCATCGGCAACGGCCACGGGCACCGGCGGCACCCCGCCGCGCCGCAAGGAAGCCAGTGCGCGCGGCATGTCTTCCCCCAGCGCGCAGGCCAGCCCGACGCCGGCCAGGAAGACCTGGCTCATGCCTTGCCCGCTTGCGCGAGATGCTGCGCCAGATGCGCGATGGACGTGAGCGCCCGGCGCGTCTCCTTGCTGTCGGGCATGCGCACGCCGAAGCGCTGCTGGATCGCCATCGACACCTGCAGCGCATCGAGCGAATCGAGGTCGAGCCGCGCCTCGGGGCCGAACAGCGGCTCGTCGTCGCCGAGGCCGCCGGGGGGCGCCGTCTTCTCGACGGCTTCGAGCACCATGGCCTTGAGGCTGGCGATGAATTCAGGGGTGACGGTGCCAAGGGTGCTCATGGTGCTCATGGTGCGCGCCTGCGAAACAGAAATACGGCGATGAGGAACATCACCGCCGCGAACACGGCCAGCCGGCCGATCTGCGGCAGCGCGTCGGCCACGCCGCCGCCGCGCAGCAGCACGGTGAGCAGGGCCTCGAGCCCCCAGTTCATCGGCGAGATCTCGACCAGCCGCTGCATGAAGCCCGGCATCACGAACTTGGGCACCATGATGCCGCCGGCAGCCGCCATCAGCACGTTGACCATCGGCCCGATGGTGGCCGCCTGTGCATGGCTGCGCACCAGGCAGGCCAGCGCCAGCGACAGGCTCACCGCCGCCAGGCTCACCGCCGCGAGCGACAGCACCAGCGCGCCCCAGTGGATGCCCGCGAGTGACATCGCGTCGCCGCCGATCAGCGGCATGAACCAGATGCCGGCCGCCAGCATCAGCACCGCCTGCAGCGCGTTCACGCCAAGGTAGGGCAAGGCCTTGGACGCCAGCAGCGTGAAGCGCGAGACGCCCAGGCTCTGCAGCCGGCCGAGCGCGCCCGAACTGCGCTCCTGCACGAACAAGCTGGACAGCGACGCGACCACGAAGAACATGCCGAAGACCAGCCATGCGGGCACGTTCTGCTGCACCGAGGTCGGGCGCGGACCGGCGGCAGAGAAGCGCTCGGCGCGCACCATCGCCTGGATCGACGCATCGGGCGCGGGGCTGGCCGTGCCGGGCACCGCCAGCGCGAGCCGTGCCTTGAGCTCGCCCGACGCACCGACCAGTTCGGCGCGCAACGCGTTGAACAGGTTGGCGTCGATGCCGGGCTCGGTCAGCAGGTGGATGCGCGCCTGGGTCGACAGCGCGGCCGATTCCAGCTCTTCCGACAGCCCCGGCTCCATCACGATCACGTACTTGAGCGAACTGTTGCGCAGCCGCGCCTGCCAGTCGTCGCCCAGCGGCTGCGGCGTGCCGTGGTTGCGCTGCCAGAGCTGCTTGAGCCACTGCGCGGGCGTGGCGGTGTCGCGCATGTCGACCGCATAGCTCAGCTCGGCGAGCGGCGGGCGGTAGATGTCTTTCAGCGTGAGCGACATCAGCACGATGAAGACCATTGGCATCACGAACAGCGCGGCCAGCCCGTGCATGTCGCGCACGAGGGCGAGCAGTTCTTTCCTGATGAGCGCGAGGAGCATGGGAACCTCGGTCAGTCGCGCAGCGAGCGATGGGTGAGCGCCATGAACAGCTGCTCCAGGTCATGGCGGCCGAACTCGGCGTGGCGCACCTCGATGCCCTGCGCTTCCAGCGCTGCCAGCACGGGGCCGGGGCCGATGCCTCTGTCCAGGTGGATGCGCCAGTGCACGCCGCCCTCTTCCACGGTGCCGAAGCGCGAGAGCATGCCCGCATCGAGCCCGTCGGCCGCGAGCGTGAGCAGCATCGCGCTCTTCGAGAGCAGCTCGTCGAGCGCGCCTTCGCGCAGCACATGGCCCCGGTCGAGGATGACGACGCGATCGGCAATCGCCTCGATCTCTTCCATGTAGTGCGAGGCGTAGATCACCGCCGCGCCCTGCTGCGCAAGGCTCCTGATGGCGTCGAGGATGAAGGCGCGCGACTGCGGATCGACACCGACGGTGGGCTCGTCGAAGAGCATCAGCTCGGGTTCGGGCAGCAACGCAATGGCGAGGTTGAGGCGCCGCTTGAGGCCACCGGAGAGTCTTTCAGCGCGCACGCCAGAGAACTGTTCGAGTTGCGCAAACTCCGTGCAGGCGGCGATGCGCTCTTTTTTCTTCGCGCCCGACAGGCCACCCGCCGCCGCGAAGCATGCGAGGTTCTCGGCCACGGTCAGCATGGGATAGAACGCATGCTCCTGCGGCGCGACGGCAATCCTTGTTGGCGTCTTTGCACGCACCTGCTGCAGCGGTTGACCGTCGATCCGGATCTCGCCCGACTGCACGGCCAGCGCGCCCGACAGATGCGAGATGAGCGTGGTCTTGCCTGCGCCGTTGGGGCCCAGAAGACCGAGCACGCAAGCTCTCGGCACTGCGAGCGATACGTCGGCGAGTGCGGCCGCGTCGGCGTGCGGATACCGGTAGCTGAGGCTCTTCAGCTCTAGCATCGGTTTGCCATCTGCGTGTTGTTCGGGGCATGTGCACAGGCCATCGGGTACTCCCCTCCGCGAATGTCCCCCGGCCTGCGGCCTCCTCCTTTATTTCGCTGCGGGGAGCACCCGATGCCCTGTGCACGATGGACGCGGCTGTCGTGCTGGCTGATCAACGACGGCTCTGAACGATCACGTCGATGGGGTGCCTTGCGCAGCGAAATAAAGGAGGAGCCCGAAGGGCGGGGGACATTCGCGGAGCAAGGTACCCCGTCGACGTGATCGCACCCCGAACCACTCGAAACCAGACAAGGAGTCATCAGGCGACGGCAGCCTTGAGATCGCGGAAGAAGCTTTCTTCCTGCTGAGCCTGTTCACGCAGCTTCGCAGCAAGCGCTGCGGGGTCCACCGCCTCGCGCCCCTTCACCATGCGCGCGGCCTTGAGTGCGAACGCGCGCCAACCGTCGCCGATGGCGATCAGCCGCTCCGACATCTGCTGCAGTTGCGGCTTGTCGAGCAGGTGCGCGGCCTCTTGCAGGAAGCCCGCGTAGATGAAGCGGAAACCCGCCCCGCCCGTGCCGATTTCTTCCTGCATGCGCACCACGTGGCCGATGAAGTCGACGCTGCGCGGGTCGGTCGGCGACAGCGCCTGCATGCGCCTGGCCAGCGTGCGCATGCCGCGCACGCCGAAGATCGGAATCGGGGCGAGCATGTTGCGCACCGTCTTGCGGATGGCCTTGACGACGCTGGCCGCGTCGACCGCCTTGCGGTCGATGGCCTGCGGGTAGTACATGAGCCCCTTGGGCGCGAGCACGCCCTTGGCGAATCGCGCGCGAGCCAGGTCGCCGCTGGCGCAGCGCACGGGCTCCTCGAACACGGGATCGCTGATCAGGTAGTCGTCGCCGTCCTTGCCGTAGACCAGCAGGTTGTGCGCGTTGAAGTGAAAGCGCATGTTCGGCGGGAAGTACGGCAGCCAATAGACCGAGGTCTGCAGCCCCACCAGTTGGCCGTCGGCGAGCAAGGCGTCGAGCCGCTGCTGGCCGGCCTCGGGGCTGCGGAAGGTCTCGAAGCGAAAGCGCGCGGCCATCGGCGCCAGCAGGCCCTTGATGATGGCCTTGGGCGGCATGCGGTACGAAATGAGCGGCAGGCCCGACAGCTTGATGAACGGCAGGTACGCGAACGACAGCGCTGATGAAAGCCCCAGCGCCATGCTCTCGCTCATCGGCGCGCCGTGGTGGCGCATCAGGCTGGAGATGACGCCGCTCTCGCAGTGCGCCGCCTGTTGGTGTTGGAACTTCATGGCAAGCCTTGCAGGGTGGAAACGGGCAGCCCCAGCGCTTCGCCGTAGCGTGCGAGTTGCGCTTCGGACAGCGCGGCGAAATGGCGCGGCTGAAGGTGGCGCCGCACGCGCCACTGCCAGAAGCCGCTGGTCTGCGAGAGCAGCGCCACGTCCATGCGGCGCTCGTACATCCAGTATTCGAGCGGCGAGGCCTGGCCCGCCTTCACGCGTTCCCTTGCGGCCTGCGCCTGTTCGACGAGCACGTCGACGGCGTGGCTGGTGACGATCTCTTCGGCCTCCCAGCCGCGCGAGGTGGCGGTGACGACGCGGCCCTGCGCGTCGCGCGCGTACATCAGCTTGGAATGGCCGTCGAGGGTCGCATTGCCCTCCTGCGGTACCGCGTCGAGGTCCATGGCTACACCGCCTCCATGTAGATGAAGCCGCTGGAGAAGCGGCCGCTTTCGGGCACGAACATCAAGAGCTTCTGCCCGGGCTTGATGCGGCCCGAGCGGAACAGCTCGTCGAGCATGATGTAAGGCGACGCCGAGCCCGTGTTGCCCTTGCTCGCGAGGTTGCTGAACCAGCGCTCGCGCGGAATGTGCAGGCCCAGCGACTCGAGGCACTGGCTCACCGGTTCGACGAAATAGTGCGATGACAGATGCGGCAGGAACCAGTCGATGTCCGCCGACCTCAGCCCGCGCCGCTCGATGATGGCCGCGAGCGGCTCGCCCAGCGTGGCGCGCACGATGTTGTCGTTGAGCAGGCGCACGTCCTGCTTGACGGCGAAGGTCGACTCGCGCTGCCAGTCTTCGGGCGACTTTCGGGCCCAGCCGTCGAGGCCGCCTTCGGCGTTTTTCTCGGCGCCTGCGTACATGCACACCGGCAGTTCGTGCGCGGCCGACGACAGGTCGATCCAGTCGATGCGCAGCGACAGCGGCCCGCGCGGCTCGCGCTCCAGCAGCACCGCGCCGGCGCCGTCGGACAGCATCCAGCGCAGGAAGTCTTTCTCGAAGGCCAGCTCGGGCCGGGCCTCGAGCGCTTCGAGCTTGTGCTCCAGCTCCGCCTCGAAGCGCGAACCGCGCATCACGGCCGAGGCCAGCTCCGAACCGGTGGCCACCGCGCGCCGCGCGTCGCCCGCGCGCACCGACAGCCACGCATGCTTCAGCGCCGTGGCGCCGGCCAGGCAGATGCCCGCGCAGGCCACCACTTCGAGGCGCGGCCAGCCGAGTTCGCCGTGCACCATCACAGCATGGTTGGGCATGAGCTGGTCGGGCAGCGAGGTGCCGGTGGCCAGGCAGTCGACGGGCCCCACGTCGTCGCCCAGCGCGCGGATGGCCGAGGCGGTGAGCTGGGCGTTGGTCATGGCCAGTTCGCCGGTGGCGCGGTCGATGGCGTAGTGGCGCGACTGGATGCCGTTGCTGCGAAGAATGAGCCGCCGCGCGCGCGAAGCCTTGCCGCCGATGCGGCCGAGCACGTCTTCGATGTCGTCGTTGCCGACCGGGGAAAAGGGCAGGAAGGCGGCGGTACGGGTCAGGAAGACATCAGTCGTCATAGAGATGGGAGCGGTCCGTGGCGGAGCCCGACGGGCACTCGAACTGGGCGGTCATTCTAGTCAGCCACCCCCGGAACAAAGGCCGCAGCAGCGCCTGGAGCGTGAGGCTCACGGGCACTACCGTGATGATCAGTACCAGCAGGAACAGCACGTACAGCAGCAGCAGCGGCTTGCGCTGCCATGCGCCGGGGCGGCCGGCCGCCATGATGAGCTTGCCCCACAGATAGAAGCTGCGGGTGCCGGCCTTCTCGCTGACGAGCAGCCGGGCATCCGCGCGCACCGCGCCCAGGCCGGCCAGCAGCGGCTGCGTGCCGCGTTCGAGGCCGGCGTGCAGCGCATCGCGAAGCGCGCGGCCGAAGCGGCGGCTGCCGCGGATCTGTTCGGCGCTGAGCCCCGCGTCGGGCATGCCCCAGAAGCCGCGCTTGCGGCCCCAGATCAGCCAGACCGGCGTGGTGAAGAAGGTTGCGAGCGTGGGGCCGGGATCGGTCAGCACCACGTTGTCGATCAGGCGCGCGCCCACGTCGTCCAGCATGCGCTTGAGCTTCTCGTGCGCCAGCAGCCACATGTTGCGGCACGCGATGACCGTGACCACCGGCTTCCCCTCGAGCAGGCGCGCGGCCACCGGATGCTTGAGGAACGCCGCGACCGGCTGCGAAGGTGCCAGGAACCACACCTGGTAAGGCAGCACGATGAGGTCGAAGTCTTCATCGCCGCCGAGCGACAGCGGCGCCAGCGGCCGCGGCTTCATGTGGGCCGACTCCGGGAAGGCGTCGAAGAAGGTCAGGAAGGGCCAGGGAAAGGGAAACGGCTGCAGTGGCCGCAACACTTCTTCATGCACCTGGATCGACGGGTCGGCGCGCAGCGGCGCCACGATCTGCTCGGCCACCTGGTCGAGCTGGCCGGACTGCGAGTAGCGGAGAACCAGGACCCGCTTGGGGACGTTGTTGCGAGGCGCGGCGACGGGGCTGGAGAGACTGGAAAGGCTGGAGATCACTGGCGGTGGCTTTCGGGGGCCGTCGAATGTACGCGAAGCAAGCGCCAAAAGCATCTGCCATCAGTCATGTCTACGACTGCCGATGGTCGGGGTGGCCAGCCCCTTCGCCAAGCCTGCGCCGGGCCTCAGCCGCGCCTGGGATTGGCCTGCAGCCAGCGCGCGACCTGTTCGCGCTGCGCGGGCGTGTAGTGCAGCCCCAGCTTGGACCTGCGCCAGAGCACGTCGTCGGCGGTCACGGCCCACTCGTTGTCCTGCAGGAAACGCAGTTCGCGCTCGAACAGGCCGGGCGCCACTTCGGCGCCCAGGCCGGCGAAGGATTTCGCATCGCCCAGGACGTCGGCGATGCGCGCGCCGTAAGCCCGCGCCAGCCGCCGCGCGAGCTGGCCGTAGAGCCAGGGGTGCTTTGCCTGCACGGCAGACACGAAGCGCTCGAAGTCGTCGTCGGGACGCTTCGCGGCGCCGATCCAGCCCGACAGGTCGCCGCCCGCGAGGAAGGCGCCGTCGGTCCAGGCCGGGCGCTGCGCGCTCGACTGGCCCAGCATCTTGCCGACCTCGTCGGCCGCGTCCTCGGCCAGCTTGCGGAAGGTGGTGATCTTGCCACCCCACACCGACAGCAGCGGCGCGGCGGTGGTGTTCGACTCGAGCAGGTAGTCGCGCGTGACGGCGGACGGATCGCCCGACGCGTCGTCCAGCAGCGGGCGCACGCCGGAATAGGTCCACACCACGTCGGCCGGGACGATGGGCTTGTCGAAGTAGCGGCTGGCCTGGGTGCAGAGGTAGTCGATCTCTTCCTGCGCGATGCGCGCGGCGCCGGGGTCGTCGCCGGTCAGCTCGATGTCGGTGGTGCCGATCAGCGTGAACTCGTCCTGGTAGGGAATGGCGAAGATGATCCGCTTGTCGGGGTTCTGGAAGATGTAGGCATGGTCGTGCTCGAACAGGCGCGGGACCACAATGTGGCTGCCCTTGACGAGCCGCAGGCTCTTGGTGGCCAGCGCCTCGCCCTTGGCCGACTGCGCCACGCCGCGCAGGAAGGACTCGGCCCACGGCCCTGCCGCGTTGACCACGGCGCGCGCGCGCAGCGTGCGCCTGTTGCCGTCGGCGCCTTCCAGCGTGGCGGTCCAGGCGTCGGCGTCGCGCTGGGCGTGCACGCAGCGCGTGCGGGTCAGCACCTCGGCGCCGCGCGCGCGCGCGTCCAGCGCGTTGAGCACCACGAGCCGCGCGTCGTCGACCCAGCCGTCGGAATAGACGAAGCCGCGCTTGTACTGCTCCTTCAGCGGCTTGCCGGCGGCATGCCGGCGCAGGTCGACGCTGCGCGAGCCCGGCAGCACCTCGCGCCTGGCGAGGTGGTCGTACATGAACAGGCCGATGCGGATCATCCAGGCCGGGCGCATCGACGGGTCGTGCGGCATCACGAAGCGAAGCGGCCACATGATGTGGGGCGCGCTCTTGAGCAGCACTTCGCGCTCCTGCAGCGCCTTGCGCACCAGCGAGAACTCGTAGTACTCGAGGTAGCGCAACCCGCCGTGGATCAGCTTGGTCGAGGAAGAAGAGGTGTGCGAGGCAAGGTCGTCTTTTTCGCAGAGCACCACGCGCCAGCCGCGGCCGGCCAGGTCGCGTGCGATGCCGCAGCCGTTGATGCCGCCGCCGACAATGAGAACGTCGCAATCGGTGGCGGGCGCAGGCGGATTCGAGGAAAAATCGCTCACAGCAGATGGATCCGTTGGTTCATGGCTTGGGTTCGCTGACGGAAGCCATTGTATTTTCGAATTCTTTCAATTTCATTCCTTTGAGCGCGATTTTCCCCGAAAATTCCCTCAATCGGGATTCGCTTTCTTTCGTTTTAAATTGACGCGCACTGTAACCTTGCCGCAGTCTTCCTGCCCTTCGCGACGCCCCTGTGAACTCCAATCCCCGACAGATCAATCTCCTGGAAACCGTGCGCACGCGCGGCTCCGTCACCGTCGAAGAACTGGCCGAAATGCTCGGCGTCACGCTGCAGACGGTCCGTCGGGACGTGCAGCGGCTGGCCGACGAAGGATTGCTGACCCGCTTCCACGGCGGCGTGCGGGTGCCGAGCTCCACCACCGAGAACATCGGCTACCAGCAGCGTGAGACCCTGCACGCCGAGGGCAAGGCGCGCATCGCCCGCCGCGTGGCGGAGCTGGTGCCCAACGACTGTTCCCTGATCCTGAACATCGGCACCACCACCGAGGCCGTCGCCAAGGCGCTGCTGCGCCATACCGGCCTGCGCGTGATCACCAACAACCTGAACGTGGCCACCATCCTGAGCGGCAACAGCTCGTGCGAGGTGATCGTGGCCGGCGGCTCGGTGCGCCCGCGCGACCGCGCCATCGTGGGCGAGGCCACCATCGACTTCATCCGCCAGTTCAAGGTGGACATCGCGCTGATCGGCGTGTCGAGCATCGAGGCCGACGGCTCGCTGCGCGACTTCGACCTGCGCGAGGTGAAGGTGGCGCAGACCATCATCGCGCAGGCGCGCGAGGTGTGGCTCGCGGCCGACGCCAGCAAGTTCAACCGGCCCGCGATGATCCAGCTGGGCACGCTCTCGCAGATCGACCGGCTGTTCACCGACGCCGAGCCGCCGCCGCCCTTCCCCGACCTGCTGCTCGCGGCGCAGGTCCGGCTGGAGATCGCGCGCGACAACTGAAGAACGAAGAAACACGGAGACGACATGACGACCTACCTGCTGGCCCTGGACCAGGGTACTTCCAGCTCGCGCAGCATCGTGTTCGACCGCGAAGGCCGCATCGTGGCCATCGCGCAGAAAGAGCTCACGCAGATCTATCCGCAGCCCGGCTGGGTCGAGCACGACCCGATGGAAATCTGGCACAGCCAGCTCGCCACCGCGCGCGAGGTGCTTGCAAAGGCAGGGCTGCAGGCCACCGACATCCACGCCATCGGCATCACCAACCAGCGCGAGACCACCGTGCTGTGGAACCGCAAGACGGGCCAGCCGGTGCACCATGCCATCGTCTGGCAGGACCGCCGCGCCGAGCCGCTGTGCGCGCAACTGCGCGAAGAAGGCATGAGCGACACCATCCGCCGGAAGACCGGCCTGGTGATCGACGCGTACTTCTCCGGCACCAAGCTGCGCTGGCTGCTCGACAACGTGCCCGGCGCGCGCGCGCAGGCGCAGAGCAGCGAACTGGCCTTCGGCACGATCGACAGCTGGCTCATCTGGCAGCTCACCGGCGGCAAGGCCCACGTGACGGACGTGAGCAACGCCTCGCGCACCATGCTCTTCAACGTGCACGACAACGCGTGGGACGCCGAGCTGCTGAAAGCGCTGGACATTCCCGCCGCGCTGATGCCGAAGGTGCAGCCATCGAGCTCGCACTTCGCCGATACCGACACCACGCTGCTGGGCCACACGCTGCCCATCGGCGGCGTGGCCGGCGACCAGCAGAGCGCCCTCTTCGGCCAGGCCTGCTTCGAGGCCGGCATGGCCAAGAACACCTACGGCACCGGCTGCTTCCTGCTGATGCACACCGGCGGCGCGTTCCAGCCCTCGCACAACGGCCTGCTCGTGACCAGCGCCGCGCAGACCGATGCGACGCCGCAGTACGCCATGGAAGGCAGCGTGTTCGTGGGCGGCGCGGTGGTGCAGTGGCTGCGCGACGGCCTCAAGGCCATCAAGGGCAGCGCCGAAGTGCAGTCGCTGGCCGAGAGCGTGCCCGACGCGGGCGGCGTGATGATGGTGCCGGCCTTCACCGGCCTGGGCGCGCCCTACTGGGACGCGGACGCGCGCGGCACGATCACCGGCCTCACGCGCGGGACCACGGTCGCGCACATCGCGCGCGCCGCGCTTGAAAGCATCGCCTACCAGAGCGCCGCGCTGCTGCAGGCCATGAGCCGCGACGCGGTGGCCGCCGGCGGCAAGCCGGTGGCCGAACTGCGCGTGGACGGCGGCGCCAGCGTGAACGACCTGCTGATGCAGTTCCAGGCCGACCTGCTGGGCATTCCGGTGGTGCGGCCAGAAGTGGTCGAGACCACCGCGCTGGGCGCCGCCTACCTGGCGGGCCTGTCGACCGGCTTCTACAGCGACGCGCGCGAGCTTTCCAAGCTGTGGAAGGTGGAGCGCCGCTTCCTGCCGACCATGGGCCGCGCGCAGGCCGAGGAATCGATGGCGCGCTGGGAACGCGCGGTGCGCCAGGCCACCGCGACCTGAACGGCGGCCCGGCGCACGTCGCCGCCTACCAGCCCCAGGTCAGGCGCTTCTGCACCCAGCCGGTGGCGCCGCCTTCGTGCCGCACCTTGATCCAGTCGCCCCTGCGCTCGATGGTGCGCAGCACGTCGCCGTAGCCGGCCTTCTTCAATACGGGGCTGCGGGTGCTCGGCGCGCGCCGCAGGTTGGCGACCTTCGCCTTCACGACGTGGTGCGGCGTCCTGCTGGTCATGGGCCGGTAGACCCAGGCCTTGTCGTTCTCGAAGTCGCTGACCCTCAGCCAGTCGCCTTTCCTGCCGATCACGCGGAAGGGGTAGCCCTTGCTCACTGTCCAGTGCGTCTCGTAGCGCTGTCCGGGGCCGGTGCGCATGTTGAGCGTGGGAACGGCGGCACTGACCATCTGCGAGGACGGCGCCGCCGCGAACACGGACGGCGCGGCCACCCATGCGAGAAAGAATGCGAGCAGGAGCGCGGGCCATCGCCTGAATCTATCCATGGAGCTGGGGTTCCTTTCTATCGAACGTAAGGAGTGAATGTCCGGCGGAGCCGGGCGAGCCCGTCTGGGCGCCCTCGGCTCAATAAGTTCCGCGGGGATTTCCCCGACAGCCCCCCTCCCCACCTCTCCCCCGCGAGCCCCGAGGCCTCATAGCCCCCTGCGCAGCCGGGGAGACTGCGGTGCCCCGTGCTTCGGCCGGGGCAGAATCCGCCCCGCCCATCCCTGTTCGCGCTGCCGGCGCTGCCCGCTTGACCTCCCTCCCCGCTGCCCCACCCCAGCCCCGCCACGGCGCATGGCTTGCCTGCGGCGTGGTCGGCGCCACCCTGCTGGCGCTGATCGCGCTGGGCCACGACGGCCGGCGCATCTCGCAGCTCGCGGTGCTGGCATTGCCGATCGTGCTGTGGCTCGCATGGCCGCTGCGCAGCGCGCGCATGCGTCGGCTGCGCACGGTGCTGGTCTGGCTCTGGGCCATGGGCTTTGCGCTGGACGCCACGGTGCGGGCTTACCTGCTCGACACCTACCAGGCCGCGCCCGACGGCGCGATGGTGCTGGGCGCGGCAGCCAACACCAACGCGCGCGAGAGCACGGAGTACCTGTGGATGCACTGGCGCTCGGCGGCCGTGTGGGGCGCCTTGCTGGTCGCCTCGGGCCTGCTGGTGGGCATGTTCGCGCGGCGCGGCGCGGTGGCCCCGACAGCAGCGCGCCCCGCCCGCTGGATCACCGCACTGCTGGCGCTGGCGCTGCTGGTGTCCTGCGTGGCCTATGCGAGCAAGCCGTGGAGGCGGCTGCATCCCGCGTTCTTCTGGACCCAGTGGGCCCAGTCGCTGCGCACGCTGCAGGCCGCCTGGGCCGACCAGCAGCAGCAACGCGACCGCCTGACGGCGCAGGCCAAGGCCATTGCGCCCGTCATCACGCAGGCCGGGCCTTCCACCGTGGTGCTGGTCATCACCGACAGCATCAACCGCGACAACATGGGCCTGTACGGCTACGGCCGCCCGACCACGCCGCGCCTGCAGGCGCACAAGGCGCAGACCGGCGAGCAGATGGCGGTGCTGAAGAACGCATGGTCGGTGGACGCGAGCACCCTGCCCGCCTTGCGCAACATGTTCCGCTTCGGCCTGCCCGACAGCGAGAACCCGCCGCACGTGCTGGCGCTGGCGCGCGCCGCGGGCTACAAGGTCTGGTGGATCAGCAACCACGACGACCTGGCCATCGAGCAGCAGCATGCGCGCTTCGCCGACGTGGTCGACATGGTCAACCGCACGCCGGGCCGCGCCAGCGCCTCGCTGGACGGCGAGGTGCTCGACTGCGTGCAGGAAGCGCTGGCCGACACCAGCACCGAGCGCAAGCTGATCGTGGTCCACCTGATGGGCGCGCATCCGCACTACAGCCTGCGCTTTCCGGCAAACGCCAACCCCTTCGACGACGACATCGACGCGGTGGAAAACGGCCTGGTGAAAAACGGCCGCTCCTCATGGGTGCGGCGCTTCCGCCAGGAGTACGACGCGGCGCTGCTGTATCACGATTTCGTGGTGTCCGAGCTGCTGCAGCAGACGCGCAGCGCGGGCAAGCCGCAGGACTACCGCGCGTGGCTGTACCTGTCGGACCATGGGCAGGAAGTGGGCCACGTCAGCGACCGGGCGGGCCACAGCCCCTCGACCGCTTCGGGCTACCGCATTCCGGCCGTGGTGTGGCGCAACCAGCAGCCGCTGCCGGCCAGCGAGATGCAGCAGCCGTTTCGCGCGGACTGGACCGGCTGGACCCTGATGGACCTGCTCCACATCCAGTGGAACGGGCAGAAGCCCGAGCGCGACGTGCTGGGCGGCGCCTACCGCTGGCAGGCGCCGGAGATTCCGGTGGCGGTGGAGTCGTTCTCGCGCTGAGAACGCCCACGGCCCCGGGCGGCCCTGGTCAATGCGCAGGAACCAGGAAGTCCTGGCTGATCCGCCCGCCCAGCTCGTTCACGCGGTCGAGGAACTGCGTGAGATACGCGTGCAACCCCGTCGCAAGAATCTCGTCGACCCGCGCGTACTGCAGGTCGGCCAGCAGCTTGCCGGCGCGGCGCTGGGTTTCGGCGCTCTGCTCGTTCTGCACCTTCGCGAGGTTGTTGACCACCTCGACCAGGCTCGCATGCAGCGAGCGCGGCATGTCGGCGCGAAGAATCAGCAGCTCGGCCACACGCTCGGGCTTGATGACGTCGCGGTACACCTTGCGGTAGACCTCGAAGGCCGAGACGCTGCGAAGAATGGCGCTCCAGTGATAGAAGTCGTACTCCTGGTCTTCCTCGGTGGCGGCGCCGAAGAACTCGCTGTTGAGCGCGTGGAACTTCACGTCGACCAGCCGCGCGGTGTTGTCGGCGCGTTCGAGGAAGGTGCCAAGGCGCGAGAAGTAGAAGGCTTCGTCCTGCAGCATGGTGCCCAGCGTGACGCCGCGCGACAGGTGCGAGCGGAACTTCACCCACTCGAAGAACTGGCCCGGGTCGCGCTCGAAGTCGCCCGCGCGCAGCATGCGGTTCACTTCGAGCCAGGTGGTGTTCTGCGTTTCCCAGGCTTCGGTGGTGAGCGCGCCGCGCACGGCGCGTGCGTTCTCGCGCGCGGCCTTGAGGCACGACACGATGGACGAGGCATTGCTCTCGTCCTTGACCATGAACTCCATCACTTCCTTGGGCGCGATCTGGTCGTACTTCTGGTTGTACCAGGGCAGCAGCTCGCTGATGGAGAGAACGCCCTGCCAGCCGTACTTGGCGACTTCGGCGGATTGAGGCAGCAGCGAGGTCTGGTAATTGACGTCGAGCATGCGCGCCGTGTTCTCGGCGCGCTCGGTGTAGCGGGACATCCAGTAGAGATGGTCGGCAGTACGTGACAGCATCTTCGTCGTGCTCCTACAGCGATTGGCTTTGCGACTGCGCGGGCGCCGCCTTGGGCTTGGGCGCGCGGTCGGCTTCGAGAATCCAGGTGTCCTTGGTGCCACCGCCCTGCGACGAGTTGACCACCAGCGAGCCTTCTTTCAGCGCCACGCGCGTGAGGCCGCCGGGCACCATCTGCACCTCGCTGCCCGAGAGCACGAAGGGCCGCAGGTCGATATGGCGCGGCGCGATGCCGGCGTCCACGAAGGTGGGCGAGGTCGACAGGCTCAGCGTGGGCTGGGCGATGTAGCCGTCGGGCTTGGCGATCACGGCCTTCTTGAAGTCCTCGATCTCGGCCTGCGTGGCGGCCGGGCCGATCAGCATGCCGTAGCCGCCGGCGCCGTGCACTTCCTTGACGACCAGGTCCTTCATGTTGTCGAGCGTGTATTGCAGCTCGTCCTTGTTGCGGCACATGTAGGTGGGCACGTTCTTCAGGATCGGCTTCTCGCCGAGATAGAACTCCACCATCTTCGGCACGTAGGGGTAGATCGACTTGTCGTCGGCCACGCCGGTGCCCACCGCATTGCAGATGACGACGTTGCCTTCGCGGTACGCGCGCATCAGGCCCGCGCAGCCCAGCGTGGACGTGGGGCGGAACACCTCGGGGTCGAGGAAGTCGTCGTCCACGCGGCGGTAGATGACGTCGACGCGCTTCGGCCCGCGCGTGGTGCGCATGTAGACGAAGTTGTCCTTGACGAACAGGTCCTGCCCTTCGACCAGCTCCACGCCCATCTGCTGCGCGAGGAAGGCGTGCTCGAAATAGGCGCTGTTGTACATGCCGGGCGTGAGCACCACCACCGTGGGCTCGGCCGTGGCCGGCGGCGCGCTGGCGCGAAGCGTCTCCAGCAGCAGGTCGGGGTAATGCGCGACCGGCGCGATGCGGTTCTGGTTGAACAGCTCCGGGAAGAGCCGCATCATCATCTTGCGGTTCTCGAGCATGTAGCTCACGCCGCTGGGCACGCGCAGGTTGTCTTCGAGCACGTAGTACTCGCCGTTGCCCTCGGCATCGGGGGCGCGGACGATGTCGATGCCCGAGATGTTCGAGTAGACGTTGTGCGGCACGTTGACGCCCATCATCTCGGGGCGGAACTGCGCGTTGTTCAGGATCTGCTCGGCCGGGATGATGCCGGCCTTGATGATTTCCTGGTCGTGGTAGACGTCATGCAGGAAGCGGTTGAGCGCCGTGACGCGCTGAACCAGCCCTTTTTCCATGCTGTCCCACTCGTTGGCCGGAATGATCCGCGGCAGCAGGTCGAACGGGATGAGCCGCTCGGTGCCGGAACCGTCTTCGTCCTTCGCGCCGTACACGGCAAAGGTAATACCGACCCGGCGGAAAATCATTTCCGCCTCTTCACGCCGCGAACGCATCACCTCACCGGGTTGCTTCGCGAGCCATTGGTCGTAGCGCTTGTAATGCTGTCGGATCGCAGCCCCCGCATAGGGCAACTGCTCATACATCTCGTCGAATTTGTGCATGGAACGACCAATCTCCTTGAGCCGTAGCTTAGCAAGTTCGAGGCCAGTAGAACCCCTTATGCGGCGGCCGGAGACGGGTCGAAGCTCTTTTTTTTGCGGGCTACCGCACCGGGGTTTCGGCCGGCGGCTGCTGCTTCTTGCGCGGCGAGAGGAATTCCTTGATGCGCTCCCCGCTCTCGTCGCCGTAGAGGCTGGCAACGGAAGATTCGCGCTCGGCATCGAGCTGTTCCCGCCGGCTGCGGCCCCGGGCCGAATGCACGAGCTGCTTGATGCGCGCCTGCACTTCGAACGGCCCGCGGGAAAGCTCCTGCGCCCATTCGAGCGCCGTGGCGCAGGCACTGCCGCGCGGCACCACCTTGTTGACCACGCCCCAGTCGTGCAGCCGCCTGGCGCTGCAGGGCTTGCCGTCGAGCAGCATCTCCAGTGCCGCCTGCGGCGGCAGCGAACGCACCAGCGAATCGGAGCCGCCGCCGTCGGGCGTGAGCCCCAGGTTGACGTAAGACATGGCGAACCTGGCGTCTTCCGCCGCCACGATGAGGTCGCAGGCCAGGCACAGCGAAAAACCGCCCGCCACGGCCGCACCTTCGACCGCCGCGATGACGGGCTGTGGCGCTTCCTGGATCGCCATGATCCATTCGTTCAGCGCCTCGAGGTGGCCGTGCTGCTCGGCCTCGGGCAACTTGCGCTGCCGCGCCAGCCGCCGCAGGTCGCCGCCGCCGCTGAAGTGCTCGCCCTCCCCGCACAGTACGATGGCGCGCACCGTGCGAAAGCCCGAGGTGGCCCGCAGCGCCTTGGCCGCCGCGCGGTAGACCGCCGGGTTCACCGCGTTGCGCGCGGCCGGGTTGCTCAGGGTCAGCACCAGCACCGGACCCTCGCGGTGCGTCTTGAGCCGCGCGCCGGTCATGGCCGTGGCGCTCGCGCTGGTGATGGTCGGGACGGCGGTGGTCATGGCGCGGGCCCGGAAAACCGGCCCCACCGGCAACTGCTGCGATCTTGCATTGCATTCCCTTTGCGTTGTTTCAGGCCGTATAACGCACGCGACCACCCGCCGGCGCTACCTCAGTGATGAGTACTTTACGTTTAATTTGACAATTAATTCACGATTTCAACGCGTTCAGGCACACGATGCCGCCAGTAGCGCGCATGGCGCTCGCGCTCGCAGGCGACATCGGCAGGTTGCGTGCTGCGCCAGTGGGCGGCACCGCAGCGGGGGCTGTCGACCAGCCGTACCCCGTGGGCCGCGTACCGCGCCGCCACCTCGGGCGCCGGGTGGCCGAAGCGGTTGCGATAGCCCGCCTGGACCAGTGCAATGCGAGGCTGCACGGCGTCGAGGAAGGTATCGCTCGACGAGGTCTTGCTGCCGTGATGAGGCACCAGCAGTACGTCGGCGCGCAACTCTGGCGCGCGCGCGACCAGCGCGGACTCCTGCATGCGCTCGACATCGCCCACCAGCAGCGCGGCGGCACGGCCGTTGCCGATGCGCAGCACGCACGACACGGCATTGGGCTTGGCGGTGAAGGCCAGGTAGTCGTCCGCCGCGGGGTGCAGCACCTCGAAGTCCACGCCGTCCCATGTCCAGCGCTGCCCGGCCTCGCAGCGCCGCGCCGGACGCAGGGCCTGCAGCGGATGCGTGGCTTCGATCGAACTGCGCAAGTCCGCTTGCGGCTGCATCGCGAGCACGGCCTGCGCTCCGCCAGTGTGGTCGGTGTCGCGATGGCTCAGCACCAGCATGTCGAGGCGCTCGTCATAGGCGCGCAGCAGCGGCACGAGCACGCGGTGGCCGGCATCGCTTTCGAGGCTGTAGCGCGGACCGGTGTCGTACAGCAGGCTGTGCGTGGCGGTGCGAACCAGCACCGCGTTGCCCTGCCCGATGTCGGCGGCCAGCAATTCGAACTCTCCCGCCGCGGGACGCGGCGCCTGCCACAGCAACACCGGCAGCAGGAACGGCAGGCCGAGCACGCGCAGCGACCATGGCAGGCGCATCGCGAGCAATGCGCCGCCAGCCACGCCGCAAGCCGCCATCCACAGCGGCGGCGCGGACATCGACAGCGTGGCGAGCGGCAAGCCGGCGCACCATTGCAGCAGCACCGAAAGCGCATGCACCGCCCACGCGGCCGCGTCCCACAGCGGCGCGATGGCCACGCCCAGCATCGCCAGCGGCGTGACGACCAGCGTGACCCACGGGATCGCGACCGCATTGGCCAGCAACCCGACCAGCGACACCTGCTGGAACAGCAGCAGGCTCAGCGGCGCGAGCGCCAGCGTGATGACCCATTGCTCGCGAAAGAAACCCAGCAGCCGCGCCGAAGCCCGCGCGCGCGGCTCGCCGGGCACCGACGCATCGGCGGCGAACAGCACGCCCACCGCCACGAAGCTGAGCCAGAAGCCGGCCTGCATGAGCGCCCACGGGTCGAGCGCCACCACCACCGCCGCGGTCAGCAGCCACACGTGCGGCCAGGGCCAGCGCCGCCCGGTGAGCCGCAGCGTGGCGACCGTCGCGAGCATCCACACCGTGCGCTGCGACGGCACGCCCCAGCCGCTGAAGAGCGCATAGAGCCCCGCCAGCAACACGCCGCCGACCAGCGCGGCCTGCTGCGCGGGCAGGCCCAGCATCAGGCGCGGGCAGCGCCGCCACAGCCAGCCAACGACATGGGCCGCCAGCCACGCGAACATCGTGACGTGGAGGCCCGAGATCGACATGAGATGCGCCACGCCGGTGGCACGGAACACATCCCAGCCCGCGCGGTCGATGGCCTGCTGGTCGCCAGTGACCAGCGCCGCGATCACGCCGGCGCGCGCGCGGTCGGGCACGCGCTCGAAGATCGCGTCGCGCACGGCTTCGCGCGCACGCTCGACCGGATGCCGCCAGGTGACGGCGATGCGCTTCGGCGCGGCATCTCGCGCACCGGTGCGCACATAGCCATTGGCCTGGATGCCCTGCTCCCAGGCCCACAGCTCTCCGTCGAAGCCGAAGGGATTGACGTTGCCGTGCGGCGCCTTGAGGCGCACGGCGAGCTGCCATCGCTCGCCGGCGTGCACGGAAGCGACCGGGCTCGCGGACGCGGCCTTGCCGGCGGATGAGCGCCCCCACAGCCCCGTGTTCTCCGCATACCAGCCGAGGGAGACATGGCCCGGAACCGCCAATGGCTCGCCGACGGACGCATCGGCCCAGCGCGCGGACTCCACATCGAGCCGAAACCGCGTCCCGGCTTCGTTGCGTTGCGGCATCTCCGCGATCACGCCCGTGACCACGAGGTCGCGCCCTTCGAGCGCCGGTGCCAGCGCGCCGCCCGCGTAGACCACCGCGCGCCAGCCCGCCAGCCCCGCCCCGGCCATGGCTCCGCAAAGCAGTGCGAGCACCATGGCCGGCATGCGCCGCTCGATGAAAAAAGGCCGGCGCCATCGCCACAGCCCCGCCACGGCCACCAGCAGCAAGACGGCATGGACCCATGCGGGCCAGAGCGACGGCTGCTGCAATTGCAGGGCCGCGCCCAGCAGCGATCCGCCCAATGCGGCGAAGCCTCGCGACCCGCCCACGGCATTGCCCGACGCGTGAAATCGCGTCATGAAAGAACGTCCGGACACATGATGCAAACCCTCCCCGACTCACGCTCAGTGGCGCGTTAATTGCTAAGCATCTCGGCTAGTATGCGTCTCACCAGAGACATCTTTCCGATGCAATCTGCCAGTACTGCACACAAAAACGCATGTCTATCCACGCCGCTCTACACCACGTCACCCATTACAAATACGACCGCCTGGTGCAGTTGGGCCCTCAGGTCGTGCGCTTGCGTCCCGCGCCGCATTGCCGCAGCAACGTCATCTCGTATTCGCTGCGGGTCGAACCCGCGGAGCACTTCGTCAACTGGATGCAGGACCCGTTCGCCAACTACCAGGCGCGGCTCGTGTTTCCCGAGAAGACACGCGAGTTCAAGGTCACTGTCGACCTCGTGGTCGAAATGGCGGTCTACAACCCCTTCGACTTCTTCCTCGAGCCGCAGGCGGAGAACTTCCCCTTCAAGTACACGGCCTCGCAGGCCGAGGAGCTCGCGCCCTACCTCGTGGCCGACCCGGTCACGCCGCTGCTGGAGGCCTACCTCGACAAGGTCGAGCGCAAGGAGCAGCGCACCATCGACTTCCTGGTCGGCATCAACCAGCAGGTGCAGAAAGACGTCAACTACCTGATCCGCATGGAGCCCGGCGTGCAGACGCCGGAAGAAACGCTGGCCAACGGCAGCGGCTCCTGCCGTGACTCGGGCTGGCTGCTGGTTCAGCTGCTGCGCCATTGCGGACTGGCCGCGCGCTTCGTCTCGGGCTACCTGATCCAACTGACGCCCGACGTGAAGGCGCTCGACGGCCCGAGCGGCACCACGGTCGACTTCACCGACCTGCACGCCTGGTGCGAGGTGTTCCTGCCGGGCGCGGGCTGGATCGGCCTCGACGCCACTTCGGGCCTCTTGGCCGGCGAAGGCCACATCCCGCTGGCCTGCACGCCCACGCCATCGAGCGCCGCGCCCATCGAGGGCGGCGTGGACGAATCCGAGGTCGAGTTCGGCCATGAGATGAAGGTCACGCGCATCTACGAATCGCCGCGCGTCACCAAGCCCTACACCGAAGAGCAATGGGCCGAGGTGCTGACCCTCGGCGACGCGGTCGATGCGCGCCTGAAGGCCGGCGACGTGCGCCTCACCATGGGCGGCGAGCCGACCTACGTGGCCACCAGCGACCGCGACGCGCCCGAGTGGAACACCGACGCCCTCGGCCCCACCAAGCGCGGCTACGCCACCGAGCTCGTGCACAAGCTGCGCGCCGAGTACGGCAAGGGCGGCTTCCTGCACTTCGGCCAGGGCAAGTGGTATCCGGGCGAGCAGCTGCCGCGCTGGGCGCTGTCGATCTTCTGGCGCGCCGACGGCCAGACGCTGTGGCACGACCCCGATCTGTTCGCCGACGAACGCTTTCCCACCCACTACACCAGCGAAGACGCACGCCGCTTCACCACCGTGCTGGCGCACAAGCTCGGCCTGACCGAGCGCTACATCCAGCCCGGCTACGAAGACATCTACTACTACCTCTGGCGAGAACGCCGCCTGCCGGTGAATGTCGACCCCTTCGACTCGAAGCTCGACGACGAGCTCGAACGCGTGCGCCTGCGCCGCGTGTTCACGCAGAAGCTCGACGCGGTGATCGGCTACATGCTGCCCATCGAGCCCGGCAATGCGAACAGCGACGCTCCCGCGCTGGCGGGCCCGGCCTGGAAGACCGGCCCCTGGTTCCTGCGCGACGACCGGCTCTACCTGATTCCCGGCGACTCGCCCATGGGCTACCGCCTGCCGCTCGACTCCCAGCCTTGGGCCAGCAAGGGCGACTACCCCTACCTGATCGAGCGCGACCCGACCGCGCCGCGCGGCGCACTGCCGAGCGCGGCCGATTACCGCGCGCGCTACACCGCGGGCGCAGCCGCCGCCGGTGCTGGTGCCGCCGCTGGTGCCGCCGGCCTCGGTGACGTGCCTTACACCTTCGGCACGCCGCCCGTGGTGCCCGCCTCGCTGCGCATGCAAAGCCCCGGCGATGCGGCAAGCGGCGATGCATCGGCAACCGACGACGCCACCGACAAGCCCACCACCCGCCAGCCGCTGCGCGGCGAATCCGCCCACTGGGTCACGCGCACCGCGCTGTGCGTCGAAGTGCGCGACCCGCGCCGCGCCAACGGCCCGGTGGCCGAGAAGAAGGGCAACGCCTCGGGCGTGCTCTACGTCTTCATGCCGCCGCTCGCGCGCCTGGAGGACTACCTCGACCTCGTCGCCGCGGTGGAAGCCACCGCGCGCGACCTGGGCGTGCGCATCGTGATGGAAGGCTATCCGCCGCCGCGCGACCCGCGCCTGAAGATGCTGGCCGTCACGCCCGACCCCGGTGTGATCGAGGTCAACATCCACCCGGCCCACAACTGGAAGGAACTGGTCGCCCACACCGAGTTCCTCTACAACGCCGCGTTTGAAACCCGCCTGTCGGCCGAGAAGTTCATGACCGACGGCCGCCACACCGGCACCGGCGGCGGCAACCACTTCGTGATGGGCGGCGCCACGCCCGCTGACAGCCCCTTCCTGCGCCGGCCCGAACTGCTGGCCAGCCTGCTGCTCTACTGGCACAACCATCCGTCGCTGAGCTACCTGTTCTCTGGCATGTTCATCGGCCCGACCAGCCAGGCGCCGCGCGTGGACGAGGCCCGCAACGACCAGGTCTACGAGCTCGAAATCGCGCTCAAGGAAATTGCCAAGAACCGCGAGATCTACGGCCAGAACATGCCCGCATGGCTGGTCGACCGCACGCTGCGCAACATCCTGATCGACGTGTCGGGCAACACGCACCGCAGCGAGTTCTGCATCGACAAGCTGTATTCGCCCGACTCGAGCACCGGCCGCCTGGGCCTGCTGGAGCTGCGCGCGTTCGAGATGCCGCCGCATGCGCGCATGAGCATTGCGCAGCAGCTGCTCATTCGCGCGCTGGTGGCCCGATTCTGGGACGAGCCCTACAAGGCCCCCGTCACCCGCTGGGGCACCGAGCTGCACGACCGCTTCCTGCTGCCGACCTTCGTCAAGATGGACTTCGACGACGTCATCAGCGAGATGCGCCAGGCCGGCTTCGCCTTCGACCCCGACTGGTTCGCGCCGCACTTCGAGTTCCGCTTCCCGCTTGTGGGCCAGATGCAGGCCATGGGCGTGGAGCTGTCGCTGCGCAACGCGCTGGAGCCCTGGCACGTGATGGGCGAGGAAGGCTCGGCCGGCGGCACGGTGCGCTATGTCGATTCCTCGCTGGAGCGCATCGAGGTGCGCGTGACCGGGCTGAACGAAAGCCGCCACGTCGTCACCGTCAACGGCAAGGTGCTGCCGCTGCAGCCCACGGGCGTGACGGGCGAATTCGTGGCCGGCGTGCGCTACAAGGCCTGGAATCCGCCTTCGGCGCTGCACCCCAGCATCAAGGCCCACGCCCCGCTGACCTTCGACCTGGTCGACACCTGGATGAAGCGCTCGCTGGGCGGCTGCCAGTATTTCGTGGCCCACCCGGGCGGCCGCAACTACGACACCTTCCCCGTCAACGCCTACGAGGCCGAGAGCCGCCGCCATTCACGCTTCACGCGCACCGGCCATACGCCCGGCCTCATGCGCACGCCGCCGGCCACCATCGAGCTGCCGGGCAGCCGCGAGTTCCCGTTCACGCTCGACCTGCGGCGCTGAAGGGGTGCCTACCACACCGCCGAAGCGGCCGGGCCGTGACGGCGGTGTGACAATCCCCCTCCTGTGGAACCCTTGAACGAATCCCTGTTCGGCGCCCAGGCACTGGAATTTCCAGCGGCCCTGGCGTCGGCGCTCGCCCCGGCCGCCCAGCCCGGACACTTCGACGAATTGCGCGGGCAGGCCACCCCGGTGACGGCCCCTCGGCCGGCGGGTGGCGCGGCCGCGCCCGCCGCGGCCCCGCTGCTTTACGACGCCGCCACGGAGCAGCGGCCGGCGCCTTCGCCTTCGCCTTCATCTTCTCAGTCGCAATCTCAGTCCCAGACGCAGTCACAGTCCCAGGAACCTTCCAGCGAGCAACCGCCGCTCACGCCCGCCTGGCACGACTTCTTCGAACAGCTCGGCCCGGGCGGCTTCAACGACCTGCCCCGTCGCGCCGTCAGCCTGGAGCGGCAGATCCGCGACAACGGCGTCACCTACAACGTCTACGCCGACGCCAACGGCCCGCAGCGCCCCTGGTCGCTCGACCTGTTCCCGCTGATCGTCTCGCCCGAGAGCTGGAGCCAGATCGAGGCCGGCGTGCTGCAGCGCGTGCGGGTGCTCGACCGGGTGATGGCCGACGTCTACGGCCCGCAGCAGCTGCTGGCCGAGGGGCTCATTCCCCCGGCGCTGGTGCGCGGCCACCCCGGCTACCTGCGCGCCCTGCACGGCGTGAAGCCGCCGGGCGACACCTGGCTGCACATCGCCGCCTTCGACCTCGCGCGAGGCCCCGACGGCAACTGGTGGGTGGTGTCGCAGCGCACCCAGGCGCCCTCGGGCCTGGGCTACCTGCTCGAAAACCGGCTAGCCATCACCCGGCAGTTTCCGCAGGCCTTCGAGGCGCTGCAGGTGCAGCGCCTGGCCGCCACCTACAGCGCCATGATGGAAGGCCTGCAGCGCATGTGCCCGGCCGGCGTGCCGCCGCACATCGCACTGCTCACGCCCGGCCCGTACAACGAAACCTACTTCGAGCACGCCTACCTCGCGCGCTACCTGGGCATCACGCTGGTCGAGGGCAGCGACCTCACCGTGCGCGACCAGCGGCTCTACCTCAAGACGCTGCAGGGCCTGCGCCCGGTGCACGGCCTCATCAAGCGGCTGGACGACCAGTTCCTCGACCCGCTGGAGCTGCGGCCCGACTCCACGCTCGGCGTGCCCGGCCTGCTGCAGGCCATTCGCGCGGGCAACGTGCTGGTGGCCAACATGCCGGGCTCGGCCTTCCTCGAATCGCCGGCGTTGCTGGGTTTCCTGCCGGGGCTGGCGCGCCGGCTGATCGGCGAGAAGCTCAAGCTGCCCGCGCTGCCCACCTGGTGGTGCGGCGAGCGCGCCGCGCTCGAAGCCGTGCTGCCGCAACTGGCCGACTGCGCCATCAAGCCCACCTACCCCGGGTTCGAAGGCCGCGCCAGTTTCGACGCGGTGCTCGGCAGCCAGCTCGGCCGGCGCGAGCTCGACGAGTGGGCCGGCCGCATCGTGCGCGAGGGCGACGTCCACACGGTGCAGGGCTACCAGCCGCTGTCGCAGATGCCCACCTGGGCCAACGACCTGGGCCCAGGCCATATCGCGCCGCGCGCGGTGATGCTGCGCGTGTTCGCGGTGAGCGACGGCGCGCAGTCGTGGCGCGTGCTGCCCGGCGGCCTGGCCCGGCTCGCGGGGCCCGACGCGCAGATCGCCTCCATGCAGCGCGGCGGCAGCAGCGCCGACGTGTGGGTGCAGACGCTCGGCGAAGTCGACCGCACCACGCTGCTGCAGCCGCATGCCACGCCGGCATCGCTGGCACGGCACCGCGCGCCCGTCACCAGCCGCGCCGCCGAGAACATGTTCTGGCTCGGCCGCTACACCGAGCGCGCCGAGAACGCGGTGCGCATGGCGCGCCTCACGCTCAACCTGCTGGGCGGCGAAGACCAGTCGTCGCGCCCGCTGCTCGATTGGCTGCACCGCGTGGCGCTGCGCAATGCGCTGGTGCCGGCCGAGGCGCCCAGCGCGCCGAAGTCGCGCCGCGTGTTCGAGCGCGCGCTGATCGCCGAGCTGGGCGACGTCGACCGCGGCGGCAGCGTGGGCTTCAGCCTGCGGTGCATACGGCAGGCCGCGGCCGCCGTGCGCGAGCGGCTGTCGCAGGACAACTGGAACCAGATCGTTCGCGCCGAGACCGAATTCCTGCGCCGCGCCGCCGAGCAGGCCGGCGAAGGCAGCTTCGCCTCCAGCGCCGCGCTGCGCGCGCTCGAATCCGCCAGCACCGCGCTGGCCGCCATGACCGGCGCGCAGACCGACCGCATGACGCGCGACGACGCCTGGCGGCTGCTGTCGATCGGCCGCCACATCGAGCGCCTGGGCTTTTTGTCGAACGCGCTGCAGGCCGGCTTCGAGAACGGCGCCGTGCACGAGGTGAGCGGCTTCGAGGCGATGGTGGCGCTGTTCGACAGCACCATCACCTTCCATGCGCGCTACCAGCAGCGCCGCGACGTCGCCACCATGGTCGACCTGCTGGTGCTCGACGCCGAGAACCCGCGCTCGCTCGCCTGGGTCACGCAGACGCTGCGCGGACGCATCGCGCGGCTGGCCGGCAGCGCGCCGGGCAAGCTCACCGCTCTGTCGTACGAGCTGCCCGACCCGGCCGGCTGGACGCTCGAACACCTCTGCGCCGCCGGCCCGGACGCCAACTACCCGGCCCTGGCCGAACTGCTGGCCAACTGCGAGTCGGCCGCGTACCACGTGTCCGACGCCATCGGCACGCGCTACTTCACCCTCACTTCGGAATCGCTGCGCTCGGTCGGCGCGTGAACTCGCTCTCCCCCATGCTTCGCGCACTTCGTGTCGCTTCGCACGCCCCCTCACCGGGGGCAACGCCCGCGGCCCGGCAAAGCCGGTTGCGCGGCGTTTCCCGACAGATCCAGGAGACATCCATGCCCAGCAACATCATCAACCGCCGCTTCGCACTCACCGCCGCCGCGCTGCTCACGGCCCTGGCCATTGCAGGCTGCGGCAAGCAGGAAGCGGCCACGCCCGCCGCCTCCGCCAGCGCGCCGACACCGCCGGCCGCCGCCCGCGTGCTGGTGGTCGGCACCGACGCCGCCTACACGCCTTTCGAGTCGCAGAACGACAAGGGCGACATCGTGGGCTTCGACATCGACGTGGTGAAGGCCGTCGCGCAGAAGGCCGGGCTCGAAGTCAAGTTCGTCAACACGCCGTGGGAAGGCATCTTCAACTCGCTCGACCAGGGTGACCGCGACCTGCTGGTGTCGGCCATCACCATCACCGACGAGCGCCGCCAGACGATGGACTTCTCGCAGCCGTACTTCGACGCCAAGCAGCTGATCGCCGTCAAGAGCGATTCGCCCGTGGCCAGGTTCGAGGACATCAAGAACCTGAAGGTCGGCGTGCAGAACGGCACCACAGGCGACGAGGTGGTCGGCAAGCTGCTCGGCAAGTCGAGCACCGCCATCAAGCGCTTCGAGTCGACCCCGCTCGCGCTGAAGGAGCTGGAAGCCGGCGGCGTGCAAGCCGTGGTGGCCGACAACGGCGTGGTCGTGCACTACCTCGCGAACAACGCGGCGGGCGGCTTCAAGACGGTGAGCGACGCCAGCTTTCCGGTCGAGAAGTACGGCATTGCCGTGAAGAAGGGCAACGCCGAGTTGCTCGCCAGGATCAACCAGGGCCTCGAGGCAATTCGCACCGACGGCACCTACGCCAGGATCTACGCCTCGCACTTCGGCACCGAGCCGAAGCAAGCGGGCAAGTAGCCAACGAGCCGGGGCCAACGCCATGCTGCTGCACGTCACGCACGAAACCCGCTACGAATACTCCCCGCCGGTCGAGACGGCACAGCACCTGGCCCACCTGAGGCCGCTGGCCACCGACTCGCAGCGCCTGGTGAGCCACAAGCTCTCCATCGAGCCGACGCCCGCGCAGCGCAACGAAACGCCCGACCTCTACGGCAACACCCGCGCCTTCTTCGCGCTCGAGGCCACGCACGACAAGCTGGTCGTCACCGCCGAGAGCGTGGTCGAGACCTCGGTGCCCGTGCTCTCGCCGGCCATCGCGCGCGAGCTGCCCTGGGAGGCGGTGCGCGAGCGTTTCCGCTTCCGCAAGGACGCCACCTTCGACGCCGCCTCGGAGTTCGTCTTTCCGTCACCCTACGTGCCGCGGCACGACGACTTCACCGCCTATGCGCGCGCCAGCTTCGTGCCCGGGCGGCCCGCCTTCGACGTGGCGATGGACCTCACCGTGCGCATGTACGAAGACTTCGACTACGACGCCGACAGCACCGAGATCAACACCCCCGCCGTCGAGGCCCTCGCGCAGCGCAAGGGCGTGTGCCAGGACTTCGCCCACATCATGATCGCGTGCTTCCGCACCATGGGCCTGCCGGCGCGCTACGTGAGCGGCTACCTGCTCACGCAGCCGCCGCCCGGCCAGCCCCGGCTGGTGGGCGCCGACGCTTCGCATGCGTGGGTGTCGGTGTACCTGCCCGGCAAGAGCGGGGACGGCGGCAACAGCCCCGGCGGCTGGGCCGACTTCGACCCCACCAACGGCCGCCAGCCCGGCGAGGACTACGTCACGCTGGCCATCGGCCGCGACTACTCCGACGTGTCGCCGATGCGCGGCGTACTCCATGGCGGCGCAAGGCACACGCTGCGCGTCGGCGTGACCGTGCAGCCGGTGGGGGAAGTGCTCGAGGCGGTACCGCAAACACAGACACAATCGCAATCCCAAGACAAGGAGTCTCCATGAGCGTTTACGACAAACTTTCCAGCCTCGGTATCACCCTGCCCCCGGTCGCCGCCCCCGCCGCCGCCTACGTGCCCTTCGTGCAGACCGGCAACCTCGTGTTCCTCTCGGGCCACATCGCCAAGAAGGACGGCAAGGTCTGGGCCGGCCAGCTGGGCGCCAGCATCGGCACCGAGGAAGGCAAGCAGGCCGCACGCGCCATCGCCATCGACCTGCTGGGCACGCTGCACGCCGCCGTGGGCGACCTGAACAAGGTCAAGCGCATCGTCAAGGTGATGAGCCTCGTGAACTCGGTCGGCACCTTCACCGAACAGCATCTCGTGACCAACGGCGCGAGCGAGTTCTTCGCCGAAGTCTTCGGCCCCGAAAAGGGCGCGCATGCACGCAGCGCCTTCGGCGTGGCGCAGATCCCGATGGGCGCCTGCGTGGAAATCGAACTGATCGCCGAGATCGGCTGATCGCCTTGGCGCTGACGCCCGACGACCTCATCGCGCAGGCGATGCGGGACCCCGTCAATGCGGCGCTCGCAAAACGCCTCCCCGGCCTCGGCCTGCAACAGGGCTTCCTTACCGCCGGCTGCCTGTTCCAGGCCACCTGGAACCACACTGCCGGCCGGCCGCCGGGCTGGGGCGTGAAGGACTACGACGTCTTCTACTTCGACGACAGCGACCTGTCATGGGAGGCTGAAGACGCCGTCATCCGCCGCGTGCATGAAGCCGTCGCCGACCTGGGCGCGACCGTCGAGGTCAAGAACCAGGCGCGCGTGCACCTCTGGTACGAACAGCGCTTCAAGGCGCCATACCCGCGCCTGCGGTCCGCGCGCGACGGCATCGACCGCTACCTCATCGCCTGCACCCGCGTGGGCATCGACCTGGCCGACGGCTCGCTCTACGCGCCCGACGGGCTCGATGACCTGGCCGCCGGCATCCTGCGCATGAATCCGCTGCTGCCGATGCCGGAGATGTTCAACGCGAAGGCGCGCGACTACCAGTCGCGCTGGCCCTGGCTGCGCATCGCTACTTGCGTTTCCAGCTCGACACCGTGATGAACACGCCGGTTTCCTTCGCATCGCGCAGCCGCACGGTGTAGCGGCCCGCGCCGTCGGTGCCGCTGAACACGGCCTCGCGCTCGCTGTTGCCGGCTTCCAGGGTCGCGCCCTTGGCCAGTTCGCGGTAGGTGGCGACCAGGTCGTCGAATGCCGCGTAGCTGCGCAGCGTCACCTCGGCATCGGGCCAGCGGGCGCCCTTGAGCTCGGCGTTCTCGCGGTCGGTGTACATCGGCTTGCCGGCCAGCCCCTTGGGCATCACGATCTTGCCGGCGCTGGCGGTGCTGTTCACTTCCCCCGCCTGCACGAGCAGCGGCTTCAACGAAGCCGGAAAACCCGCCGGGAGTTCCGCATCGCGCCAGCCCGGCGCCGTCGGCTGGCCCGCGATGTATTCGACGGTGGCGATCTTCTGCGCGGCCGCCGCTTCGGCGGGGTCATCGCTCTCGGCCATGAGCGCGTGGTACGAAGGCAGTGTCCTGGCCCATGCGATCAGCGGCTCGGCATCCGACGGCCTGGCGTCGGCGGGATGGAAGATCGTCAGCACGGCCTGGGGGTCGGGGTTGCACACCTTGGGCTCGTCGCGCTTGGTGGAATCGCGGCAGTGGCCGTTGACCAGGCCGATCGCCAGCAGGCGACCTTCGCCGTCGAGCAGCAGCGCGGAGCGCTCCTCGCCGTGGCCTTCGCCGCTCACCGACGCGATCACCGTGCGCCCGTCGGGCCACACAGTGCGCGTGACGTCGAAGCGCGAGCGCATGCCGTCCAGCACCTGCGCCGCGATGAGCCTGTCGCCATCGGTGTAGCTGCCGCGCGCATAGCCGACCATGGCAATCACGGCGCTGCGGATCTTGGGTTGTTCGCTGAGCTTCAGCCGGGGCGGAGGCAGCTCGGTGGTGACGGGCGCCGCGTGCACGGAGGCGCCGAGCGCGCAGGCGAGCAGCAGCGAGGCCAGTGCCTTCCCTGGAAACAGCGCGCTCATTCGGCGATCTCGATTTCGATGTTGGTGATGGCCGGCATGTCGCGCGGCACCTTGGCGTTGACGGAGAAGGCGGTGCCCTTGAGGCTGCCGAGCACGTAACCCGAACGCTCGTCCGCTTCAGACTGCATGCCCTCGAGCGGCGGCGACAGCTTCTTGTAGAAGTCGAGCACCTGCGCCACGGTGTCGACGGTCTGCAGGCGCAGCACGCGCCTGGCCTTCGCGTCGCTCAGGGCGTCCTGGCCGGTGTAGTGCAGCACAGCCCTCGGATACAGCGGCACGGCCTGCGAAAAGCCCTTCGGCCGCGCGACCGGCCGGGCGTTGGTGTGCGCGGCGTCCATGGTCGTGTACTCGGTCTTCTCGAACTTCTCTTCCTTGCCGGAGTCCAGGTCTTCCTTCGGCACCGTGCGGCTCCAGTCGACCAGTGGCTGCGCCTGTGCGCGATCGACGCCGGGGCGCAGGAAGATCGACAGCACCGCGTGCTGGTCGTCGCGGCAACCGGTGGACGACGACTTCACACCGCATTCGCGGTGCGCCAGCGCAGCGGCGATCACCTCGCCGCTGCGGTCGTCCACCAGCAGGGCCGAGCGCTCGCTGCCGCCGTTGGGCAAGCGGTACGACGACAGCAGACGCTTGCCGTCCGGCAGCGCCTGCTGCTGCCGGTGGCGCCGCGATGCCAGTCCCGCGATCAGCTGTTCTGCCAGCAGGCCTTCAGGCCAGTAATACGAGCCGGAGGCCAGGCCGGCGAAATCGGTCACGGCGCGGTCGAGCGCCGGAACCTGTGAAGCTTGCGGCGCCCGCTCGGACTCGGCTTCGGGCACGCGCACGAGCTGAGGCGTGGATGCGGCGCAGACGGTGGCAGCGGACAGGGTAAGAAAAAAGGAAGAAAGAGCGAGTCGGAATCTGGAAGGCATCAAAAGGAAAAAAACGTGAGGAGGAGCGTTGCGCTCCGGGCGAGCCGCATGCAGCCGCAAGAAGAAATACGAGGACGATTCTAGAAGGCGTTCGAACGGCCGCGCGGTGTTCGGCATACTGCAACCCGGTCCTTCATTCCTCTCCATGAATCGACACACTCAGCCCCCACCCGCACCCGAAAGCGCACTGCGCGCGCTCGAAGAAAAACTGGGCGCCGCCCTGCCCCCGATCCTGCGAAACCGCTATGCCACGTCCAACGGCGGCAGCTTCGGCGACCCGCGCAAACGCGATGCCGAGTGGCAGCTGCATCTGGTCTTCGACAGCAGCGACCGCAAGCAGATGAAGCGCACCGCCGAAGATGTTCTCCACTACACACGGCTCGCGCTGCAGGACGCGCGCTTTCCGCGCGACGGCATCAGCATTGCGCACGACTACTCGATGTACCGCCAGCTCTTCGTGCGCCGCGACCCCGCGAGCGGCAGCATCGCCGACGACATCCTGCTGTTCGACGTGCACACCGGTGAATTTTCTGCGCCGTACGCCGGCAGTCTGCAGGCGGCCATCGACCAGGCCCGCGTGCCGGAGGCCGTGCAGCCCGACCCTGCGCGTGCGCTACCCGTGTTCCGCTACTACGCCGATCCGTTCGAATCGGGCGTGATGCGTACGTCCGGCGAAACCTGCCAGTGCTGCGGCCAGGCCACCGGCTACATCTACGACGGCAGCTTCTACGCCATCGGCGATGAATCGCACTTCTGCCCTTGGTGCATCGCCGACGGCTCGGCCGCGGCGAAGTTCGACGGGGAATTCAACGACGCGGCCGGCGTGGGCATGGGCGAGGTCGAGCTGCCCATGCGCGTCATCGAAGAAGTGTCGCAACGCACGCCCAGTTTCTTCAGCTGGCAGCAGGAGCGATGGTGGGCGCACTGCAACGACGCCGGCCGCTTCCTCGGCGAGATCGAGCACGTCGACCGCGCGCTGCTGGCGTCGGAGCCGGCCGCCGACTTCGTGCGCGAGACCTGCGACGACGCGCACCTCGACGCCGGCGAAGGCTGGCAATGGCTGCTCGACACGCCCTCGCGCGAGCGCAGCTTCGCGGTGTTCGTGTTCGGCTGCCTGCACTGCGGCAAGCTGGGCGGCTACGTCGACCTGAGCTGAGCGGCGCGCACGGCCGTCAGGGCATCACCTGCCCGCCGTTGACCTCGATGACCTGCCCGGTCACATAACCGCTGGCCGCCTCGCTCGCCAGGAACAGGAAGGCGCCGACGCACTCTTGGGCCGTGCCCAGCCGCCCCATGGGAATGGCATTGGCAAAGTTCTTCAGCACCTCGGGGCTCGAATGCCCGTCGTGAAAAGGCGTCTCGATCACGCCCGGCGCCACCGCATTGACGCGGATATTCTCCTTCACCAGTTCCTTGGCCATGGTGCGCGTGATGGTCGACACGAAGCCCTTGCACGCCGCGTAGAGCCCCGCGCCCGGCCCGCCGCCGGTGCGCGCGGCCTGCGTGGTCACGTTGATGATCGCGCCGCCGCCACCGGCGGCCATCAGCGGAATCACGCGGCGGCTCACCGCCACCACCGAGCGCGCATTGAGGCGGAACACCGCGTCGATGTAGTCGTCGTCCGCATCCACGATGGGCGAGCGCTTCACGAAGCCGCCCGCGTTGTTGACCAGCACGTCGATGCGGCCGAACTCGGCATGCACCGTCTTGACCATGCGGTCGACGGCGGCGGTGTCGGTCACGTCGGCCTGCACCAGCAGCGCGCGCCCGCCGGCGGCCTCGATGTCGCGCGCCACGTTGCGCGCCTCGTCGGCGCTGCCTCGGTAGTGCACCGCCACCCGCGCGCCGGCCTGCACCAGCGCGCGCGCCACCGCCGCGCCTATGCCGGTGCTCGCGCCCGTGACCAGTACCGCCTTGTCCTTCAGATCGTTCATGTCGTCGTGTCTCCTTGGGTTAAAAACGGGCGCACCCGCCACCCGCGTTCACACGGCGGCGGCTGCGATCTCCAGCTGGGTCAGCCGGCGCGCCATGCGGCCGACGAAGTTCTGCGTCACGTGCGGCAGCACCCGCTGCGACGGCACCACGATGCCGACCTGCAGCTGGTCGAGCGCCGGCAGCTCGAAGGGCCGCCAGATCAGGTCGCCGCGCTTGAGGTCTTCGATGAAGGCGATCTTCGAGAAGCACGAAATGCCCTTGCCGGCCATGATCAGCCGCTTGAGCATGGGCGTCGAATTGCAGGTGGCGGCCGGCTCCATGTCGTCCCAGAACGCGGCGAACTCGGGCGACAGCGCGGCGCTGATGACCGGGTGCGAGCTCGATCGCAGGAACGGATAGCGCGCGCACTCCTTCAGCGACACGCGCGCATGGTTGGCCAGCGGATGGCCAGGCGGCATCACCACGCCGATGGGCAGGTTGGCCAGCGCCACCGCCGCCACGCCGCCGGGCAGCCGGCTCACGAAGGTCATGCCCACGTCGACCTGGCCTGACATCACCATCTGGGGCACGTCCATCGGCTGCACCGCGGTGATGGTGTACGTGACGGCCGGGAACACCTGCAGGAAGTCTTCCACCGCCGAAGGCAGCAGCTCCTCGAAGAACGAGTCCATGGCGGCCACCTTCACGTGGCCGGTGCGCTCGCCCTTGAGCGCGTCGAGCTCGGTGCGCATCACCTGGTACTGGTGCAGCGTTTCCTGCGCGTGCTTGAGCAGGCGCTCGCCGGCCGCGTTCAGGCGCAGGCCGTTGGGCATGCGGTCGAACAGCTCCACGCCCAGCTCGTCTTCCAGCTTGTGGATCTGCCGGTTGACCGCGCTCGCCGCGACGTAGAGCCGCTCCGAAGCCTTGCGCACCGAGCCGCAGCTCGCCACTTCGATGAAGTATTTGAGGATGCTGGCGTGCATCAGCCGGCCCTCCCTCGCGCGCAGGCCTCATCCGGCCGGCCTCGCGCGCTCCAGGGCGATGCCGGGGTGGTCGCAGGCCACCGGCCCGGTGTCGGCCGCTCCGCCGGGCGAGCCCAGCCCGCTGACGCCGGCCGCGAAGAACTCGCGGTTGATGGCCGTGAAATGTGCCATTTCGGGCGGCAGCCGAAGGTCTTCGTAGATCGCCTGCGTGGGGCAGGCGGACACGCAAATGCCGCAGTCGATGCATTCATTCGGGTGAATGTACAGAGTGCGCTCGCCTTCGTAGATGCAATCGACCGGACAGCACTTGACGCACGCGCCGTCCTTGATGTCGATGCAGGCGCCGGTGATGACGTGGGGCATGGCACGTACCTTCGCTGACGCGGCCGGCCTAGCGGCCCAGCCACTGCGGCTTGCGCTTCTGCTGGAAGGCCAGCACGCCCTCGTCGGCGTCCTGCGACTGCAGTGCCGCCACCAGCGCCGGCAGCCGCATGCGGTGCGCCTCCGCCGGTGCCAGCGTGCCGGTGCGGCGCACCACCTGCTTGATGGCCTTGAGCGACAGCGGCGCGCAGGCCAGCATCTGCTGCACCCAGCGGTTGACGGCCGTGTCGAGCTCGGCGCGCGGTACCACCTCGTTGACCAGGCCCATTTCCAGCGCGCGCTGCGCCTTCACGCGCTGGCCGGTGAGCATCATGCCCATGGCCTGTCGGTAGGGAATCTGGCGCTGCAGCAGCAGCATGCCGCCGTCCAGCGGCAGCCGTCCGACCAATGGCTCGGGCAGGCCGAAGCTGGCCTCCTCGCAGGCCACGACGATGTCGCAGCCCAGCACCATCTCGAAGCCGCCACCCAGCGCGAGGCCGTTGACGCGCGCGATCACCGGCACGTCGAGCGTCTCGCGCAGCGCGATGCCGCCGAAGCCGCCTGGCCGCGCCGCCGCCCAGTAGTCCACGCCCTTGAGGTTGGAGGTGTTCTTCAGGTCGGCGCCCGCGCAGAACGAACGCTCGCCCGCGCCGGTCAGCACCACGGCGCGAATGTCGCTGCGCGACTCGATGTCGCTCCAGATGCGCTGCAATTCGGCCTCCGTCGGCAGGTCGACCGCGTTGAGCACCTCCGGCCGGTCGATGGTGACCGTGGCGACGTGGTCGATGACTTCGTAGAGCACGCTCATGCATCGGCCTCCTCGATCAGCGCGCGGGCCTCGGCCAGCACCTCGGCCGTGTGCTGCCCGAGCTTGGGCGGCGCGCGGCGCAGGCCGGCCCTGGCGCCCGACATGTGGATGGGGCTGGCAATGAACTTCAGCGCACGGCCCGACGGCGTACCGCCCTCGAGGATCATCGCGTTGTGCAGCGTCTGCGGATCGACCAGCGCCTCGCGCATGTCGCGCACCGGGGCAGAGAGCAAGTCCTGCTCCTCGAGCTTCGCGAGCCAGTGCTCGCGTGTGTTGCTCGCAAATCGTTCGTGGAAGATCGCGTGCAGCGCCGCCTTGTTGGCGAACTGCGCCGACAGCGTGGCGTAGCGCGCGTCGAGCGACAGGTCTTCGATGCCCAGCGCGGTGCAGATGTCGCGCAGCGGGTTGGCCTTGAAAGCGCCCACCAGCACCAGCGGCCCGGTCTGCGTGTCGAACACGCCCGACAGCGGCATGGCGGCCCAGTTCACCTCGGAGTCTTCCATCATCACCATGGCCGCCTCCTGCATCTGCATGGCCAGCATGGAGTTGTAGAGCGACACCGAGATCTTCTGCCCCTCGCCCGTGCGCTCGCGCTGCAGCAGCGCCAGCAGGATGCCCTGCACCATGTGCATGCCGGCGGTGTAGTCGGCCAGCGCAGTCGGGTAGATCGACACCGGCACCGAGGCGTCGGCGCGCCGCGCCATCACGCCGGTGAGCGCCTGGGCCAGCACGTCCTGGCCGCCCTTGTGGGCATAGGGGCCGGTCTCGCCGAAGCCGGTGCCCACCGCGTAGATGATGCGCGGGTTGAGCCGCTTGCAGTCCTCGTAGCCCAGGCCCAGCCGCTCCATCACGCCGGCGCGGAAGTTGTTGGTGACCACGTCGGCGCCGGCGATCAGCGCCTTCACCAGCTCCATCTGCGCCGCGTCGCGCAGGTCGATTTCCACGCTGCGCTTGTTGCGGTTGAGGCTGCAGAAGATCGGGTTGTCTTCACCCGCCACCGGCGCGAAGGTCGAGCGGCTCAGGTCACCCGCGCCCTTGCGCTCGACCTTGATCACGTCGGCGCCGTGGTCGGCCAGCATCTGCGTGCAGACCGGGCCCATCATGACCTGCGTGAAGTCGATCACGCGGATGCCGTCCAGCGGCAGTGCATCGGCAGCGGTCGTCATGCGGCCTCCTTCGCGAAAGAACGGGCGATGGCCGGCACGTCGGCGTTCGGCCCCTTCTGGTCGCCGGGGTCGGCGCCCTGGGCGCGCAGCGTCTTCTGCAGCTTCGCGATGTCGACCTCGCGCACCGTCACGCCGGCGTTCAGGGCCAGCGCCGCGGCGGTGCCGGTGGCTTCGCCCATCGCCATGCAGGGCGGAATCTCGCGCGAGATCTTCTGCGCCGCCGAGGTGGCCGAGTAGTGGCGCCCGGCCACCAGCAGGTTCTCGACGCTGCGCGGCAGCAGCGTGCGGTAGGGGTAGTAGTAGTCGCGCCCGCGCGCCACGCTGTCCTCGAAGCGCGTGCGCTGGGCCACGTCTTCCTTGGTCATCACGTAGGCGCCTTCGAGCAGGCGGGTCTGGCGGATGCCGGTCTGCGGTGCCATGTCGATCAGCACGCACTTCGAGAAGCCCGGCAGATGGGCACGCACGAACTCGATCACCTTGTGGATGGTGGCGCGGCCCTGCACCTCGGCGCGCGTCAGGTCGCTCACCTTCAGGCCGTCGAGGCCCGGCATGTGCGGGCAGTTGCACCACACCACGCCCGGCAGCGGCGTCTTGAGCCACCATGCTTCCCAGGCGCCGCCGAGCATGTGCTTGATCTCGCGGTCCAGCGCCTGCCAGGCCACGGGCTCCTCGCGCTCGAAGCGTTCGGCTTCCTCGGTGTCGACGCCGCCGAGGCGGAACACCGTCGTCACGATGTAGCTGCCGCTGATGTGCGGCGCACCGGCCGATGCCGCCACGTCGAGGTCGCCGGTGGTGTCGATCACCACCTTGCCCAAAATGGCTTCGCGCCCGCCCTTGGTTTCGCAGACCACGCCCCTGACCTTGCCGTCTTCCACCAGCGTGCGCGAGAACCAGGAGTGCAGCCGCAGGTCGATGCCGGCCTGCAGCACCATCTCCAGCGACGTGCGCTTCCACGCATCGGGGTCGAAGGCGGCGGCGAAGCAGATGGGGTGCGGCTTCTCCTTGCTGTGGAAGTCGTAGGTGCCCCAGCGCCTCCAGCGGCGCACCGATTCGGGCAGCGTGCCCCAGTCCTGCTGGCGCGGGTACTCGGCCAGGCCGAGCGCGGACATGCGCTCGATCATCTCCAGGCAGATGCCGCGCACCGAAATCTCCTGCTGGTGGCTGTCCCACATGTCGTCCAGCACCAGCACCATGCCGCCCGAGGCCAGGCCGCCCAGGTGGTTGTAGCGCTCCAGCAGCGTCACGCTCGCACCGTTGCGCGCGGCCGCCAATGCCGCGGCCTGCCCGGCGGGGCCGCCGCCGACCACCACCACGTCCGATTCGGCTGCCACGCGAACGTCGTGCGCGGGCTCCTGCATCCAGTCGCCAATACGGCTCATAGAAATCTCCTGTTGAAATGTCTGGTTGTGTTTTTGGAATGCGCCCGAACGGTCAGGGCGCGGCCTCCGGCTGCCAGCGAATGACCCAGCGCTCGGCCAGCGTCACGAGCAGGAAGAACAGGCCCGAGAGCGTTGCGCTCATCACGATCGCGGCGTAGAGCAGCGGCGAATCGAAGTTGAAGGTGGCCTGCAGAATCATGGCGCCGATGCCCACCGTGGCACCCACCCATTCGCCCACCACCGCGCCGATCACGCACATCGACGCCGCGATGCGCAGGGCCGAGAACAGGTATGGCAACGCGTTGAGCAAACGCAGGCGAAAGAAGATCTCGGTCTTGCTGGCCGACAGCACGCGCATCAGTTCCATCGCCTGCGGGTTCACCGACTCCAGCCCGCGCACCATGTTCACCAGCGTGGGGAAGAAGCACACCAGCGCGGCGATGGTGATCTTCGGCTCCACGCCGTTGCCCATGATGAGCACCAGCACCGGCGCCTTGGCCACCAGCGGCACGGCGTTGAACATCAGCACCACCGGAAAGAAGATGTCCTGCAGCGTCTTGTTGTGCACGAAGACCGTCGCAACGGCGATGGCCGCGAGGTTGCCCAGCACGAAGCCGCCGGCCGCCTCGAAGGCCGTGGGCAGCAGGTTGTCGAGCAGCACGTCGCGCTTGGCGTACAGCGTTTCCAGCACGGCCCACGGCGTGGGCGCAATGAAGGGCTTGACGCCGAACGCGACGATCACCAGCCACCACAGGGCGATGAGCCCGACGATGCCCAGCGCCGGCAGGATGCGGCGGCGCCAGATGCGCTTCTGCCGCGCGGCGGCCCAGGCCAGGTATTCGGGATCGGCCGAGGGCGGCGCGCCGATGGCGCCCGGCGCCCCGGGCACGGTCGTATCGATGGAACGGGTATTCATGGCTTCGGCCTCAGCAGGTTTCCAGCACGCGCCGCAGGTGGCTCGTGAGTCGGACGAACTCGGGGGTCTCGCGCATTTCGAGCGTGCGTTCGGCGGGCAGCTCCACCGGCACGATCTCGCGCACGCGGCCGGGGTTGGCGGCCAGCATCAGCACGCGCTGGCCGAGGAAGGCCGCCTCGTGGATGCTGTGGGTGACGAAGAGGATGGTCACGCCGGTCTCGCGCCACACGCGCAGGATCTCTTCGTTGAGCCTGTCGCGCGTGATCTCGTCGAGCGCGCCGAAGGGCTCGTCCATCAGCAGGATCTTGGGGTCGCTGGCCAGCGCGCGCGCAATCGACACGCGCTGCCGCTGGCCGCCCGACATCTCGTGCGGAAAAGCGTTCAGGCGGTCCTTCAGGCCCACCAGTTCGAGCAGTTCCCGCGGCGAGCGGCGACCCTTGCGGCTCGCGCCGCCGCCCACCTGCAGCGGCAGTTCCACGTTCTGCAGCGCGGTGCGCCAGGGCAGCAGCGCCGCGTCCTGGAACACGAAGCCGATGTCGCGGTTCTTGCGCGCGGCCTGCGGCGTGGAAGACAGCACCTCGATGCGGCCCTTGCTCGGCTGCAGCAGGTCGGCCACCACGCGCAGGAAGGTCGACTTGCCGCAGCCCGAGGGGCCCAGCAGCGTGAGGAACTCGCCCTGCGCCACGTCGAGGTCCAGGCTCTTGATGGCGGTGACGTCGCGGCGCTCGGTGAAGAAGCGCACGCCGATGTCGCGGCAGGCGATGGCGGGCGGTGTACTGAGAACGGCGGCCATGGCGCGTCAGCCCTTCATGGCGCGCGCGGCGGCGGTGGCCTTGAGCGCGTCGAGCGAGATCACGTCTTCCACCTTCGGCGTGCGCGCGGTGAACTGGCCCAGCTCCGCGTAGGTGTTGATCTGCTCCTGCCACACGGCCGGGTCCATCGCGCCCCAGCCCTGCGTCTGCGCGAGGCCGCCGAAGGCGTATTCGAGCATCGCGTCGACCGCCACGCGCTCGTCCTCGCGCTTGAGGTTCGGGTACTCCTTCACCAGCATGTCGACCGACGCATCGCGGTTGGCGCGCACGTAATGCCAGCCCTTGGCGGTGGCGCGCAGGAAGGCCTCGATGACCTTGGGCTGCGTCTCCAGCGTCTTGGTCGATGCGTAGTAAGGCAGCGCATAGAGGCGCACGCCCGCGTCCCACTGCGTGAGCGAGGCGATGTCGGGGCCCAGCACCTTGATGGCGGTGGTGTTGGTGAGCCAGCCCGTCACCACGTCGACCTGGCCGGTGAGCAGCGGCGACATGTCGGCGCCGATGGAGACCACCTTGACGTCTTTCTCGGCGATCTTGTTCTTGGCCAGCAGCGCGCGCAGAAGAATGGCCGCCGTCGAAGGAATGCCCACGCGCTTGCCGATCAGGTCGGCCGGCTTGCGCACCGGGTTCCTGGCGAGCGAGAAGTAGGTGTAGGGGTGCTTCTGCGCGCCCACCGCGAAGCACTTGATCGGCAGGCCCTGCGACACCGCCAGCATGATCGACGGGCTCGACGACACCTGCCCCACCTCGTAGCGGCCCGAGGCGATGATGGCCACGCCGTCGATGTTCGGGCCGCCGGGCTGGATCGCGAAGTCGATGCCTTCCTGCTCGTAGAAGCCCATGCGCTTGGCGACCACTTCGCCGATCTGGTTGCCGCCGACGATCCAGCCCAGCTGCATGTTGATGCGCGCCTTGCCCTGCGCGAAGGCGTCGACCGAGAGCAGTCCGCCGGCGGAGAGCCCGCCCGCGATGAGCGACGTCTTGAGAAGGCTGCGGCGACCCGGGTCGCGGAGGTTGGCCATGTCGGATTCCTTTTCTTCGATGCGATGAGGTGAAGTCGTTCGGCTCTTGTGTGCCGCCTTGCGATGCGGACGAAGGCATGTGAGGCAGCGAGGCGAATGCTAGGAGTGCGGTGCGCGCGCACCAAGCACCGTTTTTCGCAACGGGCGAACTAAAAAATAGTTCCCCTCGCGCGCGCCCAGCGACATTGCGGTGCATGCGGCACGAGCGCATGCACCAGCTTCGGGAAAACCATGAGCACGCGACAAGTCCTGCCGCCCCGCGCACATTCGGCTCACACAGATTGCCAATGCTTGCAGGCGCACACAGGCACGTGTACTCATTCACGAATCCGCGGCGTATCTCGCAACGGGCACCAGGGAAACCCCGAGCGCTTTCATACTCCGCAAAAACCAATGGCCGATCGCGACTGAAGCGGCCGCGATATCAGGGAGGAACCACCATGTCCATCTTCGATGGCCCGGCTTTGCCATGACGCGCCGGGTCACCATTCAGACGCCGTTGGGAAAGGCGCTTCAGTTTCACCGGCTGGCGGGGCGCGAGGCATTGAGCCGGCTCTACGACTTCGAAGTCGACCTGCTCGGCAACAGCAACGGCATCGACGCGAAGATGCTGCTCGGAAAGCCCGCCACCGTGGCAGTGCAGACCGAGAGCGGCGACATGCGGTACCTGGGCGGCATCACCGCGTTCTTCGGGCTGGCCGCAGAGGACGCCCGCCAGAGCTTCTACCGCATGAGGCTGCGCCCGTGGCTGTGGCTCGCAACGCTTCGAAGCGACTTCCGCATCTTCCAGGACAAGACGGTTCCCCACATCCTCGCGGAAGTGCTCGGCCGCTACGGCTATCCGGTGGAGCAAAGGCTAAGCCGCGAATACCGGGTGCGGGACTACTGCGTTCAGTACCACGAGAGCGATTTCTCATATGTCTCTCGCCTGTGCGAACTGGAAGGCATCTGCTACTACTTCAGGCACGAGGCACAGCGCCATGTTCTGGTGTTCGCCGACGACATCGCAGCCTCGCACGACCCGCTGCCGGGCGGCGAGACGGTGCGCTTCCATCCGTCGGAGAAGGCGGGCATGACCGGCGGCAACCGCGCCAACCCGGGCGAGCGCATCTTCGAATGGAAGCCCGGTGAAGAAGTGCGCTCCGGCCTTCACTTCACCGACGACTACGACTTTCTCAAGCCCGCGGCCGATCTCTCGAGCCAGCGACAGGCGCCAGCCGGGCACACGCACGACGACTTCGAATGCTACGAATGGCCCGGCGGCTACACGCAGCACGACGACGGCGAGATCCACACGCGCATTCGCACCGAAGAGCAGCTGAGCGAACGCCGCGTCGCAAGCGGGCGCTCGAACAGGCGCGAACTGGCGCCGGGCCATGTCTTCGAACTCGCCAATCACCCGAGGGACGACCAGAACCGCAAGTACCTGCTGACGAGCGTCGAATACGAACTGCAGGAAAACATCCAGGCCAGCGAAGGCACGGGTGCCGGCGAAGGTTCCGTCCAACGCTTTGCCTTCGAAGCGCAACCTGCCGACCATGCATGGCGGCCCCGGCGCGTCACGCCGAGGCCTCGCACGCGGGGGCCGCAGACAGCCATCGTGGTCGGCCCGAAGAACGAAGAGACGTGGACCGATCGGCACGGCCGCATCAAGGTGCAGTTCCACTGGGATCGCCTTGGCGCGCGCAACGAGAACTCCAGCTGCTGGGTGCGCGTGTCGATGTCCTGGGCGGGCGACACCTTCGGCACGGCGGCGTTACCCCGCGTCGGGCATGAGGTCGTCGTCGATTTCCTGAACGGCGACCCCGACTGCCCCATCGTCACCGGGCGCGTGTTCAACGCCACGAACATGCCTGCATGGCGCCTGCCCGACCAGGCGAACCTGTCAGGCATCCGCAGCCGCGAACTGCGTGCCGACGACGGCTCGGGCCGTGCAGGAGGCGCGCGCGGCAACCACCTGGCACTGGACGACCACCCCGGCAAGATCCAGGCGCAACTCAAGAGCGATCACCTCTGCAGCAGCCTGAGCCTTGGCCATATCGGGCGCATCAACGGCACGGAAGGCCGCGCGGACGACCGGGGCGAAGGCGCGGAACTGCGCACGGACGGCCATGGGTCGGTTCGCGCCGCCAAGGGACTGCTGCTCACCACCGAGGGGCGGCCCGATGCGCAAGCGCACATCACCGACCTCGGGGAGACCGTCGCCCGCCTGACGGCGGCGCGCGACCTGCACGAACGCCAGAGCCGGACCGCGCAGGAGGCCAAGGCGCACGAAGCGGGCGACCAGGACGCGGTCACGCAAGCTCTCAAGGAACAGAACGACGCCATCAAGGGCGGCTCGGAACACGGCACGTTTCCCGAGCTCCGCGAGCCGCACCTCGTGCTCGCCAGCGCGGCCGGCATCCAGAGCACCGCGGCCGGCGCCACCCACATCGCCAGCATCACGCACAACGCACTGAGCAGCGGCGGCCACACCAGCATCAGCGCGGGCAGGAGCTTCCTGGTCAGCGTCAGGGAAGCCGCGCGCCTCTTCGCCTACAAGGCCATCCGCCTGACAGCCGCCACCGCCGGCATCGACATCGTCGCCCTGCAGAACAGCATCAACCTGCTGGCCAAGCTCGAAATCAAGCAGGAGGCCGACCGGATTAGCATCACTGCCCGGGAAGAGATCGTGGTCAGCGGCGGCGGCAGCTTCACCAAGTGGAACCGCGCCGGCATCGTGCATGGCACCCAAGGCCTGTGGCGTGAACATGCGCGCACCCACAGCTACGCCGGCCCGATGGACATGGCCAAGCTCCAGCGAATGGAAGGCGTGAGCCACGACGACAAGTACAGCGTGCGCTTCGCGCCACTGGGCAGCGACGAAGTGTTCGGGCACATGGCCATGACCGGCCTGCCCTACCGGATCGTCGACGAGAAGCAGCAGACCAGGGCCGAAGGCGTCATCCCCGAGGACGGCAGGCTGCCCCGGATCGAATTCGACACGCCCGACGAGGCCGTGCTGATCGTGGGCGAGGAGGCCTGGGACTGGAGCGAGGTTCCGACGATCCGCACGCGTGACGACGACTCCGATGCGGCCGGGCCCGAGAACAGCGACGGTCTGGACGACGACCCGCCGGATCTCGAGGGCTCGAAGTACGCACCTCCTGGCGGCATTGCGGGCCCCGACCACTTTCTCTCCGAGTCCTCCGTGCAGGCTTACCTGAACGGGCCGGCCTGAACAGCAAAAAACGACCATGCCCAAGCTGATATCCGCCACCTACCACCCCAACATCGAAGTCGCCGAGTTCATCTGCGAAGACGGCCGGCACCTGCTGCGCTCGGGCGGAACGCTGCCATGGCGCATCAACAACCCCGGGGACCTGACAGCCCGGATGGTGGACGGCCTGCCTGCTCCGAAAAAAGCGCGGGGCTATGTCGGGTTCGCCACTACCCGATCGGGCAAGACGTTCCTGATATTCCCCGACGAAGACGCGGGTCGAGCCGAGCTGAAGGCGAACCTGAAGCGCATGCACGGCGAACGGACCATTCCGGAGGCCATTCCCGACTACGCGCCCAAGCACGAGAACAACACCGGGAAATACATCGACGACCTACTCAGGACGAGCGGCATCCCGGCCAACAGGAAGATCAACGAATGCACCGGCGCCGAGATTGAAAAGATCGTCGACAGCATCGCGACGATCGAAGGCTTTCACGCACGGCCGGAAACCCGCAAGGAGACATGGGTGGCCGTGAGCAGGATCAACGCGACGGATGGCAGCCAGCCCCTGCCTGATGCGGAAATCATTCTGCAGAGGGAAAACGGCGAGGAGAGGTTGAAGTCGGATGCCACCGGGCGGTTTCCTCCGGTGATTCATCCGGCGGACAGATCGACCGTGGCCGTCAAGGTGATCAGCCCTAAAGCCAAGGAGCCGGTGCAGATTGGATCTATCGGCGGCGAGACGGGCAAGGATTTCAACCTGCTGGCGAAGTTCAGGAAATGGAAGGGCGTTGCGGGGTCGGAAAAGATCAATAGCTCTTCACCGGCAAATAAGGGACCCGTGAGCTATGTGATTCAGCCGGGCGATAGTCTCGGGAAAATCGCAAAACTACATCGAACAAGTATTGCCTCAATCAAGGAGCGCAATGGATTGCACAGTGATCTTATTTTTCCCGGCGAAATTTTATTTATTTCCGGAAATGCCAAGAAAAATGCGGGGATTCATAGGCCATCACCACCTGCCCCATCCAGTGCGAGGACGACGGATCAGGAGCGATCCAAAGAAGGAACCGGAAAGGTTCTAGCGCTCATCAATCCGACGCTTGGCCGCGCGCCGTGGATGCCGGTTGCCATCGCGGAGGCGAAGCTCAGAGCTGGAGAAGTCGAGACCACGCTGCAAAACAAAATCAACTATCACGCGGAAATCGGCGATGGCCTCAAATCCTTGGAAGGCCGCAACAATGCCTGGTGCGCGGCGTTCGTGAACTGGTGCCTGATGCGAGCAGGATATCCCATCGAAAACGCTGGGTATCCGGATCGTAAATCAGACAAGGCCCGAGCACATGGTTTCTACGAAGTATTTGGACCAAAAGAAAAATCCAAGAAGGAAGCGTTGAAGATCAGGAATCCGTTGTTTTTGGAGCTTGAAAGGCCGATATATGGTGCCATAGCCGTGGAAACCACCAAGCACGGACAAGGAATACATGTTGGATTCATCTACGCGATAAGCAAATCCGGCAACCCAATTCTGCTGGAAGGAAATCAAAATCAGAGAATAAATTTCTCGGCATTCACGTCGACAATACCAGAAATCCCCACGCCGCCAGACAGGAAAAATCGAAATATCAAGCCCTTGCGGGCTGCAAAGAATTTCAAATACTTCATTCCGACCGCCTACTTCGAACAGTCAAAGAAGGATCTACTCGCGCCAGGACTCGACATTCAAGATGCAGACGAACTCAACGAGTCGATGAATATCAAAAATGAAAAACCCAAAAAATCAAAAAAACCATCCATCGACTAAACCCGAAAAAATCATGTCATTTTTTATTCGAAACATTCGATTTGCCTTACTTTTTTTCGCAGGTGCCTTGGCCATTTCTTCAGTATCGGCGGGGTACGTCTACGGCCCCTACGCCGTCTGGGTGAATCTGGACCAATCGGCCGAAGGAAAGGTGGTCGACCAGAAAATTGAGCAATTCTTTAGCGACGAAGCGACAACTTGCAACGGCAACTGGATAGTGGGGCAATCTCGGCTTTACATGAAGAAGCGCCCAAAGAACATCGACAATGAATTGGTTCAGAGAGTATTTCTGGAAAAGGATTGGAGCAGCCAAAAGAAACTGCAGAAAATTCTTAAAAATTACAAGGACGAATTTATAGAAGAAGGCTTCGACGGAATAATCGTCTATCTTCGCCATAACGGAGAGGCCAAAATGATGGGAATGACAGTCGGAAAGAAGAAGATCACCTCCTACACCTTGGCCTTGAGCAGTGAGCATCCTGAGGACGGAATGATAAAAAATGTATTCTGTGGCCTGCTGCCACCCAAAACTCGAGCGCCATAGGCATGCGCCAAGTCATCGTCCACACGATTTAAACCGGCTATCGAATTCGTTCCCTGCTATTTTTCGATAGCGCCTGGACACGCTCCGAAGTCTGAGTCCAAGCGAATCCACATGACTCCTTCCCCCTCCTCCCCGTCCGAATCCGAACGCATCTTCGAAGTCCAACTCTCCGTACTCCTGCGCAGCTTCCCGTTCGCGCTGGCCGGCTCTGTCATCTCGGCCTGCGTGGTGGCGTATGTGATGTTGGCGGTCGTGCCGCGTACGCAGGTGGCCGCATGGATTTCGGCAACGCTGCTCGTCGCGGCCTTCCGGTTCGGCGCGATGCTGTACTACGCGCGGACGCGCAGCCGCCCTGGGGCGGGCGAGCGATGGCTGCGGCAGATGGTGTTCGGCAACATCGCGTCGGGCGTCCTGTGGGGGTTGCCGTTCGCCTACTGGACCTTCTTCGTCCCACTGGAGTACCAACTCTTTTTTCTCGTGATACTGCTCGGCCTGGGCACCGGCGCCACTTATTCGAACTACATGGTGCTGCCCGCCGTGTACGCGTTCGTCGTGCCGACTTTTGCGCCGACCTTCATAGCGCTCGCGGCCCAGCCTTCGGCGGTGAACCTGGCGCTGGTTTCCAGCGGCGCGGCCTATCTGGTGGCTACTGTCGCCTTCATCCATCGCATGAACCGCACGCATTTGAACGCGCTGCGGCTGGGCTATGAGAACCTGGCGCTGCTGCAGCAAGTGCGCCTTGAAAAGGAAGCCGCCGAACGCAGCGACCTGGAGAAGTCGCGCTTTCTCGCGGCGGCGAGCCACGACCTGCGGCAGCCGGTCCACGCGATGAGCCTTTTCCTCGGCCTGCTGGCAAACGAGCGGCTGTCGTCGCATGGCCGCTACCTGCTGGACAACATCACCAAGGCCAGTGCCGCGATGGGGCATCTGTTCGATGCCCTGCTCAATATCTCGCGGCTGGATGCGGGCGTGATCCATCCGCGCATCCAGGGTTTTTCGCTCGACCGGTTGCTCGACCAGATCCGCACCGAATACACGCCGCAGGCCCGGCAGAAGGGACTGGTGCTGAAAGTGCGGCCCTGCGCCGCCTTCGTGCGCTCGGACCCGATGCTGCTGGAGCGCATCCTGCGCAACCTGGTGAGCAACGCCATTGCGCACACGCCATACGGGCGCGTGCTGATCGGCTGCCGAAGGCGCGGCGGCGACGCGGTGCGCATCGAGGTCTGGGACACCGGCCCGGGCATTCCGCAGCACGAGCATGAACGCATCTTCTGGGAGTTCCATCAGCTGCGAAATCCCGAGCGCGACCGCGGCAAGGGGCTGGGCCTGGGCCTCGCCATCGTGCGGCGCACCGCTGCGCTGCTGGGGCACCCGCTGTCGCTGCATTCGGCCGAGGGCCGCGGCACGGTCTTTATGCTGAGCGTCGATGCGCAGCAACAGGCATCGGCGTCGGACATCACAGGTGCCGAGGGCGGCGTGACAGCCGCCACGCAAGCGCGCGCACCCGTTGTCGCCACGCAAGCGCGCGCACCCGTTGTCGCCACGCAAGCGCACGCGCACGCGCACGCGAAGCCGGCCACAGGGCAGCTGATCCTGGTGATCGACGACGACGCGCAGAACCGCGAAGGGCTGAGGCTGCTGCTAGAAAGCTGGGGGCATCGCGTGATCTCGGCCGCCGGGCCGGACGAACTGGTCGAGCAGATAGCCGAGGTACCCGGCAAGCCCGGGCTGATCGTGAGCGACTATCGCCTGCGCGATCACGAGACCGGCATCGAGGCCATCGACCGCTTGCACGAGGAATACAACGACTCTGCGATTCCCGCATTGCTGGTGAGCGGCGACACCGATCCTGCGCGCCTCATCGAGGCGGCCGCGCGTTCCATTCCGATCCTGCACAAGCCGGTGGAAGTGGATGCGCTGCGCGAGTGGGTCGACAGGCTGCTGCTCGCGGCCGACGGGAACGCCCGGCCTCGAGAGGCCGAGCCGGGTTGATGCTGTTCCTGCTCACGAAGATCTCGATGCACTTGGCGGGCGCGCCACAGCGCCGCGCCGCCGGCGAACGCCCGGGCTGGCGTGGAGCCAGCGCGAGCGAGGCGCACGACCTGGGGATTCATCGGGTCGGGAATCTTCCACGCCATCGGCCTGTGGCCGTATCCGCCGCACGGCCAGTGCTCGAATCCGCGAAGGCGCGCCGGTCTGTCGCTGGCGCTGCGGCACTTGGTGCCGCTCGAAGCGCAGTTCCTTCTGCTTCAGGTAGTGCATGAGCACATGCGAGACCATGTTGAGGCCGAAGGTGCCGAAGGCGGCCGGGAAGATATAGAGCGCGATCGACAGCGCCGACGAGAACACCAGGTCGTCGGCCAGCGACGGCGTGGCCCGGGCCATGGTGGCCAGAGCGCGCAGCAGGAAGATGTCCACGCCCGCCAGCAGGATCAGCAGAAGGCCGAAGCCCAGCACGGTGACCTTCGAGAACTCGCGCCGCACGAAGAGCATGATGAAGATGGCGGTGGGCAGCACCAGCGAGCAGAGCACCAGGCCCCAGAAGCGCATCTCCGTGAATACCGTTGCGTCCGAATGCATGAGGCCAAATTGAGCCACGTGCGGTGCGGCACAAGTTGTCTGCCGGGTGAACCGCGGGTAAAGGCGGCCGACGGAAAGTGGCGCCGCGCTGCCTAGCGTGGCTTGCCCAGCATGCCGGCGCGGCGCGCCACGATCGTGGCCTGCGTGCGGTTGGACACGCCGAGGGCCGCGAAGATCGCGGAGATGTGGGCCTTGACGGTCTTCTCGGAGGTCTCCAGCCGCTCTGCGATCTGCGCATTGCGCAGGCCCTCGCACAGCAGGTGCAGCACCTCGGTCTGCCGCGCGGTCAATTGGCTCAGGCTGTCGGTCGGCATCGACAGCACCGGCAGCGGCGAAGCGCCCTGTGGCGACACATGCACCACGTTCTGCTCGCCGCCGACCACACGGCGCAGCGCATCCAGCAACTGCCGGCTGTCGGCCGACTTGTGGACGAAGCCTTGCGCGCCGGCCTCGAGCGCGGTCTCCACGTCATGCGGATCTTCGGAGGCCGACAGCACCAGGATGCGCAGCCCGCCCCTGCGCCGGTGCAGTTGCTGCACCAGCGCGGCACCGCCAAGGTCGGGCAGGTAGTAGTCGGTCATGACGGCATCGAGCACTGGCAGCGCAGACAACGCCTGCAACGCTTCGCTGCCGGTGCTGGCGGTTTCGATGGTCATCGACGGCTGCGCCTCCCGCAACGCGAGGCGCAGGCCCTCGCGGAACATGGCGTGGTCGTCGATCAGCAGAATCGTGGAGGGCATCCGCCGATTCTGGCCGCAAGCCGATAGCAGCTCCGGCTCATCCCTGCGCGCAGTCACTTCCCGCCCTCGGGTGCGCCTTCGATGTCCGCCGCGAACTTCTGCAGCAGCCGCACCAGGTCCTCGAAATCCTGCGGCTCCCACTTGTCGAAGATGCCGCGCGCAAGCCGTTCGCGCGCCGCATCGACTGCATCGGTCATCGCCTTGCCCTTAGGCGTCACGACCGCCTCGCGCACGCGCCGGTCGTGCGCGCCGCCCTGGCGCTCGACCAGGCCCAGGCTCTCCAGCTTCGCGACCTGCCGGCTGACCGTCGTGTGGTCGCGCCCGGCACGGTCGGCGAGTTCGACCACGCCGATGGGCCCGACCCGTTCGATGCCCACCAGCAGCGGGAACAACGCGCGGTCGAGAGAAATGCCCGCTTCGCGCACCATCGCCTCGTCTCGCTGCGGACGGTTCATGACGCTCACCACGGTGAGCAACGCACCGTGCAACGCGCGCAGCTGCGCGGAGATATGTGCATTTTGCACATTTATTTTCTTTGGCATAGCATCCGCTCCTAATAGGTGCATATTACACACATTGGAGCTTGCCATGACCCAGGACTTTTCCACGGACGTACTCATTTGCGGCGCCGGCGCAGCCGGTCTCACGCTCGCCATCGACCTCGCGCGGCGGGGTGTTTCCTTCCGACTCATCGAGAAGATGGACGCGCCTTTCCAGGGCTCGCGCGGCAAGGGAATCCAGCCGCGAACGCAGGAAGTCTTCGAGGACATGGGCATCCTCGACCGGGTCGTTGCAGCCGGCGGCCTGTATCCGCCCTCGCGGGAATACCCCCCCGACGGTAGCCATGTCGACTCGCCGGTGATGACGCACACGCCACCGACGCCAGCGGAGCCCTACGGCATTCCTTTGATGGTGCCGCAGTTCCTCACCGAAGGCGTGCTGCGCGAGCGGCTGGCCGAGCTCGGACACCGACCGGCATTCGGCTGCGAGCTTGTGGCGTTCGAGCAGAACGAAAGCGGCGTGACCGCGCGGCTGGCCAGTGCGGCAGGCGAAGAGACGCTTCGCCTGCGCTTTCTCGTCGGCGCCGACGGTGGCCGCAGCTTCGTGCGGCATGCGCTGGACATCGGCTTTCCTGGCAAGACGCTGGGCGTGCGCGCGGTGGTGGCCGATGTCGTGCTGTCCGGCCTGGAGCGCGAAGCCTGGCACCGTTTCAACGAGGGCTCGATGGATGCGCAGATGTCCCTCTGCCCACTCGCCGGAACGCAGCTGTTCCAGCTGCAGGCGCCGATACCGCTGGAAGGCGACATCGATCTTTCTGCGCAGGGCCTCTCTGCCATGGTTGCCGCGCGCACCGGCCGCAACGATATCCGGATCCACTCGGTCTCGTGGGCCTCGGCCTTTCAGATGAACGCTCGCCTGGCCGACCGCTACCGGGCAGGCAACGTGCTCCTGGTCGGCGACGCCGCGCACGTCCATCCGCCAACGGGCGGCCAGGGACTGAACACCAGCGTGCAGGACGCCTACAACCTCGGCTGGAAACTGGCGGCCGTTGCAGCTGGCGCTCCCAAGACCTTGCTCGACAGCTACGAGGAAGAGCGTCGCCCGGTTGCGGCGGAAGTGCTCGGGCTCTCCACGAAGCTGCTCGTCGATGCGAAGCGCGGCGACATGCGGCGCGGACGCGAGGTGCATCAGCTCGACCTGGGCTACCCCGGGTCGTCGCTCGCGATGGAGCAGCCGGAACGCGCCGGCAGCCGTCTGTGCGCGGGCGATCGCGCGCCCGATGCGCCGGTGCGCGGCGCCGCCGGACAACCGACGCGCCTGTTCCAGTTGTTCAAGGGTGCGCACTGGACCCTGCTGGGCTGGGAGACCGATCGCCGCGGCATCGCGCCACGGTCGGGCCTGCACATCCATACCTTCGGCGACGGGGGCGAGTTGCACGACGACGGCGGCCACTTCCGCGAAGCCTACGAACCCATGCCCGGCGATTGGGTGCTGGTGCGCCCCGACGGCTATGTCGGCGCCATCGTGGCCTCGGCCCGCATCGAGGCACTGGAGGCCTATCTGCAGACCGTTGGCCTCGGCCTGCCGCACTGAGGGAAAACGCCAAGCCCCGCCCCCGCGTTCATTCCTACAGTCGCATTCGTCCGCTCCACCGAGCGAACGCAGGCGGCAAATAACAAAAGGAAGAGACACGCCATGGAATTCGACTACGTGATCGTGGGCGGCGGGTCCGGCGGCGCCACGCTGGCCGCGCGGCTCAGCGAAGACCCCGCCGTACAGGTCTGCCTGATCGAGGCCGGCGGCGACGGCCGCGGCGTGCTGGTGCGGGCACCGGCCGGCGCGGCGGCCATGCTGTCGGGGCGCCCGCGCATCAACAACTACGCCTACCACACCGTGCCGCAGCCGGGCCTGAACGGACGCCGCGGCTACCAGCCGCGCGGGCGCTGCCTCGGCGGCTCGAGCGCGATCAACGCCATGCTCTACGTGCGCGGCCATCCGGGCGACTACGACGACTGGGAGCGCGCCGGCTGCGCGGGCTGGTCGTTCGACGACGTGCTGCCCTGGTTCAAGCATGCGGAGGGCAACCAGCGCGGCGAGAGCGCCATGCACGGCGCGCACGGCCCGCTGCAGGTGGCAGACCAGCAGTCGCCGCGCGAGATCACGGAGGCTTTCGTGCGCGCCGCCATGGAGTGCGGCATTCCACGCAACGACGACTTCAACGGCAGCGTACAGGAAGGCGCCGGGCTCTACCAGGTCACGCAGTTCCATGGTGGCGACAGGAACGGCGAGCGCTGCTCGGCCGCTGCGGCCTACCTGCATCCGGTGATGAGCACGCGGCCCAACCTCACGGTACTGACCGGCACGCAGGCGCAGCGCGTGCTGCTCGACGGCCGGCGCGCCACCGGCGTCGAAGTGCGCCGGGGCGGCAACATCGACACGCTCTCGGCGCGGCGCGAGGTGGTGCTGTGCGGCGGCGCGTTCAACTCGCCGCAGCTGCTGATGCTCTCGGGCATCGGCGACCCGCAGGAACTGCAGCGCCACGGCATCGCGGTGCGGCATGCGCTGCCGGGCGTGGGCCGCAATCTGCAGGACCATGTCGATTTCATCCTGTCCTATCGCACGAAGGCCAAGGGCCTGCCCGGACTGGGGCCCGCGGGGCTCTTCAATTTCGTGAAGGCCATTCCGCAGTGGCGGCGCACGGGCAAGGGCCTGATCTCGACGCCCTTTGCCGAGGGCGGCGCGTTCATCAAGTCATCGCCCGAGTTGCGCCGGCCCGACCTGCAACTGCATTTCGTGATCAGCCTGGTGGACGACCATGCGCGCAAGCTGCACGGAGGTTTCGGGTTCTCGTGCCACGCATGCGTGCTGCGGCCCAACGGGCGTGGCGACGTGCGGCTGAACGATGCCGACCCGGCATCCGCGCCTCGCATCGACCCGCGCTTCCTGTCCGACGCGCAGGACGTGGCGCTGCTGCTGCAGGGCGTGAAAAAGATGCGCGAAATACTGCGCGCCCCTGCCCTCGCGCCCTACCGGCACAGCGAGCTCTACACCGCGAACGTGCAGACCGACGAAGATCTGGAGCGGCACATCCGCGCACGCGCCGACACCATCTATCACCCAGTGGGCACCTGCAAGATGGGGACGGACGCCATGGCCGTGGTCGACGCGAAGCTGCGCGTGCACGGCATCGCGAACCTGCGCGTGGTCGATGCCTCGGTGATGCCGACGCTGATCGGCGGAAACACAAATGCGCCGACGATCATGATTGCCGAGCGTGCGGCTGACTGGATGCGGGGGCCGATCACTTTTGACCGTGCTGTGCAGGATGCTCGGTCTCTTGTTGCTTGATGCTTGTGCGTTGTTCGGGGGTACGTGCACAGGCCACCGGGTACTCCCCTCCGCGAATGTCCCCCGGGCTTCGCCCTCCTCCTTTATTTCGCTGCGGGGAGCACCCGGCGCCCTGTGCACAACGAGCGCTGCCGTTGTGTCGTTCGATCAACCAGTGCTCTGAACGCTCACGCCGATGGGGTGCCTTGCGCAGCGAAATAAAGGGGGAGGCCGCAGGCCGGAGGACATTCGCGGAGCAAGGTACCCCGTCGGCGTGAGCGCACCCAGAACAAGCACAAGCACAAACACGCTGCTAGCCGTGAGAAGACCCGCGCACCACCAACTCCCCGGGCAACAACAACTGACGAGGCGGCTCCTCCAGCCCCCGCAGCCGCTCGATGAGGCAGGTAGCCGCCGTGCGGCCGATGGCGTCGGTGGGCTGGGCCACGGTGCTCAGGCCGGGACCGATGAGCGAGGCCCATTCGGGATCGTCGAAGCCGACGAAGCCCAGGTCGCTGCCGAACTGCCACCCCAGCCGTGCCATCGCCTGCGCCACGCGCAGCGTGACCACCGCATTGCCCGCGACCACCGCCGCGCGGCGGCCGCGCCTGGCGCGCTGGCGCAACGCGCGCAGGGCCTCGTCGAGCGCGTCGCTCTCGCCCTCGACGCATTCGAAAATCTCGCCCGCCACGCGCGGCTCGTGCGCCGCCACGCATGCGCCGAATGCGGCCGTGCGCTCGCGCCGCGAACTCACGCCCTTCTGCGGCTCGGTGACGTACAGCAGCTCGCGATACCCGCCCTCGACCAGATGGCCGCAGGTGGCCGTCATCGCGGCATGGTTGTCGAGAGAGACGAAGTCGGTGTGCATGCCGGTGTGGCGGCGGTCCACCAGCACGGCGGGCTTGCCGTGCAGCGTGACCGCGTCGACCACGTTGCTGCCGCGCCCCAGCGTGTTGAGGATGAAGCCGTCGACCTGGTACCCCGCGAGCGCATCGATGGCTTCGCGCTCGCGTTCGCTCTCGTTGCCGAGGTTGAACAGCATCACCAGGTAGCCGGCGTCCTGGCAGGCCTTCTCGGCGCCGCGCAGCACCGCAACGGAATACGGATTGGTGATGTCGGCCACGATCAGGCCGATGAGCCGCGAGCGGCCATGGCTCAGCGCCTGCGCCATCGGGCTCGGCGAATAGGCCAGCTTGGCGATGGCCACTTCGACGCGCGCGGCGATGTCGGGGCTCAGCAGCCGCTCGCGGTGGTTGAGGAAGCGCGAGACGGTGGCCTTGGAGACACCGGCCGCCTCGGCGACGTCGGCGATGGTGGCGCGGCCGGTGGGCTTCATGGTCTTGCTCCTGCCCTCCCCCAGCGGGGAAGGGAGAAAAGCCTGGCACCGGTCATGCGCTCGCCGTGTCGTACGGCGCCGTCGGCTTCTCGCCGGCCAGCACCTGCAGCAGATTGGTCGTCGCCAGCTCGGCCATGGCGTGGCGCGTCTCGTGCGTGGCCGAGCCGATGTGCGGCAGCGGCGTCACGCGCGGATGCGTGCGCAGCGGCGAATCGGCCGGCAGCGGCTCTTTCGCGAACACGTCGAGGCCGGCGGCGCGCAGCGTGCCGTGGTCGAGTGCGTTCAGCAGCGCGTCTTCGTTCACCGTGGCGCCGCGGCCACCGTTGATGAAGGCGGCGCCCGGCTTCATGCGCGCGAAGAAGGCGGCGTCGATCATGCCGCGCGTGGCATCGGTCAGCGGCAGCATCGCGAGCACGATGTCGGCGCGCGCGAGCAGGTCGTCCAGCGGCGTGTGCGTGGCGCGGCCTTGCAGCTCGGGCGCCTGCGCGGCCAGGTCGACCGGGCGGCGTGCGTGGTACAGCACCGGCATGCCGAAGCCCAGCGCGGCGCGGCGCGCCACGGCCTGCCCGATGCGGCCGAAGCCGAGGATGCCCAGGGTCTTGCCGTGCACGTCGGTGCCGAAGAGTTCTTCGCCGATGTTCTTGGTCCAGCGGCCTTCGCGCACCAGGTTCGACAGTTCGACCACGCGGCGCTGCGTGGCCATGAGAATCGCGAACACCGTGTCGGCCACGGTCTCGGTCAGCACGTCGGGCGTGTGGCACAGCACGATGCCGCGCTTGTGCAGTTCGGCCAGCGGGTAGTTGTCGACGCCGACCGACACGCTCGAAATCACCTGCAGCTGCGGCGCCGCGTCGAGCAGCGCGGCATCGACCGGGTGGCTGGAGCCGATCAGCCCGTTCGCGGTGCGCAGCGCGGCGGCAAAGGCTTCGGGCTCCTTGCGCGGATCTGCCACGGTGACATGGTGCGCGGCCTGCAGGCGCGCGAGCTGGTCTTCAGGCAGCGGCCGGAAGACGAGGATGTTCTTTTGCTGCGTCATGGCGTTCAGAGCCCCGCTTCTTCGAGTTGCGCCCGCGTCGGCAGGCCTTCGGTGTCGCCCAGCACCTGCACGGCGCGCGCGCCGATCCAGGCGCCGCGGCGCACCGCGTCAGGCACGCTGCGGCCTTCGAGCAGTGCGCTCACCACGCCGGCCGCGAAGCCGTCGCCCGCGCCCACGGTGTCGATCACTTCCTTCACCGGGAAGCCGTCGACGCGGCCGGTGCCGGCCACGTCGCTGTCGTAGTAGGCGCCCGCCGCGCCGAGCTTCACCACCACCAGCTTCGCGCCGCGCTCGCGGTAGAACCTGGCAACGTCCTCGGGCTTGTCGTGGCCCGTGAGCAGCAGGCCTTCTTCGATGCCGGGCAGCACCCAGTCGGCGCGTGAAGCGAGTTCGTTGACCCAGTGGCGCATGGTGTCGGTGGACGACCACAGCGTGGGGCGCAGGTTGGTGTCGAAGGAGATGGTGCGGCCGGCCGCGCGCATCACGTCCATGCTTTTTAGCGCGGCCTGCAGGCTGGTGTCGGAGATGGCGGCGAACACGCCGGTGGCGTGCAGGTGGCGCGCCGAGCGCAGCCAGGCTTCGTCGACGTCGGCCGGGCCCATGTGGCTCGCGGCCGAGCCCTTGCGGTGGTATTCGATCGGCGGGTCGCTGCCGTCGGTGACGCGGCCCTTGAACTGGAAGCCGGTGCGCTGCGTGGCGTCGGTGATCACGTGCGAACAGTCGATGCCCTCGGCGCGCATCGCGGCCAGCAGCGCACGGCCCATCGAGTCGGTGCCCAGCCGGCTGGCCCAGCCCACCTTCAGGCCCAGGCGTGAGAGGCCGATGGCCACGTTGGTCTCGGCGCCGGCGGTGCGCTTGTGGAACGACTGGGCGTCCTCCAGCGGCCCCGGCCGGTCGGCCACCAGCAGCAGCATGGCTTCGCCGAAGAGAGCGACGTCGAAGGCGGTGGGTTCTGTCATGTCTGTTGTTCTAGCTCTGTGCGCGCGCGGCGCGGATGAAGTCGATCTGCGCGCGGGTGACGGCCGGCAGGTCGTCGCCCACGAGCGGGTATTCGATGGCATGCGGCACGTCGGCCGGCAGCGCGCGCAGCACGGCACGCCACGGCGCCACGGAATCGCCCAGCGGCACCGCCACCCACTTGTGCGGCAGGCGCTGCGCGCCCTTGCAATGCACGTAGCGCACGCGGTGGCCGAGTGCCTGCGCGGCCTGCAGCGGGCATTCGCCCACCCAGTGCCAGTTGCCCATGTCGAAGGTCATGCCAAGCGAAACGCCGGCGCGGTCGGCCACGTCGAAGAAGGTCTGCAGCGCCGCCAGAGTGCCGGCGCGCACGGTCTGGTCGTTCTCGATGACGAGTTCGATGCGCGTTTCCGCGAGCTCCACCTTCAGGCCCCAGAGCGAGCCGTGCGACGAAGCCTGGAAGTCGCCGATCGACATCTTCAGCCGCCTGGCGCCCACGCGCGTGGCGGCCGCGATGCCGCGCTTGAGCGCGGCGCTGTCGAGCCAGCCGCCCTGGGCCCACAGGCCCTCGGGGCTGGAGTACACCGATGCCAGCCCGTTCAGCGCGGGCAGTTCCGCGTCGGCGTCGCGCAGCATCTCGCCGCGCACCTCCACCGAATCGGCACCGGCGGCCAATGCCAGTTGCGAGCACCAGAGCTGGCCATGCCGGCCCACCTCGGCCGCGCCGAAGGACGACAGAGAAATCAGGACCTCGAAGGACATCAGTGGCCTTGGTGCGAACTCAGGATCTGGCCGAGGAACTGGCGCGTGCGCTCGTCCTTCGGGTTGCCGAAGAACTCTTCGGGCGGCGCCTGCTCGATGATCCTGCCTTCGGCCATGAAGATCACACGGTCGGCCACGCTGCGGGCGAAGCCCATTTCGTGGGTCACGCACAGCATGGTCATGCCGTCTTCGGCCAGGCCGATCATGGTGTCGAGCACTTCCTTGACCATCTCGGGGTCGAGCGCGGACGTGGGTTCGTCGAACAGCATGATCTTGGGCGTCATGCACAGCGCGCGCGCGATGGCCACGCGCTGCTGCTGCCCGCCCGAGAGCTGGCTCGGGTACTTGCCGGCCTGCTCGGGAATGCGCACCCGCGTGAGGTACTTCATGGCAATTTCCTCGGCCTGCGCCTTGGTCATGCCGCGCGAGCGCATCGGTGCGAGCGTGCAGTTCTCCAGGATGGTGAGGTGCGGGAACAGGTTGAACTGCTGGAACACCATGCCGACCTCGGCGCGCACCGCGTCGATGTTCTTGCCACCGGCCGTGAGGTCGATGCCATCGACCACGATGCGGCCCTTCTGCACCGTCTCGAGCCGGTTGATGCAGCGGATCAGCGTCGACTTGCCCGAGCCCGAGGGCCCGCAGATCACGATGCGCTCGCCCTGGCGCACCGACAGGTCGATGCCGGTCAACACCTGGAATTCACCGTACCACTTGTTGACCGCTTCCATGCGGATGATCGATTCCGTCGTCATGCCAGGATTTCCTTCAGCTCGGGTCTCAGTTCATTTTCGGCAGATCGGCCTGCAGCCACTTTTGATACAGCTTGTTCAGCTCGCCGTTGGCGGTGTTCTTCTGCACGAACTCGTTCACCGCCTTGTGCAGCTCTTCCTGGCCGGGGCGCATCGCGATGCCCATCGACTGCTGCACCAGCGTGAACTTGTTCTCGAAGGTGTTGGCGGGCACGCGCTTGGCGATCTGCGCAGCCACGGTCACCGAGCAGCCGATGGCGTCGACCTGGCCTGAGATCAGCGCCTGCATGGCCGATGCGTCGTCGTCGAAGCGGCGGATCTCGGTGCCTTCCGGGGCGGCCTTGGTCACGGCCACGTCTTGCGTGGACGCACGGGCCACGCCCACGCGCAGGCCCTTCAGGTCGGCGGCGGCCTTGATCGGCGTCTTGCTCGCGCCGTACAGCACGATGGTCGCGGCCGCGTAGGGCTGCGAGAACTGCACCTGCTTCGCGCGCTCGGGCGTGATGGCCAGCGAAGCCACCAGCAGGTCGACCTTGTTGGTCAGCAGGAAGGGAATGCGGTTCGGGCCGGTCACCGGCACGATGTTGGCCTTGACGCCCCAGTCCTTGGCCAGCAGCTTGGCCACGTCGGCGTCGTAGCCGTCGGGCTGGTTCTTGGCGTCGGTGGTGCCGTAGGGCGGAAAGTCGACCAGCATGCCGATGGTGATCTCGCCCTTCTTCTTGATGTCGGCCACGCTCTGCGCGGAAGCGAAGGGAGCGAACACGGTCAGGGCGGCGCCGAGGCCGAGGGCTGCGATCGCCGCGCGGCGGGTGGTGGTACGGGTCATGGAATATGTCTCCTGAATAAAGAAAGGAACGACGAGAAAGAAAAAACGAGAAAAAAAGGAAATCAGCGGGCCAGCGCGCGGGCGCGCTTGCGCTCCATGCGCGCGGCCAGCAGCGACAGCGGCCAGCAGATCACGAAGTAGATGGCGGCCACCACCGAGAACACGATGAGCGGCTGGAACGTGGCGTTGTTGACGATCTGCCCGGCGCGCGTCACTTCGACGAAGCCGATGATGGCCGCGAGCGAGGTGCCCTTGATGATCTGCACCACGTAGCCCACCGTGGGTGCCAGCGCGATCTTCAGCGCCTGCGGCAGCACCACGTCGCGCATGCGGGAGCTGTACTTGAGGCTCAGCGCCTCGGCCGCTTCCCACTGCCCGCGCGGAATGGCCTCGATGCAGCCGCGCCAGATTTCGCCGAGGAAGGCGGCGCTGTTGAGGATGAGCGCCACGCCCGCGGCCACCCACGGGTTGATGTCCAGCCCCAGCACCGGCGCGCCGAAGAACACCAGGAACAGCTGCAGCAGCAGCGGCGTGCCCTGGAAGATCTGGATGAAGGTGGTCGAGATGCCGCGCGCCCACGTCGATTCCGACGTGCGCATCAGCGCGATGGCCAGCCCCAGGATCGCGCCGCCAACAAAGGCGATGGCCGACAGCGCGAGCGTCCACTTGGCCGCTTCGAGGATGAAAAGGAATTCGGGAAAACCGAAGGTACGCATGGTGTTGTGCTCCGTCCGTCGTCTGGGCTTACCGGCGGTCCGGGTAGTTGAGCGTGCGCTTGTAGATCAGCTTGAACATCGCCGAGAAGGCGAGCGCCAGCGCCAGGTAGATGGCGGCGACCACGATGTAGATCTCGAAGCTGCGGAAGGTCTGCGACTGCAGGTTGGCGGCCACCGAGGTCAGATCGTCGGCCGAGATGACCGACACCACCGCCGAGCTCAGCATCAGCAGGATGAACTGGCTGGTGAGCGCCGGATAGATGGCCTTGAGCGCCGGCTTGATGATGACGAAGCGGAAGATTTCCCAGGGCTTGAGGTTCAGCGCCCTGCCCGCCTCGATCTGCCCCTTGGGAATCGACTCGATGCCCGCGCGGATGATTTCCGTGGCGTAGGCGCCCAGGTTCACCACCATGGCCACCAGCGCGGCCGTCTGCGGCGACCAGCGCAGCCCGATCGCCGGCAGCGCGAAGAAGAAAAAGAACAGCTGCACGAGGAACGGCGTGTTGCGGATCACCTCGATGTAGGCGTTGATGACGAAGCGCAGCCAGCCCGGCCCCGAAGTCTTGCCCCATGCACAGAAGATGGCCACCACCAGGCCCAGCACCGTGGCAATGAGCGAGAGCTGGACCGTGATCCACGTGCCCTTGAGCAGCAGCGGCCAGGCGGCAAAGACGGCGTCGAATTGAAACTGGTAGTTCATGGTGGGCGAGCGCGTGCGAGCCTCGAAAGCAATGCTTGCAGCTTATATGAAACCGGTTTCAGACCCGATTAGGGATTCCCCTAGGTGGTCGTTTTGTCCAACCTTCTTTCATCGACGCGCTGTCGAACGACAGGCTGGGGTTCAGGGGCAAGCTGGCGGCCCGCGGCGGATTGACCGGCGCTTGCCCCGCGCCACTCATCGAGCAGGTTCGCAGACCTGCTTGCTCAGAGCATCGCGCAAGAAACCGATCGTGCTGTCCGCAGCGTCGATCCGCCGTTGCAGCTCCTCATTGACCAGGCGGAACAGTGCGCCGAATTCGGATCGCGTCGGATAGATCTCCTCGCGCTCGTTCACCTGCATCGGAACGATGAGCTTTTCGAGGCACACATAGGCGCTGTGCACCTGGCGAATGCCCTCGACGTCGTCGCCTGCCTGCAGGGCAGCCGACTCGCATCGGTTTTCGGCGCGTGCTTGAGCACACGAGCAGACTTGGTCACGGACGACCTCCAGAGGTTGCGATTTGCAAAAACCGCCGCTCTCGCTGTCAAACGAGGGCGGCAGCTCGGACGGGTTGACAGACCGGGCAACCTCTTGCGAGAAACCGGCAGGGCGCGAGCCCTCCCATCCGAGCCGCCAAAACTGGGGCGCGAACGAAAAAGCCGCAGGTCCTGCGGGGAAACTGCGGCTCACGTCGTAGAGATTGCTTCAGGCTGTCAAACCCGATCACGCCTTGTTCGACGTGACGGGCGCAGTATATCCACGCACTTCGCTCGCGGCCGAGTGCTGCCAGCCGCGAAGCTTTTCATTGGCAGCTGAAACTCTCGGCCTTCTCGATATCGCCCGTGCCCTTGTAGCGCGCAACCTTCGGGTAGGCGCAGAGCGGCCGGGTGCGGGTGGGCGACCAGCCGGAAGGCACGTCCGCATTCGCGCCGCCCGCGTTGCCCGTACCGCGCGCCGAGGCGACGACCGAATCGGCGGCCTCGCCCTTCTCCACCCAATTGACGAGCGGTGCGAGCATGTCGAACTGGTCGGTGGTCGGCCCGCCGGAGCAGTGGTTCATTCCGGGCACCCGATAGAAGCGTGCGAAGTTGGATGCATCGCCGCCGTTGGCCGCCGTCAGCTGGTCGTACCAGTGCTGCGTGTCGTCGCTCGAGAAGATGGGGTCGCTCGTTCCGTGGTAGGCCATGACCTTGGCGCCGCGCTTCTTCAAGCGACTCAGATTGGTCGGGTTCGGCGGCGTCATGAACGAAAGCGAGTTCTCGGTGTAGAGCCCGTCGGTCGAAGTGATCTTCGAGAGGATCGAATCGATGTTGGCCGTGAGCGTGAAATTGGGGCCGTTGAAGCCGGTCGGGTTCTCGGGCGGCACCTGCCAGACGAAGGCGACCGCACCTGAGTCGAGGTTCAAAGAATTCGAGAACTTCCACGATGACCAGCCGGTGGTGTTCAGGCCCGCATCGAAGGGAAAGCTCGCATAGAACTTCTTTCCGCCGCCGTCGAGCGCACCCGCGAAGAGCTGCCCGATGCGAAGCTTCTGGTCGGCCGACAGGCATGTTCCATCGCGCGAGCCGCTGCAGGTGGGAACGTCGCGGTCGAGCGAGAAAGCCGCCTGGCATGCGCCGGTGTCCTGGACGATGCCGTCGGTCGTGCCATCGAGGGCGTCGCACTTGGCAAGGACCGCATTGGAGACCAGGGTGCGTTCGGCCAACGTGAAACCCGTGCCCGGATCGCCCGGGGTGGTTGCCAGGGCGTTGTAGTTCTGGGCACCGACGATGTTTGCGGAGGCCGCAAGGGGAAGCCGGAAACCGGGGTCGCCCACCAGGAAGCCGTCGTAGTCGTCCGCATAGCGTGACATGGCAACCATGGTGTGGCGCCCGCCGTTGGAGCAGCCGCCGATGTAGGAGCGGTCCGGTCCCTTTCCATAGGCCGACGCGATCAACGCCTTCGCCATCGGCGTGAGCTTGCCGACCGCCTGGTAGCCGTAGTCGAGGCGGGCCTGCGGATCGACGCCGAAGAACGGCGTGGGCGCCTGGTGCCCCGCGTCGGAACTGATCACGGCGAAGCCCTTGTTCAGCGCGTTGTCCAGAACGCCGCCTCCGCCGACCGGCCCGGTGGCGGTGCCGATGCTGCCGTCGAGCCCCCCGTTGGCCTGATAGAAATACCGCCCGTTCCAGTTCACCGGCAAACGCATCTCGAAGCCGATCGCATAGCTCTGGCCATCGACCGGACTCGTGCGCTGATACATCGATCCGCGCACCTGGCAATGCGCCCCCACCGGCTTGCCGGCGACGCTCAGGGTGCCGGCGGCAATCGAATTGGCAGCAGTGATCGTCGTGTTGGCAAAGGTGAAGCCGGCGAGCGAGGCGCAATCGATGAGCGCCGCGCCGGTGGCCGCGCCGAGCACCGGCAGTGTCTCGACGGGCGGCGCCGGATTGTCGGGAGGAGTCACGGGATTGCCGTTGCCGGCCGGCGGGGTGCTCGTCGGCGTGCCGGTCGTCGGGAACGAACCGACGAAGCCTCCACCACCATTTCCTCCGCCGCAGGCGGTCAGCAGTGAAGCGACAAAGATCAGGGATGCGGGGGTCTTCAAGAATGTCTCCTTCGACGCCTGGATGCGGCGCATATAGTTAATCTACTTAACTATCAAAGATAACCAGTTATGGTTTTCCATTAAGCAGTTTGCACTCGCACGAAGATCCGCCAAACAAGTTAGATCAGGCAATGAATCACTTGGAGGCACAACGACAATGCCCGGAATGCCCAAGAACAGAAGCAATCCGGTAGATGCCCCACCAGCCGGCCGGCTGGTCGAAGCGTCCCTGCATCACGTGCTCGGCTATCAGCTCGCGCAGGCGACGATCGTCACCGACGCAGTGTTCGCCGAGCGAGTAGGCACACCTTTCGACCTGCGCCCCGTCGAGTTCACGGTGCTGTGCCTCATTCACGAAAATCCCGACGTGTCGGCCGCCCGCCTGGCAAAGGCACTCGCGGTCACGGCGCCCAACATCGCGGCATGGCTCGAACGGCTCGAGAGGCGAGAGTTGATCCGGCGCACCCCGCACGCAACGGATCGCAGGGCTCAGTACCTTCGAACCACCCCGACCGGCGCAACGCTTGCCAGCAGCGCTACACGGTCGGTGATCGAAGGCGAGCAGCATGTGCTCGGCAACCTCTCCAAGGGCGAGCAGTTGATCTTGATCGAACTCCTGCACAAGGTTGCCGTGTCACGCAGCGTTTGAGCATTCAGGCATCCCTTCGATGCAGGCTCTTTCGCTTGCGGGCGCACGCCCGTGCCGCGCGCGGTTCGTGCAGGCTGCGTTCAGCCGCCGAAGGCGATGTCGGCGCTGGCCACCGCGCGGATCGGAACGCCGAAGCTCGTGATGTCCGAGAGCGTGGCGTTGTGGTGCGCGCGGATCTGCGCGCCGGTGGCGTGCGGCTTGTCGTGCGAGGTGTGCGCATCGGCCGCGAGCACCACCTCGTAGCCCAGGGCGGCGGCGCGGCGCACGGTGGTGTCGACGCAGAACTCGGACGAGTAGCCGCAGACGACCACGCGCTTCACTGCGTGTTCCGACAGCCATGCATCGAGCGGCGTGCGCAGGAACGAATCGGGCGTTGTCTTGCGCAGCTTGGCGTCCCGCGAGTCGGTGTCCAGCGCGCCGACGAGCTGCCATCGCTCGGAGTCGAACACGAGGTCGACCGCGTTCTCATGCTGGATGAACGCCACCGGCACGCCGGCCGCGCGCGCCCGGGCCGTGAGCGCGTTGATGCGCTGCACCACTTGGGCGGCTTCATGGGGACGCGGCGGGTCGTCGCAGAGACCGCGCTGCACATCGATGACGAGGACGGCTGTTTCCATGCAGCCATCGTAGCGGCGCGCCTCAGTTCCAGGCGCTCACTTCGAGCCGTACTTTCCCGGTGATGCCTGGCGCCGCCGGCGCCATGCCAAGGCTGGAAAGCGGCACGGTGAAGCGCAGCTTGCCGCTGGCCAACTGCGTGGGGTTCATCGGCAGCGAAGCCTGCCCCGCCGTGTCGGTCTGCCAGCCGTACTTGACGTTCCAGTTCTGCGCGGGGTCGTCCGCGGCGGGCGGTGCGAGCTCGATCACCAGCGTGTCGCGGAACAGCGAGCTGCCCTCATAGTGGCCGTCGAGCCAGAACTTGTTGTTGACCTGGTAGTCGGGCACGCGCACGCCCAGCGTCATGGCATAGGCGAGCGTCGGGCGGTCCTGCTTCACGCGGGCCCTGTTGGCGAGGAACACGGTCGACAGATAGACCGCGCGGCGGGCGGCGTTGGCGGGGTCGGTCAGCTCCTTGTGCGTGCGGCAGGCCGGCGAGTCTTCTTCCGCCACGCGCCGGCTCAGGTACCAGCGCTTGCCGCGCGGCGCGGCCAGCAGCTCGACCTGGTAGAGCGCATCGACGTCGGCACCGGCGGGCAGGTCCGGCGGCAGGGTCACGCCGTCGATGTCGAACCAGATGTCCACGCGCACGTCGCCGAACAGGAAGCGCGTGAGGTTCTGGTAGGCCTCCTCGGAGTTGACGATGCCGAAGAAGCCCGAGTGCGAGCGGTAGGCAAAGGCGGTGGCCACGGGCTGCGTGTTGCCGGCATCGTCGAGCGACCAGAGCGAGGCGTTCTCGATGCGCACCAGCCCGTCGCTGCCGTGGCCCGCGAACATGCGCGACAGGCCCTTGGCGGTCTCGTAGTCGCCGCGGTTGGTGCCGACCATGCAGAAGAAGCGCTCGGCCGGAAAGGCCGAGGCCGGCAGGTAGTCCATGCGCCCGTTGACCGGCGCGGTGGCCATGAAGTCGGACATCTTCTCGCGGTTGAATGTGTTCATCTCGGCCACCGAGAGCCAGGCCGGCACGTTGATGCCGCCCATGTCGATGCCGTTGTGCGGCGTGGCGTAGGTGAACACCTTGTCGACGCAGGCACGCGCGGCCGCGTCGCCGAGCGCGGGGTTCTGCAGGAAGGCGCGCACCACCAGTCCACCCATCGAGTGCGCGACGAGGTAGCAGCGGAAGTCGTCCTTCGAGTAGCCCGGCCCTTCGCGCAGCGCCACGAGGTCGCGCACGCGAAGAATCAGCTGGCTCAGGCCTTGCGCATAGATCTTGACGTCGCGCGCCTGGCCGTCGCCGAGCAGCTCGGAGCCCGCGTCGTAGTAGCGGTAGATGATGAAGGAGGCGGCGGGAATGCCGTCGACGTCGTTGCCGTTCTCGTCGGGCGAGGGTTTCCAGTCGGGGTCGATGATGTCGAGGCCGTTCTGGTAGACGCTCTGGTACTGGAAGTCGGCCAGCAGCCGCACCACGGGCGATTCGAAGACGAACTTCTGCGCCGGCGCTTCTTTCTTGACCGTGGCGCGGTAGACGGTGGAGCCGACGTTGAAGCCGCAGAACGGATCGGCGGCGGTGTCGTCGCGCTCGGCCTCGGTCATGGCGTAGCCGCGCACGTAGATGATGGGATAGCGATTGCTGCTCATGAACCTTGCCGCCTTGTCTTTGGTCTATGAAGCTTTCCAGTTTGACGAGGCGTGGTCTGGGACGCCATATCGCGCATGGCATAGGACTGGTTTGTTCGCTGTTCGGGGGGCGCTCACGCCGACGGGGTACCTTGCTCCGCGAATGTCCCCCGGGCTTCGCCCTCCTCCTTTATTTCGCTGCGCAAGGCACCCCATCGTCGTGAGCGTTCAGAGCACTGGTTGATCGAACGGCACAACGGCAGCGCTCGTTGTGCACAGGGCGCCGGGTGCTCCCCGCAGCGAAATAAAGGAGGAGGCCGCAGGCCGGGGGACATTCGCGGAGGGGAGTACCCGGTGGCCTGTGCACGCGCCCTGAAACAAGAGCCCGCGATATACCCCCGCTCCCCAAATGTTTCTACCGCTGAAACCATTGAACCGCGCTTAGTGACTAGTCTTGCACCATCCGACAAACACAAATCCAGAAGGCACTCCCATGGCTGACGACTCAGGTTCGCAGGGCTCCTACCTGCCTCAACTGCTGCGCCGCGGCACCGCACTCGCGGCCGCCGGCTGCGCCTTCGTCGCGGGATGCGGCGCCGCCGGAAGCGGCGAAACACGCTACGACAGCTCGCCCCAATTCCGCGACGGCGGCTTCCACAACATGGCCAACCCCGACCTGCCCCAACAGGCCAGCGCCTGGCGCATCTGGTCCCGCTTCATCGTCGGCAGCAAAGTCGACAGCGTGCCCATCGACGCCATTCCGGTGAGAGCCCTCGAACGCAGCGCACTCGATGCACTCGACACCAACACCAACCACGTCGTGCGCCTCGGCCATTCTTCGCACCTGCTCAAGCTGCGCGGCAAATACTGGCTCATCGATCCCGTGTTCAGCGAGCGTGTGTCCCCTGTGCAATGGGCCGGCCCGAAGCGCTTTCACAAGCCGCCGATCACGCTCGAGCAACTGCCGCCCATCGAGGGTGTCATTCTTTCGCACGACCACTACGACCACCTCGACCTCGCGACCATCCAATACCTCGCGAAAGACGTGAAGCGCTACTTCGTGCCGCTGGGCGTGCGCACGCGGCTGGTGGTCATGGGCGTGCCCGCCGAGCGCGTGACCGAACTCGACTGGTGGCAGGACAGCGCACACGACGGCGTGAAGCTCACCGCCACGCCCGCACAACACTTCTCCGGCCGCACCCTCGGCGACCGCGACCGCACGCTCTGGGCTTCATGGGTGGTGCAAAGCGGCGACCAGCGCATCTTCTACAGCGGCGACTCGGGCTACTTCCCGGGCTTCAAGCAGATCGGCGACCGCTTCGGCGGCTTCGACATCGCGCTGATGGAAAACGGCGCCTACGACGCCATGTGGCCCGCCGTGCACATGACGCCCGAGCAAAGCGTTCAGGCCTTCGAAGACCTGCGCGGCAAGGTCTTCTTCTCGGTGCACAACAGCACCTTCGACCTCGCGTTCCACACCTGGCACGACCCGCTGGACCGCATCGCCGACCTCACCGCCGCGAAGAAGATCGAGCTGGCGACGCCGGTGATCGGGGAAGTGGTGACGGTGGGGCAGGCGCGGACGAATACGCGGTGGTGGCAGGGGCTGCGCTGAGCGGCCGCCCCGCCTAAACCAGGCAGCCGCCTATTCGCCGCGCTCCTTGCGCTCCCGCGCCCTTCGCACCTGCCGGCTCTCACCAGCCTGCGCGGCAATCCGGTCCTTCTCTCGCTTCTTGGCGGCCCGCTTCTCGCGCATGCGCTTGCCCAGCACGTAGCTGCCGATGCCGGTCACCACGGCAATGAAGATGCCGATGACGCTGACGTCGATGCCGCCCATCACTGCACCCGCACGATGCTCGACGGCTTGAAGCCGAGGTCGGCCGCCTTGCCCTTGCGCGCGCGGCTGCCGCGGGCGTTGTTGAGCGTGCGGATCTCCAGGGTCTCTTCGCGCTCCTTGCCGCCGCGGCCGATGCCTTCGATCTTCACGCTGCGCGTGTACGCGGCGGCTCCGGCCAGGGTGTCCTTGGGCTCGAGGTCGATCAGCGTCAGGCCGCGGCCGCCCTTGGGCAGGCTCTTGAGCTCGGTGATGTCGAAGGTCAGGATGCGGCCGCCGGTCGAGGCGCAGGCCACGTGCGTGGCGGCCGGCATCGGCTCGGCGCCGCTCGCGCCGCCGACCAGCGACGGACGGCACAGCTGCTCGCCCTCGCCCACGTCGATGAAGGCCTTGCCGCCGCGCTGGCGCGACATCATGTTCTCGACGGTGGCGATGAAGCCGTAGCCGCCGGTGTTGGCCAGCAGCACGCTGGCGCCCACCGGGCCGGCGAAGAAGTGCGTGACGTGCGTGCCGGCATCCAGCTCGATGAGCGTGGTGACGGGCTGGCCGTCGCCGCGCGCGCCGGGCAGCGAGGCCACCGGCACGGTGTAGACGCGAACGCTCTTGTCCTTGGCGCTGCCGAACACGAGCAGCGTGTCGACGCTGCGGCATTCGAAGGCGCCGTACAGCGAGTCGCCCGACTTGAAGCTGTATTCGGGAGCCGAAGCGCCGTTGCCGCCGTTCGCGGCGGCCGCCTTCTCGCTGGCCCAGCCCTTCTGCGCGCGGACCCAGCCCTTCTGCGACACGATGACGGTGACGGGCTCGTCGACCACCTTCACCTCGGCCACGGCGCGCTTCTCGGCCTGGATGAGCGTGCGGCGCGGGTCCTCGAAGGTCTTGGCGTCGGCCTCGATTTCCTTCACCAGCAGGCGGCGCAGCGCGGCGGGGCTGCCGAGGATGTCTTCGAGCTTCTTCTGCTCGTCGCGCAGGCCCGACAGCTCCTGTTCGATCTTGATGGCTTCGAGCCGCGCGAGCTGGCGCAGCCGGATTTCGAGGATGTCCTCGGCCTGGCGTTCGCTGAGGTTGAAGCGCGCGATGAGCGCCGCCTTAGGGTCTTCAGCCGCGCGGATGATCGCGATCACCTCGTCGATGTTCAGCAGCACCAGCTGCCGGCCTTCGAGGATGTGGATGCGGTCCATCACCTTGCTGAGCCGATGCCGCGAGCGCTTCTCGACGGTGACTTCGCGGAACGCGATCCACTCGTTGAGCATCTGGCGCAGCGACTTCTGCGTGGGCTTGCCGTCGATGCCGACCATCGTGAGGTTGATCGGCGACGAAGTCTCCAGCGAGGTCTGCGCGAGCAGCGTGGTGATGAACTCGTCCTGGCTGATGCGCGAGGTCTTCGGCTCGAACACCAGCCGCACGGCGGCGTCCTTGCTGGACTCGTCGCGCACCACGTCCAGCACCGACAGCATCGCGGCCTTCAGCTGGGTCTGGTCGGCGCTCAGGGCCTTCTTGCCGGCCTTGACCTTGGGGTTGGTGATTTCCTCGATTTCCTCGAGCACCTTCTGCGTGCTGACGCCCGGCGGCAGCTCGTTGACCACCAGCTGCCACTGGCCGCGCGCGAGTTCCTCGATCTTCCAGCGCGCGCGCACCTTGAGCGAACCGCGGCCGGTGCGGTAGGCATCGGCGATGTCGCTCGCGTTGCTGATGATCTGCGCGCCACCGGGGTAGTCGGGGCCGGGCACGATGGCGAAGAGTTCTTCCTCGCTGAGCTTGCCGTTCGACTTGATCAGCGCCACGCAGGCGTCGGCAATCTCGCGCAGGTTGTGGCTCGGGATTTCGGTGGCCAGGCCCACCGCGATGCCGCTCGCGCCATTGAGCAGCGTGAACGGCAGCCGCGCGGGCAGCAGGCGCGGTTCTTCGGTGCTGCCGTCGTAGTTGGGAATGAAGTCGACCGTGCCCTCGTCGATCTCGTCGAGCAGCAGGCTGGTGATGCGCGCCAGGCGTGCTTCGGTGTAGCGCATGGCGGCGGCGCCGTCGCCGTCCCGGCTGCCGAAGTTGCCCTGGCCGTCGACCAGCGGATAGCGCTGCGAGAAGTCTTGCGCCATGCGCACCAGCGCGTCGTAGGCCGCCTGGTCGCTGTGCGGGTGGAAGCGGCCGAGGACGTCGCCGACCACGCGTGCGCTCTTGACCGGCTTGGCGCCCACGGTGCCGTTGGTGCCGCCGAAGCCCAGGCCCATGCGCGACATCGAATACAGGATGCGCCGCTGCACCGGCTTCTGGCCGTCGGACACATCGGGCAGCGCGCGGCCCTTGACCACGCTGAGCGCGTATTCGAGGTAGGCGGTCTGCGCGTAGTCGGCAAGGGTGAGGGTGGTGTCGCCGTCGGTGGGACCCTGGAGATCGAGCGGTGGTTGGGAGTCCATGAAGAAGAGAGAAAGAAAAACTGTTGCGGGCTGCGTGCTTGCTTGCGCGCTCAGCCCGGATTGATTGCCTCGTCCGATGCCTCGGCCGCGCCGGTCGGCGTGGCTGGCGTCTCGGGAATGTCGGGCATGGTCGGCATGTTGCGCGGCGTGTCCGACGGCATGTTGCCCCGGTTGATCGCGCCGCCCTGCGGCACCGTCAGCTCCATGCGGATGCGCCCCGGCGTCTTGCCGCCGCGCACGCTGCCACCCGTCGCCACGGAGGGCTTCAGGTACGCATAGAGCTGCAGCACGGTCTGCACGTAGTTCTGCGTTTCCTTGTAGTTCGGGATCTTGTTGCCAGCGCGCTGCACGGCGCCCTCGCCCGCGTTGTAGGCGGCAATGGCGAGTTCGATCTGGCCCGGGAACATCGCGATCAGGTCGCGCAGGTAGCGCGAGCCCGCGGCGATGTTGATGCGCGGGTCGAACAGCTTCTTCTCGATGGTGCTGCGCTTGTCCGCCGACACGCCATAGCGCTGCGCGGTGGCGGGCATCAGCTGCATCAGGCCCATCGCGCCCTTGGGCGAGACCGCCTGCGCGTCGAAGCCCGACTCGGTGGCGACCAGCGCCTGCAGCAGTTCGTAGTCGATGGCGTGCTTGCTCGATGCGTCGCGCAGCGCGGCCTTGGCGGTCTTGTAGCCGGGCGAGGCCTCGAACATGGCGAGCAGCGTCTGCGAGGCCTGCGGCACCTTGCCGTCGATGCCGCGCGCGCCGCGCCCGAGCGGAGAAATGCCTTTGGCCGTGTCGAAGCTCTGGCCGCCGCGAAAGAAGATCTGGTAGCGCTCGTCGATTTTTTCGGAGGCGAAGTGCGCGACGCCCTTGCTGTCGATGTAGCCGTAGATGTCGGCGGCGTGCGCGCCCTGCTGCGACAGCACCAGGGCTGCACAAAGCATGAAGGGGCGGAACCAGCGTTTCATTGCGATGCGGTCCTGGTCGTCACAGCCGCCAGCCGTAGCGCTTGCGGCGCTCGGCATGGACCGCTGCGTCGTCGCCCATGCTTTGTGCGTGGCCGCCGCCCTTCAGTCCGACCCAGAGCGACATGCCACCCAGCGCAAGCACGAGGAAGAAGACGGGCACGTGTTCGAGTTCGACGCCGGTGAAGATCATCGACACGGCCAGGCCCAAGAAGACCAGCGCGGCGCTCCAGCAAAGGATACGGCGCGTCCAGAGCCACGTGGCAGCGGCGATCCGTTCGATTCGGCTGGGCTCGGCGTTGTCATTGACCGCGTCATCCCACCACCCCATCCAGACGAATAGGAACGCCAGCAACAGGACGAGGCCGGCAAAGAACAGGTCTGGCGGCGTGACCTCCGGATAGGCGCGCACCAGCATCAGGATTGCGCCAGAAGCGCAAGCCCCCGCCAGCGAACCACAAATGATCTTGTGACTGTCCATGCCCTGTCTTGAGGAATATTCCGGTCGGAATCAGACGTCGATATCGACGTCGTCGGCGCGCAGTTCCATGAGCTCGCGCCGCGCCGCCGCTTCACCCTTGCCCATCAGCTTGGTGATCTCGCCCTGGGTGGACGTGAAGTCGAAACGGCCCAATTGGACCTGCATCAGGCGGCGGGTGTCTGGATTGAGCGTGGTTTCCCACAATTGTTCCGCGCTCATTTCGCCCAGGCCCTTGAAGCGGCTGATGCTCCAGGCGCCCTCGCGCACGCCGTCCTTTCGCAGTTTGTCGAGGGTGGCGGTCAGTTCGCCCTCGTCCAGCGCGTAGACCTTGGAGGCCGGCTTCTTGCCGCGCGCGGGAGCATCCACCCGGAACAATGGCGGCTTCGCGACATAGACGTGGCCGGCTTCGATGAGCTTGGGGAAGTGGCGGAAGAACAGCGTGAGCAACAGCACCTGGATGTGCGAGCCGTCCACGTCGGCATCGCTCAGGATGCAGATCTTTCCGTAGCGCAGGCCGCTCATGTCGGGCGTGTCGTTGGGGCCGTGGGGGTCGACGCCCACGGCCACCGAGATGTCGTGGATTTCGGTGTTGGCGAAGAGGCGGTCGCGCTCCACTTCCCAGGTGTTGAGCACCTTGCCGCGCAGCGGCAGGATGGCCTGGCTTTCCTTGTCGCGGCCCATCTTGGCGCTGCCGCCGGCGGAGTCGCCCTCGACCAGGAAGACCTCGTTGTGGCTGATGTCCTTGCTCTCGCAGTCGGTCAGCTTGCCGGGCAGCACGGCCACGCCGGAGCCCTTGCGCTTCTCGACCTTCTGGCCGGCGCGCTGGCGCGTCTGCGCGGCCTTGATGGCGAGCTCGGCCAGCTTCTTGCCGTAGTCGACGTGCTGGTTGAGCCACAGTTCGAGCGCGGGGCGCACGAAGCTCGACACCAGGCGCACCGCGTCGCGCGAGTTCAGGCGCTCCTTGATCTGGCCCTGGAACTGCGGGTCGAGCACCTTGGCGCTGAGCACGTAGGAAGCACGCGCGAACACGTCTTCTGGCAGCAGCTTCACGCCCTTGGGCAGCAGCGAATGCAGTTCGATGAAGCCCTTCACAGCGGTGAACAGGCCGTCGCGCAGGCCGCTTTCATGCGTGCCGCCGGCGCTGGTGGGAATCAGGTTGACGTAGCTCTCGCGCACCGGCTGGCCGTCTTCGGTGAAGGCCACGCACCAGTCGGCGCCCTCGCCTTCGGCGAAGTTGTCGGCGTTCTTGTCGGCATGGCCGCCGCCTTCGAACAGCGGAATGACGGGGTCGCCGTTGAGCGTCTGCATCAGATAGTCGCTCAGGCCGCCCTTGTAGAGCCACTGCTGGCTCTCCTTGGTCTTTTCGTTCGTGAGCGTGACGCTCACGCCGGGCATCAGCACGGCCTTGCTGCGCAGCAGGTGCGTGAGTTCGCCCATGGGCAGCGCGGAGGTCTCGAAGTACTTGGCGTCGGGCCATGCGCGCACCGTGGTGCCCTGCTTGCGCTCGCCGGCCTCGAGCTTGCGCACCTCGAGTTGCTCGATCACGTCGCCGCCGCTGAAGGCCAGCTTCGCCACCGAGCCCTCGCGGTGGGTCGACACCTCGAGCCGCTTCGACAGCGCGTTGGTCACCGAAACGCCCACGCCGTGCAGCCCGCCCGAGAAGCTGTAGGCGCCGCCCGAGCCCTTGTCGAACTTGCCGCCGGCATGCAGCCGGGTGTAGACCAGCTCGACCACGGGCGCTTTCTCTTCGGGGTGCAGGCCGAAGGGAATGCCGCGGCCGTCGTCCTCGATGCTGACCGAGCCGTCGGCATGCAGCGTGACCTTGATCTTCTTGCCGTAGCCCGCGAGCGCCTCGTCGGCGGCGTTGTCGATCACTTCCTGAATGATGTGCAGCGGGTTGTCGGTGCGGGTGTACATGCCCGGGCGCTGCTTGACGGGCTCCAGGCCCTTGAGCACGCGGATGGAGCCTTCCGAGTAGCCGGAGGACGCGGACGAAGAATTGGGGGGAGTCTTGGGGGGAGTCGCCATGGGGGCGGATTGTAGTCAGTCGCCGCCAAACAACTGGATACCCATACAGGAGGCGCTTTGATGCCCGGCACGCATTGAAACGGCGCCTATAAATCATCAATGGCTTTGGCCGCCGGGGCGCCTGCCGAAGCAGCCATGTCGCTACATTCGACGCCATCATGCAAACGCCAGCCCGCACTCTTTCGATCAAGCAAGTCCTCTTCTGCGGGGCGATGATCGTCACGCTCTCCATGGGCATCCGCCACGGCTTCGGCCTGTGGCTGCAGCCCATCACGCAGGCGCAGGACTGGAGCCGACAGACCTTCTCGTTCGCGCTTGCCGTGCAGAACCTGTCGTGGGGCATCTTCGGCGTGTTCGCGGGCATGCTGGCCGACCGCTTCGGCGCGTTCCGGGTGCTGATCGGCGGCTCGGTGTTCTATGCGCTGGGGCTGTTCGGCATGGCGCATTCGCCGACGCCGCTGCTGTTCACACTGAGCGCCGGCGTGCTGATCGGCGCCGCGCAGGCGGGCTCGACCTACGCGGTGATCTACGGCGTGATCGGCCGGCAGATCCCGGCCGAGCGGCGCTCCTGGGCCATGGGCGTGGCGGCGGCGGCCGGCTCGTTCGGGCAGTTCCTGATGGCGCCCGTCGAAGGCTGGCTGATCGGCCACCTGGGCTGGCAGACGGCGCTGGCCGTGGTGGCGGTGCTGGTGCTGGTCATCGTCCCCCTGGCCTTCGGCCTGCGCGAGCCCAGGACCGAAGCCCTGGCCGGCCACCGCGACCAGTCGGTGCTGCAGGCCGTGGGCGAAGCCTTCCGCTACCCCAGCTTCGGGCTGCTGATGGCGGGGTATTTCGTCTGCGGCTTCCAGCTGGCGTTCATCGGCATCCACATGCCGACCTACCTGCGCGACAAGAGCCTGCCGGCTGACGTGGCCGGCTACGCGCTGGCGCTGATCGGGCTGTTCAACGTGTTCGGCACCTACACGGTCGGCCTGCTGGGCCAGACGCTGGCCAAGCGCAAGATCCTGGCGGCGATCTATTTCGCGCGGGCGGTGTCGATCGCGCTGTTCCTGCTGGCGCCCATTTCGCCGATGAGCGTGTATGTGTTCTCGGCGGCCATGGGCTTCCTGTGGCTTTCCACCGTGCCCGCGACCAACGCCATCGTGGCGGGCATCTTCGGGGTGGCGCACCTGTCGATGCTCAGCGGCTTCGTGTTCCTGAGCCACCAGGTCGGCTCGTTCCTGGGCGTATGGCTGGGCGGCTACCTGTACGACACCACGGGCAGCTACGACATCGTCTGGTACATCGCCATTGCGCTGGGCGTGTTCGCGGCGCTGATCAACCTGCCGGTGAAGGAAAGCGCCATCGCCCGGGCGCCCCGGCCGTTGGGCGCGGCGGGCTGATTGCGTATAAAGAGCGCCATGACACCACGTATGCGCCACCACATCGTGCACGCCGGCTGGCTCGCCGCCGCGCTGGTGGTGCTGGGCGGCGTGTTCGCCATGTACGTGCATCCGGAGTTCCTGGTGACGCTGGTGGACCAGATCTGGTCCTGCTTCTGACCCCATTTCTTGATCCGCCATGAAAGATGCAGCCAATGCGCACGGCTCGGGCGCGCCTTCCGAGTGGATCGTCCGCTGGTCGCACCTGCTCGCGCCCCGCGCCAGCGTGCTCGACGTGGCCTGCGGATCGGGACGGCACATGCGCTGGTTCGCCGGGCGCGGCCACGCCGTGACGGGCGTCGACCGCTCGCCCGAAGCCGTGGCGGCGGCCGGCGCCTTTGGCCGCGTTGTCGAGGCCGACATCGAATCCGGGCCATGGCCGTTTGCCGGCCAGGCCTTCGGCGCGGTGGTCGTCACGCACTACCTCTGGCGGCCGCGCATGGCCGACATCGTGGCCGCGGTGGCGCCTGGCGGCGTGCTGCTCTACGAGACCTTCGCGGCGGGCAACGAGACCGTGGGCAAGCCCTCGCGGCCCGACTTCCTGCTGCAGCCGGGCGAGCTGCTCGCCGCCTGCACCGGCCTGCGCGTGGTGGCCTATGAAGACGGTTTCGAGCCCGAACCGGCCCGCTTCGTCCAGCGCGTCGCCGCCGTGCGGGAGGCCGGGAACGCCCCCGGCCAGCCGCCCCGCCACGCCCTTAAGGGAAACTGAGGGGGCCGGGGGGCGTGTTTCCGGCGGCGCCGGAGTAAGTAGAATCGGCGCTTTCGTCCACCGACAAAGAGATTCCCCTTGGAGCAACTGACAGGCAGCATCGTCGCGCTCGTCACGCCGATGCACGACGACGGCAGTGTCGATTACCCCGCCCTGCGGCGGCTCATTGACTGGCACATCGACGAAGGCACCGACTGCCTCGGCGTGGTCGGCACCACCGGCGAATCGCCGACGGTCGATGTCGAAGAGCACTGCGAAATCATCCGCGTCTCGGTCGAACAGGCCAAGGGCCGCGTCCCAGTGATGGCAGGCTGCGGCGCCAACTCCACCAAGGAAGCCATCGAGCTCGCCAAGTTCGCCAAGGGCGTGGGCGCCGACTCCCAGCTCCAGGTCGTGCCGTACTACAACAAGCCCACGCAAGAGGGCCAGTACCAGCACTTCAAGGCCATCGCCGAGGCAGTGGGCGACCTGCCCATCGTGCTCTACAACGTGCCCGGCCGCACGGTGGCCGATATGGCGCACGACACCGTGCTGCGCCTGGCGCAGGTGCCCGGCATCATCGGCATCAAGGAAGCCACGGGCAACATCGAGCGGGCCCAGTGGCTCATCCGCGACGTGCCCAAGAACTTCGCCGTCTACTCCGGCGACGACCCGACCGCGGTCGCGCTCATGCTTTGCGGCGGCCAGGGCAACATCAGCGTCACGGCCAACATCGCGCCGCGCAAGATGCACGAGCTGTGCGTGGCCGCGCTGGCGGGCGACGTCAAGCGCGCCATGCAGATCCAGTTCGAACTGATGCCGCTGCACCGCAACCTGTTCGTCGAGCCCAACCCGATCCCGCTCAAGTGGGCCATGGCCAGGCTCGGCCTGTGCGGCGGCGCGCTGCGGCTGCCGCTCACCGAACTGGGCGAAGCCAGCCGTCCGGCGGTCGAAGGCGCGCTGCGTGCCACCGGCCTGCTCAAGAACTGAGCCCCCAAACCATTCCAGACCTGCGATCTGCTTTTTCCCTGGCTGCAACAAGGTTAAGCAACCTTTTGCCCGAACCATGCTCTGAGATGGCGGGCATTGCGGCCCACAGATAGACCGAACCATTCCAACAAGGAAGACGACGTTGAAGAACCTTTCGCAAATTTCGCGATATGCATTGCTGGCCACCGTGGTTGCCAGCCTCGCCGCCTGCTCCGTCCTCGAGAGCGACAAGATCGACTACAAGAGCGCCGGCAAGGCCCCGACGCTCGAAGTCCCTCCCGACCTCTCCCAACTCTCGCGCGACAACCGCTACGCCATTCCCGGCGGCGCCGTGACCGCCAACGCCTACCAGGCCGGCATTGCCAACGCCCCGGGCGTGCCCACCGCGGTGAGCAACATCGGCGACGTCAAGATGGAACGCTCGGGCACGCAGCGCTGGATCGTCGTCAACCGCACGCCCGACCAGCTCTGGGAGCCGGTTCGCGACTTCTGGCAGGAAAGCGGCTTCCTGCTGACCACCGACCAGCGCAACCTGGGCATCATGGAAACCGACTGGGCCGAGAACCGCGCCAAGCTGCCGCAGGACATCATCCGCGGCACGCTGGGCAAGCTGGTCGACTCGGTCTACTCGACCGGCGAACTCGACCGCTTCCGCACCCGCCTGGAACGCACGCCCAACGGCACCGAGATCTTCATCAGCCACCGCGGCATGCAGGAGGTCTACAACAACTCCCGCCAGGACCAGACCGTGTGGCAGCCCCGCCCCAGCGATCCCGAGCTCGAGACCGAATTCCTGCGCCGCCTGATGGTCAAGCTCGGCGTGTCGCAGGAACAGTCGAAGATCCTGGCCGCCACCACGGCGCCGGCACGCACCGCCACCATCACCAAGATCGGCAACCAGCCGGCCGTGCAGATCAGCGAAGGCTTCGACCGCGCATGGCGCCGTGTCGGCCTGGCGCTCGACCGCACCGGCTTCACCGTGGAAGACCGCGACCGCAGCGCCGGCGTGTACTTCGTGCGCTACGTGCCGCCGAACCCCGACAAGAAGGAACCCGGCTTCTTCGGCAAGCTGTTCAGCGGCTCGAGCAAGGCCGAGGCACCCCTGAAGTTCCGCATCTCGGTCAAGAGCCAGGGCGAGAGCAGCACGGTCGTTGTGATGAACGAAGCCGGCGCGCCTGAAACGTCGGCCAACGCCGACCGCATCGTCAAGGTCATCGCCGACGACCTGAAGTAACCCGCATGCTCCGCTTCCGAAGTCTCGGCAGCGGCAGCACGGGCAACGCCGCGCTGGTCGAAGCGACCAGCGGCGGCCGCACCTCCCGCATGTTGGTCGACTGCGGCTTCGGCCTCAAGCAGCTCGACCTGCGGCTGGCCCGCGCAGGCCTTGCCGCCAGCGACATCCATGCAGTCTTCGTCACGCACGAGCACGGCGACCACATCGGCTGCGCCCATTCGCTATCGCGGCGCAACCGCATTCCCGTGTGGATGAGCGAAGGCACGTGGCTCGCCACTGGCGGGCGCGATTTCGAGGGCCTGCTGAACATCGCGCGCGACGACGCCGAGTTCACGGTCGGCGACATCGGCGTGCAGCCTTTCACCGTTCCGCACGATGCGCGCGAGCCGCTGCAGCTGCGCTGCACCGACGGCAATCGCACGCTCGGCGTGCTGACCGATCTCGGCCATGCCACGGCGCACGTGCTCGCGCGCCTGAGCGGCGTGCATTCGCTGCTGCTCGAGTTCAACCACGACAGCGAACTGCTGGCCGGCTCGGCCTACCCGGCCTTTCTCAAGCACCGTGTGGGCGGCAACTACGGGCACCTGTCGAACACGGCCGCGGCGGACATCGCGCGCGCGGTGCTGCACGGCGGCCTGCGCCATGTGGTCGCTGCGCACCTGAGCGAGCAGAACAACCGGCCCGAGATCGTGCGCCGCCTGATGGCCGAGGCACTGGGCGGCGACGAGTCGGAGATGCTCACAGCCGATGCCGCCGAGGGCTCGCCCTGGCTCGACGTGTGAGCCTCGGCTCGGCCTTGCTCACTCTCCGCTAATAAAAAAAACCGCCTCGTGGCGGTTTTTTTATCGCTCAGGCGAAAGTGCCTTGCTCATTGCTGCTTCGGCGCTTCGTTGTTCTTCTTCGCGGCCTCGGTGGCTGCATTCGCGGCATCGAGCGAAGACGAAGCACCGGGCGCCGGCGTAGCGGACGAAGTGCTCGCATCAGGCGTGGTGGTGGTGGCAGGCGCGGGAGTCGCGTCGGAAGACGGTGCGGGCGCAGGAGCGGGCGCGGGTTCGGTCACAGGCGCAGGAGGCGGCGTCACGACAGCCGGCGCTGCATCCTCCTTCTTTCCGCAGGCGACGAGCGCGGCAGCGGCGATGAGCGAGGCGATCAGGACGGACGATGACTTCTTCATGGAATCTCCTTTGGCAATGAAGGTCTGGAACGAAAAAATTCTAGACCTGCATATCGCCTCGAATATGTCTGGCAGCCGCATTCGCGGCATTGGCTTACAAGCCCAGAGTCGACGCAGGAAACGCGGGCCGCGCGATGCGCCAGCACTCGTCGATCGACTCGCGAAGCGCACGGCGCGCGCGTGCATCGGTGCCACTCACGCCGCGGCTGCGCTCGGGGTCGATGCGATGCACGAACCATGTGGGCGTCCAGATGGCGCTGGGCACTTCGGAGCCGGCGGCCTTGCCGGTCGCGCGGCATTCGATGATGTGGTCCCACATGCGGCGCCATGGAACGAAGCGCGCATGGCCGCGCTCGAGAATGTCGAAGCGCTGCGCAAGCAGCACCAGGCGTCGTCCGCTGGCCGACCATGCCTGCAGCGCCTCGATGCTCGCGCGCTCGCCGAGCGGCCAGTCGGCGAAGTCGGCATCGCTGAAGACGATCTCTTTCCAGCCCTCGCGCGCGGCGGCGGCCAGCGCCTTGCGCAGGATCGCATCGAAGGCCTCGCGGCCGTCGAAGCGCCCTTCGTTCAGCAGTGGTGCGGCCTCGTTATTCATTCGGCATGGAGCCAGCCCGCTTCCGACCAATCGGCAAGCAGCGCGAGCGCACCCTCGCTGGCGCGGCTCAGTTCGCGCGGGCCCAGCGCGCGCTGGTCGGCGAGGCGGCGCATCAGCGTGGCGTCGGCCCCGCCGGCACGAAAGCTCTCGCCGTTGATGTAGACGTGCCGCGTGTCGTAGAGCATGCGCGTGCGGCGGTCCAGCAGCACGCGCTGCATGTTGCCGGGCGCCTGGCGGCCTTCGCCGAACCACACGTTGGCCTTGGGCTCCGTGAGCGACTCGCCGAGCGCGCGATCGACGGCGTCGGCATCGCGCAGCGCGGCTTCCACGGCCTTGCGCGCAAAGCCCTGCAATGCGGCGGGCATCTGCGCGGGGTTGTCGACGGCCGGTTGCGTGGGGTCGCGGTAGCGCGCCAGCTCGGCCGGGCCGGCGTCTTCCAGGTCTTCCGAGTAGGCCTGCGCCATGCGCGCAAGCAGGTCGGCGCCAAGCTCGCCCAATGCGGACGAACGCAAGCCGATCGAGCAGGTCATGCAGTCGTCGCCCACGGCCACGCCGTCATGCGCATAGCGAGGCGGCAGGTACAGCATGTCGCCGGGCTCGAGCACGAAGGTCTGCTCGGGCTCGAAGTTCTCGAGGATCTTGAGCGGCACGCCGGGCTGCAGCCGCAGGTCGCTCTGCTTGCCGATGGACCAGCGGCGCCGGCCCTGCGCCTGCAGCAGGAACACGTCGTAGCTGTCGAAATGCGCGCCGACACCACCGGTGTCGCTCGCGTAGCTGATCATCAGGTCGTCGAGGCGGGCATCCGGCAAAAAGCGAAACTGCCGCAACAGTTCGTGCACGCCCTCATGGTGCAGGTCGACGCCCTGCACAAGCAGCGTCCAGGCCGGCTGCTTGAGCGGCGGCAACGCACGGCGCGGCAGCGGGCCGTGCTTGAGCGACCAGCCGGCCTTGCCGTGCCGGATCAGGCGGGACTCGACTTCTTCCTGCTCGGCCAGCGCGAACAGCGCATTGCGCTCGATCGGTGGCACCATGGCGGGGATGGCCTGGCGAACCAGCAAGGGCTTTTTCTGCCAGTACCGCCGCATGAACTGCGCGGCGCTCAGGCCGCCGAGCAACGGCAGCGGTTGATTAATCTCCATGGGAGAATTCTGCAATGGAAATCTCTGAACAATGCGTGGTCGGCTTGACCTGGACGATGAAAGACACGCTCGGCGACGTGCTGGACGTGCTCGATGAGCCGGTGGAATTCATGGTCGGCGGCGACGATCTCTTCGACGTGATCGAAGCGGCCCTGCAAGGCCATGAGCCCGGTGCCCGGGTCCAATTGCAGATCGAGCCCGAACAGGGCTTCGGCGACTTCAACGATCAACTGCTCTTCCTGGAGCCCCGCTCGCTCTTCCCAGAAGGCACGGAAGAAGGAATGACATTCGACGGCTCCGCCCTGCCCAAGGGCGTGAACGCCGACATTCCGAAGGACGCGATCTACACCGTGGCCGAGATCTACCCCGACCACCTGGTGCTCGACGGCAACCATCCGCTGGCCGGCATCGCGATCCGGCTCGACATCACCGTGCGTTCGGTGCGCGAGGCAACGGAAGAGGAAGTCGGTCGCGGCACTGCCGGCACCGGCTTCTTCAAGGTCGCGCCGATGGCGCCGGGCAACGAGACGCTGCACTGACGACGGCGGTGGCGCCCATGAAAAAGCCGGGCAGTGCCCGGCTTTTTCATGCCCCCGATGGGTCGGGGAGCAGATCGGTCACATGCGCGAGATCTGGCCGTTGTCGATGCGCACGCGGTCGCCGATGCGCAGGTCGCCGGGGCTCTGCACGTCGAAGGCCCGGTAGCCGCCTCGGTCGGTCTGCACCGACACGCGATACATCTCGTAGACGCGGGGACCGTTCTGCTGGGCCTCGATGGTGTTGCCCAGCAAGGCGCCGCCCACGATGCCGAGCGCGGTGGCCGCGGCACGGCCGTTGCCGCGTCCGAACTGGTTGCCCACCACGCCGCCGATGACGCCGCCGGCCACTGCGCCGCCGCCCGAGGTGCCGGTGCCGGCGGTTTCGCTGCGCAGCACCTCGATGTTGGCCACATGGCCGTATTCGACGTAGGAGGCTTCACGGTACTGGATGGCCTGCGGCGGTGCCTGGTAAGGGTAGCGCGAGGTCTGGTAGACGGGCGCCGGCGCCACGCACGCCGTGAGCGTGGCCACTGCCAGCACGGAAGCGGTAACGGAAACGAAGCGCATTGAAATCTTCATGTTGAGAGGCTCCTCAGATAGAACGGCGCACGAACAATGCGCCTGCGTGTGTCTAACGCCGCAGCCAGAGCCACGATGACGCAAAACACACGTTGAAACCTTCGAGGCAATGGGGCTGCCCGGGTTCCGTTCTTTACCGCCCGGAAACTCAGGCTCCGCTCAGGATTCGCTCAATGCTTGCCCGTGGAGCCGTAGCCGCCCTCGCCGCGTTGCGTAGGTGCAAATTCTGTGACGACCCGAAACTGCGCCTGTACCACGGGCACGATCACCAGTTGCGCGAGCCGCTCCATCGGATTCAGCACGAAGGGCGTGTCGCTGCGGTTCCAGGCGCTGATCTTCAGTTCGCCCTGGTAGTCGCTGTCGATCAGGCCGACGAGGTTGCCCAGCACGATGCCGTGCTTGTGACCCAGGCCCGACCGAGGAAGGATCATCGCCGCATAGGCCGGGTCGGCCAGGTGGATCGCGATGCCGGTGCCCACCAGCTGCCAGCCGTTGGGCTCCAGCGTGATGGGGGCGTCGAGGCAGGCCCGCAGGTCGAGGCCGGCGCTGCCGGGGGTGGCATAGGCGGGCAATTGATCCACCATGCGCGGATCGAGGATACGGACGTCGACTTTCACTTTTAATTGCTGCCTTGCTTCTGTTGCTGTTCTCTTTGCTTGCGGTTCGCCTCTTCCAGCAGCAGATGCCACTTGGCGACACCGGGGGTGAACTTCACGCCCTTCAATTTCTTGCCGAACCACAGGGCCACGCCCAGCAGGAGCACGAGCACGCCGAAAGGCACGCCCGAAGCCCACAGGACGAGGAACACCAGCGCGCCGACCGCGCCCATCACCTTGAGCACCTTCGGATCGAACGCACCGGGCTGGGCCTTGGGTACTTCGCCGTTGGGGAGTTCCTGCTGTTGCTGCTGCCGTTGCATGGCTGCCGTGACGGGGCCCTGCTGGCCGGGCGGTTGCGTCATGCCTACGTCGAGCCCCGGTTCGCCCTCCTTCGGCGCGCGCCTGGGCAATGCGGCCTGGGCCGACAGCCGTTCGACGTAACGCGCGAAATCGCCATTGGGCGGCGTGTTCCATTGGGGATTCAGGTTCATCAGACCCTCCAGTCGGGAAGTCGTGCGGCGATCTCGGTCATCAGTTCGCGGGCCAGCGTGAGCTTGGGCGCGCGCGGCAGTTCGCGCACGCCGTCGGCATCGACCAGCAGCAGCGCGTTGTCGTCCTGCCCGAAGGTCAGCGGGCCGATGTTCCCGACCAGCAGCGGAATGCCCTTGCGCTCGCGCTTGGCCTTGGCGTGCGCCGCGAGGTTCTCGCTTTCGGCCGCGAAGCCCACGCAGAAGAGCTTCTTCGACTGGGCGCGCTCGCTTCGCGCGACGGTCAGCAGGATGTCGGCGTTCTCGACGAACTCCAGCACCGGGGTCTTGCCGCTGCCGTCCTTCTTGATCTTCTGGTCGCTCTGCGTGGCAGGGCGCCAATCGGCCACCGCGGCTGTTGCTACGAAAATGCTAGCAAACTCCGCGGCGCGGGTGGTGGCTTCGAGCATGTCCTGCGCGGACAGAACGTCGACGCGCGTCACGCCGCGCGGCGTGGGCAGGTGCACCGGGCCGGCCACCAGCGTGACCTCGGCGCCCGCTTCGCGGGCCGCGCGGGCAATGGCAAAGCCCATCTTGCCGGACGAATGGTTGGTGATGCCGCGGATCGGGTCGAGCGACTCGAAAGTCGGCCCGGCCGTGACCAGCACCTTCTGCCCCGCCAGCAGCTTGGGGCTGAAGAAGGCCGTGATGTCCTCGAGCAGCTGGGCGGGTTCGAGCATGCGCCCGTCGCCGGTTTCGCCGCAGGCCTGCCAACCGTTGCCCACGCCCAGCACCGTGGCACCGTCGGCCGCCACCTGCACCAGGTTGCGCTGCGTGGCCGGATGGCCCCACATCTCGCGGTTCATGGCCGGCGCGATGAGCAGCGGAATTCGGTCCATGGGGCGGGCAAGGCACATCAGGCTCAGCAGGTCGTCGGAGCGGCCCTGCACCAGCCGCGCGATGAAGTCGGCGCTGCAGGGCGCCAGCACGATCGCATCGGCCTCGCGGCTCAGGTTGATGTGCGGCATGTTGTTGGGCTCGCGCGTGTCCCACTGCGAGGTGTAGACGGTGCGCCCCGAGAGCGCCTGCATGGTCACCGGCGTGATGAACTGCTCGGCCGCCTCGGTCATGACGACCTGGACGGTCGCGCCCGCCTTGACGAACAGCCGGCACAGCTCGGCCGACTTGTAGCAGGCGATGCCTCCGGTGAGGCCCAGGACGATGTGTTTGCCGGCGAGATCTTGCATGGGCTGTATTGTTGCTCACATGCCATCCGACCCGCGGCAACAAGCCCTTGGCGGAAAGTGTCGCGAAGGGCACACCTATAATCGCAATTTCCCACTGCCCGGATTGCAAAGTCCGGAACTGGCATGACCAAATTTGTCTTCGTCACCGGTGGTGTCGTATCTTCCCTTGGCAAGGGAATCGCCTCCGCCTCGCTCGCCGCGATCCTCGAATCGCGCGGCCTCCAAGTCACCCTCATCAAGCTCGATCCGTACATCAATGTCGACCCCGGCACGATGTCGCCCTTCCAGCATGGTGAAGTGTTCGTCACCGATGACGGCGCAGAGACCGACCTCGACCTCGGCCACTACGAGCGCTTCATCAACACGCGGATGCGCAAGGCCAACAACTTCACGACCGGCCAGATCTACAAGACCGTGCTCGAAAAAGAGCGCCGCGGCGACTACCTCGGCAAGACGGTGCAGGTGATCCCGCACATCACCAACGAAATCCAGGAATACATCAAGCGCGGCGCCGGCATCGGCACTGCGCACGAGGTGGACGTGGCCATCGTCGAAATCGGCGGCACCGTGGGCGACATCGAGTCGCTGCCCTTCCTGGAGGCCGTGCGCCAGATGAGCCTGCGCATGGGCCCGAACAACTCGGCCTTCGTGCACCTGAGCTACGTGCCGTGGATCGCCGCCGCCGGCGAACTCAAGACCAAGCCCACGCAGCACACCGCGCAGAAGCTGCGCGAAATCGGCATCCAGGCCGACGCCCTGCTGTGCCGCGCCGATCGCCCGATCCCCGACGACGAGCGCGCCAAGATCTCGCTCTTCTCGAACGTGCCCGAGTGGGGCGTGATCTCGATGTGGGATGTGGACACCATCTACAAGGTGCCCCGCATGCTGCACGAGCAGGGCCTGGACGGCCTGATCTGCGACAAGCTGCGCATCAACACCCCTCCAGCCAAGCTGCAGCGCTGGGACGACCTGGTCTACGAAGTCGAGCACCCGCAAAAGGAAGTGTCGATTGCCATGGTCGGCAAGTACGTCGACCTGTCGGACAGCTACAAGTCGCTGAACGAAGCCCTGCGCCACGCCGGCATGAAGAACCATGCCCGCGTGAAGATCGACTACATCGACTCCGAGACCATCAACGCGCAGGACGTGTCCCGCCTGGCCAAGTACGACGCCATCCTGGTGCCCGGCGGCTTCGGCCAGCGCGGCGTGGAAGGCAAGATCTCGGCCGCCCGCTTCGCCCGTGAAGGCAAGGTCCCCTACCTGGGCATCTGCCTGGGCATGCAGGTTGCCACCATCGAGTACGCCCGCCACGTGGCCGGCCTGAAGAACGCGAACAGCACGGAGTTCGACCCCGAGACGCCCACCCCCGTGATCGCGCTGATCACCGAATGGAAGGACGCCGACGGCACCGTGAAGACGCGCGACGAGAAGTCCGACCTCGGCGGCACCATGCGCCTGGGCGCGCAGAGCTCCGACGTCTCGCCCGGCACGCTGGCCCACAGCATCTACGGCGACGTGGTCACCGAGCGCCACCGCCACCGCTACGAAGCCAACGTCAACTACCTCGACGAGTTGCGCAAGGCCGGCCTCGTGATCTCGGCGCTCACGCAGCGCGAGCACCTGACCGAGATCGTCGAGCTGCCGCAGGACGTGCACCCCTGGTTCATGGGCGTGCAGTTCCACCCCGAGTTCAAGTCGACTCCGTGGGGCGGCCATCCGCTGTTCAACGCCTTCATCAAGGCGGCGCTCGAACACAAGGAAAAGGGCGCGGGCAGCACCAACAAGGCACTGAAGGCCGTCGCATGAGCAGCGGATACGTCATCGCCCACGTCGAGGTGACCAACCCGACGCAGTACGAGGAATACAAGAAGTGGTCAAGCGCCGCCATGCAGGCGCACGGCGCTGAAGTGTGCGTGCGCGGCGGCCAGGTGCAGCCGCTGGAGGGCGACTGGAAGCCCACGCGCGTCGTCATCCTCAAGTTCGCCAGCTTCGAGAAGGCCAAGGCCTTCTACGACACGCCCGAATACCTCAAGGCCCGCGAAGCGCGTGCCGGCGCCGCGATCATGAACATGATCGCCGTCGAGGGCCTCTGAGCCCCCTGCCCCATTTATTCATCCGCCAAAGAGAACCGAAAGAGAAAGACAAAAGATGAGTGCAATCGTTGACATCGTCGGCCGCGAAATTCTCGACAGCCGAGGCAACCCCACCGTCGAGTGCGACGTGCTGCTGGAGTCGGGCACCATGGGCCGTGCGGCCGTGCCCTCGGGCGCGTCGACCGGTTCGCGCGAAGCCATCGAGCTGCGCGACGGCGACAAGAGCCGCTACCTGGGCAAGGGCGTGCTCAAGGCCGTGGAGAACATCAACACCGAGATCTCGGAAGCCGTGCTCGGCCTGGACGCCAGCGAACAGGCCTTCCTCGATCGCACGATGATCGACCTGGACGGCACCGACAACAAGGGCCGCCTGGGCGCCAACGCCACCCTCGCCGTGTCGATGGCCGTGGCCCGCGCCGCGGCCGAAGAGTCCGGCCTGCCGCTGTACCGCTACTTCGGCGGCATGGGCGGCATGCAGCTGCCGGTGCCGATGATGAACGTCATCAACGGCGGCGCGCACGCCAACAACAGCCTCGACCTGCAGGAGTTCATGATCATCCCCGTGGGCGCCAAGAGCTTCCGCGAGGCCGTGCGCTACGGCGCCGAGGTGTTCCATGCACTCAAGAAGATCCTGGGCGACCGCGGCATCAGCACGGCCGTGGGCGACGAAGGCGGCTTCGCCCCCAGCGTCGAGAGCCATGAAGCGGCCATCCAGCTGATCCTGGAAGCCATCGACAAGGCCGGCTACACGGCGGGCGAGCAGATCGCCCTGGGCCTGGACTGCGCGGCCAGCGAGTTCTACAAGGACGGCAAGTACGTGCTGTCGGGCGAAAACCTCTCGCTCACGTCCGAAAGCTGGACCGACATGCTCGCGACCTGGGTCGACAAGTACCCGATCATCAGCATTGAAGACGGCATGCACGAAGGCGACTGGGACGGCTGGAAGCACCTGACCGAACGCCTGGGCAAGCGCGTGCAGCTGGTGGGCGACGACCTGTTCGTCACCAACACCAAGATCCTGCAAGAGGGCATCGACAAGGGCATCGCCAACTCGATCCTCATCAAGATCAACCAGATCGGCACGCTGACCGAGACCTTCGCCGCCATCGAGATGGCCAAGCGCGCGGGCTACACGGCCGTGATCTCGCACCGCTCGGGCGAAACCGAAGACAGCACCATCGCCGATATCGCGGTGGGCACCAACGCCGGCCAGATCAAGACCGGCTCGCTGTCGCGCTCGGACCGCATCGCCAAGTACAACCAGCTGCTGCGCATCGAAGAAGACCTCGGCGACATCGCCGTGTACCCGGGCCGCGGCGCGTTCTACAACCTGAAGTAACGCACCGGACGCCCCGCGCATGCGCGCCCGACTCGTTCCACCGATCATCCTGCTGCTTCTGCTGGGCGTCCTGCAGTGGCAGCTGTGGAACGGGCGCGGCAGCGTGCGCGACGTGGCGCAGCTGCGGACCAAGCTGGCCGACCAGAAGGAAGCCAACGCCAAGGCCGCACTGAACAACGAGCGCCTGACCTCGGAGGTCAACGATCTCAAGGAAGGCCTCGAAATGGTCGAGGAACGCGCGCGGGCGGAACTCGGCATGGTGAAGCCGAACGAAGTGTTCGTCCAGATCGCGCACTAAGATGACCCCCAGTCTTCGCGCACTTCGTGTCGGTGCCCTCTGGGGGCGAATCTGATTCTTGAGCTTCTCTCGGCCCCTGCATTCCTGCTCTGGGGCTCTCCCGTCAGCTGGCTCGAACTTGTCGCCGCGCTCCTCGCGCTCGCCATGGTCGGGTGCAACATGCGCGAGATCCACTGGGGATGGCCGCTGGCCATCGTCAGTTCGCTGCTCTATGTGGCCGTCTTCGCCAAGGCGCGCATCTACGGCGACGCCTCGCTCCAGGTCTTCTTCGCTTTCGTCGCCCTGTGGGGCTGGGCCCAGTGGCTGCGCGGCCATCGGGCGGACGGGAGCGTCCTGCATATCAGCCGGCTTTCGCCGCGCGGCATCGCATTCACGCTGGTCGCCTGCGCCTTGGCGTGGCCGGCCGTCGCCCTCTTCCTGCGCCGCTTCACCGACACCGACGTGCCCTGGTGGGACGGCTTCGCCACCGGGCTGAGCCTGGTCGGGCAGTTCCTGCTCGGGCGCAAGTTCATCGAGAACTGGCTGGTCTGGCTGGCGGTGAACGTGGTCAGCGTGGGCCTGTTCATCCACAAGGGCCTGTGGCTCACGGTCGGCCTGTACGCGGTGTTCGCCGCGCTCAGCGTGGCCGGCTACCTGGCATGGCGGCAGCGCCTGCCGCAAGCGGCACAGGCGGCACGCGCATGACGCCCACCCTGCCGACCGGCTGCGTCATCGCGCTGCTGGGCGCCGAAAGCACCGGCAAGACCGAGCTGGCGCGCGCCATCGCGCAGCGCCTGCGGGACCGCGGAACCCCGGTAACGCTCGTCGGCGAATACCTGCGCGAATGGTGCGAGCGCGAAGGCCGCACGCCGCGCCCCGACGAACAGCAGGCCATTGCCGACGAGCAGACCCGCCGCATCGGCGTCGCCGCCGCGTCGGGCGTGGTGGTGGCCGACACCACCGCGCTCATGACGGCGGTCTACAGCGAACAGCTGTTCGCCGACACCTCGCTCTACGAAGGCGCCCTGGCAGCACAGCGGCGCTATGCCATCACGCTGCTCACCGCGCTCGACCTGCCCTGGGTGGCCGACGACATGCGCGACGGCCCGCATGCGCAGCAGCCGACCGACACGCTGGTGCGCGCCGCGCTCATCGGCGCCAGGCTCTCGTTCGCCGTGGTGCATGGCAGCGGCGGCGAGCGCCTTGCCAACGCCTGGAACGCGATCAACTCGATCGCTGGCAACGAAGGCCGCACGCGCGCACGCGGCCGGCTCGAAGCCAAGCCCGCCTCGTGGTCATGGCCTTGCGAGAAATGCTCCGACCCGGAATGCGAACATAAGCTCTTCAGCGACCTGATCGCGCGCCGCGAATAAGCCAGCGGCGCGCACCATCCCCTTCACCGGAGATCCGATGCCCCTTTCGACAGCCGCGCGCCTCGCCCCTGCCACCACGCTCATCGCCCTGCTGCTGGCCGTGGGCCATGCCGCTGCCGCCCCCGTCGCGGCCACGATAGAGAACGGCACCACGACCACCGCCTGCGCCGAGGAAGACAACGTCTCCCTCACCCTGCGCGGCGACGGCATCCGCCACATGCGCATCGAGGCGCTGCAGCCCGACTACCTCGACAAGATCGGCAACGACGTCACGGCGCCCGACTTCTCGGGCTGCAACTTCGACGGCGGCGCCCACCCCACCGACCCCGCGCACCGCTTCAAGAAGCGCACCGTGGTGCTGCTGGACAACGCCGAGTGGCGCATCGTCGGCATGACGCTGCCGACCTTCTGGCGCCCGCAGAGCGTGCCCGTGACCGTGGGCAAGCGCAGCGACCGCGGCTTCCATCTGCTGCAGGTTTTCAGGAAGGAGAACGGCAAGGCGCTCGAGGCCATCGTGCTCTATCCGTCGGACGGCTACTGGCGGCTCAAGCCGCTGCCGGACCCGCGCTTCGGCGACGGCGTGTACGGCTCTTCGTTCCTGCTCGGGCCGGTGGAGGCGGCCGCGCGGCCGGTGGTGAGCATCGCGTCGATCCGCATCGTGCCGAAGCCGCTGGCGATCCACGTGCGCTTCACGAACGGCGGCAGCGCGGTGGCGCGTGTCGACGAAATCAGCCGCACGCGCACCGCGCTCGACGTCACCCTGTCGAAGCCGACGGTGAATGCGCAGCCCTTTGCGGTGCTGCGCTCGATGTACGTGACGCCGGACAACGCCGACGTGAGCGAAGTGCGCTGGCAGGCCGCTCCGCAAGCCGCGCAGCAGGTGCTGCCGCTGCCAGAGGTCAAGAGCCTGCAGGCCACGCAGGTGCGCTTCGGCCGAAGCCTGCCGTCGAAGCACAACACGAGCGCGCCGGACATTTCGTTCGGCGGCTTCGACAGCAGCGAAGCGCGCTGAGCCCGCGAGCGCGCTTCGACAGGCTGCCTACTGGACGACCGGGCTGCCCGGAATCTGGTCCGTCGGCGGCCTGAAGATCTGCGCCGTGTCGACCGCGTCGAAGCGGTACTGCTTGCCGCAGAAGTCGCAGCCCACCTCGATGTCGCCGCGCTCGGCGAGGATGCTCTCGGCCTCCTCCACGCCCAGGCCGCGGATCATCTGCGCCACGCGCTCGCGCCCGCAGGTGCAGGCGAAGTGCGGGCCCAGCAGGCCGGCCTGCGGCTCGAAGCGCAGCAGCTTCTCTTCCCAGAACAGGCGGCGAAGAATGGTCTCGATGTCGAGCGTGAGCAATTCGTCGCGCGTCAGGCTGGAGGCGAGGATCGAGATGCGGTTGTAGTCCTCGTTCAGGCCGATCTGGTCTTCGTTGGCCTGGTCGTGGTCCTTGCTGGAGGTGCCTTCGAGGTTGCCCTCGCCCTTCACGGGCAGGCGCTGGATCAAAAGCCCCGCGGCCACCTTGTCGTCGGCCGCGAGCACCAGGGTGGTGTCGAGCTGCTCGCTCTGCAGCATGTAGTGCTGCAGCACGTCGCTGAGCTTGCCGAGCTTTTCGCCGTTGTCGTCGAACAGCGGCACCACGCCCTGGTAGGGCGTGGTGCCCGGCAGCTTGTCCTTGGGGTCGAGCGTGATGGCGCAGCGGCCCTTGTTGTTCACGTTGACCATGTCGGGCAGCCGGGCGTCGGCCGGCAGCTCGCCGATCACCTTGGCGGTGGCGCGCAGGCTCAGGTCGGGCTTGGCCTCGGCCACGGCCACCTTGACCGGACCGTCGCCGAAGATCTGCAGGATCAGCGCGCCGTTGAACTTGATGTTGGCCTGCATCAGCGTGGCGGCGGCCGTCATTTCGCCGAGCAGTTCGGCCACGGGCGGCGGGTACGCGCCGGTGGCGGTGTTGGAGGCGCGCCGCGCAAGGATCTCCTGCCACGCATCTGTCAGGCGCACGATCATGCCGCGCACCGGCAGGCCATCGAACAGGAATTTGTGCAGCTCGCTCAAAACGTTTTCTTTCTCTGTGTGCCTGCAACCGAACCGGTCAGGCGATCTTCTTGAGGCCCTTCGCGAAGCGATGGGCGTTCTCTACATAGTGCTCGGCGCTCTGGCGCAGCCGGGCGGCCGCGGCGTCATCGAGGGTGCGCACCACCTTGGCCGGCGAGCCGATGATGAGCGAGTTGTCCGGAAACTCCTTGCCCTCGGTCACGACGCTGCCGGCGCCAACGATCGAATTGCGGCCGATCTTCGCGTTATTCAAGACCACGGCCTGGATGCCGATGAGCGAGTTGTCGCCGACGGTGCAGCCGTGCAGCATCACCTGGTGGCCCACGGTGACGTTGTCGCCGATGGTCAGCGGGCAGCCGATGTCGGCATGCAGCACCGACAGGTCCTGGATGTTGCTGTTGCGTCCGATGGTCAGCGTCTCGGTGTCGCCGCGCAGCACGGCGCCGAACCACACGCTCGCGTTGTCGGCCAGCTTGACGTTGCCCATCACCTGCGCGCTGTCGGCCACCCATGCGCCGTCGCCGAGGGTCGGTGCAACGCCGTCCAATTCATAAATCGCCATCGTGGTTGTCTCCGGGGGCAAAACTAGAATTGTAGGGATGCACCCCCGATTGAGCGCGCTGGCCGCGCTGCGCCTCTCCGATCCCGAACAGAAGGTGGCTGCAACGCGCGCCATTTCTCTGCACGGCGCTACCGATTCCATAGCAACCGACCCGATCCGCACGCCCGGCGACGACACCGGCGTGCCCGGCCGCCCCGAAAAGCCCGTGCGCGTGGCCGCCACCGCGGTGCAGAAGCGCTCGCCGTTCACGCCCGATGGCCGGGCCGCGCTGATCCATTCGATCTGCCACATCGAGTTCAATGCCATCAACCTCGCGCTCGACGCCGTGTGGCGCTACGACGGCATGCCCGAGGCCTACTACCGCGACTGGCTGCGCGTGGCCGACGAAGAGGCGCTGCACTTCACGCTGCTGCACACGCACCTGCAGGACATGGGCTGGCGCTACGGCGACTTTCCGGGCCATGACGGCCTCTGGAACATGTGCGAGAAGACCAAGGACGACGTGCTCGGCCGCATGGCGCTGGTGCCGCGCACGCTGGAGGCGCGCGGGCTGGACGCCACGCCGCTGATCCAGGCCAAGCTCAAGCGGGTCAACACGCCCGATGCGCTGCGCGCGGTCGAGATCCTGGACATCATCCTGCGCGACGAAGTGGGTCACGTGGCCATCGGCAACCACTGGTACCGCTGGCTGTGCGAGCGCGCCGGCATCGACCCCGAGGCCACCTATCCGGCCTTGGTCGCGCGCTACGATGCGCCGCGCCACAAGCCGCCCTTCAATCTCGAGGCGCGCAGCCGCGCCGGCTTCAGCCCCGAAGAACTGCGCGCCCTGGCCGACTCCCGCCCCGAATGACCGAGGCGATCTCGCACCGGCAGGTCGCCTCGCTGGTCGAGGAACTGGGCCTGCGGGTGTTTTGAAACCCCGACTCAGGCCGCCGCCGGCCTGGCGTGCACCACCAGCCTGGGCGTGAAGTGCTGGAGCACATCGCCGCGCTGGTTGAGCGTCTGGCAGCGCATGGTGACCATCGCGCGGCCGGGCTTGGAGCGCGAGGGCACGATGTCGACCACCTCGCTCACCACATGCAGCACGTCGCCGGGCCGCGTGGGCTTGGGCCATTGCAGTTCGCCGCCTGAACCGATGATGCCGTCGGCCAGCGGGATGCCGCTTTCGACCAGCAGCTTCATGGTGAGCGCCGCGGTGTGCCAGCCGCTCGCGGCCAGCCCGCCGAAGAAAGTCTTCTTCGCGGCCTCTTCGTCGGTGTGGAAGGGCTGCGGGTCGAACTGCCGCGCGAAGGCCTGGATCTGCGCCACGTCCAGCGCGTGTTCGGCGCTGCGGAAGCGGTCGCCGACGGACAGGTCTTCGAGGTACAGCTTGGGCCTGGCGCCGGTTTCAGGGGTTGCCGTCATCGGTTCTCCTTGGGGTTCGTGGCCGCATTCTCGGACCGTTCAAACGCGCTCGAGAATCGTCGCGATGCCCTGCCCGCCGCCGATGCATTGCGTGGCCAGCGCATAGCGCCCTTTCTCGCGCACCAGCAGCGACGCGGCCTTGCCGGTGATGCGTGCGCCGGTCGCGCCCAGCGGATGGCCGATGGAGAGGCCGCCACCGTCGAGGTTGATCTTCGCGGGGTCGAGGCCCAGATCGCGGATGCAGGCCAGCGCCTGCGACGAGAAGGCTTCGTTGATCTCGATCACGTCCAGGTCGGCCGCGCTCAGGCCGGCGCGTGCCAGCGCCTTGCGCGTCGCGGGGATCGGGCCGATGCCCATGACGGCGGGATCGACGCCCACGGTCGCGAACGAGCGGATGCGTGCCAGCGCCTGCAGGCCGTGCTTGGCGGCAAACGCATCGCTGGTGACGAGCACCACCGCCGCGCCGTCGGTCAGCGGAGACGAGGTGCCGGCCGTCACCACGCCGTCGGGGCGGAATGCGGGCTTGAGGTTCGCCAGCGCCTCGGCGGAGGTGCTCGGGCGGATGCAGCCGTCGGCATCGACGATGTCGCCCGAGGCCAGCCGCACCGGCACGATCTCGCCCGCCAGCCGGCCTTCCGCGCGTGCGGCGGCGGCCTTGCGGTGCGACTCCACCGCGAAGGCCTCCTGGTCGGCGCGGCTCACGTTCCAGCGCTGCGCCACGTTCTCGGCGGTTTCGCCCATGGAGATGTAGGCGTCGGTGTTGGCCAGCAGCTGCGGGCTGGGCGAGAAGTTGAAGCCGCCCTGCGGCACCGCCGTCATCGATTCCACGCCCACGCACAGGAACGCGTCGCCCATGCCCGCCTCGATCTGCGCGGCGGCAATGTGCACCGCCTGCATCGACGAACCGCAGAAGCGGTTCACCGTCATGCCGCCCACCTCGTGCGGCAGGCCGGCCAGCAGACCGACGATGCGCGCGAGGTTGTTGCCCTGCGAGGCCTCCGGGTAGGCGCAGCCCAGGATGATGTCTTCGAGCAGCGCGGGATCGAGGTCGGTGCGCTGCAGCAGGCCCTTCACCACGCCGGCGGCCAGCGTGTCGGGGCGCACCTCGGCCAGCGCGCCTTTCTTCGCGAAGTGAAAGGGAGAACGGGCATAGGCGGAAATGACGGCTTTCATGAATGGCTCCAACAGATGAAACCTACCATCCAATCGGTAGGCTACGAGGTCAAAAAATAGGCACGCCGGAGCGCGCCTGCGTCAGGCCCGGCGCTCAGCCGGGCAATGAACTCCTGAGTTGCGCGATGGCTTCGTCGAACTCGTCCACGCGCCCCGTCATGCGCGCCGACAGCAGCGCACCCTGGCAGGAAGAAAACACGAAAGCCGCCAGCGAAGCGACCGAAACGCCCTTCCTGCGTTCCGGCATCAGCGCACCCAGCACGCCCGTGAGCCACGTCACCTGGGTGCTGCGCAGTTCGCGCACCGCCTCGCGCAGTTCGTCGTTGATGACGTCCCAGCCCGGCGCCAGCGCGCCTGCCGGGCAGATACCGGAGCCGGCATTCAGCGTGTTGCGGTACATGCGGAAATACGATTCGAGCGCGTCCTTCGGCTCGCGCTCGCGGGCGGCATCCCAGTCCTTGAAGCCCTGGGTGGCGGAGCGGATGACTGCGATGCCCAGCGCTTCCTTGCTGGGAAAGTGGTGATAGAGGCTGGCCTTGCGCACGCCGACCGCATCGGCCACGTCCTGGAAGCTGAAGCCCAGGTAGGAACGGGTTTCGATGAAGCCGCGCGCCACCGCGAGGATCTGCTCGCGGGTGCTGCCGGTGGCAAGGGCGGGAACGGCTGCTGTGGCGCTGGTCATCTACCTACTATAAGGTAGGGAGAGTCAGACCACAAGCGCAGGTGTCTTCCAGGCGTCAGGTGGTTCGGGCCAGCTCAGTCGGCCTTGATGTTCGCCGCCTTGATGATGCGGCCGTTGCTTTCGAACTCGCTGGCGATTTCCTTCGCAAAGGCTGCAGAGGTACCGCCGGTCGGCACGTTGTCGGTGGCCGTGAGCTTGGCGCGCAGCTCGGGGCTGGCCAGCGCCTTGTTGATCTCGGCGTTGTACCGCGCGACCAGCGCAGCCGGCGTGGCGGCCGGCGCGAACACGCCGAACAGCGAGTTGATGTTGGCCGCCTTGTAGCCCAGCTCGCCCAGCGTGGGCACCTGGGGCAGGCTGTCGAGCCGGGCCGGCGCTCCCACGGCCAGCGGGCGCAGCTTGCCCGACTGGATGTGCGACGACAGCGTCGGGCTCGCGTTGGTCGACAGAATCTCGAACTGCCCGCCGATCGCATCGTTGAGCTGCTGGCCGCCGCCCTTGTACGGCACGTGCGTGATGTCCACGCCCGCCGCCGCATGCAGTTGCTCCAGCACGATGTGGCCCAGCGACGCCGGGCCGGAAGTGGCCCAGCGCACCGCGCCCGGGTGCGCCTTGGCGTCGTCGATCAGCGCCTTGAAGTCCTTGGCCTTGCTCGCCGGCGTGGCAATCAGCAGCACCGGCGAGTACATCACGCTGGCCACGGGCGCCACGTCCTTGAGCGGATCGAAGGGCAGCTTGCCCAGGTGCGGGCTCAGCACCAGCGGACTGATGGCCGAGAAGCCCAGCGTCGCGCCGTCGGGCGCGGCCTTGGCCACCGCGTCCATGCCGATGGCGCCGCTTGCGCCGGCCCGGTTGTCCACGATGACCGTGATGCCCATCTGCGCCGCGAGCCGGTCGCCCAGCGCCCGAGCGACCACGTCGCTGACGCCGCCCGCCGGGTAGGCGACGATGAGCCGCACGGTCTTGGGCACGGCCTGCGCGTAGGCGCCGGAAGCGGCGCACAGCGCGGCGGCGGCAAGGAGTCGGGTCGCCGTGCGGCGCGATGGCTTCGAGGAAGCGAGGAAATTCATGGTGTCTGTGGATCGGGTCGTCTGCGTGATTGCGTCAGTCCAGCTGCAGCTTGCGCTCCTTGATCAGCCTGGACCACTTCTCATTGTCCGCCTTCACGAAGGCCGCGAACTCGACCGGGCCCAGCGAATGCACCTCGGCCCCCGCCGTTGCGAACTTGGCCTTGATCTCGGGCTGCGCCAGCGCCTTGGCCAGCTCGCCCGAGAGCCGATCGACCACGTCCTTCGGCATGTTCGCCGGCCCCACCAGCCCCTGGAAGCCGACCGACTCCATGCCCGCCAGCCCCAGTTCCTTCACGGTCGGCACGTCGGGCAGCTGCGGGTCGCGCACCGGGCCGGTCACGGCCAGCGCCTTCAGCTTGCCGCCCTTCACCTGCGGCAGCAGCACGCTGCCCGCGTCGATGAGGATCTGCGTCTGCCCGCCGATCAGGTCCTGCACCGCCGGCGCGCTGCCCTTGTAGGGCACGTGCGTCATGTCGAGCCCCGTCACCTGGTTCATCAGCTCGCCGTTCAGGTGCGTCGAGGTGCCGTTGCCGCCCGAGGCAAAGTTGACCTTGCCCGGCTGCCCCTTGGCCCACGCCACGAACTCCTTGAGGTTCTTCGCCGGATGGTCGGGCCGCGTCACCGCGATGTAGCTGCCCTGGCTGATCTGCCCGATGTAGGTGAACTGTCTGATCGGGTCGTACGGCGGCTTGCTCTGCAGGTAGGGCGCGATGGCGAACGGCCCGGTGTTGGCCAGCAGCAGCGTGTAGCCGTCGGCGGGCTGGCGCGTGAGTTCGGTGGCCGCGATCATGCCGCTGGCGCCGGGCTTGTAGTCGACCACCAGTTGCTGCTTGAGCGCCTCCTGCAGCGGCACCTGCACCGTGCGCGCCGCAAAGTCGATGCCGCCGCCGGGCGGGTAGCCGACGATCAGGCGAATGGGCTTGGCGCCCGGGAAGCCTTGGGCGGCGGCAAGGCCGGTGGCCGCGGCCATTGCAAAGCCAAGGCCCAGGCCGGCGCAGAGTCTTGTGAATTTCATGTTCCGTCTCCTCTTGTTGATCGTTGATTCTCCAGCAGCCGCTGCAGCGCCAGCGCGTTGCCTGTCGCCTCGCCGCCGGCCGTGTTGTCGAACACGCACCAGCACTGCGCGCCTTCTTCCTTCGCGCGCTGCAGCCGCTGCGCGAGCCGCGCGAGCAGGTCGTCGCCGTAGGCCGACCAGTAGCGCCGCGGCGAGCCGTGCAAACGCAGATAGACAAGGCCCGGCCAACCGCCGGGGGCCGCGGCTTCGTCGAACAGCACCGGGTCCGCGAGCACGCGGGCCACTTCGAAAATAGACAGCAGCCCCTCGGCCTGCGGCGTGAACCAGCTGCGATGACGGGGCTCCAGCACCACAGCACCCGGGTGCCTGCGCCGCAGCGAGCTGAAAAAACCGCGCACCACCCCGGCATCGAACGCCAGGCTCGGCGGCAACTGCACGACCAGCGCACCGAGCTTGTTCCCGAGCCCCCCGACCTGCGCGGCAAATTCTTCGAACGCAGGCATCGCATCGACCAGCCGGCGTTCGTGCGTCACCGCCTTCGGCAGCTTGACCGCGAAGCGGAATCCTTCGGGCGTGCTCGCGGCCCAGCGTTCGTAGGTCTCGCGCCGGTGCGGCCGGTAGAACGAGGTGTCGATCTCGACCGCGTCGAAGCGCTGCGCATAGCGCTCCAGGTGCGAGCCCTCGGGCGGAAACACCGGCCACAGCGCGCGCGGCAGGCTCCATCCGGCGCAGCCGATGCGCCAGGGCTGCACAGGCTCAGCCGCGCGGGTGGTGCTTCGCATGAAGCTGCTTCAGGCGCTCGCGCGCCACATGCGTGTAGATGGTGGTGGTCGAGATGTCCGCATGCCCCAGCAGCAGCTGCACCGCGCGCAGGTCGACCCCGTGGTTCAGCAGGTGCGTGGCAAAGGCGTGGCGCAGCGTGTGCGGCGACAGCGGCACGTGAATGCCAGCCGCGGTCGCATGCTTCTTCACGATGATCCAGAACATCACGCGCGTCATGCCCGCGCCGCGCGCCGTGACGAACAGGTCGGGCGTCTGCTGGCCGTCGAGGATCGCGGGGCGCGATTCCTCCAGGTAGCGTTCAATCCAGCGCCGAGCCTCGCCGCCGAAGGGCACCAGCCGCTCCTTGCTTCCCTTGCCCAGCACGCGCAGCACGCCGTCGTTCAGGCTCATGTCGATGGCCTTGAGCGACACCAGTTCGCTCACGCGCAGGCCGCTCGCATACATCAGCTCCAGCATCGCGCGGTCGCGCAGGCCCAGGGGCGATTCGACATCGGGCGCGGCCAGCAGGTCGTCGACCTGCTTCTCCGACAGCGTCTTGATGGCGCGCGGCATCTGGCGCGCGGGCATGAGACGGATGCTCGGGTCGGCAGTGATGCGCCGCTCGCGCAGCGCCCAGCGGTAGTAGCGCTTGAACACCGTGAGCCGTCGGTTGGCCGACGTTGCCTTGCCCTTGTTGGTGAGCCGCGCGCCCATGTAGGCCTGCAGGTCGGTCTCGCGCGCGGTGGCGAGCGTGGCGCCGCCTTGCTGCTTGCCGAGCCACTGCGCGAACAGCGCGAGGTCGCGGCGGTAGGCGGCGAGCGTGTTCTTCGACAAGCCGTCCTCGAGCCAGAGGGCGTCGATGAAGTCGTCGATATCGGGAGCGGGTGCGGCGGCGGCCTCGGTCATGCGTTGCAAGATAGCAAAAAAGAAAAAGCCGCCCGGGGCACGGGCGGCTTGCGTCAAAAGAAAGAAAAAAACGGGCTCAGTCGAGCTTCAGGTTCTGCTTCTTCACCACGTCCTTGTAGACCTCGTACTCGGCCTTGATCTGCGCGGCGAACTGCTCGGGCGTATTGGCCACGATCAGCGAGCCCGTGTCCTCGATGCGCTTGCGCACCGCGGGCTCTTCCACCGACTTCTTCACGCCGGCGCTGATCTTCTCGACCACTTCCTTCGGCAGGCCCTTGGGGCCGAGGATGCCGTAGTAGGCCATGCGGTTCACCGGCTCCAGGCCCACTTCCTTGAAGGTCGGCACGTTGGGCAGCGCGGCCAGGCGCTGGGGCGCGGACACCACGATCGGGATCAGCCGGCCGCTGGTGATGAAGGGCATGGCCGAGGGAATGTTGTCGAACATGATCGGCACCTGGCCGGCCACCACGTCGTTCAGCGCCGGGCCCGCGCCGCGGTACGGGATGTGCGTGACGAAGGTGTTGGTCAGGCTCTTGTACAGCTCCATCAGCAGGTGGCCGATGCCGCCCGTGCCCGACGAGGCATACGAATACTTGCCGGGGTTCTTCTTCAGTTCGGCCACGAACTCGGCGTAGTTCTTGGCCGGGAAGCTCGGGTTGACCGCAATGATGTTTGGCGTGGCCGCGATGTTGATGATCGGTGTGAAGTCGTTGATCGGGTCGTACGGCGTCTTCGGGTTGATGGCCGGATTGGCCGCCGTGCTCGACACCGTGGCGATGCCGAGCTTGTAGCCGTCGGGCGTGGCGCGTGCCGTCTCGGCCGCACCCACGATGCCGCCGCCACCGGCACGGTTGATCACCACCACCGGCTGGCCCAGCACCTTGCCCAGCGGGTCGGAGATCACGCGCGCCACGATGTCGGTCGTGCCGCCCGGTGCGAAGGGCACGCTCAGCTCGACGGGCTTGCTGGGGTATCCCTGCGCGAAGCTCGGGCCCGCTACCGCGACCAGTGCGGCGGCGCCCACCAGAGCGCTCCATTGACGACGTTGCATCGAAAACTCCTTGACTTGACTTTGATGTCGAAAAAACGAAAGCCCGGATGCTAGCGGCTCACGGCCCGCACCCGTGCTGTGGATTACCCATGGTCCGTCCGGTTTATCCTCGAAGCGGTGAACTACGCGCAGCTGCTCTTCCCCGACTTTTCGCTCATCGCCATCGGCTGGCTCCTGTGCCGCTACACCGCCCTCGACCGCCGGGTGTGGGACCAGGTCGAGAGCCTTGTCTACTACTTTCTTTTTCCTGTGCTGCTGTTCCATTCGATCGTGCGCAGCCCGCTGGACTTCGGTGCCACGTCGAACCTGCTGACAGCGGGCCTGTGCATCGGCGCGGTCGGCATCGGGCTGGCCTACGCCCTGCCCTTCATGCCCAGCATCGGATCTCACATCGACCGCCGTGACCACGCGGCCAGCGCCCAGGTCGCGTTCCGCTTCAATTCGTTCATCTGCCTCGCGCTGGCCGAGCGGCTGGCCGGGTCCGAAGGCCTGCTGCTCATTGCGGTGCTGATCGGCGTGTGCGTGCCCATCTTCAACATCGCGGCCGTGTGGCCGATGACGCGCCATGCGCAGACCGGCTTCTTGCAGCAGTTGGTGCGCAACCCGCTGATCGTCGCGACGGTCGCGGGGCTGCTGGCCAATGTGCTGGGGATCACCGTGCCGGGCTGGGCCACGCCCACGCTCACGCGCATCGGCGCCGCATCGCTCGCATTGGGGCTGCTGGCCGCGGGTGCGGGCATGAAGTTCTCGACGCTGGGCACCGGCAAGGTGCTGGCGGTGTCGATACTGGGCATACGGCACCTCGTCCTGCCGCTGGTCGCATGGGGGCTGGCTCTGGCGTTGCGGCTCGATGCGATGCAGGCTTCGGTGCTGATGGCTTTTTCCGCGGTGCCGACTGCTTCGAGTGCTTATGTGCTGGCTGCGCGGATGGGATACAACGGGGCTTATGTGGCGGGGTTGGTGACGCTGTCGACCTTGCTGGGGGTATTGAGCCTGCCTTTCGCGCTGGCGTTGCCGAGGTAGGCCGAGTCAGGCCCCCTGGCAGAGGCGCAACGCACCGGACGTCTCGCTCACCCGTTTTGCGGCAACCAGCGCTTCCACCGCATCCATGACACGGCGCTCTGCGTCCGCAGGCATTCGCGACATGCCCAGCAGACGACACACTGCCCTGGCAGTGTCCGAACGCGCTGGCGTTCCCGCCTCGCGCACGACGTGGAGTACCAGCGCAGCCACCTCCTCCATACAGACCTCGGTGACATGCCGCTTGGACCCGTCCGTTGCATCTGCAATGCGAAACGCATCCCAGGCATCCGGTTGGGCATGTGCGGGCCAATAGAAGGTTTCGTGGGCTTCCGTCGTTCGCGGTAGCGCGTGCGGCACCAGCGCCCTGAGCCGATCAACGATCCGGGGCCCGGTTCGCTCGAGGCCCCAGGCGCGCGCCACGCGCTTGAAAAGCGTCGACTCCGGCAACGGCCCCTCCGCGTCGATCACTGACTGAAGCTGCTCCGAGAGCCGTTGCGCCGACGCGGCACCATAGAAGGCGACCGGATCGCCGGCCGCAACGATCGCAGGTGCGTAGATGCGACTACCCGCTTCATGCGCAGCGGCGCCGGGTTCGGCGACCGCCCCCGTCGCCGCCGCAGGCTGCGCTTCAGGAGCTTGCTCGAACGGGTCGGCGTCGGACACGACGGCTGGCTCGGCCGCATCGTCGTTGCCGCCCTCCTCCTCGACGAGTGATTGAAGCAACAGCGAGAGCTTCCGGACCTCAGCTTCGAGGTTCATCCACCAGTCTGTCGACCAGATGCGGTGAATCCGCCACCCAAGCCCTTCGAGAACCAATTGCCTAAGGCGGTCACGGTCGCGCGCGGTGGCACCCGAGTGATAGGCCCTGCCATCGCACTCGATGCCCACCAGGTAGCGGCCGGGCGCACGCGGATCCACGATGGCCATGTCGATGCGATAGCCTGAGCAGCCGACCTGGGGGTGCACTGTCCAGCCCATGTCGCGCAAGACCTTGATTACCGCGATTTCGAACGGGCTCTCCGGGTCCATGCCCGTCGGCAAGCTCTGCTCGGACAGGGCCCTCGCACCGCGAATGGCGAACTCGAGGTAGTGCTTCAGATCCCTGACACCCGCAGCGCGCACCCGTGCCAGATCGATCTGCTCGGGCATCAGCGTGCTGTAGATGACTACACCTTCCCGCGCACGGGAGATGGCGACGTTCAACCGGCGATGGCCGCCTTCACCGTTGAGCGGCCCGAAGTTCATCGTCGTCTTGCCGGCGACGTCAGGCCCGTAGGTGATCGAGAAAAAGATGATGTCGCGTTCATCGCCCTGGACGTTCTCCAGATTTTTGACGAACAGCTTTTCACCCGTTTGCGCCGCAATGGCGCGGTCCAGTTCCGGGCTGGCGCGACGGCGTGCATCCAGCAAAGTGTCGATGAGTGCTTGCTGGGTCTGGTTGAACGTGACCACCCCCAAGGTCAGGCCCCGCTTCTTCGGATTCAGGAAATGTGCTTCGATGCCCTCGACAATGGCTTCGGCCTCCGCCCGGTTCGTCCTGCTGCCGCCGCGGTCATAGACACCTGCAACGCGCTGGAACCGGACAGCCACGTCGTCGGTCACCGGTGAGGGGAATGTAACCAGGGAGTCGTCGTAGTAGCGGTGGTTGCTGAAGGTGATGAGGCTTTCGTGGCGGCTGCGGTAGTGCCACTTGAGGCTGAGCTTGTTCATGCCAGCGCCAAGGCATTCGTCCAGAATGCTTTCCAGGTCTTCGACACGTTCGTCGTCGCCCGTTGTCTCCTCGCTTTCGGATGACTTGTTGAAGAAGTTGGTGGGCGGCAGCTGCTTCGGATCGCCTACGACCACGAGTTGCTTGCCGCGTGCGATCACGCCGATCGCGTCCCACACGGGGATCTGGGACGCTTCGTCGAAGATGACCAGGTCGAACTGCGAGAACCCGGCGTCCAGGTACTGCGACACCGAGAGAGGCGACATCAGGAGGCACGGCTTCAGCCTGGGCAGCAGCGTGGGCATGGCCTGTACAAGTTGGCGCACGGGCATGTGCGCACGCTGCTTCTGGCGCTCGCGCAGGAGCCGGCCCATTTCCGGGCTGGCCTTCGCCTCGACGCCCGCGGCGGACGGGATCTTTCCGGCCAGGGTCGCGGCGAGATAGCGCTCGGTGAGCTTCTGGAAATTGGCATCCGCGACCCTGAACTCACCGATCTTGCGTTCGTGATCGGCACTGGCGAAGTTGCGAAGAATCGGGTCGACGTCAATGGCCTTTTTGGTCCACCAGTTTCGATAGCTGAATTCGAAATGCTCGGCCACCTCGCTCAGGCCGACAAGGCCGCGCTCGAGATCGGACACCAACCCCTGCAACCCTTGTGCGATGGCATGCTCACGAGCACTGCGCCACAGGCACCACGCCTGCAAACGCTGCCTGGCCGATTGCCAGTTGGCCACGACGCCCAGAACGCGTTCGAGCGCGCCGTCTGCGTGACCGAGGCCGGCGAGGGGAGACACCGGCTTCGCGGTGTCGTTCAGCGCGTCGAGCTTCTGGCGCATATCGCGCAGCGCGCTTCGAAAATCGAGCAGAGCCTGCCCGACTTTTGCACTCGGCTCCAACGCCGCGCGGTTCTCAGCGACCAGGGGTGACAAAGCGGCTCTCAAAGCCTGCGCGCGTTGTTCATCTCCGGCCGCGAACCGGGACACCGCCTGCGCGAAATGCCCGGCCCATTCTTCATGAGACGCCAACGACTGCCAATCCGTATGGATGCCGTCGTAGGCGCTGTCGAGCAGCGCCTGTGCATCTGCCTGCATCGACTGCAGCACCAGATCTTCCTCGTTCAAGTCGACCAGCGGCCGCAGCATCGCGTCGACCTGTGCCGACTGCGGTCTCTTCATGTCTTCACGGAACGCCGCCAGTTTCGCGGTGACTGCGCGCTTGCCCAGCAGCGCCTTCAGCCACCAGGAAGCCTTCGCAGCGGACCAGTTCGCGAGCAGTTCCGCTCCGTTGAGCTTGGCGAGTTGCGGCGTCCAGCCGGAACCTATGCTCGCCCAATGCCTGGCACGGGCCGCACCGTGCTTGACCAGCGCCTGGATGCGCGCGCGCGCCGAGGGATCGTGTGCTTGCCGGGCGAGGCTCGCAGGAACCTTGGGCGCCGCGAGCAAAGTGTCGGCCAGGGCATCCAGGTTGGCATAGCCATCCATGCTCAAGCCGGTGAGCCCGTCGCCCAGTACCGGCTCGAGCGCCTGGGCCTTGGCATGCAGCACCGTCGTCACGCGAGCCAGTTCCTGGCAGGCGACCAGCAGATCGTCTCCCCAGGTCGGACTCCATTGCGTCATGCCGACAAGGCTGAGCGGATGTCCGTTCAGCCCGCCGATCGAACCTGCCAGCGCGGCCATGCTGCGCGCGCTTTCCCGCAGCCGGTCGAGGTCGTCACGCTGGTGCGTCAGTGCATCGGCCCAGGGCATCGCCGAAGGCTCCTTGCCGGCATGGCCCAAGCAGGTGCCCATCGCGTCGAACACCGTCAGGCCGTTCGGGTAGCTCCGGTGCAAGGCATCAACGAGGCCATTGAGGTCCTGGCGCAGCTGTGCAAGACGCTCCGCCTCCCGAGACCAGTCGTCTGTCGTGCGCTGGCCGGCCATGTCCAGCGCGCTTCCCAGTTGCTGCAGCACCTCGGCCTTTTTCGACTTCGAGGAATGCAGTTCCAGGCAAAACGGCCCCAGCCCGATGGCTGCGAGCCGCCGGTGAACGACTGACAGTGCCGCCATTTTCTCGGACACGAAGAGAACGGTTTTCCCCTTCCCGAGGCTGTGCGCAATGATGTTCGCGATGGTCTGGCTCTTGCCTGTGCCCGGTGGCCCCTCCAGCACGAGATCGCGTCCGGTATCGACCGCACAGATGGCCTTCAACTGGGAGGAGTCGGACAGCAGCGGTGCAAGGATGTCCTGCGGCTTGTAGAGCTGGTCCAGCCGCTCGAATTCCCCCGCCTCCCCGTCGCGCACGAACGGCTGGCCCGGGTTGTCGATGAGATGCCGCACAACGCGGTTGGCTCTGAGCTGGTCCGTGCGGTCTTGCAGGTCCTTCCACATCAGGTACTTTGTGAAGGAAAAAAGACCCAGGTGCGCTTCCTCGCGAACCTCCCACTTCTTGATTTCGGCCACTGCCAGGCGGAACGCCTGCAGCACGCGGTTCACGTCGATGCCCTTCTCGTCGACGGGCAGCGTGTCCAACCCCGCAATCCGAAGTTCGAAGTTCGCCTTGAGGAACTGCAGGAGCGTCGGATTCACGATGGCCTCGTCGTCGTGCCGGGTAAGCCTGAAACCCGAGCGCACGGACTGGCGCTGCAAAGTGACAGGCACCAGCAGGATGGGCGCGACGTTCCTGCGCTCGGACTTCTCGTCCTCGGTCCATTGCAGCAGGCCGATGGCCATGTAAAGGGTATTGGCACCGCCTTCTTCGAGGCCCGTGCGCGCCGCTGTATGGATGGCCAGGAGACGGCCGTCAAGCTCTTCCTGGGCGACCTTCGCCAGCAAGTCGCGATTCGACAGCGCCTCTAGCGCCATATCGTCCAGCGGCGTGCGACCATTGCGATCGGCATGAACCTGAGCCATGCGCGGGTCCGCGCCTTCCATGATCGACGGCAGCGCCCGGACCTTGAAGTCCTTGCCTTCGGACAAGACATCTTCGAGCCGCGCAAGGTCGGGGGCCACGAACTGCAGCGTCGTCTTCGTCGCCTTGAAATTCAAGAGCTTGTTCCGAAGCGTCAGGTCCAGCAGCCGCGACTTCCATTTCGACAGGCGGCCCTCCGGCGTGTCGGCGTAGCTCAGGTCCAGCGGCACCAATGCGCCGACATCCAGGTCCGGCATGGGGGGCATCGACTCGATGCCGGCAGGTGCTTCTTCAAGCGGATCACCGTCCGCCGGCTTCGGCGATATGGCCTTCGACGGCAGCGGCCGTATCTGCACTTCGCGCGCGCGATGAATGTCCACCGCATAGCGAAACGCCTCCTCTTCGAGAAGGTGGGCATTGCCCTGTTCCATCGCGATGCGAAGCGTCGGCCGGTGGCTGGTGTGCAGCGCCACGCCCGTGGTCTCGAACACAAGCAATTCGCCGCTGTCGACCCGCTTGCGTACGGCCTGCACGTCGTCGGTCAGAGGGTCGGGAAAACTCGCCGGATGAAGCCAGACCCCCACCCAGGCGTGTCCTTCCTTGAAAAGCACGACGGCACGCAATCCGGCCTGCTCGAAGCAGGAGGCAAAAAGCATTGCAAGGTCGAGGCATGTCGCCACGCTGGTGTCGAGAATGCGGTCGGGCGTGCGAATCTTCTGACCGTCGGTGCCGAATGAAGCGGGCGGCTCCGCATAGTGCAACCCTGCAGCAGCGATGGTGCTGTAGATGGCGGATATCTGTTTCCAGACGACATCACGGCTCTTGGACTGGTAGCCGTTCATCGAAAGTTCGGGATGGGCAGTCCTGAGAAGGCTCGCGGCCTTGCCGACCAGCACGTCGACCGCCGGGTTGTTCGGCATGCAAAACGCAGCCAGGAGTTCAGGCAGGGCACGGGTGCCGGCCCATTGGTCATAGGCGAGCACCTGCACCGGGCGGTCCGCGCGCGCGACTTGCAGGTTGCCGGCATGCGCAGTGATCGTGATCGATGCGGTGACGGCCTCTTGGAGTTCAGCCAGATACGTGTGGTCCGGCCGCAGATCAAGCGGGGAGATTCGCCGTGATTCGCCTGGTCCAAGACGGTCGAAGCGCAACTTGACGCCTTCCGCAAAGCGAGGATTGCACCCCACCAGCACTTCAATGTTTTCCAGCGCCTCGGAGCCGGTATTCGTCAGACGCAACGAGCGAATGACCGGCACGGAGTTCTGAATGGAGGCGTAGCCCAGCGTTGTATCCGCCTCGACTTCGATGAGCATGGCCTCGAGGAAAGTGGAGGGTTCCGACGTCACAGCCACGTCCATTCCCGAAGACTCGGCGCTGTCCTGCGCATTCATAGGCGGATCCCTTGTTTTTGTTGGAGCAAGGCAAATCTTCAGGCGCGCTGCAGCATCGCGGGCACAGCCGACGCCAGCATCGCCACGCCTGAAGCGGTCAACAGGCCCAGCACCAGCTTGCGAAACGCCGCCTCGCTGATGCCCACATAAAGCCGCGCGCCGAGCAGCACCGGCACTGCGACGGCCAGCGCCACCACGGCCAGCAGCGGCACGGTCGAACGCCCAATACTGCCACTCGCAAGATGAACAGCAAACGCCACCATCAGCATCGACAGATTGAAGTTCTGAATCACCGCACGCTGCGTATCGCGCTGAAAGCCGCGCAGCGTGCACCAGAGCGTCGGAATGGTCCCCGAGAAACCGCCGATGCCGGCCATGGCGCCGCCGATGGCGCCGGCAACCCCGTCCGCCACGCGGCCGCCGAAGGCGATCTTCGGCAGGTGCTGCGACATCAGCATGGCCGGGCACCACAGCACAAGCAGCACGCCAAGGCACAGCTTGAAGACCACGAGGTCCAGGTGCGGCAGCAGCCACACACCGAAAGGCACGCCCACGAGTCCGCCGAGCACGAAGGGCCACAGCAGGCTCTTGTCGAAGGCGCGGCGCACCGTGACGGCAGCGATCACCTGCCCGGTGAGCGCACCGAACAGCGCAAGCAGCGCCGCCAGCTGAGGCTCCAGCGTCCAGGCCCAGACCGACATGGCCACCATGCCGAACGCAAAGCCGGACAGGCCCTGCACGAAGCCCGCCAGCACTGCACCGGCGATCACTGACACATACAAGGCTTGCATGCGGCCGATGATATCGGCCGCTGTTCAACGACCCGGCAGGGGCTCAGGCAGAGGCCGGTACCAGCGCCGTGCGGCGCACCCGGCGCACATTGAAGGCGCTGGCGATCAGCACGCCCTGCACCACCGCCAGGCCGACGATGACGCTCGTGTACTGCCCGTGGTCCATCAGGCGGCCGAACACCAGCGGCGCCACGGCCTGGCCGATGTCCAGGCCCGCGTACACCACGCCGTAGACGCGGCCGGTGGCGTTGGGCGGGGTCGACTTCTTCACCAGCAGGTCGCGCGAAGGGCCGGCCACGCCGGAGACGAAACCCATCATGCCGAAGAGCACCGGCACCACGATCGGCGGGAAGTCCGCGAAGGCCAGCACCAAGGCCAGCATGGCGGCCACGCCGAAGCCCGCGCCCACGATGCGCTCGCAGCGCGACGGATCGGACGCGAGAAAGCCGCCCACCACCATGCCGGCCGCGCTGGCCACCATGTAGACGGTGAGGCACACCGCCACCAGCGCCACCGGCACCGCATGCAGGTGGCCCGCCGCCACCGGTGCAAAGGTCTGCACCACGCTGATCACGGCGGCGTAGAAAAAGAAGAAACCGAAGCACATCCACACCGCGGGGATGCGCAGGAAGTCGAACTCGCCGCCGGCGGGCGCGGGCTCGCCCTGCCCGGTGGCCTTGTGCACGGCCGCCGCGTCGAGCGACAGCGCGCTGCGGTAGACCCACAGCACCAGCAGCACCACGATGGCCACGGCGCCCGCGGACGCCAGCGCCACGCGCCACGAATAGGCAATGGCAATCGGCACCACGAAGGCCGGCGCCAGCGCCCAGCCCAGGCTGCCGGTGATGCCGTGCACGCTGTAGGCATGGCCCAGCCGCGTGGGCGCGACCTTGCGGTTGAAGAGCGTGTAGTCGACCGGGTGGAACACGCCGTTGCCGATGCCGCCGACCACCGCGCACGCGAGCAGCATCCAGTAGCTCTGCGCCGCTGCGTAGCCGAAGGCCGCAAGCCCCAGCGCGCCCAGCCCCACGAACAGCACCGGCCGCGGGCCCAGCTTGTCGACGATGAAGCCCGAGGCCGCCTGCACGATGCACGAGACCACGAAGAACACCGTGAGCACCGCGCCCAGCTCCACATAGCTCACGTTGAACGCGTCCTTCAGCCAGGGAAACAACGGCGCCAGGATGAGCTGGCTGAAGTGGCTGACCGCATGGGCCAGGCCGACCAGCCCGATCAGCTTGGCGTCGGTGCGCAAGGTGGTGGCCGGAACGGCGGCGGAGGATGAAGAGGACATGGATTGCTACAAAAAACCGGGGCGGGCTTCGATCCTATGCGGCGGGGACGCGGCAGAATGGCGATACAGCGACAACATTTGTCGAAACCATGCCAAGCGCCGCCTCCACCGCTGCCTCTTCTTCCGTCGCGACTTCGCACGCGACCGCGCCGGCCAACAGCGTCGGGCCGCTCACGCCACACCTCTACGCCCCCGACGCGGTGCGCCCGCTGCGCGCCAAGGAACATTTCCTGAGCGCCGACACCCTGGTCGAGCTGCACGAGCACCCGTGGCCGCAGCTCACCTTCTCGACCCGTGGCGTGATCCGGCTCAGCACGCAGGACGGCAGCTACATCGTGCCGCCCTCCCGCGCGCTCTGGGTGCCGGCGAACATGCCGCACAGCATCACGCTGATCGAAGACGCGGAGCTGCGCACCGTCTACCTGCACGCCTGGATCGCTCCCACCTGGGAGAAATGCGAGGTGCTGGAGATCAGCCCGCTGCTGCGCGCACTGATGCTGGCGCTCGACACCACGCCCGACGGCCTGCCGCCGGCCGACCCGCACGCGCCGCAGCGCGAACGCATGATCGCGCCACTGCTGGTGGACGAGGTCGAGCGCGCCACGCAGATCCGCATCGACGTGCCGCTGCCCGCCGACAAGCGCCTGCGCCAGCTCTGCGAGGCGCTGCTGCGCAACCCGGCCGACCGCGCCACGCTGGCCGAGCGCGCCGCCACCATCGGCGCCAGCGAGCGCACGGTGGCGCGGCTGTTTCGCGACCAGCTCGGCATGAGCTGGCAGCAATGGCGCCAGCAGGCCGTGATGGCCCATGCGCTGCCGCTGCTGGCGCGCGGCATGGCCGTGAGCCAGGTGGCGGCGGCCAGCGGCTACGCCACCGACAGCGCCTTCTGCGCCATGTTCAAGGCGGCGACCGGCCGCTCGCCGACCTCGTTCCAGCACCGCAAGCGCGCCGCGGCAAGCTGAACCCGTGGGGCATCGCGCGGCGGGTCATGCCGCTCTGGCAAGATCGGCGACCGACACCATGCACTCACCGATCCCCCTGCAGCTGGCGCCCGAAGCCCCGGCGCCCACATGGACCGCCGACATCTGGCTGCGCATGCGCCGCCATTTCCTGCTGAAGGCGGTCGGCACCACGGTCTTCACGTGGCTGTTCTTCATCGGCTACTTCCACCTGCTGCGCAATCCGTCGTTCCCGATCACGGTGATGCCGCTGACGCCGCTGGACCACCTCATTCCGTTCCAGCCCTATGCATTGGGCGCCTACCTGTCGCTCTGGTTCTACGTCGGCATCGCACCGGGGCTGCAGCTCACCTTCCGCGAGCTGGTGGTCTACGGGCTGTGGATCGGCGGGCTGTGCATCACCGGGCTGGGGCTCTTCTATTTGTGGCCGACGCAGATTCCGCCGCTGTCCATCGACGTGTCCGGCTTTCCCGGATTCGCGATGCTGCAGGGCGTGGACGCGGCGGGCAACGCCTGTCCCTCCATGCACGTGGCGGTGGCCATCTTCACCGCCATCCGCATCGAGCACGTGCTGCGCGAAACCCGCACGCCGGCGCCGTGGCGCGTGCTGAACTGGGCGTGGTTCGCCGCCATCGCCTACTCGACGCTGGCCGTCAAGCAGCATGTGGTGCTCGACGCGGCAGCGGGCGCCCTGCTGGGCGTGGTGTTCGCCCTGCCCTCGCTGTACTGGCGCCCGGGGAAGCGTTTGCGAGGGGATGCCCCTCACGCGGGAGCGGATATCATTGGCCATCATTGACCACAACAGCCGGAATGAGGAAGGGATCGATCCAATGGCATGCCCTGCAGGGGTGGCAATCGATCAGCGGCAGCACATGACGACAGGCATCGCACGATGAGTTCGCTGAAGGAATTGCAGGACCTGATCCACGAGAAGTACGGCATCGAGCCGTCGAAGCTCGACCCACACGCCTCGATGCGGGAAACCGGCGGACTCGATTCGCTGGCACTCGCCGAATTCCTGTTCGCCATCGAAGACCACTTCGGCATCACCATGCCCGACGAGGACGCGAACATCGACACCCTGGCCGAACTCGCGGCGCTGGTCGACAAGGTCCGCGCGGCAAAGGCAGCGTGAACCACGAGGTCGCCGTCACCGGACTGGGCGTCGTGGCGCCGCACGGCGACTCGCCCGGCGCACTGTTCCAGGCCTTGCTGCAAGGCCGCTCGGCCATCCAGCCCGTTTACCCCGAACTCCCCAAGCCGGCCGCCGCGGCCACCGTCGCATTCGACGAGACGCGCTGGTTCACCAAGCTGCAGCTCGCGGGCGTCGACCGCGTGAGCCAGCTGGCCGTGGCAGCGGCCGATATGGCGATGCGCGACGCGGGCATCGCGGCGGGCGATGCCGACCCCGAACGCATCGGCGTCTTCGCCGGTTGCGGCATGGGCGGCGCCGCGGCGCTGGAAGCCGCCTATCGCGGCAATGGCCGCGTGTCACCGCTCACCATTCCTGCGTTCATGCCCAACGCACCCGCCGCCCACGTGGCCATGCGCCAGGGCGTTCAGGGCCCGGTGCTCACTTATTCGGTCGCCTGCGCCTCGTCGTCGGCCGCCATTGCCGAAGCGGCCAAGGCGGTGCAACGCGGCGAGGTCGACATCGCCATTGCCGGCGGCAGCGAAGCGCTGATCGTGCCGGGCGTGGTTCTGGCCTGGCAGGCGATGCAGACGCTCGCCACCTTCCAGCCCGGCGAAGCGGCCGGCGCGGTCCGGCCCTTCGCGGCCGACCGCAGCGGCTTCGTGCTGGGTGAAGGCGCGGCCTTCCTGATTTTGGAATCCGCCGAGCGCGCCCGCGCCCGTGGCGCCCGCAGCTACGCCACGCTGGCCGGCTGGGGCCTGAGCAGCGACGCCACCCACCTCACCAAGCCCGACGCTCCCGGCCAGGCCCGCGCACTGCGCGCCGCGCTGCGGCAAGCCGGCCTGCAGCCGCGCGACGTGGGCTATTGCAATGCGCACGGCACGGCCACGCGCATCGGCGACGTGGTCGAGCGCAATGCACTGGCCGACGTGTGGGGCGACGACCTCGGCGCGCTGCGCGTGAGTTCGACCAAGGCGCTGCACGGCCACCTGCTGGGCGCGGCGGGCGCGCTCGAAGCGCTCATCACCGTGCTCGCAGTGCACGAGCGGCAGCTGCCACCCAATGCGCACTGCGCGGAAATCGACCCGGCATGCAGCCTGAACCTGGTGCAGCCGGGCGACACGGCGGCACCGTCGCTCGAGGCCGCCGTCAGCAATTCCTTCGCCTTCGGCGGCACGAACTCGGTGCTGCTGTTCCGCCGGCCGGACGCTTCCTAGGCTTCCTGGCTCAGAACTGGTAGCGAAGCGTCAACGTCACGTTGCGCGGTTCGCCGTAGAAGCCCGTCTCGAACAGGCCCATGCCCGCGTAGTACTTCTTGTCGAGCAGGTTGTGGATGTTGAGCGTGGCGGACAGCGCCTTGTTCACCTGGTAGCGCGCCATCAGGCTCACCAGCGCATAGCCCTTCTGCCGGATCTCGGCGTACTCCTGCGCCGCCGGGTTCCACACCTTGCCATAGAAGGCGCTCTGCCAGCTGACGCCGCCGCCGACCGTGAGCGCGTTCCATGCGCCGGGCAGCCTATAGCTGGTCGACAGCCGCACCACATGTTCGGGCTGGCTGGCCATCAGCGTCGCGCCGTAGACACGCTGGCCCTTGGCGTCACGCACATGGTTGTAGGCATAGCCCGCCTGCAGGTTCCAGCCGGTGGCGATCTGCCCCGACAACTCGGCCTCGATGCCCTTGTTGGTCACGCCCTTCACGGCGCGGTACACCGAAGCGCCGTCGACGAAATCGACGTATTCCGCCACGTTGTCCTGCCGGATCTGGAACGCGGCCAGGCTCGCATTGAGGCGCCCCTCGAGGTACTCCGCCTTGATGCCCGCCTCGATGCCGCGTCCCTCGACGGCTGGCAGGAACTGGCGGTTGGCGTCCAGCAGCGACTGCGGCGAGAAGATGCTGGTGTAGCTGCCGTACACCGAATAGGTGTCGTTCAGGTCGTAGACCACGCCGGCATACGGCGTGACCACGCCGCTCTCCCGGTAGTTGCTGGCCAGCGCCGGCGTGACGCCGTCGCTGAAGACCCGGGCGTCGCCGCCGACGACGCGGCTGACGCGAGCCCCCACGATCACCGACAGCGCATCGGTCGGCCGCAGCCGGGTGGCGCCGTACATGCCGCTCTGCCGGCGGCGCTCCGAGTACGAGGCAATAGGCGGGTAGGCCGGCTGCTCGAACGCGCCGTTCCAGTTGAAGATGCTGCCCGTCAGCATGGGATAGAGCGATTCGGACCACGGCCCGTGCGTCTTGCTGTCCGACCAGGACGCGCCGAACATCGCCTCGTGCTTGCGTCCCAGCAGGCTGTAGGAGCCGTTCAGGCTGGCACTCACGGTGTTCTGCGTGCGGTCGCCGCGGAAGTCGCCCGAGAACAGATACATGCCATCGCCGGTCACCGGATCGGGGTTGCCGCCGCTGGCAGAGCCGAGCAACGAGCGGTGTTTGCTTTCCTGATTGCTCACGTTGAGCTTGAAGCGCCAGTCGTCGTTCAGCCGCTGTTCCAGCGTGGCGAACACGTTGCGCGTTCGCATCTGGCGCCGGCTCCAGTCGGTCGCGGGGTTGAACGAGCGGCTGAAATCGGTGCGGCTGCCGTCGCTGTAGAAGATGGGGAAACCGGTCCAGGTCGAGCCGCGGGGGTCGGTGTCCTGATAGTCGGCGCCCAGCGTGAGCAGGGTGTCGCGCGAAAGATCGGCTTCGATCACGCCGTACGCCACGCTTTTCTTCTGGCGATAGCGATCGAGGAACGACTCGCGGTCCTGGTAGGCGCCGACGAAGCGGCCGCGCACGGTGCCGCTTGCGTTGAGCGGCCCCGACAGATCGACCTCCCCGCGCCCGTTGTGCCAAGAGCCCACCGTGCCGGCTACCGATCCGGCAAAACGGTCGGTGGGACGCTTGCGGATGAAGTTGACGGTGGCCGACGGGTCGCCCGTGCCGCTCATCAGGCCGGTCGCGCCCTTGAGGATCTCGACACGGTCGTAGATCGTCAGGTCGCCGTTGGTGGCGCCCCAGTCGTACACGCCGTCGTAATCCTTGGTGACGCCGTCGTACTGGAAATTGGTGACCGCGAAGCCGCGGGCGCTGAAGCTCCAGCGGTCGCTGTCATAGCTCTGCACGGTGATGCCGGGGCTCTGGCTCATCACGTCGGAGACGCTCACGACGCCCTGGTCGTCCATCTGCTGGCGCGTCACAACGGTCACGCTTTGGGGCGTGTCGCGCAAGGAGAGGCCGAGGCCGGTGGACATGGACGACGGGCCGGCCGCGTAGCTTCCGGTACCGTCGGTTCTTGCATCGCGCATGGCGTCCGCCGTGACGGTCACGGTGGCCATGGTGGCTGCCGCGCCCTCGGCGGAAGCGGAGGGCGCGCCTCCCGGCAGGGCCCGCAGCGCATAACCGCCGCTGGCCGCGGGGACGGCACCGAGCCCCGTGCCTTCGAGCGCCCGGGACAGCGCCTCGGCCACCGTGTGGCTGCCGCTCACGCCACGGCTGCTCAGCCCCTCGGTGACTTGGGAGCCGAAGGTGATGAGCACGCCGGCGTCGCGCCCCAGACGGTTGAGAACGCCCTCGAGCGGGCCTGCGGGAATGTCGAAGCGACGCACGTCCTGGCTGCGCGAGCCTGCCTGCTGTGCGAGCGAAGTGCGAGGCGCCGCAAGGCCTGCCGCGACCATGCCGGCCACCGCGGCGAAACACAAGGTCCGCGAGGCCAGGGCCAGCATGTGCAGGCGCGCCTTGCCACGGGAGTTCGAACGGGAGGAGTTCGGCGCGAAAGTCGGCCGGCCGGAATGCTCAAGCATGAAAGTGCCTTCGATGGAAAGGTGAGTGACGAGAAAACAAAAAGAGGCGACGCATCCGCGCCCTTCCCTTCGTTGACAAGCACCCCCGCCGAACTAGCTCATTTATTTTTTCTGGCGTGCACCGTGACCCAGTAGCGCGTGTACGTGTGCACCTCGACAGGCAGCGAGGAAGTCAGCGCCGCGAGGATGCGGTCGGTGTCGTCCAGCGGGTAGGCGCCCGACACCTGCAGGCCGGCAACAGCCGGGTCGCACCCCAGCCGCCCTTTCCGGTAGCGGCCGACTTCGGCCAGGAAGCCGTCCAGGCGCATGCGCGAGACCACGAGCACGCCGTCGTCGGCCCAGGCACCTGCATTGCTGTCGAGCGCGCCGGCGTACATGGCCCGCGTGCGCGTGAAACTCCCGGCCTCGCCGGCCTGGAGGATGCGCGACGCGGCGGGCGCGTCGGCGGGGCGCAGCTCTACCGCGCCTTGCTGCACGCCCACGTCGACTCCACCTTCGCTGCCCCGTTCACGCACCGTGAAGCGCGTGCCGATAGCGCGCACGGCGCCCGCCTCGGTCTCGACGAAGAACGGACGGCGCAGCGCGTCCTGCGCGGTCTGCACACGGATTTCTCCGCGCACCAACTGCAGCACGCGGCGATCCGCGTCGAAGCGGACATTGACGGCGCTGTCGGTGTTGAGCACCACGCTGCCGCCGTCTGGCAGTTGCACCGTTTGCCGATCGCCGACGCCCGAGACGTGGTCGGCCGTCCATGCACGCCACGGCGTGGCCTGGCGCACGGCCAGCGCGCTGCCGCCGGCGACCACGAGCACGGTCAGCAGTTGCATGCTGCGGCGTCGGCGCAGCGAGTCCGGCGGAGTGCTCAGCACGGCCCTGGCCAGCGGCGTGGGAATGTCCGCGAACCGGCCGCCGACGGTCTCGATGCGCTGCCACGCTCCCTCGTGCGCCGCGTCGGCCTCGCGCCAGCGCCGCCACAGGGTCAGCCGCGCGGCGCTGATGTCGCTCTCGCGCAGCTCGACCCACCATTGCACGGCCTGTTGCGCAACCGCCTGCGAGACGGGCGCGCCGTCGGTTCCGGAGAAAACCACCCGGCCTACTCCGAGAAAAAGCAACGCATCGCCGCCTTCGCCAGGTGCCGCTTCACGGTCGACACCGAAATGCCAAGTTCCGCGGCGATCTCCGCCTGGCCCAGGCCCTCGAGCTGCGCCAGCAGGAAGGCCTGCTTGGCCTGCACGGGCAGGCCAAGCAGGCGCCGGTCGATCTCGACCAGCGTCTCCAGCACCATGAGCCGCACTTCGGGCGCGGGCGCCATGGGCTCGGGCAGGAGCGCCAGCGCATCGAGATAAGCCTGCTCGATGGCGCGGCGGCGCACATGGTTGATGAGCAGGTTGCGCGCGACGGTGGTGAGATAGGCGCGCGGCTCTTCGACGCGGTCCAGCCCCGGCGCGCGCATCACGCGCAGGAAGGTGTCCTGCGCCAGGTCCGCCGCGTCGAAGGCGTTGCCCAGTTTCTTGCGCAGCCAGCCCTGCAGCCAGCCGTGGTGGTTGGCGTACAGCGTCTCGACCTGCTGGTGCGAGGCGGACTGGGCAATGGACGCTGCGGAGGAAGGCGGCACGCGGATTCGAAGGGGCGAAGGCCCTCTATACAAATAAGAACTGTTCTCATTGTATCGAAGCCGCCGCAAGGAGCCATTCGACGAAAGCGCCAACCAGCGCATCGTCGGCGCGGCTCGGCGCCACGAACACGCTGTAGCCACGGCTCGACGGCACCCGTTCCGGGCAGGCCAGCACCAGTTCGCCCGAGCGCAGTTCGCGTTCGATGAAGTACTCCGGCACCAGCCCCACGCCCAGGTCGGCGCGCACCGCCGCGACCAGCGACGAGAACAGGTCGAAGCGGTGCCCCGCCACCAGGTTGTCGGGGGCACGCGCGTTCGCCGACTGGCCGAACCACTCCTCCCAGGCGCCCATGCGCGTGCGCAGATGCAGCAGCGGCGCGGCACGGAAGTCGCCGCGCGCCATCGCCGCCCGGCCTTTCGCCTTCGGCGAGCACACCACCACACACGGCTCGCCCATCAGCGGCAGCGCATTGGCGCCGGGCCACACCGCGTCGTCGTACTGCACGCCGACGTCGAAGGGCAGGTCCTCCATGTAGAGATGCGTCGGAAACACCTGCAGATGCAGGCTGCAGCCCGGGTGCTGCGCGATGAACCCGGGCAGCCTCGGCGTGAGCCAGCCCTCGGCCAGCACCGGCACCGCGCCCACCAGCAGGCGCAGGCCGTCGGCGCGCTGCGCCATTGCCTCCAGCGTGTGGTTCTGCAGCCGCAGCAGGTCGCCGGAAATCTGGCCGTGGTAGCGCCGACCCGGCTCGGTCAGCTCGGTGCCGCGCGCGGTGCGCTGCACCAGCCGCACGCCGATCTGCGACTCCAGCAGCCGCAGTTGCTGGCTCACCGCGCTGTGGGTCAGGCAGAGCTCCTCGGCGGCCTTGCCCACGCCGTGATGGCGCGCCACCGCGTCGAAGATCAGCAGCGCGCGGGTGCTGGGGATATGGCGGCGCATGGGGCTCTCGTTAGAAAAACTGACAACGCGGAAGATTAAACCAGAGCACGCGCTTGGCACAGCCGCAAGAATCGCTGACGACGCCGCGTCGGCGGCGCCTCTCTTTTCACCGGTTTTTCTTTCAAGGACATTCCCGCACCATGCCTCGCCCCGTGTCTCTTCGCCTCGCCCCGCTCGTCCTTGCCCTGGCGTCCGCCGCCGCCGGCTTCGCGCATGCCCAGACCGGTTCGGTCGCGGCCACGCCCGCGCAGGTGCGCCCCGAGGTGGACAAGGCCTACACGCAGCTGATGGCGTCGCCGCAGATCCAGAAGCTGCTCGACGCGGTGAAGGCCGACCATGCCCGCTCGGTGGAGGACCTGAAGATGCTCACCGAGATCGAGGCGCCCCCGTTCAAGGAACAGAAGCGCGCCGAAGCCTTCCTGGCGCGCATGAAGGCCTTGGGCCTCGACGACGCGAAGATCGACGCCGAAGGCAACGTGGTCGGCCTGCGCAAGGGCACGGGCAACGGGCCCAAGCTGCTGATCTCGGCCCACCTCGACACCGTGTTCCCCGCCGGCACCGACGTGAAGGTGAAGGAGCGCGACGGCAAGCTCTACGCGCCCGGCATCTCCGACGACACGCGCGGCCTGTCGGTGCTGCTGTCGTGGCTCAAGGTGCTGAACGACAACAAGATCCAGACCGTGGGCGACCTGCTGTTCGTCGGCAACGTGGGCGAGGAAGAGCTGGGCAACCTGCGCGGCATGAAAGCCATCTTCCGCGACAACCTCGACATCGACGGCATGGTCGGCCTCGAGCCCGCGCCCGAGGGCACGGTGCTGATGCTCGGCACCGGCAGCCATCGCTACGAAGTGACCTTCAAGGGCCCCGGCGGCCACAGCTTCGGCGCGTTCGGCCAGGTGCCCAGCGCCATCCACGGCATGGGCCGCGCCATTGCCAAGATCGCCGACGTGCGCACGCCCACCTTCCCCAAGACGACGTTCACCGTGGGCACGGTCGGCGGCGGCACCTCGGTCAACACCATCGCACCCGACGCGCGCATGGCGGTCGACATCCGCTCCGACGAAATGGCGCCGCTGCTGGAGACCGAGAAGAAGATCCTCGCGGCCATCGACGAGGCCGTGGTGGAGGAAAACAAGCGCTGGAACGTCAACACGCTGAGCGTGAGCACCAAGCTCATCGGTGACCGCCCGGGCGGCCGCACGCAGTCGGACACGGTGATCGTCGAGGCCGCCACGCGCTCGAACGCGGCCTTCGGCCACAAGACGCTGCTGACCGGCGCGAGCACCGACGCGAACGTGCCGATGTCGCTGGGCATTCCGGCCATCATCATCGGCGGCGGCGGCAAGACGGGCGGCTTCCACGCGCTGAGCGAATGGATCGACGTGACCGACGGCTGGAAGGGTGCGCAGAATTCGCTGGTGACGGTGCTGGGGCTGGTCGGCGTTCAGGGCACGAGTGCGCCTTTGCTGGAAAAGCGCCCGCCCCGCACGAAGTAGGCCAGGCGCGTGCCAGGGGCCGTGCTCCTGAGAGTCTCCGGTATGCTGATGGCCGCTTTCCATCACGCTGACCGACAGGAGGACACCATGCACGCCCGCTCCACCCTCATCGCCCTGGCACTGCTCGCGGCAGGTGCCTCGGCGCAAGCCAACAACCTGCTCGACCAGCTGAAGGAAAAAGCCGGCGAGGCCGCCAGCGCCAACACCCAGGGCGGCACCAGCGGTTCCTCGCTCGGCGGCCTGGGCAGCAACCTCGGCTTCAAGATGCCCGCCATCGGCTCCAGCACCATCGGCAACGCGGCAGGGGTGCTGCAGTACTGCGTCAAGAACAACTACCTGGGCGGCGACGCGGCCTCGGTGAAAGACAAGCTGCTCGCCAAGATCACCGGCCAGAAGCCCCAGGAAACCGGCTTCGCCAACGGCGCCAAGGGCCTGCTCAAGGGCGGCGACGGGCAGACGCTGAACTTCAAGATCCTGTCGTCCAAGCTCAAGACCAAGGCCTGCGACTACGTTCTCAAGAACGCGACGTCGCTGATCTAGGCACGCCTCAGCTCCCAATGCTTCGCGCAGCCGCGTAAGCTCTCCGCGCCCGCGCGGCATCAAGCACCGTTGCGGGCGCCATCCGTCATCCATGAATCCGGCCACCACCACCCTCTCCCTGCGCCAGCGCCTCTCCCGCTGGGTCCCCTGCCTTGCCTGGCCCCGTCCCTCCGCCGCGCTGCTGCGCAACGAGGCGATGGCCGGCATCACCGTCGCGCTGATGGTCATTCCGCAGGGCGTGGCGTATGCCGCGCTGGCCGGCATGCCGCTGGTGACGGGCGTGTATGCCGCGCTGTTCCCGGCGCTGATCGCGGTGATGTTCAGCTCGTCCCAGCGGCTGTCGGTCGGCCCCACGGCGCTCACCAGCCTGCTGGTCGGTGCCTCGCTCGCGCCGCTGGCGGTGGCGGGCAGCGCCGAGTGGGTGGCGATGGCGGTGTGGCTCACGCTGATGTCCGGCGCCATCCAGATCGTGCTGGGCGCGGGGCGCTTCGGCTGGCTGCTGCGGCTGGTCAATTCGCCGGTGCTGATCGGCTTCACGCAGGGGGCGGCGGTGCTGATCGCCATCTCGCAGCTGCCCGCGCTGCTGGGCTTCACCGGCCGCACCATTCCACAGGTGCTGCGCGGCGGCCCGTTGCCCGACCTGGTGGCCATCGCCTTCGGGCTCGGCAGCATCGCGGTGCTGTGGCTCGGCAAGCGGCTGCTTCCGCGCTTTCCGACCACGATGGCGCTGGTGGCCGGCGCGGCCGCGATCAGCTGGGTGATCAACTATGCGCTGCGCGGCGGCGCGGTGGTCGGCAGCCTGCCTTCGGGCCTGCCGTCCTTCTACTGGCCCGGCCTGCTGCCGATGGGCACGCTCGGCGCGCTGGTGCTGCCGGCGCTGATGATCACGCTGGTGAGCTTTCTGGAAACCGCATCGAGCGCCAAGGTCGACAACGCACGCGCCGGCACGCTCTGGAACGAAAACCAGGACCTGATCGGCCAGGGCCTGGCCAAGCTGGCCTCGGGCTTCTCGGGCGCCTTCCCGACCAGCTCGTCGTTCTCGCGCTCGGCCATCACGCTCTATGCGGGCGCGCAGACCGGCTGGGCGACGCTGTTCAGCGTGGCGGTGGTGGCGGGCGCGCTGCTGTGGCTGATGCCGCTGCTCTATCACGTGCCGCAGGCGGTGCTGGCGGCGGTGGTGGTCACGGCCATCCTGGGGCTGGTGAAGCCGGCAAGCTTCACCGCGCTGTGGCGCATCTCGCGCATCGAGGCGGGCATTGCCTTCGGCACCTTCGTGCTGACCATCGCGACCGCGCCCAGCATCTACTGGGGCGTGCTCGGCGGGCTGCTGGCGGCCCTGGCGCACTACATGTACCGCCACCTGCATCCGCGCATCATCGAAGTGGGCCTGCACCCCGACGGCAGCCTGCGCGACCGCAACCTCTGGAAGCTGCCGCCGCTGGCGCCGCAGCTCTATGCGCTGCGCATGGACGCCGAGCTCGACTTCGCCTCGGCCTCCACGCTGGAGCGCGCGCTCACCGTGGCGCTGGCCGAACGGCCCGGACTCACCGACGTGTGCCTGTTCGCGCAGCCGATCAACCGCATCGACATCACCGGCGCCGAAGTGTTCGGCTCGATCCGCCGGATGATGGAGTCCAAGGGCATCCGCCTGCACCTGAGCGGCCTCAAGCTGCCCGCGATGCAGGTGCTGGAACGCGCCGGCCTGCTGGCCCCGGGCCCCATGCTGTTCAGCTACCGCACCGACGGCGAAGCGCTCGCCGCGCTGATGCCGCGCATCGACGTGCCGGGGGCTTCCGCCGAGACCGAATCCGCCGCCTGAAGCGCCCCCATGAAATCCACCATCGAAGAACTGGTTGCGTTCCGCACGGTGGTGGACACGGGCTCGATCACCGCCGCGTCGGAGCAGTTGGCGCAAACGGTCTCCGGCATCAGCCGGGCATTGAGCCGGCTCGAGCAGAAGCTCGACACCACGCTGCTGCGCCGCACCACGCGGCGGCTGGAACTCACCGAGGAAGGCGCGGCCTTCCTGCAGCGCACGCGCGCCATCCTCGATGCGATCGACGATGCCGAAGAGCAGATGGCCGCGCGCCGCCAGCAGCCCGCCGGGCGCCTGCGGGTGAACGCAGCCTCGCCCTTCATGCTGCATGCCATCGTGCCGCTGGTGCCTGAATTCCGGCGGCTCTATCCGCAGATCAGCCTGGAGCTGGACACCGACGACCTGCCCATCGACCTGCTGGAGCGCCGCACCGACATCGCGATCCGCATCGGCCCGCTGCGCGACTCCACGCTGCATGCGCGCCCGCTGGGCACCCACCGGCTGCGCGTGCTCGCGAGCCCCGCGTATCTCGAGGCCAGCGGCAAGCCGCGCAAGGTGGACGAGCTGGCCGGGCATGCACTGCTCGGCTTCACACAGCCGGAGTCGCTCAACCGCTGGCCGCTGCGCGGTCCGCACGGCGACGAGTGGACCATCGCGCCGACGCTGATGGCATCGAGCGGCGAAACGCTGCGCCAGCTCGCGCTGGCCGGCGTGGGCATCGTCTGCCTGTCGGACTTCATGACGGGCGCCGACCGGGCCAGCGGCGCGCTGGTGCAGGTGCTGGCCAAGGACACGGTGGACGTGCGCCAGCCGGTGAACGCGGTGTACTACCGCAACACGCAGCTGTCGGCGCGCATCACCTCGTTCCTGGATTTCCTGTCGCAGCGCATGGCCTGAAGGCCCCGCGTCACTGCGGCTGCCGCGGCACGAAACGCTCGACCGTCGCGGAAGCGATCTCGTAGCCGCTCACACCCATGTCCGCCGACGCATAGCGCGCCGCCTTCAGCGTGCCGCTGACGTACACCGTGTCCATCGCATGCAGGCCCTTCACGGGGCCTGGCGCTATCACGTGCACGATCTGGTTGGCGGGCGGCGGCGGGGTGTGGATGCAGGCGCCGAAGTACGGCACCAGCAGGAACTCGCGGATACCCTCTTGCGAGGCATCCAGCGGCACGACGAAGCCAGCGAGCTTGGCCGCCTTGCCGTCGAGCTCGACGTTGACCGGCGCGTTGTCCCAGACGGCGCGCATCTCGTCGAGCATCTGGATGGCCTGGGGATCGTTGTCGCGCAGCGCCTCGAGGCTGATGTTGCGGTAGCGCCTGGTCGGGTCCCAGCTCTTGGGGATCAGCGCTTCCCATTTGAGTTCGGGCGCCGCGGCATTGCTGGCAACCTGCCCCGATGCCGCGTCCGGCGCACAGCCGTCGAGCAACGCGGCCAGCGGTGTCAGCAGAAGCGCCGACAACAGGACGCGTGCGAAAAGACTTCTCATTCGCCTGATTGTGCGGGGGCGATGTTTCAGGCAGATAAAGCCCCGGCTTTGTCCCTTCCCCCGGCCTCGGCATACGTCAAGGCGCCGGCGCGCTCAGTCCCGCACCGGCCCGCGCAGGTTCTTGATCTGCGAGCGCTGGCTCTTGCCTTCGAGCCGGCGCTGCTTCGACCCGTAGGTCGGCTTGGTGGCACGCCGCACGCGCGGCGGCGCGGCCACGCTGTCGACCACCGCCTGCAGGCGCGCGAAGGCGTCGGCGCGGTTCATTTCCTGCGTGCGGTGCTGCTGCGCCTTGAGCACCAGCACGCCTTCCTGCGTGATGCGGCTGTCGCGCAGGGCGAGCAGCCGTTCCTTCACGTCGGGCGGCAGCGAACTGGCGTGGATGTCGTAGCGCAGGTGCACCGCGCTCGACACCTTGTTGACGTTCTGCCCGCCCGCGCCCTGCGCCCGGATGGCGCTGATCTCGACCTCGTCCGGATCGATCAGCACGGGCGGACGCAGCACGGCGCTCAGACCCGTTCGAAGACGGCGGCAATGCCCTGCCCGCCGCCGATGCACATCGTGACCAGCGCGTAGCGCCCGCCCGTGCGATGCAGCTCGGCGATCGCCTTCGTGGTGATGATCGCGCCGGTCGCGCCCACCGGATGGCCCAGCGAAATGCCAGAGCCGTTCGGGTTCACCTTGGCGGGGTCGAAGCCCAGTTCCTTGATGACCGCGCAGGCCTGCGCCGCGAAGGCTTCGTTCGACTCGATCACGTCGAAGTCGCTCACTTTCAGGCCGGTGCGCTCCAGCACCTTGCGCGTGGCCGGCACCGGGCCGATGCCCATGTAGGCGGGCTCGACGCCGGCATGCGCATAGCCCACCAGGCGTGCGAGCGGCTTCAGGCCGCGCGCCTTGACGCTCTCGCCGGCAGCCAGCACCACCGCGGCGGCACCGTCGTTGATGCCCGAGGCATTGCCGGCGGTGACGAGGCCGTCCTTCTTGAACGCGGGTTTCATCTTCGACAGCGTCTCGACAGAGGTGTCGGCGCGCACATGCTCGTCGGTGTCGAACAGCACCACGCCCTTGCGCGTCTTCACCTCGACCGGAACGATCTGCTCCTTGAAGCGGCCCGCCGCAATGGCGGCCGCCGCGCGCTGCTGGCTGGCAACGGCCAGTTCGTCCATCTGCTCGCGCGTGATGCCGTAGCGCGCGGCCACGTTCTCGGCGGTGATGCCCATGTGGATCTTCTCCCACGGGTCGTGCAGGATGCCGAGCATGTAGTCGACCAGCACCGCGTCGCCCATGCGCGCGCCGTAGCGCGCCGAGGTGTCGAAGTACGGGCCGCGGCTCATCGACTCCGAGCCGCCGCCGATGGCGATGTCGCAGTCACCCAGCGCGATGGCCTGCGCCGCCGACACGATGGCCTGCAGGCCCGAGCCGCACAGGCGATTGACGTTGAAGGCCGGTGTTTCGATGGTGCAACCCGCGTCGATGGCCGCCACGCGGCTCAGGTAGGCGTCCTTCACGTCGGTGGGGATCACGTTGCCCATCACCACATGGCCGATGGCATCGCCCGCGAGGCCGCTGCGCTCGATGGCGGCCTTCACTGCCGTGGTGGCCAGCTGGGTGTTGGGTACATCCTTCAAGGCACCGCCGAAGGTGCCGATGGCGGTGCGGGCGGTGCCGACCACGAAGATGTCGCGCGAAGTCATGGGGTGTCTCTCCTGGATGAAAGCGAAAGCCGCAAGAAGCGGCGGCTGCAGGAGGACGATTCTGACGGCGAACGGCGCGACGGGTTGTCGCGCGTGGAATAGCGCAGGCTCAGCCGCGCGAGACCGACTTGGGCGACACGTCGGTCACGTCGCTGGCGCTGCCACGAATGCGCACCGGGCGCTCCACCGATTCGCCGCGCGCCCGGGCATTGGCCACGTCGGCGGCGCTGGGTTCGCCCGGCTGTGCCGCATTGCGAAATTTGTCGAAGCCGGAGCGGGGGTTGAAGCGCATCACCCAAGGGCTCACGGGCTTGCCCGTGAGACGCCCCCAGGCGTAGCGCACACCCCACACAGCCGCCAGCAGCATGACCGCCACGGCCAGGCTGGCCGCGAAGACCAGCCCCAGGAGCAGAAGAATGACGCGAAAAATGAAGTTCATCATTCGACTTTAGGCCGAGGCAGCCGCGGTTGGTTCCCCGGTCTTCGTGAACGAGAACTGGCCCGGTGACCGGATCGGGTCGGTCGTGACCTCGATCGTGTCCTTCGGCCCGAAACTGCCGTCCAGCAGCAGCTTCGACAGCGGGTTCTCGATGCGCTGCTGGATCGCGCGCTTCAGCGGACGCGCGCCGAACACCGGGTCGAAGCCGACCTTGGCGATCTCCGCCAGCGCCGCCGGCGACACCTCCAGGCCCAGGTCCATCTTCGCGAGCCGCGCCTGCAGCACCTTGAGCTGGATCGCCGCGATCGATTCGATGTTCTTCGCGTCGAGCGCATGGAACACCACGGTCTCGTCGATGCGGTTCAGGAACTCGGGGCGGAAGTAGTTCTTCAGCTCGTCCCACACCGCTTCCTTGATCTCTTCCGAAGGCTTGCCCACCATGGCCTGGATGATGGGCGAGCCGATGTTGCTCGTCATCACGATCACGGTGTTCTTGAAGTCCACGGTGCGGCCCTGGCCGTCGGTCAGGCGGCCATCGTCCAGCACCTGCAGCAGCACGTTGAACACGTCCGGGTGGGCCTTCTCGACCTCGTCGAGCAGCACCACGCTGTAGGGCTTGCGGCGCACGGCTTCCGTGAGGTAGCCGCCCTCCTCGTAGCCCACGTAGCCCGGCGGCGCGCCGATCAGGCGGGCGACCGAGTGCTTCTCCATGAACTCGCTCATGTCGATGCGGATCAGGTGGTCTTCGCTGTCGAACAGGAAGCCCGCGAGCGCCTTGCACAGCTCGGTCTTACCCACGCCCGTGGGGCCCAGGAACAGGAACGAGCCCGTGGGGCGGTTCGGATCGGACAGGCCCGAGCGCGAACGGCGGATCGCGTTGGCGACCGCACCGATGGCCTCGTCCTGGCCGACCACGCGCTCGTGCAGCTTGTCTTCCATCACGAGCAGCTTGTCGCGCTCGCCCTGCATCAGCTTGGCGACCGGAATGCCGGTGGCACGCGCCACGACCTCGGCGATTTCTTCCGCGCCAACTTGCGTGCGCAGCAGCGTGGGCGCGCTCGACTTGCCCTTGCTCGCCTCGCTGGCCTCGGCTTCCTTCAGGCGCTTTTCAAGTGCAGGCAGTTGGCCGTACTGGAGCTCCGCGACCTTGTTGAAGTCGCCCTTGCGCTTCCATTCCTCGATCTGGAACTTGATCTTGTCGACGTCTTCGCGCACCTGCGCGCTGCCCTGGGCCTGCGCCTTCTCGGCCTGCCAGATCTCGTCGTAGTCGGCGATTTCCTTTTGCAGCTTGACGATCTCGTCCTCGATCAGGCCGAGGCGCTTCTGCGAGGCCTCGTCCTTTTCGCGGCGCACGGCTTCGCGCTCGATCTGCAGCTGGATGAGGCGGCGGTCGAGCCGGTCCATGACCTCGGGCTTGGAGTCCATCTCGATCTTGATCTTGGCCGCGGCCTCGTCGATCAGGTCGATGGCCTTGTCGGGCAGGAAGCGGTCGGTGATGTAGCGGTCGCTCAGTTCGGCCGCGGCCACGATGGCCGGGTCGGTGATCTGCACGCCGTGGTGCACTTCGTATTTTTCCTGCAGGCCGCGCAGGATGGCGATGGTGGCCTCCACGCTCGGCTCGCCCACGATGATCTTCTGGAAGCGGCGCTCCAGCGCGGCATCTTTCTCGATGTACTTGCGGTATTCGTCGAGCGTGGTGGCGCCCACGCAGTGCAGCTCGCCGCGCGCAAGGGCCGGCTTGAGCATGTTGCCCGCATCCATGGCGCCTTCGGCCTTGCCGGCCCCGACCATGGTGTGCAGCTCGTCGATGAAGACGATGGTCTGGCCTTCGTCCTTCGCGAGTTCGTTGAGCACGGTCTTCAGGCGCTCTTCGAATTCACCGCGGAACTTGGCGCCGGCCAGCAGCGCGGCCATGTCGAGCGACAGCACCCGCTTGCCCTTGAGCGAATCGGGCACTTCGCCCGCGACGATGCGCTGCGCGAGGCCTTCGACGATGGCGGTCTTGCCCACGCCGGGTTCGCCGATGAGCACGGGGTTGTTCTTGGTGCGGCGCTGCAGCACCTGGATGGCGCGGCGGATTTCCTCGTCGCGGCCGATGACCGGGTCGAGCTTGCCCAGCCGGGCGCGCTCGGTCAGGTCCAAGGTGTATTTCTTGAGCGCCTCGCGCTGGCCTTCGGCATCGGCGCTGTTCACGCCCTGGCCGCCGCGCACGGCGTCGATGGCCGATTCGAGCGACTTGCGGCTCAGGCCGTTTTCGCGGGCGGTCTTGCCGATGTCGGCCTTGCTGTCGGCCAGCGCCAGCAGGAAGAGTTCGCCGGCAATGAACTGGTCGTTGCGCTTGATGGCTTCCTTCTCGGTGGCCTGCAGCAGCTTGCCGAGTTCGGGGCCGACCTGCACGATGTCGTGGCCCTGCACCTGCGGCAGCTTCTTGATGGCTGCCTCGGCCCCGTTCAGCAGGCCGGGCACGTTGACGCCGGCACGCTCCAGCAGGGCGCGGGGACCGTCGTCCTGCCGCAGCATCGCGGCCAGCAAGTGAGCCGGCTCGATGTAGGCGTTGTCGTTGCCCAGCGCGAGCGACTGTGCGTCGCCCAGTGCTTCCTGAAATTTGGTGGTGAGTTTGTCTTGTCGCATGGTGGTATTCCTGCATCCAAAATAGGGCCGTTCGGGCACGATTCAAGGCTGCCGGCCAGGCCGGCGCACTGGGCACGGGTATTGCACGAGACCCGTTTCCTGCCCGTAGGCATTTCTCTCTCTCGAATGGAGTCGATCATGGTTTTTTCAATGCAGCGCGTTCAGCCGGTCCGCCGGGCGATCGGCGCCGGCCTCTTTCTAGCCGCCATGGGCCTGTGCGGCCTTGCGCAGGCGCAAAGCGGCACCCCCATCCGCCTGCTGGTGGGCTTTCCGGCAGGGGCCGGCACCGACGCCATTGCACGCACGCTGGGCGAAAAGCTCAAGGACGTGCTGGGCGTGCCCGTGGTGGTCGAGAACCGGGCGGGCGCGGGCGGGCAGATCGCGGCCACGGTGCTGAAGTCTTCGCCGGCCGACGGCCACACGCTGTTCCTGTCGCATGACCACACCATATCGATCCTGCCGCAGGTCGTGAAGAACCCCGGCTTCAACCCGGCCACCGACTTCGTGCCCGTGGCCGGCTTCGCCACCTTCGCCAACGTGCTGGCCGTCTCGGGCGGCACGCCGGCCAAGTCCATGGACGAATACGTGAAGTGGGTGCGCACGCAAAAGGGCGGCAAGGAAACCATCGGCATTCCCGCGCCGGCCTCCATTCCCGAGTTCCTGGTGAAGATGATCTCGGACAAGTACAAGATCGACGTGCAGCCCGCGCCCTACCGCGGCAGCGCGCCCATGACGGCCGACATGCTAGGCAACCAGATCACCGCGGGCATCGCCTCGGTGCCAGACTTCATCGAGAACCACAAGGCGGGCAAGGTGCGCATCGTGGCGTCCATCGGCGCCAAGCGCCAGGCGGTCATCCCGAACGTGCCGACCTTCAGCGAACTGGGCTTCGCGAACCTGGACGACCTGCCCTACTACGGCATCTTCGCGCCGGTGGGCACGCCGCAGCCCATCATCGACAAGTACGGCGACGCGCTGCAGAAGGTGCTGGCCATGCCCGACGTGAAGCAGAAGCTCACCACGATGGGCCTGACGGTCGGCTACGAGCCGCAGGGCCAGTTCGCCGGCCGCGTCCGCACGTACACGCAGACCTGGGAGCGGATCATCCAGTCCAGCGGCTTCAAGCCTCTCTAGGCATTCGGGGCGCTGATGCCCCAGCGCGCCAGCGCCGCGTCGTCGGCCACGCGCGCATCGACCCAGCGGGCGCCTTCGGGCGTCTGCTCTTTCTTCCAGAACGGCGCCTGAGTCTTGAGGTAGTCCATCAGGAACTCGCAGGCCTTGAAGCTCTGGCCACGGTGCGCCGACACCACCGCCACCATCATGATCTGGTCCGGCGGCTGCAGCAGGCCCACGCGGTGGATCACACGCGCACCGAGGATGTCGAAACGCCTGTGCGCCTCGTCGATCATGGCCTCGATGGCTTTCTCGGTCATGCCGGGGTAGTGCTCCAGTTCCATCGACGAAACGCTGCTGCCGTCGTTGCGGTCGCGCACGGTGCCCACGAAGCTACACACGGCGCCTACGCGCTTGTCGCCGTCGCGCAACGCGGCAACCTCCTGCGAGAGGTCGAAATCGGTCGTCTGGATCGAAACACGGGCAACGGTCATGTCCGAATTGTGGCATCGCGATAGACTGCGCCGATGCCCTGCCTTGCCACGCCCACGCTCTTCCCGGTGCCTTCGCACCCCGAAGACCGCCGTGCGCACCGGGGCAACAACAAAGCCAAAAAACCAAAGCTCGTCTGACCGGAGCCGAGGTTCCGTCGTCGGATGAGCGACGGAACCCGCCAAGGCTTTGGCCCCTCCTGGGTTGCGCGCGCATCGGACGATGGTTCTTTCCATCGGTCGATTCCTGAAAGGAAGCCCGCGTGCCTCAACAACAGAACCCCACCACCCCCGACTTTTCCGGCTTCTGGGTGGCCCTCGTCACCCCGTTGCGCAATGGCGCCGTCGACCACGCCGCGCTTGCCGCGCTGGTCCGCCGGCTCGCGAGCGACGGCGTGACAGGCTTCGTGCCCTGCGGCTCCACCGGCGAGGCCGCCGCGCTCGACGAGGCCGAGCAACTGGCCATGCTGGACACCGTGCTGGGAGCCGCGGGCGGCCTGCCGGTCGTGATGGGCATGTCCGGCTACCACCTGGGCAAGGCCACGGCCTGGGCGCGCAAGCTCTCGGAGCGCCCGCTGGCGGGCCTGCTGGTGTCCGCGCCGCACTACGTGCGTCCCTCGCAGGCCGGGCTGCTCGAATGGTTCCACGCCATCGCCGATGCCAGCAGGGTGCCGGTGCTGGTCTACGACATTCCCTACCGCACCGGTGTCACCATCGCGCGCGACACGCTGCTGGCGCTGGCCGGGCACCCGCACATCCGCGGCATCAAGGATTGCGGCGGCGACATGGCCAAGACGCGCGCCGTGATCGCCGATGGCCGGCTGCAGGTGCTGACGGGCGAAGACCACCAGATCTTCAGCACCATGGCCGAAGGCGGCGTGGGCGCGATCGCAGCCAGCGGCAACGTGCAGACGCGGCGGTTCGTGCAACTGGTCCGGCTGCTGGCGCAGAACCGGCTGGCCGAGGCGCGCGCCGAGTGGCAGGCGCTGCAGCCGCTGGTGGAAATGCTCTTTGCAGAACCGAACCCCGGCCCGGTAAAGGCGCTGCTCGCGCACGCGGGCGAAATGCAGGACGAATTGCGCTCGCCGATGAACCGTGCGTCAGACGGCCTGCGCGAGCGCCTGGTGGCGCTCGACGCCTCGCTCAACCGCCCGTGACCGGAGGAAAGAATGCGACCTCGCAGCCTCCGTGCAGGGCTGCGGCTTCATCGCTCATCGCCTGGTCGAGCGCCATGCGCACCGCCCTGCCCCGGGCCAGCGCGGTGGCATAGGCGCCGCCCCTGGCAATGAGTTCGTCGCGCAGGGCGGCGAGCGTTTCGGCCTTCGTGTCGACGGCTTCGCCACTGCTGGAAAGCGCCTCGCGCACCGAGGCGAAATAACGGACCTGGACTTTCATGAGCGGATTCAGCCCAGCAGCGAAGCGAAGGGAATGAAGTCGACGGTGTCGCCGGACTGGATCGTCTGCCCCGCCGGGTTGTCGACCACGCCGTCACCCCAGACCATCGAGGTGAGCACGCCCGAACTCTGGTTGCCGAAGAGCTCGAGGCCGCCCGCCGCGTTGCGCCGCGCGCGCAGGAACTCGCGGCGCTTGTCGGCGCGCGGCCAGTCGAAATCGGCGCGCATCTTCACCGGCTCCGGCGCAACGCGCGTGGCGCCCTGCAGCGCCAGCAGGAAGGGCCGCACCAGCATCAGGAAGGTCAGGAAGCTCGACACCGGGTTGCCCGGCAGCCCGGTCACATGGCAGGCGCCCTGCCCGTTGCCGCGCGCGATGGAGCCATAGGCGAAAGGCTTGCCGGGCTTCATCGACAGCGACCACAGCTGCAGCTCGCCAAGCGACTGCAAGGCCGCGCGGATGTGGTCTTCCTCGCCGACGGACACGCCGCCGGTCGTGATGATCAGGTCGCTGGACTCGGCCGCATCGCGCAGCGCCGCAATGGTGGTCTCGCGGTTGTCGGGCACGATGCCCAGGTCGTTCACCTCGCAGCCCAGGCGATGCAGCAGCGCACGCATGAAGAAGCGGTTGGAGTTGTAGATGGCGCCGGGCTTCATCGCGTCGGGCGCGACCTCGCCGGGCATCACCAGCTCGTCGCCGGTGGAGAGCATCGCCACGCGCGGCTTGCGGGCCACCGGCAGCTTGTGGAAGCCGATGCTGGCCGCCAGGCCGAGCGCGGCGGGCGTCAGGCGTTCGCCCTTCTTGAGCACGACATCCCCGGAGGCCACGTCTTCCCCTGCGCGGCGAATCCACTGGCCGGCTGCCGGCACGATGGCGATGCGCACCGAGCCCAGGCCGCCCTCCTGCGGCGTGGCGGCCGTGTCTTCCTGCATCACGACCGCGTCGGCGCCTTCGGGGATCTGCGCGCCAGTGAAAATGCGCGCCGCCGTGCCTGCCGCGAGCGGCGTGCCGACGGTGCCCGCGGGAATGCGCTGCGCCACCTTCAGCTCGGCGCCCGGCGCGGCGCAGTCGGCCACGCGCACGGCATAGCCGTCCATGGCGCTGTTGTCGCGCGGCGGCACCGTGAGGCCGGAGACGAGGTCTTGCGCCAGCACGCGGCCGTCGGCGTCGAAGGTGACGATGCTTTCGGTCGCGAGCGCCGGTTGCGCCTTCGCGAGCAGGACGGCGATGGCCTCGTCCAGCGGCATCAGCGGCGGACGCGACGAAGAAGCGGAGAAGGGAACGGGTGAATCAGCCATGGTGTTCGGGGTTGTATTCGAAGCGGTCGCCGCTGTCGATCAACCACTTCGCAATGGCCTCGGCGTCGTTGAGGTCGAACAGCGGGCGCGCGGTGGGCGACGGCAGGCTGCCCGGTGCGTCAGTGGCCACGGCGGTGACGAAGGGGTCGTCCGGGTACAGCACGGGCCGCGACGGCTCGCCCGCTCCCGGCTCGCGCCAGACCTCGATCTTGAGCACGTCGCTGTGCCGGAAGCCCTCGACCAGCACCCAGTCGGCCGCGGCATGCACTTCGGCCAGCAGCTGGTGCACGCTGAGCTCGACGGGCACCTCGAACTCGCGCATCACCGCCAGCCGCTGGTCGGACGCCACCACCACCTCGAAGGCTCCGGCCTGGCGGTGGCGCCAGGTGTCCTTGCCCGGATGGTCGATGTCGAACTTGTGGTGCGCATGCTTGACCACCGACACGCGCAGCCCGTGCCGCTTGAGCGCCGGAATCAGGCGCTCGAGCAGCGTGGTCTTGCCCGCGCCCGAATAGCCGGCAAAGCCGACCACCTTCATGCGACGACCTTCATGCGCGGGCCCGGCCGTGGTCAGTCACAGTTCTGCGCGATATAGGCCTTGACGGCTTCCGCGTCGGCCGGCAGCTTGACGACGCGCTTGGGCAGCGCCTCGATGCCTTCGAACTTCTTCGGGCGCGCGGGCTCTTCGCCCAGCGCCTCGACCAGCGTGGCCGCGAACTTGATGGGCAAGGCGGTTTCGAGCACCACCATCGGCACGCCCGGCACGATGTGCTCGCGCGCGGCCTTCAGGCCGTCGGCCGTGTGCGGGTCGACCAGCGTTGCAAAGCGCTTGTCGGTGTCGCGAATGACGGCCAGGCGGTCTGCGTGGGTGCTGCGGCTGCTCTTGAAGCCGAAGCGCCCGGCGGCCTGCTGGAACGCCGGGTCGCCGCTCAGGTCGAAGCTGCCCTGCAGGCCCAGGTCTTCCACGAAGAGCTTGCGCAGCCGGGCGGCGTCGCGGCCCACCAGGTCGAACACGAAGCGCTCGAAGTTGCTGGCCTTGCTGATGTCCATCGACGGGCTGGAGGTCTCGTGCGTGTCGGCCGCGCCGCGCACGCGGTACACGCCGGTGCGGAAGAACTCGTCGAGCACGTCGTTCTCGTTGGTGGCGACCACCAGCGTCTGGATCGGCAGGCCCATCATGCGTGCCACGTGGCCTGCGCAGACGTTGCCGAAGTTGCCCGAGGGCACGGTGAAGCTCACCGGCTTGTCGTTGCTCGCCGTGGCCTGGAAGTAGCCCGCGAAGTAATAGACCACCTGCGCCAGCAGCCGCGCCCAGTTGATCGAGTTGACCGTGCCGATGCGGTACTTGCGCTTGAAGCCCAGGTCGTTCGACACCGCCTTGACGATGTCCTGGCAGTCGTCGAACACGCCGGTGATGGCGATGTTGTGGATGTTCTCGTCCTGCAGGCTGAACATCTGCGCCTGCTGGAACGGGCTCATGCGGCCGTCCGGCGAGGTCATGAAGACGCGCACGCCCTTCTTGCCGCGCATGGCGTACTCGGCAGCGCTGCCGGTGTCGCCGCTGGTGGCGCCCAGGATGTTGAGCTCCGAGCCGCGGCGCGCCAGTTCGTACTCGAACAGGTTGCCCAGCAGCTGCATCGCCATGTCCTTGAAGGCCAGCGTGGGGCCGTTGGACAGGGCTTCGAGATACACGCCGTCTTCGAGCTCGCGCAGCGGCACGATCTCGTCGGTGCCGAACACTTCGGCGGTGTAGGTCTTCGCGCAGAGCGCCTTCAGGTCGGCCGGCGGAATGTCGTCGATGTAGAGCGAGAGGATCTCGAAGGCCAGCTCGGCGTACGGCAGCGCGCGCCACTTGGCGAGCGTGGCGGTGTCGACCTGCGGGTATTGCTCGGGCAGGTAGAGGCCGCCGTCGGGCGCGAGGCCTTCGAGGAGGATTTCGCAAAAGCGCTTGCGGTCGGGGTGGCCGCGGGTGCTCAGGTAGTTCACTTTGGATGCTCGGTTGTTGGCTTGGGCGCGCCGTCGCTCAGGACAGCTCTTCCTTGCGGATGCGCACGATCGGCTGCAGCACGGTGGGCAGCGCCTGCAGCTCGGCCAGCACGTCGTTGACGGTGCCTTCGCGCGCGTCGTGCGTGAGGATGATGAGGTCGGTCTGCGTCGAGCCCTCGCCACCCACTTCGTCGGCCTCACGCTGCAGCACGGCGTCGATGCTGATGCCGGCGGTGGCGAGCAGGCCCGTCACCTTGGCGAGCACGCCGGCCTGGTCGGCCACGCGCAGGCGCAGGTAGTAGCTGGTGACGACCTCGGTCATCGGCAGCACCTTCAGGTCGCTCATGGCGTCGGGGTGGAAGGCCAGGTGCGGCACGCGGTGCGCGGCGTCGGCCGTGTGCAGGCGGGTGATGTCGACCAGGTCGGCGATCACGGCGCTGGCCGTGGGCTCGCTGCCCGCGCCCTTGCCGTAGTAGAGCGTGGTGCCCACGGCGTCGCCGTGCACCACCACCGCGTTCATCGCGCCCTCGACGTTCGCCAGCAGGCGCTTCGACGGCACCAGCGACGGGTGCACGCGCAGCTCGATGCCCTTGGCGGTGCGCTTGGTCACGCCCAGCAGCTTGATGCGGTAGCCGAGCTGCTCGGCGTACTTGATGTCCTGCGCGGCGAGCTTGGTGATGCCCTCGATGTGGGCCTTGTCGAACTGCACCGGAATGCCGAAGGCGATGGCGCTCATCAGCGTGACCTTGTGGCCGGCGTCCACGCCTTCGATGTCGAAGGTAGGGTCGGCTTCGGCGTAGCCCAGGCGCTGCGCTTCCTTGAGCACGGTCGCGAAGTCCAGGCCCTTGTCGCGCATCTCGGACAGGATGAAGTTGGTGGTGCCGTTGATGATGCCGGCCAGCCACTGGATGCTGTTGGCCGTGAGGCCTTCGCGCAGCGCCTTGATGATCGGGATGCCGCCGGCCACCGCGGCCTCGAAGGCCACCATCACGCCCTTGGCGTGCGCGGCCGCGAAGATCTCGGTGCCGTGCACCGCGAGCAGCGCCTTGTTGGCCGTGACCACGTGCTTGCCGGCCGCGATGGCTTCGAGCACCAGCTGCTTCGCGATGCCGTAGCCGCCGATCAGCTCGATGACGATGTCGATGTCGGGGTTGGCGATGATTTCGCGCGCATCGGCAACCACTTTCACGCCTTCGCCGGCCACTTCGCGGGCGCGGGCGGTGTCGAGGTCGGCCACCATGGTGATCTCGATGCCGCGGCCGGCACGGCGCTTGATTTCTTCCTGGTTGCGCTGGAGCACCTTGAAGGTGCCGCTGCCGACCGTGCCTGCGCCGAGCAGGCCTACTTGGATGGATTTCATTGGGAGAGTCGCGTTCATGGTTTGGATGGGGTGGCGGCCGGCTCGGTAACGACGACGCGGCTGACGTAGCGGGGCAAGCTCCAGGCACCACCGGCGAAGCCACGGCACATGCCGTCGCCCGTCGCGCCGGTGCGCACGAAGTCCTTGCCGTTGAAATTCCAGGTCTCGGCCGACCAGCAGTCGCCGATGCCGCGCCCCTTCATGGAAGAGGTGACGCTGGCGTCCTTTTCGTCGAACTCGCCGCTCGCCTCGAGGGACACGGGCGCATAGGGCGGCTTGTCGCCGGCAATCCAGAGCAGCGTGGTGTAGTTGTACGCCCCCACGCCGCAGCCCAGGGCCAGCAGCACCTTGCGGTCGTTCAGGCGGTGGACTTCCACCGACTTGGCGTTGACCTGGTCCTGGTTGTTGCACTGCTCGAGCGCGTCTTTCAGGTCGAGCGAGGAGAAGATGCGCGCGGCCAGGGCGGCATCGCCGGGACGCGCCTTCGGCGGCCTCGGCACGTTGACGACGGGCATGGGCACAGGCTGCAGCGCCGAGGATTCGGGCTTGCTGCCCTTGCGCACCAGCGCACCCGGCGTGCCGACCCGGCCCTGCGCCTCGTCCATCTTCAGCAGCACGGCATTGAGGCCGGACAGCGAAAGAACCCACTTCTTGCCGCCGCCCGCCGTGACCTGGGCTTCGTCGCCCTTGAGGAGTTCAGGCAGCACGGCACGGACCTGGTTGTCGTCGAAGCTGGCGGTTCCCGCCTCGAGACCGGAGACCGTGGCCTTGCCGACCTTGAAGCGCAGCGTGCCCTTGACGCCGTCGGCGTCGCCGATCTGGAGCTGGATGTCGATCGGCGTGCCGGGGCCGGCCTTCCGGGTGACGAGCATCGACACCGGCTCGCTGCCGCCGCTGTCCGCCTGGTAGCCGGCGGCCCGGCAGGTCAGCGTGTTGTCGCAGGCCAGCTCCCAGTCGTTGTGCGAGAACGCAACCGGTTCCTTGCCGGCGGCGCCAACGGACAGCGCGACCAGGGACAGCGCCACGGCGACACGGGCGAGGTTCATGAGCCCGTCTTGCGGCGCAGGCGGTACTGCTCCAGGAACTTGGCGATGCGGTTGATGGCTTCGCGCAGGTCGTCCTCGTGGGGCAGGAACACGATGCGGAAATGGTCTGGCGTGGCCCAGTTGAAGCCGGTGCCCTGCACCAGCATCACGCGGGTTTCCTTCAGCAGCTCGAGGAAGAACTGGCGGTCGTCCTCGATCGGGTAGACCTCGGGGTCGAGCTTGGGAAACATGTAGAGCGCGGCGCTCGGCTTGACGCAGCTCACGCCGGGAATGGCGGTGATCAGCTCGTAGGCCAGGTCGCGCTGGCGGCGCAGGCGCCCGCCTTCGCACACGAGGTCGTTGATGCTCTGGTAGCCGCCCAGCGCCGTCTGGATGGCCCACTGGCCGGGCACGTTGGCGCACAGGCGCATGTTCGAGAGCATGTTCAGGCCCTCGATGTAGTCCTGCGCGGCGCGCTTGTTGCCCGACACCGCGAGCCAGCCGGCGCGGTAGCCGCACGAGCGGTAGCTCTTGGAGAGCGAATTGAAGGTCAGCGTGAGCACGTCCGTGGACAGGCTCGCGATGGCGGTGTGCTTGACGCCGTCGTAGAGCACCTTGTCGTAGACCTCGTCGGCGAAGATCACGAGGTCGTGCTCGCGCGCGATGGCCACGATGCTCCTGAGCAGGTCGTCGGAATACAGCGCGCCGGTCGGGTTGTTCGGATTGATGACCACGATGCCCTTGGTGCGCGGCGTGATCTTGGCGCGGATGTCGTCCAGGTTGGGCATCCAGCCATTGGCCTCGTCGCACAGGTAGTGCACCGGGGTGCCGCCGGACAGGCTCGTGGAAGCGGTCCACAGCGGATAGTCGGGGGCAGGCAGGAGCAGCTCGTCGCCGTCGTTGAGCAGCGCGTTGGTGGACATGGCGATCAGCTCGCTGGCGCCGTTGCCGAGGTAGATGTCGTCGAGGGTGACGCCCACGACACCCTGCTTCTGCGTCTCGTGCATCACGGCCTTGCGCGCGGCGAAGACACCCTTGCTGTCCGAATAGCCCGCCGAGGTCGGCAGGTTGCGGATCATGTCCTGCTGGATTTCCTCGGGCGCGTCGAAGCCGAACACGGCCAGGTTGCCGATGTTGAGCTTGATGATCTTCTGGCCGTCCTCTTCCATCTGCTTGGCGGCATCCATGATGGGACCGCGGATGTCGTAGAGGACGTTGGCCAGCTTGGCCGATTTCTTGAGCTGCTTCAAAGGGCCCTCCCGGGCGCGGATTAACGGGTTGAGACGGGTTTGTTACTCGGAGATACAGGCCGGCGAGGTTCGCTTGCGAAAGCCCTTGCAGGCCCTCTGGCACCAGGGAAAACCTATAATTTGACCACAGTTCCCAGTGCCCAGATGAAGCTCCAGCCCGACAAATCAGACGCCCAGTCCCTCACCGCGCACGGCCCCGGCTGGGTTGCAATCAACAACGAAAAAGTCGAAGGCAGCGTGGTCGTCGGCTCGCGGGGCGAGCGCTTCGAGTGGAACTGCGCCAGCTTCGACCAGCTCGGGCCGGAGCATTTCGCGCAACTGACCGCGCTGGGCGCGGAACTGATCATCTTCGGGAGCGGAAACCGCATCCGCTTTCCCCAGCCGGCGTGGCTGAAACCCCTCATGGCGCAGCGCACCGGGGTCGAGACCATGGACACGGCCGCCGCCTGCCGGACCTACAACATCCTGGCCGGGGAAGGCCGCCACGTAATCGCCGCGCTGCTGGTCGAGAGCCCGGCGGGTGGCTGATAGAGGCGTTTTCGGGGTAAAATACTAGGTTGCGAACAGGCCAGCTACCCCAAAGTTAGCAACGACCAATCCTCCATTCATCGAGCGAGCCCCGAAAAAGGCTGAGAGGGCTCGAAGAACGGAATCTAACGGAGAAAACAAGTTTCATGGCGATCGTTGTCAACAAACCCATTCCTGAATTCGACGCCAACGCCACGGGCGGCCTCAAGGTCTCGAATACCTCGCATCTCGGCCACGTGCTGGTCATGTATTTTTACCCGAAAGATAACACTCCGGGTTGTACTACCGAAGCGATGCAGTTTCGCGACCGCTACAAAGACTTCGAAAAAGCCGGTGCCACTGTCTTCGGCGTGTCCCGCGACAACATGAAGTCGCACGACGAATTCAAGGCCAAGCTCGAACTCCCCTTCGAACTCATCGCCGACACCGAAGAAAAGATGTGCCACATGTTCGGCGTGGTCAAGAACAAGATCATGTACGGCAAGAAGGTCAAGGGCATCGAGCGCAGCACCTTCCTGATCGGCGCCGACGGCATCCTGAAGGCCGAATGGCGCGGGCTCAAGGTTCCGGGGCACGTCGACGACGTGCTCAAGGCGGTCAAGGCGCTCAAGAAGGCGGCCTGATCACCGCAGGGCGCTCTGGCGGCGTGGCGTGGGAAATGCCCAACGCCACGCGCAAAAGAGCCCCCGGTGCTTCATTTGCGGTGTGCATAATGGCCTCATGCCGTTGAGCTCCACGACCGCATCCTCCGAACAAAGCCGCCTTGGTCTTCAGGCGGCTTTTTCGTTTTCTGGTTCCCACTTCCTGCGAGCGACCTGACACATGCCATTGCCCCCCGCCCCCACGAAACGCGCCGCATTGCTCTCGCCGGACGCAATCGACGCGCCCGCCCGTTCCTCGCACCGGGGCTCGCGCCGCGCCACCGACCAGCGCGCCGATGAGGCGCCCGCACGCACGCCGCAACCGCTGGAACTGTTCGACAGCATCGGCGCCGACGGTGGCGGCGGCGCATCCGCCGCCACGCGCCCGGCACGCCGGACCAAGGCAAAGGCCGCGCCCGCTGCCACTCACGCGACCGCACCGGCGCCCGTGAGCGCGCCCCAGCCGCAAGCCCTCATACAGGTCGAGACGAAGGTGCAGCCGACCGCACCGGCCGCCGCCCCGGCGCCTGTCGCCTCGGCGCCGCAGACTCCCGCCCGCCCCAAGCGCAGCAAGTCCGCCGGCCCCGCCAAGCTCTTCGTGCTCGACACCAACGTGCTGCTGCACGACCCGATGTGCCTGTTCCGCTTCGAGGAGCACGACATCTTCCTGCCGATGATCGTGCTGGAGGAGCTCGACGGCCACAAGAAAGGCACCACCGAAGTCGCCCGCAACGGCCGCCAGACCAGCCGCACGCTCGACGCGCTGGCCGCCGCGCAGGATGCCGACATCGACAAGGGCCTGAAGCTCGACACCACCGGCCACCGCGAAGCCGGCGGCCGGCTGTTCTTCCAGACCGCCCCGCTCGACTATTCGCTGCCGATCAGCCTGCCCCAGGGCAAGGCGGACAACCAGATCCTCGGCGTGGTGCAGGCGCTGCGCGACGAGTACTCCACCGACAAGCCAGGCAAGCCGAAGCAAGAGGTCGTGCTGGTGTCGAAGGACATCAACATGCGCGTCAAGGCGCGCGCGCTCGGCCTGGCCGCCGACGACTACCAGAACGACAAGACGCTGGAAGATGGCGACCTGCTCTACGCCGGCTCGCTGGCCCTGCCGCCCGACTTCTGGACCCGCCAGAGCAAGACGGTCGAAAGCTGGCAGAGCGGCAGCAACACCTTCTACCGGATCAGCGGTCCGCTGGTGCCCAACCTGTACATCAACCAGTTCGTCTTCTTCGAAGCGCCGGGCGAGCCGAGCATGTACGCGCGCGTCACCGAAATCCGCGACAAGACCGCGGTGCTGAAGACGCTCAAGGACTACAGCTCGGGCAAGAACGCCGTGTGGGGCGTGAACACCCGCAACCGCGAGCAGAACTTCGCGATGAACCTGCTGATGGACCCGGAGATCGACTTCGTCACGCTGACCGGCACCGCCGGCACCGGCAAGACCCTGATGGCGCTGGCCTCCGGCCTCACGCAGGTGCTGGACGACCGCCGCTACACCGAGATCATCATGACCCGCGCCACCGTGAGCGTGGGCGAAGACATCGGCTTCCTGCCCGGCACCGAGGAAGAAAAGATGGGCCCCTGGATGGGCGCGCTCGACGACAACCTCGAGTTCCTGGCCAAGGGTGACGGCGGCGGTGCCGGCGAGTGGGGCCGCGCGGCCACCAACGAGCTGATCCGCAGCCGCATCAAGGTCAAGAGCATGAACTTCATGCGCGGGCGCACCTTCCTGAACAAGTACGTGATCATCGACGAGGCGCAGAACCTGACGCCCAAGCAGATGAAGACGCTGATCACGCGCGCAGGCCCCGGCACCAAGATCATCTGCATGGGCAACCTCGCGCAGATCGACACGCCGTACCTCACGGAAGGCTCCTCCGGCCTGACCTTCGCGGTCGACAAGTTCAAGGGCTGGCCGCACGGCGGGCACATCACGCTGGCGCGCGGCGAACGCTCGCGGCTGGCCGATTTCGCGAGCGACGTGCTCTAGCCTTCGCTTCGTCCCGCACAGGGCCCGCGCATGCTCCCCGGAGCATGCGCGGGCTTTTTTTCGACCTGCCGACAGGCTACTGACAAGACGCTGTCAGTAGCCCGCCAGCACCATCGGGGCTCCTCAACAACACACGAAAGAGAGCCCTCCAAATGCAAAACGCCATCAGCTGGTTCGAGATCCCGGTCGCCGACATGGACCGCGCCCAGGCCTTCTACGAGACCGTATTGGGCCGCAAGCTGCGTCGCGAGACCTTCGGCGCCGACACGCTGGCCGTGTTCCCCCACGACAAGCCCGCCACGGGCGGCGCCCTGCAAGCCGGCGCGAGCGGCAGCGCACGTGCAGGCACCGGAATCCGCATCTACCTCGACTGCACGCCCGGCATCGACGCCGTGCTGGCACGCGTCGAGGCGGCTGGCGGACAGATCGTGGGGGCCAAGTCCGCGCTGCCTCCGGGCATGGGTTTCATCGCCTACATGCGCGACACCGAAGGCAACGAAGTCGGCCTGCACGCACCGGACTGAACCACCATGACGCAGCGAAACTGGATCGCCGTGGCCAGCGCCGAGCATGCCCGGCGCGGCCGCGACCACCGACCTACTGGCTTCATGCAGGTGGGCCACGGCAAGCATGCGCCGCTCAAGCGGCTGTCGCCCGGAGACCGCGTGGCCTACTATTCGCCGGCCACGGTGTTCGGCGGCACCGACAGGCTGCAGAGCTTCGTCGCGATCGGCATCGTGCAGTCGGGCGGGCCGTACGAGTTCGACATGGGCAACGGTTTCGTGCCGTGGCGCCGCGACGTGGCATATGCCGCGTCGCATGAAGCGCCCATCGCGCCGTTGATCGAACGGCTCGCCTTCATCGAGAACCCCAGGCAGTGGGGCTACAAATTCCGCTTCGGCATGTTCGAGGTCGACGATGACGACATGCGGCTGATCGCCCAGGCCATGAAGGCGGAAGCGAAGACACTAGCGTTCTGAGGAGAAGAAAGAAACATGGAACCCATCCGCCAGCACGTCGACGCCTTTCGCGTTTCGGGCATCACCGTGCGCACCACCAACCGCGAAGAGAGCACGCCGGCCACCGCGCGCCTCGGCGCGCTGTGGGGACGCTTCTTCGGCGAAGAGACTTACGCGTCGACACCGAACCGGACGGCGGACATCCGCATCTTCGGCGTCTACTCGGGCTACGAGTCGGACGCCGATGGCGCGTTCGACGTGACCGCCGGTGTCGCCGTATCGAACGGGCAAGGCAGCATTTCCGTCGAAGCCGGCGACTACCTCGTCTTCACCGGCCAGGGCGAGATGCCGCACATGGTGATAGCCGCCTGGCAACGCGTATGGCAATACTTCGAGGCGCACCCGGAGGTCACACGCAGCTACCGCAGCGATTTCGAGGCCTACGAAGGACCGGACAAGGTGGCGATCCACATCGGCGTTGCCTGAGCCCCACAAAGAGCTGAACGGAACAAGCCGATGCGCCGCGCCGACCGCCTCTTCCAGATCGTGCAGCTCATTCGAGGGCGGCGCCTCACCACGGCCGCCTTCCTGGCGCAGCGGCTCGAGGTGTCGGAGCGAACGGTGTACCGCGACGTGGCCGACCTGCAGCACCAGGGCGTGCCCATCGAAGGCGAGGCCGGCATGGGCTACCGACTGGGCATGGGCTTCGAGCTGCCGCCGCTGATGTTCACGCAGGACGAGGCGTCGGCCCTGGTGGCTGCCGCGCGGATGGCGCAGAGCTGGGTCGATCCGGCGCTCGCACGCGACATCGAGACCGGCCTCGGCAAGATCCTGTCGGTGCTGCCGGCGGCGGCGCGGGTGTCGGCCGAGGCGCTGGCGCTCTACGCTCCCGCCATGGGCCTGGAACCCGCCTTGCGTGCGCGGCTGCAGACGCTGCGCGAGGCCGTGCAGTCGCGCAACAAGCTGCGGCTGGCCTACCGCGACGTGTCGGGCGACGCCAGCGAACGCACGGTGCGGCCGCTGGGCTGCTTCTACTGGGGCAAGGAGTGGACGCTGTCGGCGTGGTGCGAGCTGCGCGACGACTTCCGCGGCTTCCGGCTGGACCGCATGGACGCGATCGACATGCTGCCCGATCGTTTTCGCGACGAGCCCGGCAAGACGCTGGCCGACCTGCTTCGCACCTTCAAGGTCGAGAAGGTGCAGGGGCAGATCGTGCCGATCAAGTAGGCCCGCTCAGTACTGCTCGTTGTTGCTGTAGCCGGCCAGGTTCTCGAACTTGGTGAGCGGCTTCAGGAAAGCCAGCTTGACGGTGCCCGTGGGGCCGTTGCGGTGCTTGCTGATGATCACCTCGGCCACGCCCGGCTCCTTGCTGTTCTTGTCGTAGTAGTCGTCGCGGTAGATGAACATGATGATGTCCGCGTCCTGCTCGATCGCGCCGGATTCGCGCAAGTCGCTCATCATGGGGCGCTTGTCGGTGCGGCTCTCGACGCCGCGGCTGAGCTGCGACAGCGCGATCACCGGGCACTTCAGTTCCTTGGCCAGCATCTTCAGGCCCCGCGAGATTTCGCCCACGGCGGTGGCCCGGTTCTCGTCGGAGCTGCTGGTCGACATCAGCTGCAGGTAGTCGACCACGATCAGCCCGAGCCGTCCGTACTGGCGCGCCAGCCGCCGCGCATTGGCACGCAGTTCGCTGGTCGAGAGGCCCGGCGTCTCGTCGATGTGCAGCGACACCGTGCGCAGCTTCTCGATGGCCTCGGTCAGGCGCGGCCACTCCTCATCGCTGAGCTTGCCGGTGCGCAGATGGCCCTGGTCGATGCGGCCGATGGAGCCGACGATACGCACCGCAAGCTGGGAGGCGCCCATTTCCATCGAGAACACGGCCACCGGCAGGCCTTCGTCGAGCGCCACGTGCTCGGCGATGTTGATGGCGAGCGAGGTCTTGCCCATCGACGGACGCGCGGCCAGCACGATCATGTCGCCGGGCTGCAGGCCCGAGGTCATCTTGTCGAAGTCGTGGAAGCCGGTGCGGATACCCGTGATGTCGTTCGGGTTCTCGGCCATCTCGGTGACGCGGTCGAGCAGTTCGACCACCAGGGCATCCATGCTCTGGAAGCCCTGCTTCATCCGCGTGCCTTCTTCGCCGATGTTGAAGATCTTCTGCTCTGCCTCGTCCAGGATCTTGTCGACCGGCTTGCCCTGCGGGTTGAAGGCCTGCGTCGCGATCTCGTCGCTGGCGGACACCAGTTTTCGCAGGATCGAGCGCTCGCGCACGATCTCCGCATAGCGCCGGATGTTGCTCGCGCTTGGCACGTACTGCGCGAGCGAGTTCAGGTAGACCAGCCCGCCGATCTCGTCGGCCTTGCCGAGGTTCTGCAGCTGCTCGTAGACCGTGATCACGTCGGCCGGCTTGCTGGCATTGATCAGCCCGCCGATGGCGGCATAGATCAGCTTGTGTTCGTGCCGGTAGAAGTCGCCGTCGACCAGCAGGTCGCCCATGCGGTCCCAAGCCCCGTTGTCGAGCAGCAGCCCGCCGAGCACGCTCGATTCGGCCTCGATGGAATGAGGCGGAATGCGCAGTTGGGCGATCTGGCGGTCGGCCGACGGGTCATTGTCGGCATAGGAGAAAACGGCGGACATGGACTTCCCTTGCAACCCTGCATGCTAAGCCGCGCACGCCGATGCGTGTGTGGACAAGGTTGTGAATAAACGGTGATCTTCCAGTGCAATGCGCTGGAAAACACGTGCGCGAAAAAAGAAAAGCCGCCCGAAGGCGGCTTCTGCTGCAGCGCACAAGGCGCTGTGAGCGATCAGGCGGTTTCGCCGTAGACCGTCACGGTGATGTCGACCACCACGTCGGTGTGCAGGGCAACGCTCACGGTGCTGTCGCCGACGACCTTGATCGGGCCGTTGGGCAGGCGAACCTGCGACTTGACAACCTTGTAGCCTTGCTTGCCCAGCTCTTCGGCGATGTCGCCGTTGGTGACCGAGCCGAACAGACGGCCGTCGACGCCGGCCTTTTGCGTCAGCTTGATGGTCGTGCCACCGAGCTTTTCGCCTTGAGCTTGCGATTCGGCCAGCTTGGCGGCCGCAGCCTTTTCGAGTTCGGCGCGCTTGGCTTCGAATTCGGCCTTGTTGGCGGCGGTGGCACGGCGGGCCAGGCCCGTCGGGATCAGGAAGTTGCGAGCGTAGCCGTCCTTGACCTTGACGATATCGCCCAGGGCACCGACGTTGACAACCTTGTCCAGAAGAATGATTTGCATGTTCTCGACTCCTTAGACGCGGTGCTGGTCGCTGTACGGCACCATGGCCAGGAAGCGCGCGCGCTTGATGGCGGTGTTCAGCTGGCGTTGGTAGATCGCGCGCGTGCCGGTCAGGCGGGCGGGAATGATCTTGCCGTTTTCGCTGATGAAGTCACGCAGCGTGTCGATGTCCTTGTAGTCGATTTCTTCGACGCCAGCGACGGTGAAGCGGCAGAAGCGCTTGCGCTTGAACAGCAGCGACTGGGTGTTGCGCTTCGGGCGCTTGTCTTTGTTGAATTTCTTGAACGTGGCCATTTGAGGACCTCTTTTCGAAAATTAATCTTGCTGAAAATCCTGGATATGCAGGACCGGATGCTTGCCGTTGCCCGGTGTCGCGAGAAAGCCCTGAAAACGCCAGAGGCTCCCCATCGACTGCTTTGCGAGCCGTTCGGCGATTGCGCCGAAGGCCACGGCCTTGAGGGCCGTCTTGACCTGCCGGGGCTTGCCCTCTTCCTGGAGCGTCGACTCGTGTTCGAGCTTCAGGTCGATGGCGGGCAAGCCGGCCGGCGTGAATCGCAAGGCTCCGAGTTCGGCAACGGAGGCGGACAGCAGAAGCTGGTTGACCCCGGTTGCCGCAGCGGCAGCAGTCACACCATCAGTTGTTGTTGGCGGCGTACTCGGCCTGCTGGGCCTTGCGGGCCTCTTCGCGCTCGACCGTCTTCATCATCGACGAAGGACCGGTTTCGGCCTTCTTCTTCTGGACGGTCAGGTGGCGCAGCACGGCGTCGTTGAACTTGAACGCGTGTTCCAGTTCGGCCATCACGGCTTGTTCAGCTTCGATGTTGACGCACAGGTAGTGCGCCTTGTTGAGCTTGTTGATCTGGTATGCCAGCTGACGGCGGCCCCAGTCTTCAACGCGGTGGACATTGCCGCCGCCGGCCGTGATCAGGCCCTTGTAGCGCTCCAGCATGGCCGGAACTTGTTCGCTCTGATCCGGGTGGATCAGCAAAATGATTTCGTAGTGACGCATGGCGCTCCTTGTGGATTCTTCCGAAGAAGAGGAAAAGCCACCTGCAGCGTCGGGCGCAGTGTGGCAAGGCAAAGCCGGCGATTATAGCCCTGTAATCCGCACCCCGGCAAGGCGGCTCAGTCGCCCAGCGCCTTGTCCAGGGCGGCGGCCTTCTCCGGGCCTACCGCGGCACGGATCTTCGGCGCCAGCGCAACGAGGTCGTCGTAGCTGGTCGTGCCCTCGACCTGGAGGTTGAGCCGGAAGCCCATCAGGCCCAGGCTGCCGGTGAGCTGGGTGGCGATGGGATAGGCGTCCTTGTAGCGCTGCTGCTTGCTGCGGCCGGAGCCGCTGGCGGCCGGCTTCGGCTCCTCGGCAGGGGCCGGGCCCGCGGCGACAGGCTGCGCGGCCTTGCCGCCCACGGGCTCCAACACGCCGAGCGAGATCATCTGATCGATGTCTTCCCGCGAAATGCCCATGCCCGCGGCCAGCACGTCATCGACCGACCGCTTGCCGTCGAACAGGATGAACGCCGAGCGCTGGCGCGGCGACAGCGGGACCGAGCGGTCTTTGAGGGCCTGGTGGCCCGCTTCGGTCTTGAGAAGAATCATGGTGGTCCCCGTTCCGGGATGCGCCCGTGAGTTCCCTCAAGTCTGGCAGCAAATACGCAATTTGTTTCAAAAACAGGCCGGTGACGCGGGAATCCCCCATGGGGGATTTCCGCAATCCACAGGCTTCAGCGCTTGGCGAGTTGTTGCCAGGTGTCGATCACGCTGTCGGGGTTCAGCGAGATCGACTCGATGCCCTGCTCCGCCAGCCACAGCGCGAAGTCGGGGTGGTCGCTGGGGCCCTGGCCGCAGATGCCGACGTACTTGCCCTGCGCCTTGCAGGCCTTGATGGCGCGGCTCAGCATGGCCTTCACGGCAGGGTCGCGCTCGTCGAAGTCGGCGGCCAGCAGTTCGAGGCCCGAGTCACGGTCCAGGCCCAGGGTGAGCTGCGTCAGGTCGTTCGAGCCGATCGAGAAGCCGTCGAAGAACTGCAGGAACTCGTCCGCCAGGATGGCGTTGCTGGGCACCTCGCACATCATGATCAGCTTGAGCTCGTTCTCGCCGCGCTTCAGGCCGTGCTCGCCGAGCAGGCCGGTCACGCGCTCTGCCTGGCCCAGCGTGCGCACGAAGGGCACCATGATCTGCACGTTGGTCAGGCCCATGTCGTTGCGCACACGCTTCAGCGCCTCGCACTCCATGGCGAAGGCCTCGCCGAAATCGGCGCTCAGGTAGCGCGCTGCACCGCGGAAACCCAGCATCGGGTTTTCTTCTTCCGGCTCGTAGCGGCTGCCGCCGATCAGCTTGCGGTACTCGTTCGACTTGAAGTCGGACAGGCGCACGATGACGGGCTTGGGCCAGAACGCAGCCGCGATGGTCGCGATGCCTTCGGCCACCTTGTCGACGTAGAACGCGCGCGGCGAGGCGTGGCCGCGAGCCACCGACTCGACGGCCTTCTTCAGGTCGTTGTCGACGTTCGGATAGTCGAGGATCGCCTTCGGGTGCACGCCGATGTTGTTGTTGATGATGAACTCCAGGCGGGCGAGGCCCACGCCGTGGTTCGGCAACTGCGCGAAGTCGAAGGCGAGCTGCGGGTTGCCCACGTTCATCATGATCTTGAGATCGATCTCGGGCATCACGCCGCGCTGCACTTCTGTCACTTCGGTCTCGAGCAGGCCGTCGTAAATGAAGCCGGTGTCGCCCTCGGCGCAGCTCACGGTCACCAGGGTGCCGTCTTTCAGCAGGTCGGTGGCGTCGCCACAGCCGACAACGGCCGGAATGCCGAGTTCACGCGCGATGATGGCCGCGTGGCAGGTACGCCCGCCACGGTTGGTGACGATGGCGGCGGCGCGCTTCATCACCGGCTCCCAGTTGGGATCGGTCATGTCGGTGACGAGCACGTCGCCGGCCTGCACCTTGTCCATTTCGCTGATGTTGTGCACCAGCCGCACGGGGCCGGTGCCGATCTTCTGGCCGATGGCGCGGCCTTCGGCCAGCACTGCGCCCTTGCCCAGCAGCTTGTAGCGCTGCTCGGCCTTGCCCTGCTGCTGGCTCTTCACCGTCTCGGGCCGCGCCTGCAGGATGTAGAGGTGGCCGTCGGTGCCGTCCTTGCCCCACTCGATGTCCATCGGGCGGCCGTAGTGCTCCTCGATGACCAGCGCATACCTGGCCAGTTGCTCGACGTCGGCGTCGCTCAGCGAGTAGCGGTTGCGCTGCTCGGCCTTGACGTCGGTGGTCTTCACCAGCTTGCCGCTCGCCTTTTTCTCTTCGGGCGTCGCGAACTCCATCTGGATCAGCTTGGAGCCGAGGTTGCGGCGGATCACGGCCTTCTTGCCGGCCTTGAGCGTCGGCTTGTGCACGTAGAACTCGTCGGGGTTCACGGCGCCCTGCACCACCGTTTCGCCCAGGCCGTAGCTGGAGGTGATGAACACCACGTCTTCGAAGCCCGATTCGGTGTCGATGGTGAACATCACGCCGGCGGCGCCGAGGTCGGAGCGCACCATGCGCTGCACGCCGGCCGACAGCGCGACCACGTCGTGCTCGAAGCCCTTGTGCACGCGGTAGCTGATGGCGCGGTCGTTGTAGAGGGAGGCGAAGACCTCCTTCATCTTGTGCAGCACGTCGTCGATGCCGACCACGTTCAGGAAAGTCTCTTGCTGGCCGGCGAACGAGGCGTCGGGCAGGTCTTCCGCGGTGGCGGAGGAACGCACGGCGAACGACGCGGCCGGGTTGCCCGCGCTCAGCGTGGCAAAGGCCTCGCCGATGGCTTTCTGCAGGTCGGCAGGGAAAGGCTGGGCCTCGACCATGGCGCGGATCTCGGCGCCGGCGGCAGCCAGCGCGCGCACGTCTTCGGTGTCCAGCGCGGCCAGGCGCTTGCTGATCTTTTCGGCCAGGCCGTCGTGGGCCAGGAACTGGCGGAATGCGTGCGCCGTGGTCGCGAAACCGGTCGGCACCCGCACGCCCTGCGGCAGCTGCGAGATCATTTCGCCGAGGCTGGCGTTCTTGCCGCCAACCGCCTCGACGTCGGTCATTCTCAGGTTTTCAAACGGTACGACCAGGGCGGTCGCGTCGAAAAGTGCAGACATGGGGAAGCTCCAGAAGTTGAAACCGGTGCCGCATGCAGACGGCGCGGCACGATCGTTGTCGTTGCTTTGGGTGCGGGCGCGGTGTGCATGGAAAGAATTGGGGGCCGGGAAGCGGATTCCCGATAATGGCCCGGATTGTAGGCGTGGCGAGGTTGCCCGCGCCGCAGGACAAGGCCGCATGACCACGCATTCACGCACAGTTTTCTTCATTTCCGACGGCACCGGTATTACCGCGGAGACCTTCGGCAACGCCGTTCTGGCCCAGTTCGAGATGAAACCGCGCCACGTCAGGCTGCCTTTCACCGACACGGTCGACAAGGCCCACCAGGCAGTGCGGCAGATCAACCACACCGCCGAACTCGAGGGCGTGCGCCCCATCGTCTTCACCACGCTGGCCAACATGGACGTGCTGGAGGTGATCGAAACCGGCTGCAAGGGCATGCTGCTGGACATGTTCGGCACCTTCGTGCGGCCGCTGGAAATAGAACTGGGCGTGAAGTCCAACCACCGCATCGGCCGCTTCAGCGACGTCAGCAAGAGCAAGGAATACAACGACCGCATCGCCGCGATCGATTTCAGCCTGCAGCACGACGACGGCCAGAGCAACCGCGACCTCGAGGGCGCCGACGTGATCCTGGTGGGCGTGAGCCGCAGCGGCAAGACGCCTACCTCGCTCTACTTGGCGATGCAGCACGGCCTGAAGGCGGCCAACTACCCGCTGATACCGGAAGACTTCGACCGCCGCCAGTTGCCGCCGGCGCTGACGCCGCACCGCAAGAAGATTTTTGGACTGACGATCCAGCCCGACCGGCTCAGCGAGATCCGCAACGAGCGCAGGCCGAACTCCCGCTACGCCAGCCTCGAGAACTGCCGCCAAGAGGTGAGCGAGGCCGAGGCGATGATGCGGCGCGCCGGCATCCGATGGCTGTCGACCACCACCAAGTCGATCGAGGAAATCGCGACGACGATCCTGCAGGAACTGCGGCCCGAGCGGCTGACGTACTGATTCCGCTGTCTTATGGATAGCAAAAAGCGCCCGGCTGGCGGGCGCTTTTTCATGGATGGCTGGACCGACGCGCCCTCAGGCAGGAGCCGATGTGCGAATCAGGTGATCGAACGCGCCCAGCGCCGCCTTCGCGCCATCGCCCGCCGCGATGATGATCTGCTTGAACGGCACGGTGGTGGCGTCACCCGCCGCGAACACGCCGGGCACCGAGGTCTGGCCGCGTGCGTCGACGATGATTTCGCCGTGCTTCGACAGCTCGACCGTGCCCTTGAGCCAGTCGGTGTTGGGCACCAGGCCGATCTGGATGAACACGCCTTCGAGCTCCACCGTCTTCAGTTCGCCCGTCGCACGGTCCTTGAAGACCAGGCCGTTGACCTTCTGGTCGCCGGTGATCTCGGTGGTCTGCGCATTGGTGAAGATGTCGACGTTGTTCAGGCTCTTGAGCTTGCGCTGCAGAACGGCGTCGGCGCGCAGTTGCGTGTCGAACTCGATCAGCGTGACATGGCCCACGATGCCGGCCAGGTCGATCGCCGCTTCGACGCCCGAGTTGCCGCCACCGATGACCGCGACGCGCTTGCCCTTGAACAGCGGGCCGTCGCAGTGCGGGCAGTAGGCCACGCCCTTGTTCTTGAACTCGTGCTCGCCGGGCACGTTGATGTTGCGCCAGCGCGCGCCGGTCGAAATGATCACGGTCTTGCTCTTGAGCGAGGCGCCGCTTTCGAGTTGCACCTCGATGAGGTCGTTGCCCGGCACCAGTGCCTTGGCACGCTGCAGGTTCATGATGTCGACCTCGTAGTCGCGCACATGCTCCTCGAGGGCGTGGGCGAACTTGGGCCCTTCGGTTTCCTTGATCGAGATGAAGTTCTCGATGCCCATGGTGTCGAGCACCTGGCCGCCGAAGCGCTCCGAGGCCACGCCGGTGCGGATGCCCTTGCGCGCGGCGTACACGGCTGCCGCGGCGCCGGCCGGGCCGCCGCCGACGATCAGCACGTCGAATGCCTCCTTGCCTGCGATCTTCTTCGCTTCGCGCTCGACGCCGCTGTTGTCGATCTTGGCGAGGATTTCTTCCAGGCTCATGCGGCCCTGGCCGAATTCGGTGCCGTTCAGGAACACGGTCGGCACGGCCATGATCTGGCGTTCCTTGACTTCTTCCTGGAAGGTGCCGCCTTCGATCATGGTGGCGCGGATGCGCGGGTTCTGCACCGCCATCAGGTTCAGCGCCTGGACCACGTCTGGGCAGTTGTGGCAGGTGAGCGAGACGTAGATTTCGAACTCGAAGTCGCCGTCGAGCGCCTTGATCTGGTCGAGCACGCCCTGCTCGACCTTCGGGGGATAGCCGCCGATCTGCAGCAGCGCAAGGATCAGCGACGTGAATTCATGGCCCATGGGCAGGCCGGCAAAGCGCGGGCCGTGGTTTTCGCTCGGGCGGTTGATGGAGAACGAGGGCTTGCGGTGGTTGTCGTCGCGGCTCTCGGTCAGCTTGACCAGCGGGGACACATCAGCCACGTCCTTCAGCAGCGACAACACTTCGCCCGAGGCCTTGCTGTCGTCGAGCGAGGCGACGATCTCGATCGGCTGCGTGGCGCGTTCGAGGTAACTCTTCAATTGGGCTTTGGTGTTTGCGTCGAGCATGAGGAACTCTCTTTCGATAACTGGAAACTATCAACTGGGGGACAAAAAAGCCCGGGGCCTCGTGAGCGCCCGGGCTTTCGCACCGGGATGCTTAGATCTTGCCGACGAGGTCGAACGACGGAGCGATCGTCTTGTCGCCTTCGTTCCACTTGGCCGGGCACACTTCGTTCGGGTGGGCGGCGGTGTATACGGCTGCCTTGAGCTTGCGCAGGGTTTCCTTGACGTCGCGGGCGATTTCGTTGGAGTGCACTTCGGCCGTCTTGATGATGCCTTCAGGGTTGATCACGAAGGTGCCGCGCAGCGCCAAGCCTTCTTCGGGGATGTGCACGCCGAAAGCGTTGGTCAGCGTGTGGGTCGGGTCGCCCACCAGCGGGAACTTGGCCTTGCCGACGGCCGGCGAGGTGTCGTGCCAGACCTTGTGCGAGAAGTGCGTGTCGGTGGTCACGATGTAGACCTCGGCACCCAGCTTCTGGAACTCGGGATAGTTGTCGGCCGCGTCTTCGACTTCGGTCGGGCAGTTGAAGGTGAACGCCGCCGGCATGAAGATCAGCACAGACCACTTGCCCTTGAGCGTCTCGTCGGACACGTCGATGAACTTGCCGTTGAGGTAGGCCTGGGTCTTGAAGGGCTGGACTTGGGTGTTGATCAGGGACATTGAAATTCCTTAGATGCTGCGGTTGGACAAAGATAAGTGCGAGCCATTAGTATAACTACCAATCGCACGCAATCAATAGTTGGTAACTATTAAAACTATTGGAGCTTGCTATGTTCACGATGGCTGCGAAACGCCGTCGGATGTGAACCAATACGAACGTGTATCAGCATCACACGCATGCAGACCGGCGTAGCATGGGATTGCTTGCAAGCGCGCGTCCGCTCCTCTGACAATCCCCTCTTTCAGAACAAGGAAAAAGTCATGAAGGGCGACCCCAAGGTCATCGAACATCTGCAGGCGCAGCTCAAGAACGAGCTGACCGCAATCAACCAGTATTTCCTCCACTACCGCATGCTCAAGCACTGGGGCCTGGACAAGCTGGCGAAGAAGGAATACGAGGAATCGATCGGCGAAATGAAGCACGCCGACAAGCTGATGGACCGCATCTTCATGCTCGACGGCCTGCCGAACCTGCAGGACCTGGGCAAGCTGAACATCGGTGAAGACGTGCCGGAGCTGCTGCGTTGCGACCTCGGCGCCGAAACCGGCGCGCAAGCCACCATCAAGGACGGCATCGCGCATTGCGAATCGGTGCGGGACTATGTGTCGCGCGATCTGCTCCAGGAGATCCTGGACGACACCGAGGAGCACATCGACTTCCTCGAAACCCAGATCGACCTGATCGACAAGGTCGGCCTGCAGAACTACCTGCAGTCGCAGATGGGCGAACTCGAATAAGCAAGGCTTCCGCGCTTGCCAGCCAACGGGACTTCGGTCCCGTTTTTTATTGCTTTACGTAACTTAACCGACCTCAATTAGCAGTCATTCTCATTTGCGCAGATAGAATCCGCGCCTTCGATGACTGCCGCCCGCCCTGACAACCGACGCCGCGCCTACTGGCTCAAGACCCTGCATGAATGGCACTGGGTCAGCTCCGCGATCTGCCTGATCGGCATGATCCTGTTCAGCGTCACGGGTTTCACGCTGAATCACGCCGGCCAGATCGAGGCCAAGCCGGCCGTCACCAGGCTCAGCGGCACGGTCGACGAAGCCTTGCGCGCGCAACTCGAAAAACAGTTGCCAGCCGCCAAGGCCGAGAAGGGCAAGGCCCCCCTGCCCTTGGAACTCCAGGCCTGGGTCCAACAGCACTGGGACATCGCCACCGCCGGCCGCGACGCCGAATGGTCGGACGACGAAATCTATCTTTCGCTCCCGCGCCCAGGCGGCGACGCCTGGCTGCGCCTGAACCTGGCCGACGGGGAGATCGAATACGAGCGCACCGACCGCGGCTGGCTCTCTTACTTCAACGACCTCCACAAGGGCCGCAACACCGGCGCCGCTTGGAGCTGGTTCATCGACATCTTCGCGGGCGCCGCGCTGGTCTTCTCGATCACCGGCCTGTTCATTCTCAAGATGCACGCCGGCAACCGTCCGTTCACCTGGCCCATGGTGGGCATGGGACTGGTGGTGCCGGTGCTGCTCGCGCTGCTGTTCATTCACTGATCCATCTGTCGTTTTCACAAAAAGAGGTTCCCGTGCACGTTCGCTACTCACTCGCGCCGCTTGCCATGTCGGCACTGTTCGCGGCTCCGGCCTTCGCAGCCGGGCTGGCGGTCAATATCGAGATTCCGCGGCTGAATGTCTCCGAATACCACCGCCCCTACGTGGCGACCTGGATCGAGCGCGCCGACAACACTGTCGCCGGCACGCTGGCCGTCTGGTACGACGTGCGCACCAAGACCAACAACCCCGAGGGCGAAGGCACGAAGTGGCTGAAGGACCTGCGCCAATGGTGGCGCCGCGGCGGCCGTGAACTCGCGGTGCCGGTCGACGGCGTGACGGGCGCCACCAAGCCAGCCGGCAAGCATCAGCTGAGCTTCACCGAAGGCTCGGCCCAGATGCCCAAGCTCGCGCCGGGCGCCTACAAGCTGGTGGTGGAGGCCGCGCGCGAAGTGGGCGGCCGCGAAGTCGTGAGCATTCCCTTCCAGTGGCCGCCGACCGCCGCCGCGCAGCCGACCGCTTCCGGCAAGGAAGAACTGGGCGAGATCAAGCTCGAACTCAAGCCCTGAGCGGCCCCACCCTACCGTCTTCATCGCCAGCCCGTCACTTCCAGGATCCAACAGCATGACCCATCTCAACCTGCGCGCCGCCAGCCTCGCCATCGCCCTCAGCGCCATCGCCTCGCTGGCCCAGGCGCACAACGCCTGGCTGCTGCCCTCGTCCACCGTGTTTTCCAAGGCCGACACCGTTTCGGTCGACGCCGCGGTGTCGAACGACTTGTTCGTCGCCAACCACGCGCCGCTGCGCCTGGACGGCCTGCAGATCACCGCGCCCGACGGCAGCACCGTCAAGCCCGAGGCCGAAGCCAAGCTCAAGCTGCGCAACGTGTTCGACGTGAACGTGGCACAGACCGGCACCTACCGCATCGCAGTGGTCAACGCCGGCGCGTTCGCGAGCTGGAAGGACAAGGCCACCGGCCAGACCAAGCGCGCACGCGGCACGGCCGAGAGCATTGCCAAGGAAGTACCGGCCGATGCAACGGAAGTGACGATCACGCAGTCGTCCGGCCGCATCGAGACCTTCGTGACCGTCGGCAAGCCTTCGGCGCTCAGGCCGGTTGGCCAGGGCCTGGAACTGGTCTCCGCCGGCAGCCCGACCGACCTGGCCAAGGGCGAGAAAGCCACCTTCACGCTGAACCTCGACGGGCAGCCCGCGAAAGACCTCGAAGTGACCGTGACGGCAGGCAACACGCAGTACCGAGACAAGCTCGAGGAAATCAAGCTCAAGACCGACGACAAGGGCCAGTTCAGCGTGACCTGGCCGGCCGCCGGCATGTACTGGCTCGACGCCAGCACCAAGGACAACAAGACCACCGTGCCGCAAGCGAGGGAACGCCGCCTGAGCTACGCCGCCACCCTCGAAGTGATGCCCTGACGCGGCAAGCGCCCTTGGGACTTTCGTTCAGCACCTGGCGCGCCGGCGGCTACGCCAACGCCGCCGTCCCTCGCCCCGCCGACCCTGCCAGTCTCCAGCAGTTGGCCGGCCGGACGATGGGCACCACATGGTCGCTGCGGTTCGACAACCCGCGGATGCTGCCGCTGGCGGCGGTACGCGCGGCTGTCGAGGGCGCGCTGGGCGTCGTGATCGCGCAGATGAGCCACTGGGAACAGGATTCGGAAATCAGCCGGATCAACCGTGCGCCCGCTCGGTCGCGCCATGTGCTTCCGAAGGAGTTCGCCGAGGTGATGCGCTGCGCGGCAAGCTGGGCAGCTGCCAGCGGCGGGGCAATCGATCCGACGGTGGGGCCTCTTGTCGCCTGCTGGGGCTTCGGGCCCTCGGCGGATGAATCCGGCTTGCCTTCCGCGCGGGCTCTTGCCGCGGCACGCTCGCACGTCGGCTGGCAGCGGTTGGCCTTCGATGCAGCCGAAGGCTCGCTGACGCAGCCGGGTGGCGTGGCACTCGATCTTTCCGGCATCGCCAAGGGCTTCGCGGTCGATCACGGTACGCAGGCGCTCCGGGCTTTGGGCCTCACCGATTTCCTGTTTGAAATAGGCGGCGAGCTGCGGGGCGTCGGGCGGCGTCCCGGCGGGCAGCCGTGGCAGGTGCAGGTCGACACCGGCCTTGCAGCCGCGCAGCGCATCGCGTTGGCCGACATGGCTGTTGCGACCTCCGGCGACCAGTGGCACCAGCGGGCGCACGAAGGCAAGCGCTGGTCGCACACCATCGACCCGCGCACCGGGGAGCCGGTCGCCCATGCGCTGGCCAGCGTCACCGTGCTGCATGCGCAGTGCATGGAAGCCGACGCACTGGCCACCGTGCTGACCGTGCTGGGGCCCGACGAGGGGTGGAACTTCGCGGAACAGCACGGTGTTGCCGCGTTGTTCGTGAGTCATGGCAATCCATCGCCCACTATGCGAGCCACGAGCAACTGGCCCGCACAAGCCCGGTCATGAACGAGGCCGCCTGGCGCGCGCTCGGCGCGAGCTCTTCCGTGATCGCCTATGGCGCGCTGTGCACCGCCATCTATATGCGCGAGCGCCGCAGAACAGCGGCTGCCTTGCGTGCCGCCGCCGCGCTGTCGGCCGGCAGCCGCGACGAGCCGCCCACGCTCGTGGTTTTTGCGAGCCAGACAGGCCAGGCGGAAACCATCGCCTGGCAGACGGCCAGGCAGTTGCGAGCGGCCGGCACTGCTGTGCGGGTGATGGAGATGAACACGCTCGATGCCGCAACCCTCGTCGCCGCCCGCAAAGCCGTCTTCATCGCAAGCACCTACGGCGAAGGCGATGCGCCCGACGGCGCCAGCGTCTTCTGCGAGCAAGTGATGGGTTCGCCGCAGCCATTGAGGTCGCTCCGCTACGCAGTGCTGGCGCTGGGTGACCGGCAATACGCCAACTTCTGCGGCTTCGGGCGTGCGCTTGACGAATGGCTGCAAGCGGCAGGCGCCGAGCGCGAGTTCGAGCGTGTCGAGGTCGACAACAGCGATCCCACCGCACTGGCCGGGTGGCAAGCCCGGTGGGGTTCTTCGGCGGATGACGCGGCTTCCGCCGAAGAGCCAGGCAGCGCCTTCGCGCAATGGCGGCTGACCAGCCGGGAACTGCTCAACCCCGGCAGCGCCGGCGCCCCGGTCTTTCATCTGGGGTTGGTGCCTCAGGCCGGTCCGATGCCGCAATGGGCCTCCGGCGACCTGGCGCAAGTGGCGGTCGCGAGCGATCTCACGCATCCTCGCGACTATTCGATCTCGTCCCTGCATTCCGACAGCGAACTGCAACTCCTCGTGCGGCAGGAACAGCATCCCGACGGCACGCTGGGCGCCGCGTCGGGCCTGCTCACGTCCACCCTCGCGGTCGGTGACAGCGTGGCCGTGCGCCTGCGGCCACATCGCGGCTTTCGCCTCGATGGCAACGAAGCCCGGCCGCTGATCCTCATAGGAAACGGCACGGGCCTCGCGGGGCTGCGCGCCCACCTGCGCGCACGGGCCGCCGCGGGCCAGCACGAAAACTGGCTGGTATTCGGCGAGCGTCAGCAAGCCCACGACTTTCTCTACCGCGACGAAATCGACGCCTGGCAGGCGCAGGGCGTGCTTCGACGCCTCGACATGGTGTTCTCGCGCGACCAGCCGGAGCGCTTCTACGTACAGCACCGGCTGCTGCAATCGGCCGACACCTTGCTGCAGTGGCTGAAGGACGGCGCGGCGATCTACGTCTGCGGGAGCCTGCGGGGCATGGCCTCGGGCGTGGACGCCGCTTTGCGCCAGATCGCCGGCGAGGACCTGGTAAGTGAACTATCGGCGAGCGGACGCTACCGTCGCGACGTCTATTGAACGATCGGCCGCCGCAGCCGGGCTCGTCCGAGGCGGTGCGACACTGGAACCCCGGCCCATGCCGGAGCTTTTTTGACTGCGGGATTCCCTACAAATGATGCTGCATGTGCCCGGGGTACTGAGCCCCGACCAGGTTCGCCAGATGCGCGCCGCGCTCGACGCCGCCCCATGGACCGATGGCCGCGAGACCGTAGGTGACCAGGGTGCCCAGGTCAAGCGCAACCGGCAGTTGCCGGAACAATCGCCGGTCGGCCGCGAGCTCGGCAAGACGGTGTTGGCGGCGCTGGCCCGGAATGCCCTCTTCTTCTCGGCCGCGCTGCCGTTGCGCTTCGTGCCGCCGCTGTTCAACCGCTACGAAGGCGGCGAGAACTACGGGGTGCATGTCGACGGTGCGGTAAGAGCGGTGCCCGGCGGGGAGCAGCTGCGGACCGACTTGTCCTGCACCCTCTTTCTCTGCGAGCCGGAGGACTACGACGGCGGCGAACTGGAAGTGATCGACACCTACGGCTCGCACGAAGTGAAGCTGCCTGCCGGCGATCTCATTCTTTATCCGGCCAGCAGCCTGCACCGGGTGCATCCCGTTACCCGGGGCGCTCGGGTTTGTTCGTTCTTCTGGCTGCAGAGCATGGTGCGCAGCGACCAGCAGCGCGGCATGCTTTTCGAACTGGACCAGAACATCCAGAAGCTGCGGGCGCGGCTTGGCGAGTGCGAGGAAACCGTGGCGCTCACCGGCCACTATCACAATCTTCTGCGGCTCTGGTCGGACGTCTGAATGCTGCAAGCGGGTGTTGCAGGAATCGGTAACACCATAGTTATTGCAAATGCGATAAATTCTTATTTATAATCAGCCACATCCAACAGCCAGCCAACTGCCGCTTTCACCGCCATGATCGTTTGCGTCTGCCGCCGAGTCTCCGACCGCGAAATCGCACGTCACGTGCGCGCGGGCATGACCTTCGACGAAGTCCAATTCGAACTCGGCGTGGCCACCCAGTGTGGCCAGTGTGAAGGTTGTGCGCGCGATATCGTCGCGCAGTGCAGCGCTTCGCACCCGGTCGCCGCCTTGAATTGCGAACCGGGTCCGAGGGCGATCCAGCTTGCCAACTCCATCAAGGAAAGCAAGGCATGGAACTCGTCTCGGCACTCGGCGGCAGCCTGATCCTGGTCGCAGGCTCGGTCTGGTGGATTTTCCGAAAATAGCGCAGTTAGCGTCTTCGTAGCGGTTTTGCTGCAATCGTGGCACTTTCTTGAGTGCCCGCATTCGAATGGTTGATCGTGTCTGATCGCTTTGCCCCTCCCCCCTCCGTCCTCGGCCTTTCCCGCAATGTCGTCATTGCCGGCAGCGTCATCGTCTTTCATGCGGCCGCGCTCTGGGCACTGCAAAGCGGGTTGCTCCGGCGCGCTGCCGAAGTGGTGATTCCGGTCGAGATCCTGAGCCAGTTCGTCGAGCCGCCGAAACCGAAGGCCGATCCCCCTCCTCCACCCCCGCCGCCGCCTCAGCCCAAGGTGACGAAGGCGCCGCCTCCGCCGCGCCCCCAGGCCATTCGCGAGCCGAAGCCTACTCCGGCACCCCAGGCACCTGTCGGCGTCACCGAGCCACCGCCCCCGGCCGCTCCGCCGGCACCGCCCGCGCCCCCAGCGCCGCCCGCACCGCCACCTGCTCCGCCGGCACCGCCCGCCGTGCAGTTGCCGTCGAGCAACGCCGACTATCTGCAAAACCCCAAGGCCACCTACCCGGCCATGAGCAAACGGCTCGGCGAACAGGGCAAGGTCATCGTGCGGGTGCTCGTCGGCGTCGACGGACTGCCCAAGAGCGCCGAGGTCAAGAAATCCAGCGGCTTCGATCGCCTCGATGAAGCCGCCGTGGAATACATCCTGAAATGCCGGTTCGTTCCCGGCAAGGTCAATGGAGTGGTGCAGGCCATGTCCTATGACGCCCCCGTCAACTACGTTCTGAACTAATTTTTCTCTGGAGCAACTTCGTATGGATTCCCAATTTGGCTTGATGAACGTCTGGAACCAAGGCGATTTCGTCACCAAGGCCGTGGCTGTGCTGTTGATCGGCATGTCGCTTGCGTCATGGATCGTGATCATCATCAAGGCACTCGACGTCATCCGCTACAAGCGCCTTGCCAAGCACTCGCAGGACTTCTGGCACAGCGAGGACTTCGCGACCGCGCTGAACAAGCTCGGCAAGGACGACAGCAACCCGTTCCGCGCGTTGGCCCTCGAAGGCCGCGAAGCGGCGGCGCACCACCGCAACACCAAGGCCCACCTGCATGACGCGCTGGACGTGAGCGACTGGATCACGCGCTCCCTGCGCAACGGCATCGACGCGTTCACCGCTCGCCTGCAGACCGGCCTGGCGATCCTGGCGTCTGTCGGCTCGACCGCGCCGTTCATCGGCCTGTTCGGCACGGTCTGGGGCATCTACCACGCGCTGATGAGCATCGGCTCGGCCGGCCAGGCGACCATCGACAAGGTGGCCGGTCCGATCGGTGAGGCACTGATCATGACGGCGCTGGGCCTGGCGGTGGCCATTCCCGCGGTGCTCGGCTACAACGCGCTGGTGCGCGGCAACAAGTTCGTGCTGACCAAGCTGAACGCCTTCGCCCACGACCTGCACGCCTACTTCGTGACCGGCGCCCGCGTCCAGAGCGGCACCGAAGCGATCGTGGTTCCGCTCAAGAAGGGCTGAGCATCATGGCTTTCGGAACCCAAGACGAGCCCGATGAGGTCATGAACGAGATCAACATGACGCCGCTGGTGGACGTCATGCTGGTGCTCCTGATCATCTTCATCATTACCGTGCCGGTGATGAAGCACGCGGTCAACATCGACCTGCCGCGCGCCACCAGCGAGCCGGAACAGCCCAAGCCGCAGAACATCCTGTTCAGCATCACGGCCAATGGCGAGTACTACTGGAACGAGCAGAAGATCGACGACAGCGAGTTGCCAGGCCGCCTGGCCGCCGAAGCCGCCAAGGACCCTCAGCCCGAACTGCACATCCGTGGCGACAAGGCCGTGCGCTACGAGCGCGTGGCCAAGGCCATGTCCGAGGCCCGCGAAGCTGGCGTGCGCAAGATCGGCTTCATCACGGAGCCCGATACGAAGTGAGCTGAATCGCGATCGAAAAAAAGTTGATCGCGGCTATTGATTTTTTTATTGCGAATCATTATCATTCAGTCATCGCTTCGATAAGGGAACTTCAAATGCCAGCCACCCCCAACGCCTTTTCTGTTCTGAACCATCCTTCGCTCGACCAATCGGGTGGCGGCCATTCGATCCAGGCAACGCGTCCGGTCCCGATGGTCGAAAGCACGGAGCTTCTGAAGGGAAGCAAGACCGTGGGCATCATGCACAACGGTTCCCTCTATCGGCTTCAAGCCACCAAACTCGGCAAGCTGATCCTGACCAAGTAAGGTCGTTCAGCCCGCCCCTCGCGCAAGTTTCATCGTGGGGCGACTCAAGGAGATTCATCTCCGAAGGGTCGTTTTTTGCTAGCCAACGGTTCGCCGACTAGCCAAGCTTTTTTTCACGCTGAAGCCTTCAAAAAGAAAACGCCGACCTTGAAGTCGGCGTTTTGCTTTATGCGATTCCTGAAAGAATCAGAGGCCGAGCGCCGCGATACCCGCCTTGGCGATCTGCGCGTCTTCATTCGACTTCACGCCGCTCACGCCGACTGCGCCGATCACGTGTCCGTCCTTCACGATCGGCACGCCGCCTTCGAGCAGGCCCTGCACTTCAGGCGCGGTCAGGAATGCGGTACGGCCGCCGTTGATGATGTCTTCATAGACCTTGCTCTCGCGGCGGCCCATGGCAGCCGTATGGGCCTTGGCGGGGGCGATGTGCGAAGACAGAGCAGCGGCACCGTCCAGGCGCTGCAGCCAGAGCAGGTTGCCGGCGTCGTCCGAAATGGCGATGGTGACAGCCCAGTTGTTCTTGAGGGCCTCGGCTTCTGCCGCTGCGGCAATGGTCTTGACGTCGGCGAGTTCGAGGAATGACTTGGTCTTCATGGTTTGGCTCAGGTTGCGTAAAAACCCCACAGCATAACGGCCACGCAGCCAGCAGTGCCTTCGGGCAGGTGCCAAGCTTGGGAACATCCTGCATACGGTCTTTATCGAAACCTGCTCTTGCAGCCCCCTAGAATGCGCCCTAACTGCGTCTTAGCAGCAACCACAGGAGCTCCGGCCATGAACGACCGCGTTACCACCCTCGACACCTCCACAGGCTACGGCCAGCCGCTGGCCCAGGCAGAACGCCAGCGCGTGCTGCGCAACACCTACTGGCTGCTCGCGCTCAGCCTGCTGCCCACCGTGCTGGGTGCCTGGGTCGGCGTCAGCACCGGAATCACACGCTCGCTCACGGGCGGCCTCGGCCTCATCGTGTTTCTCGGCGGCGCGTTCGGTTTCATGTTCGCCATCGAGAAGACCAAGAACTCCGCAGCCGGCGTGCCGGTGCTGCTGGGCTTCACCTTCTTCATGGGCCTGATGCTGTCGCGCCTGATCGCGATGGTGCTGGGCTTCAAGAACGGCTCGGAACTCATCATGACGGCCTTCGGCGGTACCGCCGGCGTGTTCTTCGTGATGGCCTCGCTGGCCACGGTCATCAAGCGCGACCTGTCGGGCATGGGCAAGTTCCTGTTCGTCGGCGCGATGGTGCTGATGTTCGGCGCCATCATCAACGTGTTCGTGGGCTCGAGCACCGGCATGCTGGTGATCTCGGTGGCCGCCATCGGCATCTTCTCGGCCTACATGCTCTATGACCTGAAGCAGATCATGGACGGCGGCGAAACCAACTACATCACCGCCACTCTCGCGCTTTACCTGGACCTGTTCAACGTGTTCCAGAGCCTGCTGGCCCTGCTGGGCATCTTCGGTGGCGAACGCGACTGAGCTATAGGCTCCGAGAGGGCCGCCCACCACGAAGAAGGGCCCCGCGAGGGGCCCTTTTCTCATTCCAGGTCGAACACCGCGATCGACTCGACGTGCGCCGTGTGCGGGAACATGTTGACCACCCCCGCGAAGGTGCAGCGGTAGCCCGCCTGGTGCACCAGCAGGCCGGCATCGCGCGCCAGTGTCGACGGATTGCAGCTCACATACACGATGCGCTTCGGCGGCGTCCAGCCGTCGCTGCGCAGTTCGGGCTGCTGATGCAGGTCGGCCATGGCCTTGGCAAGCGCAAACGCACCTTCGCGCGGCGGATCGACCAGCCATTTGTCGGCGCTGCCGTCTGCAACCAGCATGGCCGGCGTCATTTCGAACAGGTTGCGCGCGACAAACTTTGCGGGTGACAGCGCACGGCGGGCGGTGGTCGCGGGCTGGTTGGTCCGGTAGTTGTCGGTGGCGCGCGCCACCAGCGTGTCGCTGCCCTCGATGCCCAGCACCTCGCGCGCCTTGCTCGCCAGCGGCAGCGTGAAGTTTCCGAGGCCGCAGAACCAGTCGATCACGCGCTCGTCGGGCTGCACGTCGAGCAGGCGCAGCGCCTTGCCCACCAGCGCTCGGTTGATGTGCGGATTGACCTGCGTGAAGTCGGTCGGCTTGAAAGGCATCGTGACGCCGAATTCGGGCAGCCGGTAGGCCAGCGGCGTGCCGCCCTCCTCGAGCAGCTTGACCGTGTCAGGCCCCTTGGCCTGCAGCCACCATTGCACGCCCTCGTTCTGCGCTGCAAAGGCCTTCAGGCGGTCGATGTCGGCACGCGACAGCGGCTCCAGGTGCCGCAGCACCAGCGCGATGGTTCCGAGCCTGGTGGAGTCCGGTGCGTCGCCGCAGGCGAGTTCGATCTGCGGGCAGGTATCTCGCGCGTCGAGCGAGCCGATCAGCGCGCGCAGCGGCATCAGCATTTCGCTGACCTGCTTCGGCAGCACCGGACACACCTGCATGTCGGCCAGGTAGCGGCTCTTGCGCTCGTGGAAGCCGATCAGCACCGTGCCCTTCTTCACCACGTGCCGCACCGACAGCCGCGCGCGATAGCGGTAATGCCACGCCGGGCCTTCGAGCGGCCGCAGCAGGTTCTCGGGCTTGACCTTGCCGAGGTGCCACAGGTTGTCTTCCAGCGCACGCTGCTTCACGGCCACCTGGGCGGCCGGGTCCAGGTGCTGCATCTTGCAGCCGCCGCAGGCGCCGGTGTGCAGGCCGAAATGCGGGCAGCCCGGGCGCACGCGCTGTGATGATTCACGGCGGATGGCCGTGACCGTGCCCTGCTCCCAGTTGTTCTTCCGGCGATGGACGTTGAACTGCACCTCCTCGAAGGGCAATGCGCCTTCGATGAACACGACCATGCCGTCGGCCTTGTGCGATACGCCCTGTGCGTCGAGGTCGAGCGACTCGACCTGCAGCCATTCTTCACCGGGATTCGTGGGGACTTTCTTTTCTTCGATGGATTCCGTCATCCCCCGATTGTCTCAGCGCGGGCGAGGCGCCCTGAAAGCACCTAGAACAGCGCGTCCCGACCGACCCCGGAGCGCGCCAGCTGGCGGCGCATCTTGGCCAGCGCCTCGTTCTGGATCTGCCTGACGCGCTCGCGCGTGAGACCCAGCCGGACGCTCAGCACCTCGAGGGTTTCGGGCTCGCGGTCGTGCAGGCCATAGCGGCCCTCCAGCACCTCCCGCTCGCGCGCGTCGAGCGCATGCACCCACTGATCGAGCAGGCGCTCGACTTCGTGCGCGTGCGTGGTGCTGCTGGGGCTGCCTTGTTCGTCGTCGGAGGCCACGGTGTCGGCCAGCGTGAAGCCGTCGTCGCCGCGCGCATCGCCCGCGTCGAGCGAGCGCGGCGCCTCTGCCAGAGCCAACAGGTCGGCCACCGCCTGGACGTCACGCCCGAGCAGCGCTGCGATGTCTTCCACGCGCACGCCGTCGGGTCGGCGAGCGAGGAACTCGGCGTCGCCTTCGAGCGTGCGCCGGGCACGCAGAACCTGCTGGAGTTCGCGCACCACATGCACCGGCAAGCGGATCGCCCGTGCCTGCGTCATGACGGCGCGCTCGACCGATTGGCGGATCCACCAGGTCGCGTAAGTGGAGAAGCGAAAGCCGCGTTCGGGCTCGAACTTGCCGATGGCATGCATCAGCCCCAGGTTGCCTTCTTCGATCAGGTCGGACATTGGCACGCCACGCCCGAGATAGCCCTTGGCGATGCTCACGACGAGCCGCAGGTTGTGCTCGATCATCGACTGCCTCGCGGCAAAGTCGCCGGCCCGCGCGGCGCATGCGGCCTGGTACTCCTCGGCGGGAGTGAAGAGTTCTGTGCGACGAACCTGGCGCAGGTAGATGGTGAGGGCGTCGGCGCCCTCACCGCCGATCAAATCGGCCGTCGCACCATTGGGTTGCGCGGCCGCGCCCACCATCGAGCGCAGGTCTTGCTCGGGTGGCTCGCCGGCAGGGTCCGCGGAAGGCGGAAACGCGCTGCCCTTGCCCGCCGACCCGCGCACAGGCGGCGTGCGGCGGGGGCGGGAGGCAGCCATGGCATCACCGGCTGGGCAGGTAACGCGAGGGATCGACGGGCTTGCCCTGGCGGCGGATCTCGAAGTGCAGCTTGACGCGATCGGAATCGCTGCTGCCCATTTCGGCGATCTTCTGGCCCTTCTGAACCGACTGGTCTTCCTTCACGAGCAGCGCCTGGTTGTGCGCATACGCGGTCAGGTAGGTGTTGTTGTGCTTCAGGATGATCAGGTTGCCGTAGCCGCGAAGACCGGCGCCGGCGTAGACCACGCGGCCATCGGCGGCGGCCAGCACCGGGTCGCCTGCCTTGCCGCTGATGTCGTAACCCTTGTTCTTGGCTTCGTCGAAGCCTGCGATCAGCGAACCGCTCGCGGGCCAGATCCAGCCGAGGTCTTCGTCACCCGACGCACCGCTGCCCGGACCTGCCGGAGATGCAGTGACGGGAGCCGGCGGCTTGCTTGCGCCGGTGGCGGGCGTTACCGGCGCGATGACGGGAGGCGGCGTCACGGGCTTGGTGACCACGCCCTCGGAACCGCTGGTGGCGGAAGACGGAGGCGCCGCGGCGACGGAAGTACCCGAGCCGGTCGGGGGAATTACACGCAGCACCTGGCCGACTTCGATGAGGTCGGGGTTGTCGATGTTGTTCCAGCGCACGATGTCTTGCCAGCGCTGCCCTGTCTCGATGCCGATGCGGCGAATCGTGTCGCCCGGACGCACTGCGTAGTACCCGGGCTTGCCGTAGTTTTCAATGCCGGCAAGCGGCTTGCCGTTCGCGTCGGTGGTGATCGGCGGGCCGCCAGGAACCGTGCCGGGGGCCGGGGCGCGAGTCATGGTGCCGCGGTCTTCGACCGGCGCCGGCCCACGCGGCGTGGAACAGCCCGCGATCACGAGCACAAAAGCCAACGTGATGCCAGCGAACCAACTCCGATTGCCAATACCCTGCATTTGTTATTCCTTCAAGCAATCCCCGATTTTAGGGGGACAAAGTGGACCGCCTCAAGAATGAGCCGCTCCAACCCCCGCGGGGTCTTGTCAATGACGACAAGTGCTTGACCGCCGTTCGCGGAATGGGTCGGCGCCACGATGCGGCCGCCTACCGCGAGTTGCGTGATCCAGGCTTCGGGTACGGCCTCGCCACCTGCCGCGGCAATGATGCCGGCATACGGCGCGCCCTTGGCATAGCCGATCATTCCGTCGCCCAGCATGAGGTGCACCGTGGCCAGGCGGAAGTGCCGCAGATTCGTGCGTGCGCGCTCGTGCAGCCCGCGCAGGCGCTCGATGCTGTAGACCTCGGTGGCCACATGATCGAGCACCGCAGCCTGATAGCCGCAGCCGGTGCCGATCTCCAGCACGCGGCCCAGCTTGTCTTGCGGCTTGCCGACCAGCGCCGGGGCGCCGAGCAGCAGTTCAATCATGCGGGCCACCACGCTGGGCTTGGAAATGGTCTGTCCCAGCCCGATGGGCAGGCTCGTGTCTTCGTAGGCCTGGTTGACCAATGCGCTGTCGACGAAGCGATGCCGCTCCACGGCACCCATTGCGCGGAGCACGCGCGGATCGGAGATGCCCTGCGCCGCAAGCTTCTGCACCATGCGCGCGCGCACCGCGTCCGAAGCCATGGAGGGAGTGGACGGCACCATGGGCTTTACCGGCGCGGCGGGCATGCGCCCGCGCGTGGCGGCAGAAGCTGTGGGTGTCAGTCGAACGGGGAAACTGGGCCGCTGCGTGGCCATGTCAGTTGCCGAGACGGGCCACCGTCTCGCGCCATTGGCCGAGGTTGGCGTGGTCGGTCAGGTCGATCTGCAAGGGCGTCAGCGCGATGTGGCCCGCGGCGGTGGCGTGGAAGTCGGTGCCCTCGCCGCTGTCCTTCGCGCCACCCGCGCCGGCGATCCAGTACATGGTTTCGCCGCGCGGGCTGTCCTGCGTGATCACTTTCTCGGCCGCGTGCCGGCGGCCGAGGCGGCAGACCTTGACCGGCTTGAGCTGGTCGAACGGCAGGTTCGGTACGTTCACGTTGAGCAGGAACGGCGCGCCGCCGAGCATGCGCTCGCGCTCGATCTGCTGCACCAGCCGGCGCGCCACCTGGCCGGCCGCATCCACGTGGGCCCAGCCTTTCTCGATCTGCGAGAAGGCGATGGCCGGAATACCGAAAAGATAGGCCTCCATCGCCGCGCCGACAGTACCCGAATAGATGGTGTCGTCGCCCATGTTGGCACCGTTGTTGATGCCGGAGACCACCAGATCGGGCCGGTAGTCGAGCAGGCCCTTGAGCGCGATGTGCACGCAATCGGCCGGGGTGCCGGTCACGTAGCGAAAGCCGTTGTGCGCCTCGCGCACGTAGAGCGGCGCTGCGAGCGTGAGTGCGTTCGACTTGGCGCTGTTGTTGTGTTCGGGGGCCACCACCTCGACGTCGGCGATGTCCTTCAGCGCGTCGTGCAAAGCGACGATGCCCGGCGCCTGAAAGCCATCGTCGTTGGAAATAAGTATCTTCATGGTGTCCTGGATGCGCCAGATTGTAGGCGCCGGGTGCGTCGCAGCAGGGACAAGGCCGCCTTGCCGCGACCCCTATCATCGCCCGCATTCATTGCCCTCACCCGACTCACACGAAGGAGACCCGAGCATGCACGCATGGCTTTGCGAAAACCCCACCGGCGTCGATGCGCTGACCTGGAAGGAACTGCCGACACCGACTCCGGGCCCCGGCCAGGTGCTGATCGATATCAAGGCGGCCAGCCTTAATTTTCCCGACCTGCTGATCGTGCAGAACAAATACCAGATGAAGCCGCCGCTTCCCTTCGTGCCGGGCTCGGAGTACGCAGGCGTCGTGCAGGCGGTCGGCGAAGGCGTCACCCACCTCAAGGTCGGCCAGAACGTGGCCTGCCTGTCGGGCACCGGTGGATTCGGCACCCACACGCTGGCACCCGCCGCGCTGTGCATGCCGCTGCCGGAAGGCTTCGGGTATGTCGACGCGGCCGCTTTCATCATGATCTATGCAACCTCGTGGCATGCGCTGATGGACCGCGCCCAGCTCAAGGCCGGCGAAACCGTGCTGGTGCTCGGCGCCGCCGGCGGCGTGGGCACGGCGGCCATCCAGATTGCCAAGGCCGCGGGCGCCAAGGTCATTGCAGCTGCATCGAGCGACGAGAAATGTGAACTCTGCCGCTCCATTGGTGCCGACGCGACGATCAACTACACCACGCACGCACTGCCCAACGGTTTTCGCGATGCCATCAAGGCCGCGACCGACGGCAAAGGCCCGGATGTCATTTATGACCCGGTCGGCGGTGATTTTGCGGAGCCGGCGTTTCGCTCGATCGGATGGCGGGGCCGCTATTTGGTGGTGGGTTTTGCGTCCGGGCCCATTCCGTCGCTGCCATTGAATCTGACGCTCTTGAAAGGCGCCTCCCTGGTCGGCGTGTTCTGGGGCGATTTCGCCAAGCGCGAACCCAAGGCCAATGCACAGATGATGGCCGAATTGGCTCAGTGGTACGGCCAGGGAAAGATCAAGCCGGTGATCGACAGCACGATGCCGATGGCGGAATTGAAGGCCGCCTATGCCCACATGGGTTCGCGCGGCGTCAAAGGCAAACTCGTGATGGTCAACTGAACGGACTGCAGCGCGTCATCGCTCAATAAAAAAGCCCGCGGATGCGGGCTTTTTTATTGGGCAGTTGCCTGCCACCGAAAGCGCAGGCACTTACTTGATCTCGTAATCGGAGAGCGACTTGCCGGCTGCCAATGCTTCAGTCACCCAACGCGGCTTGCGGCCTCGGCCACCCGACCAGGTTTCGCCCGTCGGGCCGCGGTATTTGGCGGCTGCCTTTGCCGGAGCGACGCCAGTGCTGCGCTTGGCGGCGGTGGCGCGGCCCGTCAGTTTCAGATCAGAAGCCGTCAACCCATATTCGGCAATCTTCTTGCGCAACTCTTCGATCACGCCAGCGCGCTCCTGGTTGCGCAGGTCTTCAGCCTGCTTGCGCAATTGCGCAATCTGCTCGTCGTGCTTCTTGATCTGGGAATTGATATCTGCGAGGGTCGAAGCCATTGTTGGACTCCTGAAATTGAAAACGAGCGGATTTTAATTCAATTTACATTTGTCACGCACGTGCCTCGGGATCAAAAAACCTGCAGTTCATTGCTTTAATGCAACAACTCGCAACGTAAAGTTGCGCCAACCCTGGACGGGATATGCGAATCAGCGGAGGAAAATGAGAGATGGCGCGCCGCAGAAAGCGGTGCCGGAAATGACAACGCCGGAGCAAGTCCGGCGGTGTAATCCTTTGATTGCTATTGAGCAATAGCGCAAAGGAGATATTTTGGGGTGGCTGATGGGACTCGAACCCACGACGACCAGAATCACAATCTGGGACTCTACCAGCTGAGCTACAGCCACCGCACAGCCTCAGATTGTAGCGTTAAAAGTCGGTGTTTTGAAGATCGAGATCAACTCGATTGCTCGAAAGTCGCATTCGTGCATCTCAACCCGCCGCCAGCGGACCTGTGGCGGGCGCGCTTTCCTCGATCTTGATGGAGCCATCGGGCCGCTCGCAGGTGCCGATCAGCAGGCCGCTGGCGATGGCGCTCGCGCGCAAGGCTTCGAAAACCTCTTCCCGGCCGGGCGTATCGGAGAACCCGGGCGACTCGCTCAACGCGAACACCTGGAATGCATAGCGATGCTCCCCATGCCCAGGAGGCGGATCGGGCGGCAGCCACATCGCCTGCAATGCCGAATTGCGTCCGACATGCAGGCCGGCGCCATCGTTGTCCGGGCTCGGTATGGCAGCTTCGGCAAGAGAGCCGCTCTCGGGCAGCAGCCCCACGACGATGGCATGCACGAGCGGGTTGGGCGTCGGCGAATCCGCGTCCTCCACGATCAGCACCAGCGCAGCCGTGCCCGAGGGCAGATCCGTCCATTGCAGGGGCGGCGACACGCCCTCCCCGTCGGCGGTGTAGCGCGCGGGTATGGGCGCATGATCAACGAACGCCATGCTCGTGACGGCGATGGTGGCCATGCCCTCCCGCATGCCGAGCGCATTGAAAACGATGTTGTCTAGCCCCGCGCGAACGCCCTGCAGCGCGTGACCAATGACATCAGGCAATTTTTCCAGCATGCGACGGGTATACCGCCGCGCTGCGTCGCCTCCTGTAGGACGCCGCGCGCCCTCGGTGTCGCGGCGGTCCACATCGCTCCGCTATCATGAAAGAGGGCCGCGCGTACCGCCCGGCTTTCGCCACTGCCACTCACCTCCAAAGGAATTTCATGAGCATCGTCTGGACTATTCTGATCGGGTTCGTCGTGGGTCTGGTGGCGCGCGCCGTCAAGCCGGGGGACGATTCCGCTGGCTTCATCATCACCACGATCATCGGCGTTGCCGGTTCGCTGATCGCAACCTACGTGGGCCAGGCGATGGGCTGGTACATCGCCGGACAGGGCGCCGGCTTCATCGCTTCGGTGCTGGGCGCAATCGTGCTGCTGATTCTTTACGGCCTGATCAAGCGCAAGAGCTGATGCCGCCGCGGGCACCCCGCAAACCACGCGCAAAGCACCACGTCTATGTGGTCGAACTCGACGACCGCGTCTGGAACAACGGCCGCTTTCGTCGTGCCAACCCCGACTACCAACTCGGCAAGCCGTTCGTCTACGTGGGCATGACAGGGCTTGACCCCGACATCCGCTTCGACAAGCACAAGGCCGGCATCCAGGCCAACAGCTTCGTCGAGGAATTCGGCCTGCGCCTGCTGCCCGCGCTCTACGAGCGCTACAACCCGATGCCGTATGAAGACGCCCGCTCGATGGAAGTCGAGCTCGGCATCATGCTGCGCAAGGCCGGCTACGGCGTATGGCAGGCCTGAGCCAGCCAGCGCACCACGAACAGGCACTCAGGCGTAGGTCACCCAGTCGTCGTAAGCCGGGCCGTCCAGGTGCGGCAGCGTGTTGTAGGTGACCAGCATGTGCCGCTTCGGGGTGAACGCAAATTCCGTGACCGAAGTGTTGCGGATGCGCAGGTTGAGTTCGATCGTGGTCTCGGCGCTCGTCCCCAGCACATGGCCGACGGCGGTGCTGATCGGGCCGCCGCTGGACACCACCAGCACTCGCGCGCCGTGATGCTTGTCGCGCACGTGGTCGAGCGCCGTGGTCACGCCCGCCAGGAAGTCGACATAGCTGGGCATGCCTGCAGGCTTGGTCTTGCCCTGCATCCAGGCGCCCAATCCTTCGCGCAGCAAGCGGAAGTGATGACGGTACATCTCGGGTGAATCCGGCTTCTCCAGCTTGCCTTCATGGATCGTGGCAATGACGGCCTCGCTGTCGTACTCGTTGAGCCCGGGCCACGGCAGCACGTCGTCGCGCGAAAGGCCCAGCCCCTTGGCGATGCCTTCCCAGGTCTGGCGATGGCGCCTGAGCGTGCCGGTGATCACCGCATCGAAAGCCATGCCGCGCTCGCGCCAGTACTCGCCGAGCCGAACGGACTGCCGGTGCCCGAGTTCGCTCAGGTTGTCATAGTCGGCGGCACCAAAACTGGCTTGACCGTGGCGCACGAGATAGAGGGTTCCCATGTGCGGGATTCTGGCAAGAAGCGTGTTCGCCGCTTGTCCCTCGTGCGACCAAAACGAAAAAGCCCGAGCCATGGGCTCGGGCCGTGTCTTGCGTCGAGAAGACTCTTGCTGCGGGTCAGCGACCGGCTGCTGCTGCGCCAGGCAGCGGATCCGCCGGCTTGGGCACCAGGATCTGGGCCTTGTACCGGTCCTTCAGCATGTCGTAGTACGCGGCGTCTTCGGCGGCGGCCACCGACTGGCCGACCTGCGTCTGCTCCTGCTTCGCGAGTTCGGCAGGCGGCGGCGTGCGCGGGACGACCTTGGTCACGCGAACCACGGCATAGCCTTGCGCGCCCAGGTCCACGCCAACCAGCGCCGGCAGCTTGGCGGCGTCGGCACGCAGCGCGGCGTCGATCACCGGCAGCGGCTGCGATGCCGCATCGCGGCGCGACACGGTCATGGGCGCGCCGAAGGTCGCACCGTCGGCCTTGGCCGTCCATGCGGCGAGCTTTGCTTCACCCTCGGCCTTGGCCAGCACCGCAGCACGCTCGTTGACGATCTGAGCGCGGATCTTGTCCTTGACCTCGGCCAGCGGCACAGGATGCGCCGGCGTGTACGTCGTCACGCGGCCCGATGCGAGCTGGCTCGAGCCGACTTCGATCGCCTCGGTGTTCTGCTTGCGCTGCAGCGAATCAGGAGCGAACAACGCGTTCAGGAAGTTGCGGCTGGCCAGCGGGCCTTTGGCACCCGGCACGGGCGTGCGCGCCACGTTGTTGGCGGTCTGGATCGTGAGCTTCAGCTTCTCGGCCGCGGGCTTGAGGCTGTCGGGCGTCTGGTACACGGCGTCGGTGAAGACCTCGGCCGCCTTCGCGAATTCCTGCGTGGCCTGCTGCGAGCGCACCTCGTTCTCGATGGTCGCACGCACCTGTTCGAAAGGCGGCACCACCGCAGGCTTGATGTCGGTCAGGTGAATGATGTGATAGCCGAACTCGGTTTCGATCACGTTGCTGATCTCGCCCTTCTTGAGCGCGAACATCGCGTCTTCGAAAGGCTTGACCATCGCGCCCTTGGTGACGAAGTCGAGGTCGCCGCCCTTCTCCGCCGAGCCCGGGTCTTGCGAGTTCTTGCGCGCCACGTCGGCGAAGGTGTTCGGCGCCTTCTTCACCTCGGCCAGGAGTTCTTCCGCCTTGGCCTTGGCCTTTGCGCGATCGGCTGCGGGCATGCTCGACGGCGCGGTGATCAGGATGTGGCTCGCGCGGCGTTCTTCCTTCGTGCCGAAACGTCCGGAGTTCTGGTCGTAGTAGGACTTGAGATCGGCCTCGCTGACGTTGATGTTCTTCTTGGCGGCGTCGAGGTCGAGCACCAGGTACTCGATGTTGGCCTGCTCCGGTGCCTGGAACTGCGCCGAGTGGTCCTTGTAGTAGGTCTCGATGTCGGCATCGCTCACCGTCACCTTCGAGGCGAATGCCTCGGGGCCGAAGCGCGCGACCTGGATTTCGCGGCTGTCGTAGAAGGCGTTGATCGTGGTGGCGGCCAGTGCCGGCGGCGTGAAGGCCGTGCCCGAAATGCCCAGCATGACCTGCTGCGTTGCCATGTCGGCCCGCACGGAAGCTTCGTACTGTTCGGGCGTGCGGCCCGTCACGCGCTGGAAGGTATCGCGGTCGAACTTGCCGTCGGGCGTGCGGAACGAGGCCAGGCCGGGGTCCTGCGCGAAGATGCGCGAGAGGCGGTCTTCGGACACCGTCATGTTCGCTTTGGAAGCAGCTGCCGCCAGCACGCGGTCGCGCACCATGCGCTCCAGGGTGGCGTAGCGCAGCGCATCGGACTCGAGCAGCGTCGGGTCGACGTTGGGAGACTGCTGGCGGATGCGGTCCGTTTCGACGCGGTGCTGCTGGTCCCACTCGGGGCGAGTGATGTCATGCCCTTCGATGCGCGCAACCTTCTCGTCCCCGCCGAACCCCTGGTAGCGTTCGACCCCGAAGAACACGAACGAGGGAATGATCAGCAAGAACAAGAAAATCATCACGATCTTGGTGTGCTTGCGGAAGGCTTCAAACATGCTTGAACACTCTTTTTCGACGGCTGTCGGACGGCAATAAAAAAGGCGAACTTGCGGTTCGCCTTTGCATCTGGTGGTGGTGGGTGCTGAGGGGCTCGAACCCCCGACCTACGCCTTGTAAGGGCGCCGCTCTACCAACTGAGCTAAGCACCCCACCGGAATTTGTTCTCCGAGTCTAACGCCTTAGTTCAGCGCGTCTTTCAGCGCCTTGCCTGGACGGAACTTCGGGATCTTGGCGGCCTTGATTTTAATCGCGTCGCCGGTGCGGGGATTTCGGCCCGTGCGGGCAGCGCGTTTGCCGACTGCGAAAGTGCCGAAACCGACGAGCGAAACAGAGCCGCCCTTCTTGAGCGTGGTACGAATGGCGCCGATCGTGGATTCGAGCGCGCGGGTCGCTGCGGCTTTGGAGATGTCGGCGTTCTTTGCGATGTGCTCAATCAGTTCGGTCTTGTTCACAAGGGCCCCTTGTAGAAAAAAAGTTGGTCGGCTTTCGTCAGCTGCGACCTGGCCGCGGTGTGTGCGACTCAAGAACCTGGCAGGCCTGACGCCTCGGCAGCGCACTGCCAGCGAGGATTACAACCACTGGTCTGCAGGGTGTCAATAAGACACGGCGCCTTGCCGATCAGCGGAGCGCGCGATTTTAGGGGCCTTTCGTGAACTCCTTTTCCCTTGCGGTTCAAAGCGCTTCTGCGATGGCTTTGCCAAGGTCCGAGGTGCTCGCCTTGCCACCGATATCCGGGGTGCGCGGCGCTCCGCTTTGGGGCGCGAGCACCTTCTCGATGGTCGACAGGATGGCGTCGTGCGCCTGCTTGTGGCCCAGGAACTCCAGCATCATCGCGCCGCACCAGATCTGCCCGATGGGGTTGGCGATGCCCTTGCCCGCGATGTCGGGTGCCGAGCCGTGCACCGGTTCGAACAGCGAGGGCGTGGTGCGCTCGGGATTGAGGTTGGCGCTCGGCGCGATGCCGATGGTGCCGGTGCAGGCCGGGCCCAGGTCCGACAGGATGTCGCCGAACAGGTTGCTCGCCACCACCACGTCGAAGAAGTCGGGCCGCTGCACGAAGTGCGCGGTGAGGATGTCGATGTGGAACTTGTCGAGCGTGACGCCCGGATAGCTCTTGCCCATCTCGGCCACGCGCTCGTCCCAGTAGGGCATGGTGATCGAGATGCCGTTCGACTTGGTGGCGCTGGTCAGGTGCTTCTTGGGCCGCGACTGCGCGAGCTCGAATGCGAACTTCAGCACGCGGTCGACGCCCACGCGCGACATCACGGTTTCCTGCACCACGATCTCGCGCGGCGTGCCCTGGTACATGCGCCCGCCGATGCTGGAGTACTCGCCCTCGGTGTTCTCGCGCACGATGTACATGTCGATCTCGCCGGGCTCGCGCGGCGTGCCGTCGCGCCGCACCACGGGCGCGATGATGCCGGGCATCAGGCGCGCCGGCCGCAGGTTGATGTACTGGTCGAACTCGCGGCGGAACATCAGCAGCGAGCCCCACAGCGACACGTGGTCGGGAATCTTCTCGGGCCAGCCCACCGCGCCGAAGAAGATGGCGTCGTGGCCGCCGATCTGGTCCTTCCAGTTGTCGGGCAGCATCTGGCCGTGCTTTTCGTAGTAGTCCCAGCTCGAGAAGTCGAAGTGGTCGAACTTCAGGTCGATGCCGAACCTGGTGGCCGCCGCCTCGAGCACCCGCAGGCCCTCGGGCGTGGTTTCCTTGCCGATGCCGTCGCCGGCGATGACTGCGATTCTCTGGGTGCTCATGACGTGGCTCCTGCTTGTAGGGGAAGGGAAAAGAATTCGAGCGCCTCGGCCAGCAATGCGTCGGGCGCCTCCTCGGGAACGTAGTGGCCGCAAGGCAGGGCATGGCCCGACACCTCGGCCGCGCGCTCGCGCCAAAGCGCCAGCACGTCGAAGGCCTTGCCGACCGCGCCATGCTCGCCCCACAGCACGCGCAACGGCTGTGCAAGGCGTTGCCCGGCCGCGATGTCGGCACGGTCATGGACGAGGTCGATCGTTGCGGAGGCGCGGTAGTCCTCGCAGATGGATTCGGCCGTGCCCGCGATGCCGGCGCAGCGTTCGTACTCGGCGAGCACCTCGGGCGCGAACGGCGCCAGGCCCGCATGCCGCCCGCCCATCACGCTGCGCACGTAGCGCACCGGGTCGGAGGCGATCAGCGCCTCGGGCAGCGGCGGCGGCTGGATCAGGAAGAACCAGTGCCAGTAGGCCTTGGCAAAGGCCTCGGAGGTCTGCTCGTACATGGCGAGCGTGGGCGCGATGTCGAGCAGCAGCATGCGCTCGACCGCCGCCGGATGGTCCGCCGCGAGCCGATGCGCCACGCGCGCGCCGCGGTCATGCGCCAGCACGCCGAAGCGCTCGAAGCCGTGGTGCCGCATGGCGGCGAGCGCGTCGAGCGCCATCTCGCGCTTGCTGTAGACACGGTGCTCGGCATCGGCCGCCGGCCGGCCCGAATCGCCGTAGCCGCGCAGGTCCAGCGCGACCACGGTGAAGCGCTCGGCCAGCGCCGGCGCCACGCGGTGCCAGATCGCATGCGTCTGCGGATGACCGTGCAGCAGCAGCAGCGGCGCACCCTGCCCGCCGATGCGGCCGTGGATGCGCACGCCGTCGCGCGCAATGTCGAAGGTGGGGAAGGAGAGGAACGAGGTCGTCACGTCGGCGATTGTGCGTTGCGCCCTCGCCGCCATCAAGCAACAATCGGCCAATTCATACTTTCCATTCCGGCATGAATTCCCCCTTGATGGACCGTGGCGACTTGGCGCTGGTGCTGGCCATCCGCGACCAGGGCAGCCTGGCCGGCGCCGCCGACACGCTCGATGTCGTGCCTTCCGTCATCACCAAGCGGCTTGGCGCGCTCGAGGCGCGGCTGAGCCAGCGCCTGTTCGATCGCACCACGCGGCGCCTCAGCGTCACGGCCGAGGGCGAGGCCGTCTGCCTGCATGCGAAGACGCTGCTCGAGGGCTTTGCCGCGCTCGAAAGCGAACTCGGCGAACGGCAGAACGAGCTGGTCGGAACGATCCGCCTTGCCGCCACATTCGGCTTCGGGCGGCGCTGGCTCGGGCCCGCGCTGGCCACTTTCCAGACCCGCCACCCGGCACTGCAGATCGAGCTGCTGCTGACCGAGCAGCTGCCCGACCTCGGCGCCGAAGGCTACGACGGCGCCATCTGGCTCTGGGCCGTGCAGCAGCCCCGCGCGGCCGACTGGGTCACGCGGCGCATCGCGCGCAACCAGCGCGTGCTGGCGGCGTCACCGGACTATCTGGCCCGCCGCGGCATGCCGGCCACGGTCGAGGCGCTGGCATCGCACGACTGCCTGGTCGCGCGTGAAAACGGCGAGGTCAACCAGCGCCAGTTCACGCTGTGGAGCCTGCGCCATGCGCGCGACGGCAGCACGGCGCGGGTGCGCGTGCAGGGCCGCCTTGCCAGCAACTCGGGCGAGATGGTGCGCGACTGGTGCCTGGCCGGGCATGGCGTGATGCTGCGCAGCCTGTGGGACATCGCGCCGCAGCTCGCCAGCGGCGAATTGGTACGCGTGCTGCCGCACTACGCAATGGCGGACGCCGACATCCACTGGGTCGCCCCATGGCGGCCGAAGACGCCGCGCCGCGTGCGGCTGCTGGTCGATCACCTCGCGGAGCAGTTTCGAGCGGAACCGTGGAAGCCGGGCAAGGCCGGCGCACGCTGAATAGACCGGGGCCGGCCGGCTCAGCGCTCGCTGCGCACCACCAGGCTCACACCGACGGCGGTGAGCGCAATGCCCAGCACCGTCACCAGCGTGATCGGCTCGCTGAACAGCAGCCACGCCATCACCGCCGTGCAGGGCGGCACCAGGTACAGGAGGCTGGTGACGGCGGTGGCGGTGCCGCGCTGTATCAACATATATAGAAGCGAACTCCCGCCCAGCGACAGCGCCAGCACCGACCAAGCCATCGCACCGCCCGACTGCAGGTTCCACTCGATATGCTGCGGCTCCAGCGCCGCGAACGGCAGCGTGACGAGCAGCGCCGCCGCCATCTGCACCGCGCTTGCGCTGCGCACATCGCAGGGCGCGACGAAGCGCTTCTGGTACAGCGTGCCCGCGGTGATCGAGACCAGCGCCATCAGCGCCAGGCCCATCGTCAGGGCGCTCACCTCGCCGCCCTGCCCGAGCTTGCGCGACACCACCAGGACCAGCCCCGCGAAACCCAGCGCAAGCCCGCCCCACTGCCGCTTGGAAATGCGCCCGCCGTTGAACGACATCCAGACCGCCGTCAGCACCGGCTGGATTCCGACCAGCAGCGCCACCAGCCCGGCACCCATGCCCTCGTGCACCGCGGCCCATACGCCGCCGAGGTAGCCCGCCTGCATCAGGATGCCGGTGACCGCCAGGTGCCCCCACTGGGCGCGCTGCTTCGGCCACGCGACCCGCGCCAGTGCCACCCAAACGCCGAAGCACGCCAGGGACAGCGCATAGCGCACGGCCAGGAACTTGAGGGGTGGCGCATACGGCATGCCGTAGCGCGCGACGATGAAGCCGGTGCTCCAGATCAGCACGAAGACCCCGGGCATCGCCCGCAGCCAGCCCGCATTGCGGGCCGGAACCGCCGAGGTCATTTGGTGCGCGCCCGGATCTCGGGAATGGCCTTCTGCAGGTAGTACACCATCGACCAGATGGTGAGCACGGCCGAGATCCAGATCAGCCACTGGCCCCAGAGACCGGTGTCGATCACCTTGAAGAGCCGCCCGTCATAAAGAAGAAACGGGATGGCGATCATCTGCACGGTCGTCTTGACCTTGCCGATCATGTGGACCGCCACGCTCTTGCTGGCGCCGATCTGCGCCATCCACTCGCGCAGCGCCGAGATCGCGATCTCGCGGCCGATGATGATGAGCGCCACGAACACGTCGGCGCGTTGCAGGTGAACCAGCACCAGAAGAGACGCACAGACCAGGAACTTGTCGGCCACGGGATCGAGGAAAGCACCGAAGGCCGAAGTCTGGTTGAGCTTGCGGGCCAGGAAGCCGTCGAGCCAGTCGGTCGCCGCGAAGACGATGAACATGACCGTGGCGATCAGGTTGCGCATCGGCTCGGCCATCGGCAGGTAGAACACGCCGACGATCAAAGGGATCGCGACGATGCGCGTCCAGGTCATGATGGTCGGTAAGGTCCAGAACATCGCTTGATTGTGTCATGGCGGCGTTACCCCTCGACCGGCGACCGGTTGAGGGCAATCGCCTCAGTGCAGCGCCTTGTAGATCTCTTCCGCCAGGTCGGAGGCGATGCCCTCGACCGAGGCGATGTCTTCCACGCTTGCCGCGGCCACGCCGCGGATGCCGCCGAAGCGTTGCAGCAGCCGCGCCCGGCGCTTCGGCCCGATGCCCGGAATGTCTTCGAGCTGGCTGCCGCCCACCCGCACCTTGGCGCGCTTGGCCCGCATGCCGGTGATGGCGAAGCGGTGCGCCTCGTCGCGGATCTGTGCCACCAGCATCAGCGCGGCGGAGTCCTTGCCCAGGTAGACCTTCTCGCGGCCGTCGGCGAACACCAGTTCCTCGAGCCCGACCTTGCGGCCCTCGCCCTTCTCGACGCCGACGATCAGCGACAGCGGCAGGCCCAGTTCGCCGAACACCTCGCGCGCCATCGACACCTGGCCCTTGCCGCCGTCGACCAGCACCAAGTCGGGCATGCGCGCGGTTCGCGGCTTCGGAGGCGCTTCGGTGCCGTCGCTCTCGGCGTCGCCGGGCGGCAGCGCGTCGGTCTCGGCCGCCATCGCCTCGGCCAGCTTGCCGTAGCGGCGGTGCAGCACCTGGCGCATGGCCGCGTAGTCGTCCCCGGGCGTGATGCCGTCGATGTTGTAGCGGCGGTACTCCTTGTTCTGCATGGCGTGGTGCTCGAACACCACGCAGGAGGCCTGCGTGGCCTCCCCGGCCGTGTGCGAGATATCGAAGCACTCGACGCGGAAGTTGTCGAGGTCGTCCGAGGCCAGCTCGAGCGCGTCGGCCAACGCGCGGGTGCGCGCCTGCTGCGAGCCCTCTTCGGCCAGCAGCCGGGCCAGTTGCAGGCCGGCGTTGGTCTCGGCCATCTCGAGCCAGTGGCGGCGCTGCTCGCGCGGCTGGAACACGGCCGTCACGCGGGAGCCGGACTGCTGCGAGATCGCCTCGATCAGCTCGCGGCTCACCTGCTGGCTCAGTACCAGCGTGGCCGGCACCGGCACGTCGATGTAGTGCTGGGCGATGAACGCCTCGAGCACCTGCACCTCGATCGGGTCGGCCGCCACGGGAGCTGCATCGTCGCCCTCGTCGCCGTCCAGCTCGCCGTGATGGATCTGCGCCGCGTCTTCCACGTGCACGGGAAAGTACGGCCGGTCGCCCAGGTGGCGGCCGCCGCGCACCATGGCCAGGTTCACGCAGGCCTTGCCGCCCTGCACCTTCACGGCCAGGATGTCCACGTCCTTGTCGGAGGCGATCTCGATCGACTGCTGGTGCAGAACCCGCGAGATGGCCGACATCTGGTTGCGCAGTTCGGCCGCCTGCTCGAACTCGAGCTTCTCGGCGTGCGTCATCATGCGTTGCTCCAGCTTCGAGAGCACCAGCTGCGTGTCGCCCATCAGGAAGGCCTCCGCGCTGGCGACGTCCTGCGCATAGGCGTCCGGCGCGATGTGGCCGACGCAGGGCCCGCTGCAGCGCTTGATCTGGTACAGCAGGCAGGGCCGCGTGCGGTTGGCGTACACCGTGTCCTCGCAGGTGCGCAGGCGAAACACCTTCTGCAGCAGCTGGATCGACTCCTTCACCGCCCAGGCGCTGGGGTATGGCCCGAAATAGCGGTGCTTCTTGTCTACCGCGCCGCGGTAGTAGGCCAGCCGCGGAAACTGGTGCGACGCGATCTTGAGATAGGGGTAGCTCTTGTCGTCGCGAAAAAGGATGTTGTAGCGCGGCTTGAGCGTCTTGATCAGGTTGTTCTCGAGCAGCAGCGCCTCGGCCTCGGAGCGCACCACCGTGGTCTCCATGCGCGCGATCTTCGAGATCATGTGCCCGATGCGGGTGCCGCCGTGGCTCTTCTGGAAGTAGTTGGCGACCCGCTTCCTGAGGTTGCGCGCCTTGCCCACATACAGCACCGCGCCCGCGGCGTCGAAATAGCGATAGACCCCGGGCAGCTGCGGCAAGGCCGCGACTTCGCTGAGCAATTGATCGGAATGCACGTCTGACATGGCGGCTATTGTGGCGTGCGGCGCACGGCCCGGCGCGCACCTATCGCAAACCCGACAGGGCTGGAACAAAACCTGCTGAAGAATGGACACACGGGCGCGAGGAGCGCCCGTGTTTTTTAAGCATAACTACTCGGGAAACTCCATGAAGAAGAAGAATCACGCGCACGCGTGGTGGGCAGTGACGCCCCTCGCACTCTCGCTGACCCTGGCGGGCTGCGGCGGCGGCAGCAACACCCAGGACAACACAGCCCTGCTCGCGACCATCGCGGCCATGAACGCGAACAACTCCCAGCCGCCGGCTCCCGTCGCCGACAACGGCTGCCTCACGGCGGGCACGAGTTCCTCGGTCGTGGTGGGTTCCGGCGACGCTGGCGACCCCGCAGCGCCCGAACCGGCCTCGGGTTATGTGCCAGGCCACAAGCTGGTCTACGCCAAGAACTACATGGTGGTCGCCAACCATCCACTGGCCACGCGTGCCGGCTGCGACATCCTCAAGGCCGGCGGCAGCGCGGTCGATGCGGCGGTGGCGGTGCAATCAGTGCTCGGCCTGGTCGAGCCGCAGTCGAGCGGCCTGGGCGGCGGCGCCTTCATGCTCCACTACGATGCGGTCACGAAGAAGGTGCAAGCCTATGACGGCCGCGAGACTGCGCCCGCCGCGGCCACCGAGAACTACCTGCGCTACATCGACCAGACCGGCGCCGACACCACGGCGCCCAAGCCCGGTGGCGCGCGCGCCAGCGGACGCTCCATCGGCACGCCCGGAGCGGTCCGCATGCTCGACATCGCCTACCAGGACCACGGCAAGCTCCCCTGGAAAGACCTGTTCGGCTACGGCATCACGCTGGCTTCCGACGGCTTCCCTATCGGCGGGCGCATGGCTGCAGCCATCTCGTCCTCGGCCACGAACCTGAAGCGCGACGCCGAAGCCACTGCATATTTCTTCAACGCCGACGGCTCGCCCAAGGCCCTGGGCACCAAGATCACGAATCCGGCCTACGCCAAGACGCTGAACACCATCGCCACGCAAGGCGCCGGCGCGTTCTACTCGGGCAGCATCGCACAGGGCATCGTCGACAAGATCGGCATCACCACCGCAGCGAACGACGGCTCGGCCATCACGCCAGGCGTGACCACGATGTCAGACCTGGCCAACTACAAGGCCAAGCGCCGCGACCCTGTGTGCGGCACCTATCGCGACTACTACGTGTGCAGCATGTCGCCGCCATCGTCAGGGGGCATCGCGGTTGTGGCGAGCCTGGGCATCCTTGAGACCTTCAACCTGGGCCTCTACAAACCGACCGCCATCGACCTTGAAGGCGGCAAGCCCACCGTGATGGGCGTCCACTTGGTGAGCGAAGCCGAGCGCCTCGCATACGCCGACCGCGACAAGTACGTGGCCGACACCGACTTCATCCCGCTGCCGAACGGCTCCGTCGACTCGCTGATCAACAAGCCGTACCTGCAAAGCCGCGCCAGCCTCATCAGCCTGACGAAGAGCATGGGCCTCGCCCAAGCCGGCAACCTCGGCTCGGTGCCGCTGGGCATCGACAAGACCGAGGAGCACGGCACCACGCACTTCACCATCGTTGACAAGCAGGGCAACGTGGTCTCGATGACCACCACGGTGGAAAGCACGCTGGGCTCGTTCCACATGACACAAGGCTTCATGCTGAACAACCAGCTCACGGACTTCTCGGCCAATCCGAACGACACGACCGACCCGAGCATCAAGGTCGCCAACCGCGTCGCGCCGGGCAAGCGGCCACGCAGCACGATGGCGCCCACGCTCGTCTTCAGGAAGAACGCCGACGGCAGCATGGGCGAGTTCGTCATGGGCACCGGCTCGCCGGGCGGCGGCACCATCATTCAGTACGTGGTGAAAACCCTCGTGGGTGCGCTCGACTGGGGACTCGATGCCCAGCAGGCCACGTCGCTGGTCGACTTCGGCGCCACCAACTCGGCGGCCACCCCCGGCGGCACCTACAGCGCCACCAACGTCGGCGGCGAGCATCCCAACGTGAACACCGCCAACAGCGGCAACAGCGACCCGCTGATCACAGGACTGCGCGACCTGGGCCATGTGGTGAACTTCGGCGCCCAGTCCAGCGGCACCAGTACCATCATCCGCACCAACGTCGGCGGCAAGCCGACGCTGACCGGCGGGGCCGATCCGCGTCGCGAAGGCATCGTGCTGGGCGATACCTTCACGCCCTGACGCCCCGGAAAGCGCCGGGTACGCCTACTTCGCGAGTTCGCTGACCAGCCGGTACAGGAACTCGCGCCCGTCGTACAGGCGCTGGATCTCTATGCGCTCGTCCAGCCCGTGGGCGCGCGCATCGGCGGGCTCCAGGAACATGCCGGTCACGCCGTACATGGGGATGCCGGCATTGCGCATGAAGCGGCTGTCGGTGGCGCCGGTGCTCATGGCTGGCACCACGGGCACGCCCGGCCACATCTGCTGGGTGAGCGACTCCACCGTCTTGACCAGGTCGCCGTTCAGCGGCGAAGCCGGGCTGCGCAGCGGCTTGCCCATGTTGCGCACCACGATCTTGTCGTTGCCGACCGCCTGGGTCAGCAGGCGCTCGACCTCGTCGGGGTCGTCGTGCGGCAGGATGCGGCAGTTGACCGTGGCCTTGGCCGACTGCGGCAGCGCGTTCTCGGCGTGGCCGGCCTGCACCATCGTCGCGACGCAGGTGGTGCGGAACTGCGCGTTGTAGGCCGGATTGGCCGACATGCGCTCGATCACCGAGGGGTCGGGGTTGCCAGCGCCCACCGCGCGCATGTCGTCGGCCAGCTGGCCGGTGGCAAACGGCGCGCTGCGCGCGAAGTAGGTCTTGGTGACATCGGCCAGCTTGACCGGGAAATTGAAATTGCCCAGCCGCTCCAGCCCTGCCGACAGCGCGTAGATCGGGTTGCTCCTGGTCGGCACCGAGCTGTGGCCGCCGACGTCTCGCACCTCCAGCATGTAGGTGGTGTACATCTTCTCGGCCACCTGCATGCGGTGCAGGTTCGGCTTGCCGCCGCGCAGTTCACCGCCACCGCCTTCGTTGATGCCGAACTCCGCCTGCAGCAGTTCGGGCTTGTTGTTGATGAGCCAGAAGGCGCCGTTGCTCAGCGCGTCGCCGCGCTCTTCGTCGGCGGTCAGCGCGAGGATGATGTCGCGCTTCGGCTTGAAGCCTTCCTGCTTGAGCTGCCCCACCACCGACACCAGCGCCGAGGCCATGGCCTTGTCGTCGATGGAGCCGCGCGCGGTGAAGTAGCCGCCGGTTTCCTGCAGCTTGAACGGATCGGTCTTCCAGTCTTCGCGGCGGGCCTCGACCACGTCGATGTGGGCAAGCAGGAGCAGCGGCTTCTTGCTGCCGTCGCCCTTGAAGCGCAGCACCAGGTTGCCCTTCTTCGGGAACGGCTCGAAGATCTGGATGTCGCCCGGCGCGAAGCCCGCTTCGATCAGGCGCTTTTCCATGGCGCGCGCGGCCACCGTGTTGTCTCCCACCGAATGGGTGGTGTTGATTTCCACCAGCTCCTTGTAGATGTCGTGAAAGCGCTGCTGCTGCGGCGTGAGCGATGGCGGCGGCGTTGGCGTCTGCGCCAGCGCGGCGCTCATGCCGCACAGGGCCAGCGACGCGGCGAGCACGGTCTTCACGGCGCGGAAGGTCTGCATCCTCATGGTCTCTCTCCGGTGGTTGTTGTGCCGGGCAGCATAGCAAGCGACGCCGCGGAACACGGGCACACTCGCGACCTATGCAATCGAGGCAATGGGACATCTTCTGCCGGGTCATCGACAACCACGGCGACCTAGGCGTCTGCTGGCGGCTGGCCTGCCAACTGGCGGAACGCGGCGAACGCGTGCGGCTGTGGATAGACGACGCGGCCGCGCTGCGCTGGATGGCGCCGTCGGGACACGAAGGCGTGCGGGTGATCGACTGGCTGGACGCCGCCGCGCTGCAGGCAGCCGTGGCGCAGCCCCCGCCCGACGTGCTGGTCGAGGCCTTCGGCTGCGAACCTGCGCCGGAGCTGATCGCGCGTTTTGCAGAAACACCGGGCAAAGCCTGGATCAATCTCGAATACCTGTCGGCCGAACCGTATGTGGAACGGCTGCACGGCTTGCCCTCCCCGGTGTTCCGGGGCCCGGGCGCAGGGTTGACCAAGCGCTTCTTCTACCCTGGCTTCACGCCCGCGACCGGCGGCCTGCTCCGGGAGGCCGACCTCGCGGCGCGGCAGGCCGGCTTCGACCGCACACGGTGGCTTTCCGAACGGCAGATTCCGTGGCAAGCCGGCGAGCGCCTGGTGTCGCTGTTCTGCTACGAGCCGCCGGCGCTGGCCACGCTGCTGGCACAACTGGCGCACGGCCCTGAACACACGCGGCTGCTGGTGACGGCCGGGCGCGCCGCTCAGGCGGTCAAGGCACTTCTCGGCGCGGAAGAAGCGCGCGGCGCGCTATCAATTTCATACCTGCCCTATCTCACCCAGCCCGATTTCGACCACCTGCTCTGGGCCTGCGACCTGAACTTCGTGCGCGGCGAGGATTCGCTGGTGCGCGGGCTCTGGGCGGGCGCGCCGCTGGTCTGGCAGATCTACCCGCAGGATGACGACGCGCACCACGTCAAGCTTGGCGCCTGGCTGGACTGGCTGGGCGCCCCGCCCTCGCTGCGGCTTTTTCACCACGCCTGGAACGGCTTCGGCGACGGGCCGTTGCCGCCGCTGGAAATGCAGGGTCCGTGGCGCGAAACCGCCCGGAATGCCCGCGAGCGCCTGCTCGCGCAGGACGATCTCGTCACGCAACTGCAGGAAATGGTCGGCCAAAAAAGCTAAAATAGCGGGCTTTGCGGATTTCGGCCCGGATTCCTTCGGTCCGTGATGCTCTCCGCTAAACCTGCCGCGGGACATGTACCGCGGGGCCAGCAACACCGGCACATACCGTCGATGGCTCCGCGCACCGAGCGGCCAACATCCAGAGACCCTGTTATGAAAATCGCTCAAGAAATCCGCGCCGGCAACGTCATCATGCACGGCAAGGACCCGATGGTCGTCCTCAAGACCGAATACAGCCGCGGCGGCCGCAATTCCGCCACCGTGCGCATGAAGATGAAGAGCCTGATCGCCAACTTCAACACCGAAGTGGTCTTCAAGGCCGACGACAAGATCGACCAGATCGTGCTGGACAAGAAGGAGTGCACCTACTCCTACTTCGCCGACCCCATGTATGTCTGCATGGACGCCGAATACAACCAGTACGAAGTCGAAGCCGAGAACATGGGCGACGCCCTGAACTACCTCGAAGACGGCATGGCCGTCGAAGTGGTGTTCTACGACGGCAAGGCCATCTCGGTCGAGCTGCCGACCAGCGTCGAGCGCGAAATCACCTGGACCGAACCCGCCGTCAAGGGCGACACCTCGGGCAAGGTCATGAAGCCCGCCAAGATCGCCACCGGCTTCGAAGTGCCCGTGCCGCTGTTCGTCTCGCAAGGCGACAAGATCGAAATCGACACGCGCACCGGCGAATACCGCAAGCGCGTCTGAGCCTCACCGGCCGATCGACCACCACCCTGTAGAAAGGCTCCGCAAGGAGCCTTTTTCGTTTCCGGGCACACTGGTTGCAACGCTGCACAATCACGCAGGTCCATCTGTCCCGTTTCTTCATGAACAACACGCACGATCTTCACGACAAACGCCTGGCCGACGCCTGGGCCACGCTCCAGTCCCACGCCGACCAGGGCCTCCCGCTCGACCCCGATCCCTCGCGCATCGCCTTCGCCGACCCCGAATTCCTGCTGCGCCGCGAAACCCGCGGCATCCGCATGCAGCTCGAGCTGATGAAGCCCGACGTCGAGCAGCGCGCCCACGGCATCGAGAACACCGTGGTGGTGTTCGGCAGCGCGCGTTTCCGCAGCGAGGAAGACGCCGCCGCCATGATCGCCCAGGCCGATGCGGCCGGCGATGCGGCCGCCTCCGAGCGCTGGCGCCGTCTCGCGCGCAACTCGCACTACTACGAGAAGGCACGCGCCTTCGGCAAGCTGGTCGCGCAGTACAGCAACGACAAGGAACCGCAGGACAAGCTGTTCGTCTGCACCGGCGGCGGTCCCGGCATCATGCAGGCGGCCAACCACGGCGCGCATGAAGGCGGCGGCCTCTCGGTCGGCCTGGCCATCGCGCTGCCGATGGAGGAAGAAGCCAATCCGTACGTCACGCCGGCGCTGAGCTTCAAGTTCCACTACTTCGCGATCCGCAAGATGCATTTCATGATGCGTGCGAAGGCGCTGGTGGCATTCCCGGGCGGCTTCGGCACGCTCGACGAGCTGTTCGAAGTGATCACGCTGGTGCAGACCAAGAAGTCGAAGCCGGTGCCGATCGTGCTGTTCGGCTCGGACTACTGGAAGCGGCTGATCGACTTCGACTTCCTCGTCGACGAGGGCGTCATTTCACCGGGCGACGTGAAGCTCTTCGAGTACGTCGACGCGCCCGACGACGCCTGGAACGCGATCAAGCGCTTCTACAAGCTCTGACCCGGGTCCGCCGCAGGCGGCGGCGCCATCTCAGGCCTTCAGGCCCCAGGTGGCGCGCGCACCCAGCGCCAGCACGCCGCCGACCACCCAGAACACGCCGGCAATGCCGATCAGCGCGCCGAGCGAGCCGAAGAGCATCGGCATCGCCACGCTCGACGCGTTGATGGTCATCAGCCGCAGCCCCAGCGCCTCGCCGTGCCGCGTGTGCGGCGTGATCTGGTGCAGCATGCTCATCACCATCGGCTGTACGGCGCCGAGCGCAAAGCCCAGGATCACCGAGCACACGCCCATGGCCCAGGCCGCGTCGAGCAGCGGATAGACCGCGAACACCAGCGCCGTCACCACGGTGGAGCTCAGGATCACGCCGCGCTCCGAGGCGCGCGATGCGATCACCGGCAGCACCACCCGAATGACAGCCGCCGCGACCGCGAAAGCGCCGAGGATCGAGCCGATCACCGAAGCGCTGATGCCCCGGTCGTGCCCCAGCACCGGCAGCACGAAGGCGTGCACGTCCCAGCTCGACGACTGCAGCCAGTTCACGAAGAGCAGGCGCCGGAACATCGGCTCGCGCAGCAGGTCCCAGGCGCGCGTGGGCACGGCACCGGCCAGCGGCGGCGTGGGCGGCGGCTCGTGAGCGCCGCGTGCGAGCAACCAGCAGACCAGCGGCAGCGCGGCCATCACCGCGAAGCAGACGCGAAAGGCCAGCATGTCCGCCGGCGCGCGGCCTGCGTGGTCGATCAGCATGCCGGCCAGGAAAGGCCCGACGAAATTGGCTGCCGCAGGCGCAATGGCGAGCCAGCTGAACACGCGCTTGAGCTGCGTCGGGTCATGGGCGGAGCGGCCCACATGCCGCTGCAGCGCAATGACGGTCGCGCCGGTGGCGCCGCCGGTCAGCAAGGCCGACAGGCACATCACCGGGAACACGGGGAACACCACCACCAGCCCCGCGCCGACCACCGCCGCGATCACCGACAGCCACAGCGGCCGCTTGAAGCCATGCCGGTCGGCAAAGCGCCCCGCGGGCAACGCCAGGAACACCTGGGTCAGCGCGAACAGCGAGATCAGCACGCCGACCGCCGCCGCGCTGTAGCCCTGCTGCAGCGCCAGCAGCGGCGTGGCGAGGCGCATGCCGGCCATGGTGGCGTGCAGGCAGACCTGGGCGCCGATGACGCGCAGAAGCTCGGAACCTTTCACGGGGTGTCGTCGCCCTCGCTGTCGGCGGTGGGCGGCAGCAGCGCCTGCGACTGCGCCTCGGGCAGGGCCTCGACCTTGCGCAATGCCAGGCGCATCTGCTTGGCGCGCGTGTCGGCCTTGTCGAGCGTGTCGGACGCCTTGGCCACCTGTTCCTTGATGCGCGCGACCCAGTCGCCGTAGCGCTCGAATTCGGTCTTGACCGCGCCCAGCACCTTCCAGACCTCGGAGGCCTGCTGCTCCAGCGCGAGCGTGCGAAAGCCCATGTGCAGGCTGTTGAGCATGGCGAGCAAGGTGGTCGGGCCGGCCAGCGTCACGCGGTGCTGGCGCTGGATGGCGTCCATCAGTCCGGGGCGGCGCAGCACCTCGGCGTAGAGGCTCTCGACCGGCAGGAACAGGATGGCGAAGTCGGTGGTGTGCGGCGCGGCGAGGTAGTTGTCGGCGATCGACTTGGCTTCGGTGCGGATGCGCGCCTCCAGCGCCTTGGCAGCCAGCTCCGCAGCGGGCGCGTCGGCACGCTCGTGTGCGTCGATCAGGCGCTCGTAGTCGTCGCGCGGGAACTTGGCGTCGATCGGCAGCCACACGGGCGCGCCCTCCTCGCCACGCCCCGGAAAGCGGATCGCAAAGTCGACGCGCTGCCCGCTGCGCGGCTTGGTCTCGATCTGCTTGGCGAACTGGTCGGGCGTGAGCACCTGCTCGAGCAAGGCCTCGAGCTGCACCTCGCCGAACACGCCGCGCGTCTTCACGTTGGTCAGCACCCGCTGCAGGCTGCCGACGCCGACGGCCAGCGTCTGCATTTCGCCGAGCCCCTTGTGCACCTGCTCGAGCCGGTCGGCCACCTGCTTGAAGCTTTCGCCCAGCCGGGTTTCGAGCGTGCTCTGCAGCTTCTCGTCGACGGTCTTGCGCATCTCGTCGAGCTTGGCGGCATTGGTCTGCTGCAATTGCGCGAGCTGGGACTCCATGGTCGCGCGCACCTCCGAAAGGCGGCGGGCGTTCGATTCGCTCAGGCCCTGCAATTGCGTATTGAGCGTGTCGGCCAGCGTCTTCTGCAGCGACGCGAGCTGCAGCGAAAAGGCATCGAGCTGCGCGTTCTGCGTGCGCGTGGCCTCGGCGCCCTGCTGCACCAGCGCGCGCTGGAAGGTGGCAAAGGCCTGCGTGGTTTCCTGGCGGGCACCGCGCGAGCTATCGGCGATTTCCCGGCGCAGTTCGCGTTCGGTGCGCTCGTTGGCCGAGCCGATGTTGGCAAGCACGCGCAGCAGGTCGCCGTGGTCGGCCGGGGGCTGCCGGCGGGCCAGCAGCCAGATCAGCAGCACGAGCTGGACGGCTGCGAGTACGGCCAGTCCGATCAGGATAAGGGCAGTGTCCAAGGTCTGGTTGTCGCCTCTTGCTTCTTACTTGCGGGCGGCCGGCACGGGCGTGACCGGCGTCAGCGGCCCCTTGCCGCCGAAGTAGGCGATGAGGTTGTCGGCTGCCAGGTCGGCCATCGCGCGGCGCGTGGGCACGGTGGCGCTGGCGATGTGCGGCGTGAGCACGACGTTGGGTACGGTCAGCAGGTCGGGATGGACCTTGGGCTCGCCCTCGAACACGTCGAGGCCGGCGGCGGCGATGCGCTTTTCGCGCAATGCAACAGCCAGCGCCGCGTCGTCCACGATGCCGCCGCGCGCAATGTTGACGAGCGTGGCCGTCGGCTTCATCAGCGCAATTTCCGCCGCGCCGATGGTGTGGTGCGAAGCCGCCGAGTACGGCACCACCAGCACCACGTGGTCGGCGGTCTTGAGCAGCTCTTCCTTGCTCACGTAGCTGGCCTTGCATTCGGCCTCGAGCGAGGCGTCGAGCTTCGAGCGGTTGTGATAGACCACCTTCATGCCGAAGCCGTGCGCGCCGCGCTTCGCAATGCCCTGCCCGATGCGGCCCATGCCGATGATGCCCAGCGTGGAGCCGTGGATGTCGGAGCCCGCGAACATGTCGAAGCTCCATTTCTGCCACTTGCCCGCGCGCAGGAAGTGTTCGCTCTCGGTGATGCGGCGTGCCGTGGCCATGAGCAGCGCGAAGCCGAAGTCGGCGGTGGTCTCGGTCAGCACGTCGGGCGCGTTGGTGCCGAGCACGCCGCGCGCGGCCATCGCGTCGACGTCGAAGTTGTTGTAGCCCACCGCCATGTTGGCGCAGATCTTCAGGTCGGGGCAGGCGTCGAGCACGGCGGCGTCGATGCGCTCGCTGCCGGTGGTGAAGGCGCCCGCCTTGCCCTGCAGCTTCGCGATGAGCTGATCCTTGCTCCAGCTTTCGTCGGACTGGTTCGACTCGACCTCGAAATGCTGCGACAGGCGCTCGATGGTCTCGGGAAAGATCGCGCGCGCGACCAGGATCTTGGGCTTGCTCATGATGTTGTCTCTTGTCGAAGGAAGAAGATCAGCGGAAGAAGATGAAGGTGCAGATGACGAACAGCGGAACCAGGATCGCCATCGACCATGCCATGTACCCGAAGAAGCTCGGCATGCGCACGCCGCGGCTCTCGGCGATGGCCTTGACCATGAGGTTCGGCGCGTTGCCTATGTAGGTGTTGGCGCCCATGAACACCGCCCCGGCCGAAATGGCGGCCAGCGTGGAGGCATAAGTGGTCATCAACGTCGCCGGATCGCCGCCCGCGGTGTTGAAGAACACGAGGTAGGTCGGCGCGTTATCGAGGAACGAACTCAGCAAGCCGGTGGCCCAGAAGTACATCGCCGGATCGGGCTGGCCGTCGGCGCGCGTCACGGCCGAGACGATGGCGCCGAACGGGCCTTGCGTGCCGGCCTTGAGCATCGCGATCACCGGGATGATGGTCAGGAAGATGCCCGCGAACAGCTTGGCCACCTCGGCCATCGGCCCCCATTCGAACTGGTTGTCCGCGTGCACCTTGGGCGCAGTGAGCTTGTACGACACCACCGCGATCAGCGCCAGCCCCACGTCGCGAAGCAGGCCCGGCAGGCCGACTTCGGTGCCGAAGACGTCGAACACCACGGGCGACTTCCAGAAGCCGCTCATCAGCACCAGCGCGACGATGCCGCCCAGCAGCCAGAAGTTGGCGGCGCCGTCGAAGCGGATGCCTGTCGTGTCCGGCGTCGGGTCGACCGGCAGCACGCCTTCCTTGCGGTAGTAGTGGCGGTCGATGAAATAGAACAACGCCAGCAGCACGGCCAGGATGAAGAGCGTCTCGGGCAGGATGTTCTGCACGGTCCAGAAAAAGCTGACGCCCTTCAAGAAGCCGAGGAACAGCGGCGGATCGCCCAGCGGCGTGAGCGAGCCGCCCGCGTTCGACACGATGAAGATGAAGAACACGATCACATGCACCCTGTGCACGCGGTTGTCGTTGGCGCGGATCAGCGGCCGTATCAGCAGCATCGAGGCCCCCGTGGTGCCCATGAAGCTAGCCAGCACCGCGCCGATGGCAAGGATGGCCGTGTTGAGCCCCGGCGCGCCGCGCAGGTTGCCCCGGATATGGATGCCGCCCGCCACGGTGAACAGCGCCGTCAGCAGGATGATGAACGGGATGTACTCGGCCACCAGCGCATGCACCAGCTGCACGCCGGCCAGCGTCGCGCCGTAGGTGGCGGCAAAGGGCAGCAGGAAGGCCAGTGCCCAGGCGGCGGATATCTTGCCGTAGTGGTGATGCCAGAACGACGGCGCAAGCAGCGGCATCAGCGCGATCGACAGCAGGATGCCCGCGAAGGGCACGCCCCACAGCGGCGACAGCTTGCCGCCGTCGAATTCGGCGGCCGTGGCCAGGGCGGGAAGAAGGAGCAGCGGCACCGCGGCCGCGGTCAGTCGGATCGTTTTTTTCATCGGGGCTGTACCGTACCAGACCGTGCGGGGCGGGGCGCGGGTACAGACGTCAGGCGGGGGGTTGTTCAATCTCGAAGACCTGCCGCAGGTAGGCCAGGTATTTCTCGTCCTCGCACATGTTCTTGGACGGCGTGTCCGACAGCTTGGCCACCGGCTGGTCGTTGCAGTGGATCATCTTGATGACGATCTGCAGCGGCTCGTAGCCCAGGTCGTTGGTGAGGTTGGTGCCGATGCCGAAGGCCAGCTGGCAGCGGCCGCGGAACTGCTGGTAGAGCTCGATGGTGCGCGGCACCGTCAAGCCGTCGCTGAAGATCAGCGTCTTGGTGCGCGGGTCGACCCGGTTGGCGACGTAATGCGCCAGCATGCGCTCGCCCCACTGGAACGGGTCGCCGCTGTCGTGGCGGGCGCCGTCGAAGAGCTTGCAGAAATACAGGTCGAAGTCGCGCAGGAAGGCGCTCATGCCATACACGTCGGACAGCGCGATGCCGAGGTCGCCGCGGTACTCGCGCGCCCAGCTCTCGAAGCCGAAGATCTGGCTGTCGCGCAGCCGCGGGCCGAGCGCCTGGCAGGCCTGCAGGTATTCGTGCGCCATGGTGCCCAGCGGAATCAGGCCGAGCTTCATGGCGTACAGCACGTTGCTGGTGCCCGCGAGCTGCGGCAGCCGCGCGCCCGTGGGCTGCTGCACCGCCGGTGGCGTGACGGCGCCCAGCCGAGCGGTGAGCGTGCGCAGGACCTCTTCATGCCAGTCCTTGGAGAAGCGGCGGCGCGTGCCGTAGTCGGCGATCTTGAGGTCGGCCAGGCCCTCGTCCTGCAGTTGCGCGATCTTGGTCTCGAGGCGGCGGCGGCCCTCTTCGAAATCGGGCTTCTTGCGGGTCTTGCGGAAATAGACCTCGTTGACGATGGCCAGCACCGGGATCTCGAACAGGATGGTGTGCAGCCACGGCCCCTTGATGCGGATCTCGAGCTCGCCCGAGGGCTGGGGAATGATGTTGATGTACTTCTCGTTGAGCCTGAAGAGCCCGAGGAAGTCGACGAAGTCGCTCTTGATGAAGCGCATGGAGCGCAGGTAGGCGAGCTCGGCGTCGCGGAACTGCAGCGAGCACAGGCTGCGCACCTCGTCGCGGATCTGGCCCGCGAACTGGGCCAGGTCGACACCGGGGTTGCGGCACTTGAAGCGGTACTCGACCCGGGCGCCGGGAAAGTGGTGCAGCACGACCTGCATCATCGTGAATTTGTAGAGGTCGGTGTCGAGCAGGCTGTGAATGATCATGGTGCTGTACGCGATGCGGTGTCTCAAACTTTCGGCGTCCGCTCGATTATCACGGGAGGCGTCGGCCTCTGCCTACGAGGCCCGGACAGCACGTCCTACCACGGGGGTGAATCGACCCGGCGACATTGACTTCACGGCGGCGCAACAGTCCGCCGGATCAACATCTCAAAGGAGAGTCGCATGAACAAGGACACCATCGAAGGCAACTGGAAACAGCTCAAGGGCAAGGTCAAGGAGCAATGGGGAAAGCTGACCGACGACGACTTCGATGTCATTGCCGGCAAGCGCGACCAACTGCTGGGCCGCATCCAGGAGCGCCACGGCATCAGCCGCGATGAGGCGGAGAAGCAGGTCAAGGAGTGGGAATCCCGCGACGGCCGCACGCCCGATGCACTCTGGTTCGAGCGCTACTGAGCCGTTCGCTGAACCGAACCCTGTTTCAACATCTCGCTGAAGGAAAACTCAAATGAAAAAACACCTGCTGATGCTCGCCCTGGCATCCACCTGCTTCGTCGCCACGCAAGCCAGCGCGATGACCAAGGACGAATACAAGGTCGCCAAGGAAAAGATCGAGGCCGACTACAAGGTCGCCAAGACCCAGTGCGACACGATGAAGGACAACGCCAAGGACGTCTGCCAGAAGGAAGCCAAGGGCAAGGAAGACGTGGCCAAGGCCGAGCTGGAACAGCAATACCAGCCGAGCGACAGCCATGCCCGCAAGGTCGCCGAGGAAAAGGTGAAGGCCACCTACGAGGTCGCCAAGGAAAAGTGCGACGACCAGAAGGGCGACGCAAAGAGCGCCTGCGTGAACCAGGCCAAGGCTGACGAAGACAAGGGCAAGGCCGACATCAAGGCCATGAAGAAGACGATGTAAGGCCTGAGCGCCTTCAACAGACGGAACGGCGCCCTCGGGCGCCGTTTCTCGTTGAAGAGCTGGTTGTCCGCTCAGGACTTGAGCGAGTCCACCACCTGCTGCAAGGCCTCTGGCAGCGGCACCGGGCGCTGGGTGGCGCGGTCGACGTAGACGTGGATGAAGTGGCCTTGCGCCGCCGCGCTGTCCGAGCCCTCGGCGAACAGCGCGATCTCGTAGCGCACGCTGGAGCGGCCGGCCTGCGCGACGCGGATGCCGGCCTCCACCGTCTGGGGAAACGCGATGGGAGCGAAGTAGTTGCACTGGGTCTCGACCACGAAGCCGATGGTCTGGCCCTGGTGGATGTCGAGCGCGCCGCGCTCGATCAGCAGCGCGTTGACCGCAGTGTCGAACCAGCTGTAGTAGACGACGTTGTTGACGTGGCCGTACATGTCGTTGTCGGCCCAGCGCGTCGGGATGCTGCGAAAGGCGCGATAGCCGTCGCGTGTGTGCGGGGTGGGTTTGGTGGTGGCACTCATCGCGCGGCATTTTGCCAGCGGCGCCAGTACTCCAGGGCCACCCTGAAGGTGCCGACCTGCACCTGCACCGTCTCCGCGATGTCGCTGGCATAGCCGCCGGCCATGGCAAACGCCATCGGCAGGCGGCGCTGCCAGGCCCAGTCGAAGACGCGCCGGTCGCGCGCCTCCAGCCCGTCGAAGCTGAGCTTGAGGCGGCCGAGGCGGTCGCGCTCGAAGGGATCGGCGCCGGCGAGATAGATCACGAGGCCGGGGGCGAAGCGCCGATCGAGCTCGTCAAGGGCGTGCTCCAGCGCGGCAAGGTACTCGGCGTCGCCGCAGCCGTCGGGCAATTCGACATCGAGGTCGCTCGTCTCCTTGCGGAAGGGAAAGTTCTTCTGGCCGTGCAGCGACAGCGTGAACACGCTCGGGTCGCCCTGGAAGATGCTCGCCGTGCCGTTGCCCTGGTGCACGTCGAGATCGACCACCGCCACCCGGAGCAACTGCCCGGCGCGGGCGTGCTCCGCCTGCATGAGCCGGGCAGCCACGGCGGCGTCGTTGAAGACGCAGAAGCCGCTGCCTTTGTCGGCGTAGGCGTGATGCGTGCCGCCGGCCATGTTGGCCGACACGCCCTCCGAGAAGGCCGCGCGGCAGGCCGCGATGGTGGCGCCGGCGGAACGGCGCGAACGCTCCACCATCGCCTCGCTCCAGGGAAAGCCGATCTCTCGCATCGCCTGCAGGCTGACGCTGCCGTCGCTGACGGCGGAGATCCATTCGGCCGTGTGGGCGAGTGCCAGTTCGTCGTCGCCGGCGCGCGGGGCCACGTCCATCACCACGGCCGGAAGCTGCTCCAGCAGGCGGTCGCGCAGCATGGCGTAGCGCGACATGGGAAAGCGATGGCCCTCGGGCAGGGGCAGGACGAACTGGCCGGAATAGAAAGCGCGCATGGCTGCATTCTGGAGCGGCAGGCCGAATTTAGAAGACGGGTTCTAAATTGCTGCAGAGCAGCAAAAACCCCTTGCCCGCAAAAACCAGCTGCCTATACTTGAGGCCATGCTGCACCGCAACATAGACGGCGAGACAGCGCAACGTGAACCGACCACCCAATCATCCCTTCTGGAGATCTCAAATGGCCCTGACCGCTGACCAAATCCTCGCCGCCCAAAAAGCCAACCTCGAAACCCTGTTCGGCCTGACCACCAAGGCATTCGAAGGCGTCGAAAAGCTGGTCGAACTGAACGTGACCGCTTCCAAGGCAGCCCTGGCCGAAGCCCAGAGCACCGCCCAGGCCGCCCTGAGCGTGAAGGACGCGCAAGAACTGCTGACGCTGCAAGCCAGCCTGTTCCAGCCCCTGGCTGAAAAGACCGCCGCCTACAGCCGTCACCTGTACGACATCGCCCAAGGCACCGGCGCCGAGTTCGGCAAGGCATTCGAAGCCAAGGCCACCGAAGCCCAGCAAGCCTTCGTCGGCCTCGTCGACAGCGCTTCCAAGAATGCCCCGGCCGGTTCGGAAACCGCCGTCGCCGTGATGAAGAGCGCCGTGGCCGCCGCCAACAACGCTTTCGAATCGGTCCAGAAGGCCGTCAAGCAAGCGTCGGACGTCGCCGAAGCCAACTTCAACGCCGTGTCGAACCAAGCCGTCGCCGCCGCGAAGACCGCGACCGCTTCGCGCAAGCGCTAAGCCGCCGACCACCACCAGTTGTCTCCTTGGGTCCTCACGGATCCAATTCAGGGCCTCATCTTCGGATGAGGCCTTTTTTTTGGCCTGGCGGGCGTCTTCGATAATGAAAGGCTCATCCCAGGAGACTTTTTATGCAGATCGACGGCAAGGTTTTTATCGTGACCGGTGGCGCTTCGGGCCTCGGCGAAGGCACGGCGCGCATGCTGGCCGCCAACGGCGGCAAGGTGGTCATCGCCGACATGCAGGCTGACAAGGGCGAAGCCGTTGCCAAGGAAATCGGCGGCGTGTTCGTCAAGTGCGACGTGAGCCAGGAAGCCGACGGCCAGGCCGTGGTGGCGGCCGCGCTGAAGCTTGGCAAGCTGGTCGGGCTGGTCAACTGCGCCGGCATCGCGCCGGCCGAGAAGACCGTGGGCAAGAACGGCCCGCATGCGCTGGCGGTGTTCAGCAAGACCGTCACGGTCAACCTGATCGGCAGCTTCAACATGATCCGCCTGGCCGCCGACGCCATGGGCAAGAACGAGCCCGAAGCCACCGGCGAGCGCGGCGTGCTGATTTCCACCGCCTCCGTCGCGGCCTACGACGGCCAGATCGGCCAGGCGGCCTACAGCGCCTCCAAGGGCGGCGTCGTCGGCATGACGCTGCCGATCGCCCGCGACCTCGCGCGCAGCGGCATCCGCAACATGACCATCGCCCCCGGCATCTTCGGCACGCCCATGCTGTTCGGCATGCCGCAGGAAGTGCAGGACGCCCTGGCCGCCAGCGTGCCCTTCCCTTCCCGCCTGGGCACGCCCGAGGACTACGCCAAGCTGGCCAAGCACATCATCGAGAACGACATGCTCAACGGCGAGGTGATTCGTCTGGACGGAGCGATTCGATTGGCTCCCCGCTGACCTCGGAGGCTGGCAGCTTGGTGCTGCCGGTGCGGTCCAGGCGCTCGTACTGCGCGATCACCTGGGCCCCCAGCAGCACCAGGGTGGCCGCAATTTCCAGGCTCAGCAGCACCACGATCGCCGTGGTGAGCGAGCCGTAGACCACGTTCACCTGCGACAGCGTCGAGAAGTACCAGATCAGCACGCGCCGCGTGGCCTCCCACAGCAGCGCGGCCGTCACGCCGCCCAGCAGCGCATGCCGCAGCGACATGCGCCCGGCCGGCATCACGAGGTAGAGCGAGGTCAGCATGAAGATCTCGCCGCCCAGCCCCAGCAGGTACAGCAGCAGTCCCGAAATGCCCGACAGCGACCAGCTGTGGCCCAGCAGGTCGACGCTCTCCTGCCCCACCAGCTGCAGCGCGCCCGACACCAGCGTGACGAGCAGCAGCCCCACGCAAAGGCACAGGATGTAGACGTACGGCATGGCCACCGACACGAGGAAATGGCGCTTGTGTGCGGCCTTGCGGTGGTGGAAGAACACCGCCATTGCGCTCTCGAGCACGCTGAACGCCAGCGAGCTGAAGAAGATCATCGTCACCAGCAGCACCGGCCCGAGCACGTCTCGGTGATCCAGGAAGCTCGACAGCTCGGCCACGATGGCCTTCGACTGCCCCGGCAGCAGCCATTCGAGGTACCGCCCGATGGTTCGCAGCAATTCGGCCTGCTCGATGACGTGCGACAGCGCGATCACGCTCACGATCAGCAGCGGCACGATGGACAGGAGCGCGTAGTAAGCCACCGCGCCCGCGAGCAGCAGGCCCTGGTTGGCGCGGAATTCCTTCAGCGCTTCCCAGGCGAATCGCACGGGGTGGCGCAGCACGGGAGCAGCATGTTGCAAGGGGTTGGACATCGTCATGCGTGGATTTCGGTCGCGGCCAGTATGCCGCCCGGCCCCGGGCGTTCGGCGGCTTGCGTATGATTTGCCGCTCTTCGCCTACATGACCATCCCCGCTTCATTCATCCAGGAACTCATCGCGCGCGCCGATGTGGTCGAAATCGTCGGCCGCTATGTGCAGCTCAAGAAGGCCGGCGCCAATTTCATGGGCCTGTGCCCGTTCCACGGCGAGAAATCGCCCTCTTTCTCCGTCAGCCCGACCAAGCAGTTCTATCACTGCTTCGGCTGCGGGGTGCATGGCAACGCCATCGGCTTCCTGATGGAGCATGCGGGCATGGGCTTCGTCGAGGCGGTGCATGACCTGGCCGGGCAGTACGGCCTTCAGGTGCCCGAAGACGACGCCTCCCCCGCGGAGCGCGCCCGCGCGGCCAGCCAGCGCCAGAAGCAGGCGACGCTGACCGACGTGCTCGAAAAGGCCGGCGACGCCTACCGCAAACACCTGCGCCAGGCGCCTGGCGCCATCGAATACCTGAAGGGCCGGGGCGTATCCGGCGAAGTGGCCAAGCAGTTCGGCATCGGCTATGCGCCGGCCGGCTGGCGCGCGCTGGCCAGCGTGTTCCCCGACTACGACGACCCGCTGCTCGCCGAGAGCGGCCTGGTGATCGTCAACAACGAGGAAGGCAAGCTCAGCGAGGAGGAAGCCAAGCGCTACGACCGCTTCCGCGACCGCGTGATGTTCCCGATCCGCAACGTGAAGGGCGAGTGCATCGGCTTCGGCGGCCGTGTGCTGGGCGACGAAAAGCCCAAGTACCTGAACTCGCCCGAGACGCCCGTGTTCAGCAAGGGCCGCGAGCTCTACGGCCTCTATGAAGCCCGCGCCGCCTTCCGCGACCGGGGCTACGCACTGGTCACCGAGGGCTACATGGACGTGGTGGCGCTGGCGCAGCTCGGCTTTCCGAATGCGGTGGCCACGCTGGGCACGGCCTGCACGAGCGAGCATGTGCAAAAGCTCTTCCGCTTCACCGAATCGGTGGTGTTCAGCTTCGACGGCGACGCCGCCGGCCGCCGCGCCGCGCGCAAGGCGCTCGACGGCGCGCTGCCCTACGCCACCGACGTGCGCAGCATCAAGTTTCTGTTCCTGCCGGCCGAGCACGACCCCGACAGCTTCATCCGCGAACACGGCGCCGAGGCCTTCGCCCGCTTCGTGGCCGAGGCCACGCCGCTGTCGCGCTTCATGCTCGAGGCCGCCCGCGAAGGCTGCGACCTGACCACCGCCGAAGGCCGCGCCCACATGACCAGCAACGTGCGCCCGCTCTGGAGCGCGATGCCAGACGGCGCGCTCAAGCGGCAGCTGCTGAGCGAGATCGCCACGCTGGTGCAGCTGGACGCGGCGGCGCTCTCGGAGCTGTGGGCCTCCACGCCCGGCCCGCGCAAGCCTGGCGGCGCCTCCGCCGGACAGCGCCACAACGAGCCGCCCATGTACACGGGCGGCGGCGACGACTACTACCCCGACATGCCGCCGCCGCAGGACTACGAGCCGCCGCGCTATGAAAGCGATAGCAAGCCCAAGTTCCAGCCGCAGCGCAAGTTCACCAAGGGCAAGCGCTGGGGCGGCAAGTTCGAGGAACCCATCGAGCCGCTGCGCGGCCGCGGCACCCCGCCCAGCCGGCCCGACGTGGCGGTGCGGCTGCTGCTGTCGAACATGGCGCAGTGGGAGGCGCTTTCGCACGAGTTGCACCTGATGCTGTGTGACCTGCCCGGCGCCCACGGCGCCCTCTTCACCTGGCTCGACAGCCAGCTGCACGAGCACGGCGTACAGCCCTGGGCGGCGCTGCGCGAGGGCCTGCGCGGGCTCGAATTCGAGCCGCTGGCCGAGCGGCTCATGGCCGTGTCCGAAGCCGGACCGGTGCCCGAGGGCGAGGAAGAACAGCACCTGGCAGACGCCGCCAAGGAGCTGACCAGCGTGCTCGACTTCATGCTCGACGACCGCCTGAAAGCCCAGCAGAGCGAGGCCATCGCGGCCGTGGGCAAGGACCCGAAGGCCCTGGAGCGCTACAAGGCGCTGGAGGCTCGACGCCTCGAATTGCGCAACCGCCTGCGCCCGTCCGGTACAGAAAGTGCTTGAAATTTGCGCAACGCGCTATAATGTAGGGCTTCGCAACTGGCGAAATTAGGCAAGAGCGACAGCAGCACCTCCGGGCCGACCCCTAGCGCAACGCACTCCAACGGTAAATTCCGGCGGAAAGGGTCAATAACCGCAAGGACTGCACACCAAATGTTCGCCCGACATCTTGCCTGTTGAGGAATCACTTCCTCTTTCCCAATTGTTTTGTCCGTGCCTGTGCACGGGCGTGGTGGCGCTGTCCGCGTGACGGCGCGCCTGTGATTCCGCTTGTCTTTTCTTGCCGTAACGAGGTCGTATGCCCAGTTCAAAGAAGCCTGCTCCTTCACTTGCCAAAAGCGTCGCCACCAAGCCCGCAGCAGAAAAACCGTTGAAAGCCGGCCAGTCGCCGGCAACTAAGACGGGTGCCGCCGCAACCAAATCGGCAGCCGCAACGAAAGTGAAAACCGTGCCCACGAAATCGACCTCTCTCGACGATCCCAAAAAAGCCGCCGCCCCCGCCGCCAAGAAAGTCGGGCGCCCGCCCAAGGCCGCCGGCGCCGCTGCCACCACCGGCGCCAAGCGCGGCCGCAAGCCCAAGGCTGACAAGGACGCGCCCGAGAGCGACATCGACCTGTCGGACATCGAGGACGACCTGGCCGGCGACGAACCCGCGGCAGCCACGACCACCGAAGAGAAGGTCAAGCCGCTTCGCATGAAGATCAGCAAGGCGAAGGAACGCGCCTTGATGAAGGAGTTCGGCCTCGACGAGACCGTGCTCTCCGAAGAAGACCTGGCCAAGCGCCGCTCGCGCCTGAAGACCCTGATCACGCTGGGCAAGACCCGCGGCTACCTCACGCACGGCGAAATCTCCGACCACTTGCCCGACAAGCTGGTCGACGCCGAGACCATGGAAGTCGTGGTCACCATGCTCAACGACATGGGCGTGGCGGTGTACGAGCAGACGCCCGACGCCGAGACCCTGCTGCTGAACAACACCGCGCCCACAGCTACCACGGTGGAAGAAGCCGAGGAAGAAGCCGAAGCGGCTCTTTCCACGGTGGACAGCGAATTCGGCCGCACCACCGACCCCGTGCGCATGTACATGCGCGAAATGGGCACGGTCGAGCTGCTGACCCGCGAAGGCGAAATCGAAATCGCCAAGCGCATCGAAGGCGGCCTGATGGCCATGATGGAAGCCATCTCGGCCTCCCCCGCCACCATCGCCGAAATCCTGCGCCTGGCCGCCGAGATCCGTGAAGGCAAGGTCGTCATCTCGACCATCGTCGACGGCTTCTCGAACCCCAACGAGGCCGACGACTACGTGGCCGAGGAAGACTTCGACGAATTCGACGAGGAAGACGACGACGACGGCAAGGGCGGCTCCAAGGCCCTGACCAAGAAGCTCGAGGAACTCAAGCGCGACGCGCTCGAGCGCTTCGACCGCATCGCCGCCCTGTTCGAGAAGGTCCACAAGATCTACGACAAGGAAGGCTACGGCACGCCGGCGTACGCCAAGGCCCAGCAGGCCATGTCGGACGAGCTGATGACCATCCGCTTCACCGCCCGCACCATCGAGAAGCTGTGCGACCTGGTGCGCACGCAGGTGGACGACGTCCGCAAGAAGGAACGCGAGCTGCGCCGCATCATCGTGGACAAGTGCGGCTTCCCGCAGGAAGAGTTCATCCGCGACTTCAGCGGCTTCGACAAGAACGGCAACGTTGTTCCGTCCAACCTGCTGAACCTCAAGTGGGTCGAGAAGCAGGCCGCCGCCGGCAAGCCGTGGAGCACGGTGCTCGGGCGCAACATCCCGCCGGTGCAGGAACTGCAGCAGAAGCTCGCCGACATCCAGTCGCGCGTGGTGGTGCCGCTCACGCAGCTCAAGGACATCAACAAGCGCATGAACGAAGGCGAGTCTTCTTCGCGCGATGCCAAGAAGGAAATGATCGAGGCCAACCTGCGCCTCGTTATTTCCATCGCCAAGAAGTACACCAACCGCGGCCTGCAGTTCCTGGACCTGATCCAGGAAGGCAACATCGGCCTGATGAAGGCGGTCGACAAGTTCGAATACCGTCGCGGCTACAAATTCTCGACCTACGCGACGTGGTGGATCCGCCAGGCCATCACCCGCTCGATCGCCGACCAGGCGCGCACCATCCGCATCCCGGTGCACATGATCGAGACGATCAACAAGATGAACCGCATTTCGCGCCAGCACTTGCAGGAGTTCGGCTTCGAGCCCGACGCCGGCATCCTGGCCGCGAAGATGGAGATTCCTGAAGACAAGATCCGCAAGATCATGAAGATCGCCAAGGAGCCGATCTCGATGGAAACCCCCATCGGCGACGACGACGATTCGCACCTGGGCGACTTCATCGAGGACAGCAGCAACACGGCGCCCATCGAAGCCGCCATGCAGGCCGGCCTGCGCGACGTGGTCAAGGACATCCTCGACTCGCTCACGCCGCGCGAAGCCAAGGTGCTTCGCATGCGCTTCGGCATCGAAATGTCGACCGACCACACGCTGGAAGAAGTCGGCAAGCAGTTCGACGTGACCCGCGAGCGCATCCGCCAGATCGAAGCCAAGGCGCTGCGCAAGCTGAAGCACCCGAGCCGTTCGGACAAGCTGCGCAGCTTCATCGACACCCTGTAATCCGGGTTCGCTGAAGCCAAAGCGCCCGCCTTGCCCCTCATACGGGCGGCGGGCGTTCTCTTTTTCGTAGACAGACAACAAGTACAACGGAGCTGCCTTTCCATGAATCCCGATGCAGACAAACTCTGGCAGGCCCCGCGCTGGGCGCTTGCGGTGCTGCTCGCCGTGCTGGGCATGCTCGGGCCCTTCTCGATCGACACCTACATCCCGGCGTTTTCCGGCATCGCGCAGTCGATCGGCGCCACGCCGGCCGAGATGCAGCAGACGCTCTCGGCCTACCTGTTCGGCTTCGCGTTCATGAACCTGTTCCACGGCGCGCTGTCGGACAGCTTCGGGCGCCGCCCGGTGGTGCTGTGGGGCCTGGCGGTGTTCACGCTGGCGTCGCTGGGCTGCGCGCTGTCGCAGAACATCACGCAGCTGGTGCTGTTCCGCGGACTGCAGGGCCTGTCGACCGGAGCGGGCATCGTGGTCTCGCGCGCGGTGATCCGCGACATGTTCCCGCCCGCCGAGGCGCAGCGGGTGATGAGCCAGGTCACGATCTACTTCGGCGTGGCGCCGGCCATCGCGCCCATCGTGGGCGGCTTCCTGTTCGTGCACGCGGGCTGGCATGCGGTGTTCTGGTTCCTGGTGGCGGTGGGCGTGGTGCTGTTCACGGCCAACTACAAGCTGCTGCCCGAGACGCTGCACAAGGACCACCGCCAGCCCTTCCAGGTGCGCCACCTGATGCGCGGCTACTGGGACCTGTGCTCCGACCCGCGCTTCCTGCTGCTGGCCTTTGCCAGCGGCGTGCCCTTCAACGGCATGTTCCTCTACGTGCTGGCCGCGCCCGCGTTCCTCGGCGACCACCTCGCGCTGCAGCCGCAGCAGTTCTTCTGGTTCTTCCTGCTGACCATCGGCGGCATCATGCTCGGCGCGCGCGCCAGCGGGCGCATGGCGGGCAAGGTGGCGCCCAAGCGGCAGATCCGCGACGGCTTTCTCATCATGCTGGTCACCTCGGTGGTCAACGTGGTGGCCAACACCTTCTTCCAGGCGCACGTGGCATGGGCGCTGTGGCCGCTGGCGGTGTTCGCCTTCGGCTGGGCGCTGATGGTGCCGGTGGTCACGCTGCTGGTGCTCGACCTGCACCCCGAGCGCCGCGGCATGGCCTCGTCGCTGCAGGCGGTGATCGGCTCCACCGCCAACGGCATCGTGGCCGGCGCGGTGGCGCCGCTGGTGATGCATTCCACGCTCGCGCTGGCGCTGACCTCCATGGCCATGCTCGCCATCGGACTCGTCGCCTGGGTGTGGCTGCACGGCCGCTGGCCCGAGATCGGGCGCATGGTGGCGCACGAAGGCTGAGCAGGCAGCGCGCGCTCCGATGCGGTTCGACGCCCTGCTGGCCCACGCGCGCGCCTGGCTGCCGGCGCGCACCACCGTCGATGCGCGTGAACGTCTGCGCGCAGTGGCCGGCGCGGGCCTCGGCCTGCTGGTCGCAGCGCTGCTGTCGCACTGGCTCGCGGCCCCGCTGCACGCAAGCGTCTGGCTGATCGCGCCGCTGGGCGCCAGCGCGGTGCTGGTGTTCGCGGTGCCGGCCAGCCCGCTGGCGCAGCCCTGGCCGGTGATCGGCGGCAACACGCTGTCGGCGGTGGTGGGCATCGCCTGCGCCAGCTGGATTCCCGAGCCGACCATCGCCGCAGCCGTGGCCGTGGCATTGGCCGTCGCGCTCATGTTCGGCGCGCGCTGCCTGCACCCGCCCGGCGGCGCCGCGGCGCTGCTCGCGGTGCTGACGCACACCACGCATTTCTCGTCCGCGCTGTTCCCCTTCTTCACCAACTCGCTGCTGCTGGTGCTGGCGGGCGTGCTCTACAACACGCTCACCGGCCGGCGCTATCCGCATGTGCAGGTCGCGCGCCCGCCGGCCGCCGACGCGCGTTTCAGCCAGGCCGACATCGACGCCGTGCTGGCCCGCTACAACCAGGTGCTGGACATCAGCCGAGACGATCTCGAATCGCTGATCCAGCAGACGGAGCTGGAGTCGTACAAGCGCCGCCTCGGCACGCTGCATTGCGCCGACATCATGTCGCGCGAGCCCATCTCGGTGGAGTTCGGCACGCCGCTGCAGGAGGCCTGGGCGCTGATGCACGAACGCCGCATCAAGGCCCTGCCGGTCACGGACCGCACGCGCCGCGTGGTCGGCATCGTCACGCAGGCCGACTTCTTCCGCCAGCTCGACCTGCAGCACCACGACGGCATCGCGGGCAGGCTGCGCGAGCTGATCCGTGCCACGCGCACCGTGATGTCGAACAAGCCCGAAGTGGTCGGCCAGATCATGACGCGCCAGGTGCGCGTGGCCAGCGCCGACCGGCCGGTGGTCGACCTGGTGCCGCTGTTCTCCGAAGGCGGGCATCACCACATCCCGATCATCGACGGCGAGAAACGCCTGACGGGAATGATCACGCAGTCGGATTTCGTGCGGGCGCTCTACCGCGCGGTCGGTCCGGCCTAGGCCCTGATGCATTGCCCAAAGCGGCGCCCATTGCAGGCGCTCTGCCTGCCCCATCCCAGCCTTCCCCCGGAAGGGGAAGGAGCAAATCCTTCATTCCAGGACGACGTTCGCCTTCTTCACCAGCGCCGCGTAGCGCGCCGCCTCGCTGCGGAAATACGCCGCGGCCTGCGCGGGCGTGGTGGGCTTGATGACGTTGCCCTGCTTGTCCATCGCCTCTTTCACCTCGGCGCTGGTGAAGGCCGCCGCCACCGCGTCGTGCACGCGCTGCACGTCGGCAGCCTGCATCTTCGCCGGCCCGATCACCGCGAACCAGCCTTCGACCGCGTAGTTGGGCAGCCCCTGCTCCGCGATGGTCGCGATGTCCGGCGCGGCCGGCGAACGCGTGGCGCCGCACAGGCCGATGGCGCGCAGCGCGCCGCTCTTGATGTGCGGCTGCACCGCCGGCAACGACACCACGCCCATCTCGACCTGCCCGCCGATCATGTCCGTGACCATCGGGCCCGTGCCCTTGTACGGGATGTGCCGCGCCTTCACGCCGGCCTCGTCCATGAACATCTCGCCGGCCAGGTGAATGATGGTGCCGTTGCCCGACGACGCGTAGTTGTAGCCGCCGGGCTTGGCGCGCAGCAGCGCGATCAGTTCCTGCACGTTCTTTGCGGGCAGCTTCGGGTTGGCCACCAGCACCAGCGGCGTGGCGCCCACCACGCTGATGGGCGTGATGTCGGTGATCGCGTCGAAGGGCATCTTCTTGAACACCGCCGGGTTGATGACGTGGTTGTTCGACACCATGCCCAGCGTGAGCCCGTCGGGCGCGGCCTTGACGATGGCCGCCGCGCCGGTGATGCCGCCGGCGCCCGGCAGGTTCTCGATCACCACCGGCTGGCCGAAGGCCTTGCCGAGCGCGGGCGCCGCCGCGCGCACGATGGTGTCGACACCGGAACCGGCGCTGATCGGCAGGATGAAGCGGATCGGCTTGTCCGAGCCCTGCGCGAGCGCCGGGCATGCGGCCACCGCCGCGGCGCAGGCGCCGAGGCCCAGCACCGTGCGGCGGTTCATCGGGAGGAATGTCTTGTCGCTCATGGCTTTGTCTCTCTTTATGGTTTTTGAAAATTCGCGCCGGCGCGTGGATCAGGCCACCGCCGAGCCCGCAAGCAGTTCGTCGACCTGCTCGCGCGCATAGCCCAGTTCGGCCAGCAGTTCGCGGGTGTGCTCGCCCAGCGTCGGCGGATGCATGCGCACGCCCAGGCGCTCTCCGCCGAGCGTGATCGGGAACAGCGTGGTCTGCGCCATTTCGCCGGCACGCTCGCCGTCCGGCAGGCGGATGTCCACGAGGCCGCCGGTGGCCTGGAGGTGCGGATCGGCATAGAGGTCTTCGGGCCGCGTGATCGGCGCGAAAGGCAGGCCGTTGGCCTCGAAGATGGCCGACAGTTCCGACGCCGAACGCCCGGCCAGCCGCTCGCGCAAGTCGGCCAGCAAGGTGGGCCGCGCGCGCACGCGCTCGTTGTTCGTCTGCAGGGCGGCGTCGGCCTTCAGGTCGTCGAAGCCCAGCGCGTCGCAGAAAGTCTTCCATTGCGCGTCGCTCACCGCGGCCAGGAAGATCTGCTCGCCGTCTTTCACCGTGAACACGTCGTACAGCGCCCAGGCCGAGATGCGCTCCGGCATCGGCGCGGCGGCCTGGCCGGTGATGGCGTACTGCAGCATGTGCTGGCCGACCAGGAACACGTTGTTCTCGAACAGCGCGGACTGCACCTCCTGTCCCTTGCCGGTCTCGGCGCGCTGCATCAGCGCGGCAATGGCGCCGATGGCGCCGAACATGCCGCCCATGATGTCGTTCACGCTGGTGCCTGCGCGCAGCGGATCGCCCGGGCGCCCGGTCATGTAGGCCAGCCCGCCCATCATCTGCACCACCTCGTCGAGCGCGGTCCGGTGCTCGTAGGGGCCGGGCAGGAAGCCGGTGTGGTTGACGTACACGAGGCGCGGGTTGAGCTTGCCGAGCGCGGCGTAGCCCAGGCCGTACTTGTCCATGGTGCCGGGCTTGAAGTTCTGCGCCACCACGTCGGCCGTGGCGCACAGGCGCAGCGCGGCTTCCAGCCCCTGGGGGTTGCGCAGGTCGAGCGCAATGCTCTTCTTGTTGCGGTTGAACATGGGAAAGAAGCCCGCGCCCGCGCCCAGCAGGTGCCGGGTGCGGTCGCCCTCGATGGGCTCGACCTTGATGACTTCCGCCCCCAGGTCCGCGAGCACCATGCCGCAGGTCGGGCCCATGACCATGTGGGTGAACTCGACCACGCGGATGCCCGCGAGCGGCAGGCGCTTCTTTTCTTCGGTGGCGCTCATGCGGCGACTCCCTCGGCCACGGCAAAGGTCTTGGGGAAACCCGCCCGCCACACCGTGCCCTGCAGCGTTTCGCCATCGAGCCAGCCTGCCACGCGGCGGCGCAGGTCGAGCAGTTTCGGCAGGTCGACGCCGGTCTCGACGCCCATGCTCTGTAGCATGAACACCAGGTCCTCCGTGTCGACGTTGCCGCTGGCGCCGGGCGCGTGCGGGCAGCCGCCGATGCCGGCCAGGCAGGCGTCGAAACGCGTGATGCCGACCTCCAGCGCGGCATACGCGTTCGCGAGCCCCATGCCGCGGGTGTCGTGGAAATGGCCGCACCACAGCCGGTCGCCCGCGATGCGCAGCGCGCGCTCGAACAGGCTGCGCACCATCGCCGGATCGGCATAGCCGACGGTGTCGGCGAGGCTCACGCGGTCGGCGCCGGCGTCGAGCAGCGCCTGCATCAGCCGCAGCACTTCGTCGGGATCGACACGGCCCTGCAGCGTGCAGCCGAAGGCCGTGCCCACGCCGCCGTCGATCAGCGTCTTCGACCCCGCCGCATCGCGTGCCGCGCGGATGCGGCCGACCTCGGCCACCACTTCGTCCGGCGTCTTGCGCAGGTTGGCAAGGCTGTGCGCATGGCTGGCCGACAGCGGCACGATCATCAGGTCGGCCTCGCCCGCGATGGCACGCTCGGCACCCTTGAGGTTGGGCACCAGCACCGAGGCGAACAGGCCCGGCAGCGTCTTTGCATAGGCCAGCAGTTCGGCGGTGTCGGCCAGTTGCGGCAGCAGGTGCGCCGGCACGAACGAGCCGACTTCGATCTCGCGCTGGCCGGCCGCGTGGGCGTCGCGGATCCATTCGAGCTTGCGTTCGGTGGGCAGCACGCGGGCGATGCTCTGGAGGCCGTCGCGCAGGCCCACTTCGCGGACGACCGCGCGGGGCGGCAGGAAGGCGTGAATCAAGACTTTGTCTCCGTCGTGAGGGTATGGGCCGGATGTTAGAAGTTCCAATTCGATCCAGAAGGTATATTTTGGAAGCCATTCGCTTCCAAACCGGAACATCTTGAGACACCATGCGCGACCTCGACCTGACCACCCTTCGACTCTTCGTCTCCGTCTGCGAAACGCACAGCATCGCGCGCGCCGGCGAGCAGGCCAGCATCGTCGGCTCGGCCATCAGCAAGCGGCTGGCGCAGCTCGAAGAGGCGGTGGGCACGCCGCTGCTGCTGCGCAAGCGACGCGGCGTGGTGCCGACGCCGGCCGGCGAGACCCTGCTGGAGCACGCCCGCGCCATGCTCGGCAGCGTGAACCGCATCGAGCGTGACATGGCCGCCTATGCCGGCGGCGCGCGCGGGCATGTGCGCATCCTGGCTTCGGCGTCGGTCATGGCCGAATCGCTGGCGGAAGACGTGGCCGGCTTCCTGCAGAACCCGGCGCACCGCAACATCCGCGTAGACATGGAGGAGCGCGTGAGCCCGGAGATCGTGCGCGGCATCCGCGAAGGCATTGCCTCCATCGGCCTGTGCTGGGACGCGGCCGACCTCGAAGGCCTGCAGCGGCGCAGCTACCGCGCAGACCACCTGGCCATCGTCGCGCACCCGTCGCACCCGGTGGCGCAACACGCGCAAGTGCGCTTCGAGGACGTGCTCGACCATGAATTCGTCGGCATGCCCGCGCTCAGCGCGGTGCAGCTGATGCTGGCGCGCGAGGCGGCGGTGGCGGGCAAGCCGCTGGTGCACCGGGTGCTGGTGTCGAACTTCGACGCCGCGCTGCGCGTGGTGCGAGCCGGGCTGGCGATCAGCGTGGTGCCGGCGGAAGTGGCGCGGCCCTTCACCGATGCCTACGGCCTGCGGCTGATGCCGCTGACCGATGCCTGGGCGCGCCGGCGGTTCGCGATCTGCTTCAGGGACGAGGCCACACTGTCGCCCTCGGCGCAGTTGCTGGTGGCGCATCTGCAGCGCTGCGCGACGGACTAATAAGGGCGCCGCGCCTCCGATTCGACCGGAATCGGAAACGATTCATTGCGGTTCGTCGGGTTTTTGTTTCGGTTCACGCAACCTAACATTCGAAACATCAGCGCTGTCACACCCCTCACCGCACACAGAAAGATCGCACCATGTTCCGCAGAGCCCTTCTCCCCGCCGCCGCCCTCGCCACTACGCTGAGCCTCGCCCCGCTGGCCGCGCAGGCCGCAACGGCCGCACAACCGCTCAAGCTCGACGTCTACAACCCGAGCGCGAAGTCGATGTTCCCGGTCTCGTCGGAGATCGTCACCGGCCAGACCGACGCCGTGCTGATCGACGCGCAGTTCCAGCGCAACGACGCCGAGGCGCTGGTGCAGAAGATCAAGGCAACTGGCAAGAAGCTCACCACGGTCTACATCAGCCACAGCGACCCCGACTACTACTTCGGGCTCGACGTGATCCACGCCGCCTTCCCCGACGCGAAGATCGTCGCCACGCCGCAGACGGTGGCCGCCATCCAGGCGTCGAAGGACGGCAAGCTCGCGCACTGGGGTCCGATCCTGAAGGAAAACGCGCCTAGGTCGCTGGTGGTGCCTGAGGCACTGGCCGGAGACAGCCTCGAACTCGAAGGCCGCAAGATCCAGGTCGTCGGCCTCGACGGCCCCACGCCCGAGCGCAGCTTCGCGTGGATTCCCTCGCTGAAGGCGGTGGTCGGCGGCATCCCCGTGTCGGCCAACATCCACGTCTGGGTGGCCGACACGCAAACGCCCGAATCGCGCCGCGACTGGCTCAAGACGCTGGACCGCATCCAGGCCCTGCACCCGAAGACGGTGGTGCCCGGCCATTACCTGCCGAATGCCGACGGCTCGGCGCCCTACACCATCGCGTCGGTGAAATTCACGCGCGGCTACCTCAAGGCTTTCGAGACCGAGGCCGCCAAGGCCAAGAACTCGGCCGCGCTCATCGCCGCGATGAAGAAGCGCTACCCGAAGCTGGAAGACGCCTCGTCGCTGGAACTCGGCGCCAAGGTCATCAAGGGAGAAATGAAATGGCCGCAATGAACGCAGCAACCGACCAAGGCATCACCCTGCACTACATCTTCGACCCGCTGTGCGGCTGGTGCTACGCCGCCGCGCCGCTGGTCGACGCGGCGCGCGGCGTACCCGGCCTGAGGGTCGAGTTCCACGGCGGCGGCATGATGACCGGCGCCAACCGCCGCCAGATCACGCCGCAGTGGCGCGACTACGTGATGCCGCACGACCACCGCATCGCCGAGATGACGGGCCAGCCCTTCGGCGAGAACTACTTCGAAGGCCTGCTGCGCGACACCGGCGCGGTGATGGACTCCGAACCGCCGACCACCGCCGTGCTGGCGGCCGAATCGCTGCGCGACGGCGGCGGGCTGGACATGGCGCATCGCCTGCAGCAAGCGCACTACGTGGAAGGCCGGCGCATCGCCGACGTGGGAGTGCTGAAGGCACTGGCGGCCGAACTCGGTCTAGGCGCCGAGGCTTTCGCCGCGGCATTCGATCGCCTCGCGGGCGCGCCGACTGCGCAGCACATTGCCGAGAGCCGGCAATTCCTGCAGCGCGCGGGCGGACAGGGTTTTCCGACCTTCGTGCTGACGCAGGCCGACGGCCGCGCGGGCCGCATCGACATCGGCCCCTGGCTGGGCCGCGCCGAAGACTGGAAGGCGCAGCTCGCCGCGCTGGTGTCGGCGTCTCAGCCGGCCGCCACCCACACCGCCGCGACGCCGCCGGTGTGCGGCCCCGACGGCTGCGCGATCTGAAGAAGCTTCAGCGCGCGACGCCCAGCAGCCGGTCCAGCACCTGCGGCTGGGCGCGCAATGCCGCGGCCGAGTCGGTGTGCACGATGGTGCCGTGGTCCAGCACCACCGCCTCGTCGGAAATCGCGAGGATCGCCTGCGGATGCTGCTCCACGATGATCGCGGCCAGCCCCTCGTCCTGCGTGATGCGACGGATGGCACGCAGCAGCTCTTCCACGATGATGGGCGCGAGCCCCTCGAGCGGCTCGTCGAGCAGCAGCAGCCTGGGGTTGAGCACCAGCGCGCGGCCCACGGCCAGCATCTGCTGCTCGCCGCCGGAGAGCTGCGTGCCCAGGTTGGTCTTGCGCTCGGCAAGACGCGGGAACATCTCGTAGACGCGCTGGGTGTTCCACTTGCCGGGCCGCTCCACGGCGGTGAGGTTCTCGTGCACCGTGAGCGACTTGAAGATGTTGCGCTCCTGCGGCACCCAGCCGATGCCGGCCGCCGCGCGCTGGTGCGGCGCCAGCTTGTGCAGCGCCTGGCCGCCCAGCGCGATGCTGCCGCCGTGCTGGCGCGTCGCGCCCGCCAGCGTGTTGATCAGCGTGGTCTTGCCGGTGCCGTTGCGGCCCAGCAGCGCCAGCGTCTGGCCTTCGCCCAGCGTGAACGCCACATCGTGCAGCACCACGGCCTCGCCGTAGCCGGCGCTCAGGTTTTCGATTCGCAGCAGCTCAGACATGGGCGGCTTCTCCGTGGCCCAGATAGACCTCTTTCACCTTGGGATCGTTGGCGATGGTTTCGGGGTCGCCCTCGGTCAGCAGCGTGCCGTTGACCAGCACGGTCATGCGGTCGGCAAAGCTGAACACCAGGTCCATGTCGTGCTCGATCAGCAGCACCGACACGTCGGCCGGCAGCGCGGCCACGGTCTGCAGCAGCTCTTCGCGCTCGCCGGCGGGCACGCCCGCCACCGGCTCGTCGAGCAGCAGCACGCGCGGCTCGCAGGCCAGGGCGATCGCGATTTCCAGCAGGCGGCGCTTGCCGTAGGCCAGGTGCTTGACCTGCTGGCGGGCCACGTCGCTCAGGTGGAACTGCTCGAGCAGTTGCGTCGCGCGTTCGACGATCGCCTTGCTGGAGCCGAGCGGCCGCCACCACTGCGCGCCTGCGCCCTGGTGCTGCGACACCACCAGCGCCAGCGTTTCCAGCGGCGTCATCGAATCGAACAGCTGGTTGATCTGGAATGTGCGCACCAGCCCGCGCGCCACGCGCTTGTGCGGCGCGAGCTTCGTGATGTCTTCGCCCAGCAGCGTGATGCGGCCTTCGGTCGGCGTGAGCACGCCCGTCAGCTGGTTGATGAGCGTGGTCTTGCCCGCGCCGTTGGGGCCGATCAGCGCATGGCGGGCGCCGCGCTTGAGCTCCATCGTCACGTTGTTGGTGGCCGTGATGCCGCCGAAGCGCATCACGAGGCCGTGGGTGGAGAGCACGGTGTCGCTCATGCCGCACCGCCCTTCTTCCTGCCGGCGCCGAACCACGTCCAGGGTTTCAGCAGGCGGTCGCGGCCCACCAGCACCAGCAGCACCAGGATCAGGCCGATCCAGAACATCCAGTACTGCGGGGTCACCGCCGACAGCCAGGTCTGCAGCAGCTTGAACACGATGGCGCCCGCCACCCCGCCGTAGAGCCAGCCCACGCCGCCGATCACCAGCATCAGCAGCACGTCGGCCGAGCGGTCGAAGGCCAGCACGTCGAGCGATGCGAAGCCGGTGGTCTGCGCCAGCAGCGCGCCCGCCGCGCCGGCAACGCCGGCAGCGACGGTGTAGACCGTGACCAGGCGCGGCACCACCGGTATGCCGATGGCCATCGCGCGCAGCCGGTTGTCGCGGATCGCCTTCAGCGTGGCGCCGAACGGCGAATGCACCAGCCGGCGCATCAGCAGGAACAGCACCAGCATCACCGCCAGCGAATACCAGGCAGCCGTGCGGCCGTACAGGTCGAAGTCGAACATGCCGAGCACCGGGCCCATCACCACGCCCTGCAGGCCGTCGGCGCCGCCGGTCAGCCAGTCGAGCTTGTTCGCCAGTTCGAGCAGCAGCAGCGCCGTGCCCAGGGTGACCATCAGCCGCGTGAGGTCGCTGCCGCGCAGGATGGTCACGCTGGCCACCAGGCCCAGCAACGCCGACAGCACGACGGCGAACAGCAGGCCCACGGTCGGGTCGGGCATCACCAGCTTGGCGAACAGCGCCGCCGCATACGCACCGAAGCCGAAGAAGGCGGCATGCCCCAGCGACACGATGCCGGTGTAGCCCAGGATCAGGTCGAGCGACATCGCGAACAGCGCGACGATGGCGATCTCATTGACCAGCAGCGAATGCGAAGGCATGACCAGCGGCAGCGCGAAGGCCACGGCCCAGGCCACGAACTCGAGCGGATGCCAGCGCGCCTTGCGCAGCAGGGCCGACTGGAAATCGGCCGAGGAAGAAGGAGCGCTCATTCAGCGGCCTCCCTTGCGCGTGAACAGGCCCTGTGGGCGCCACATCAGGATCAGGATCATCAGCAGGTAGACGGTGAACGCACCCATCTTCGGAATGAAGTACTTGCCCGCCACGTCGGCAATGCCGAGCAGCAGCGCGGCCGCCAGCGGCCCGGTGATCGACGAGGTGCCGCCGACCGAAACCACGATCAGGAAATAGATCATGTACTTGAGCGGGAAGGTCGGGTCGAGCCCGAGGATCTCGGCGCCCAGCGCGCCGCCCAGCCCCGCGAGGCCCGAGCCCACTGCAAAGGTCAGCAGGAACACGATGTTCACGTTGATGCCCAGCCCGGCCGCCACGCGCGGGTCGTCGACCGCCGCGCGCAGCCGGCTGCCGAAGCGCGTCTTCGACAGGATGAGCTGCAGCACCACCGTCAGCACCGCGCAGACCGCGATGATGAAGAGCCGGTAGTGCCCCATGCCCAGCAGCAGCGCGCCGTCGCCGATCTCGGTGCGCCCGCGCAGCCATTCGGGCAACTGCACGTTCTGTTGAGAAGAGCCGACGAAGTAGTCGACGGCGGCCACCGCCATGAAGGCCAGGCCGATGGAAAAGAGCACCTGGTCCAGGTGCGGCTTGCCGTACATCGGCCGGTAGAGCGTGCGTTCCAGCAAGGCCCCGGCCAGCGCGACGACGATGAACGCCAGCGGCAGGCAGGCCAGGAACGGCACGCCCAGCTTCTGCATGGCAAACACCGTGAGATATCCGCCGGCCATGGCAAAGGCGCCGTGCGCGAGGTTGATGAAGTTCATCAGCCCGAGCGTCACGGCCAGCCCCACGGCGAGCACGAAGAGCAGCATGCCGTAGGCGATGCCGTCGAAAAGAATGGTCAACATGTCAGCTACTCAAACACTTGCCGCGCCTCGCGGTCTCTTCGGGAAACACCGAGGAACCGGCTTCGCCGGGCCTCGGGTGTTGCCCCCGGTAGGGGGAAGGCGAAGCGACACGAAGTGCGCGCAGCCTGGGGGCGAGCCCTTTACTTGGCTTTGCCGGGATCTTTGACGTTCTTGATCACGTCGAACTCGACGTTGTAGAGCTGGCCGTCCTTCTTCTCGACCTTGCGCAGGTACACGTCCTGCACGATGTCGCGCGTCTGCGCGTCGATCAGCACCTGGCCGCGCGGGCTCTCGAAGACCTGGCCCTTCATGGCCGCCAGCAGCGCTTCGCCGCCGCCCTGGCCCTTGGTGGCCTTGAGCGCTTCGTAGATCACGCGCATGCCGTCATAGCCGCCCACGGCCATGAAGTTGGGTCGCATCTTCGGGTTGGCCTTCTCGAAGGCCTCGACGAACTTCTTGTTCATTGCCGACGGGTGCGCGGCCGAGTAGTGGTGCGAGGTGACCACGCCCAGCGCGCCGTCGCCCATGTCGTTGAGTTGATCGTCGTCCGTCACGTCGCCGGTGGCGATCATCTTGATGCCGGCCTTGTCCATGCCGCGCTCCAGGAACTGCTTCATGACGGCAGCGCCCGCGCCCGAGGGCACGAAGACGAACAGCGCGTCGGGCTTGGCGTCGCGCACCTTCTGCAGGAACGGGGCGAAGTCGGGGTTGCGCAGCGGCACGCGCAGTTTCTCGATCACCTTGCCGCCGTTGAGCTGGAAGCGCTCGCTGAAGAACTTCTCGGCGTCGTTGCCCGGGCCGTAGTCGGCCACCAGCGTGACGACCGTCTTCACGCCGTTCTTCGGCGCCCAGTCGCCCATGGCCACCGACACCTGCGGCAGCGTGAAGCTCGAACGGATGATGTAGGGCGATGCCTCGGTGATGCTCGACGTGGCGGCAGCCATCACGACTTCGGGCGTCTTCGACTGGGTGGCGATGGGCGCCACGGCCAGGGCCAGGGGCGTCAGGCCGAAGCCGGCCAGCACGTTGACCTTGTCGTTCACCACCAGTTCCTGCGCCAGGCGCTTGGTGACGTCGGGCAGGCCGGTGTCGTCCTTGACGATCAGCTCGACCTTCTTGCCGGCCACGGTGTCGCCGTTCTGGGCCATGTACAGGCGCGCGGCGGCTTCGATCTGGCGGCCGGTGGACGCCGACTGGCCCGTCATCGGCAGGATCAGGCCGATCTTGAACTTGTTGTCCTGGGCGCTGGCCAGCGACATTGAAAGCGCGAGCGCCGACAGGGCTGCGGTCTGGATGAGATGGCGTCTTTGCATGTTTTTTCCTTCAGGGACGGAACTCGAAACCGGGGCTATTTTCAACACTTTGCAACAAAGGGCGCAGCAGGCATTCACCTACCCCGCCTCATGAGGCTGGCATTGTTGCGCGATCAATAAATGAACTGCGCGATCATCGCGCAAGACGGCTGTCGCCCGGGGCGGGATCAGCTGTCGGGGCGATAGGCGGAGTCGAGCGTGAGCGTACCCACCGCGCGTGACACGCAGGCGCAGATGCGCGTGGTTGCCTCTTTTTCGTGCGCGCTGAGGAACACGTCGCGGTGGTCGATCTCGCCGTCGACGGCGATCACGTCCATGGCGCACAGGCCGCATTCGCCGCGCTTGCAGTCCGACAGCGTCTGCACGCCGGCGGCGTCCAGCGCCTCGAGCAGCGTGCAGTCGGCAGGCACCGTGATGGCGAGGTCATGGCGCGGAATGCGCACCTGGAACGCCTGCGTGGCCAGACGGCCGCTGCTGCCGAAGGTCTCGAAGCGCAGGTCCGCGATGGGCCGGCCGGCCGCATGCCAGGCGCGCTTGAGCGCCTCGAGCATCGGCACCGGGCCGCAGGTGTAGAGCTGGCCGCCGGGCGGCAGCGCGTCGATGGCCGCGGCAAAGTCGATGGGCGCCGAGCCTTCGTGCGCTTCCACGCCCTCGCCCAGCGCTTCGCGCAGATGCGCGAGGTAGCCGAACTCGTCGGCATTGCGCGCGCCGTAGAGCATCTTCACCGGCACGCCGCCGCGCCGGGCGTGCTCGCCCAGCCGCTGCGCCATCAGCACCAGCGGGGTGATGCCGATGCCGCCCGCCACCAGCAGGTAGCCGGGCGCGGACATGTCGAGCGCGAAGTGGTTCTGCGGCGCGCTGACCTGCAGCCGGTCGCCCACGGCCAGCCGCCACATCGCGAGCGATCCGCCGCGGCCGTCGTCCAGCCGCTTGACGGCGATGCGCCAGCAGCGGCCGTCGCCCTCGCCGACCAGCGAGTAGGAGCGGGTCTGCAGCCTGCCCTGCGCCGTCATCACCTGCACCTGCAGGTGGGCGCCGGGTTCATAGGCGCCGGCAAAGCCGCCGTCGGGGCGCAGTTCGAACTCGCGCACGGTAGGCGTCACGTCGCGCAGCGCAACCACCTGCGCCTGCATCCATTGAAGATCGCTTTTCATCGGGGAACAACACCAACAGGAAGGAAGGGAAAGGAAGGAGTCAGCCGCGGCGGCGGATCAGCTGCACACCCGGCAGCGGGCGTTGTTCGGCGCTCGGCGTGCCGTGCAACGCCTCGCGCAGGTTGCGCCGCGCGATGCGGCTGTGCTCGCGCATCAGCGACTCGGCGCGCGAGCCTTCGCCGGACTCGATGGCGTCGAGCACCTGGATGTGCTGGTCTTGCGCGATCACGAGCATGTCGCGCGCGGCGGGCGAATTCGCCTGCACGATGACGAAGCCCGAGGGCGACGCGAACGGCAGGTTCACCACCCGCTCCAGTTGCTGCGCGATGACCGGGCTGCCGGCCATTTCGCAGAGCAGCGCATGGAAGCGTTCGTTGTGCGTCACGTAGCGAGAGAAGGCCGCGTCGTCGAGCGCGGGCTCGCGCAGCAGCTCGTCGATGCGCGCGAGGCAGGCGCGCGCCTCGCGCAGCACCACCGGCGCGGCACCGCGCTCGGCCGCGAGGCGGGCCACCAGGCCTTCGAGCGTGCCGCGCAGTTCGATGGCATCGGCCACGTCGCGCTCGGAAAAGGTACGCACCGCGTAGCCGCCGTTGGGCAGCGCTTCGAGCAGGCCTTCCTGCTCGAGCCGCATCAGCGCGGTGCGCACCGGGGTGCGCGACACGCCGAGCTGCTCGGAGATGGCCACTTCGGCAATGCGCGCGCCGCCGGGCAGTTCGCCCGCGAGGATCATTTCGCGCAGGCGCAATTGCGCCTTCACGGCCTGCGAGCTGCCGCTGTCGCCGGCCTGCTGTTCCGCGGCGGAGGAGACCACGGCCGCCTTCATGCGGCCTGCTTCTCGCCCGGCTGCTCGGCGGGGTGGATCGGAATGGCGGCGCGCGCGGGCTTTTCCTTCTCGATCATGCGGTCGATGAGCTTGCGCGCCCACATCGAACCGGCGTCGATGTTGAGGTTGTAGAACTGGTGGTCGGGGTGCTCGTCCATGGCTTTCTGCTGCGCCTCGAGCACCAGTTCGTCTTCGCGGAAGATGCCCGCGACGCCTTCGCGCAGCTCGTGCGTGAGGCGCTGCTCGCCCAGGCAGTAGTTGCGCGAGAAGGCCCAGAAATACAGGCAGGTCTTGTCGGTCTCGGGCGTGATGGTGTTGAGCACGTAGCCGTTGACGCCTTTGCTGCGGTCGCCCGCGTCGCCGTTCTTCGGCACCGCGCCGCTGCCGGCCTCGGCCACGCCGACGTCGATGTTCACGGTGCACGGGCCTTCGAAACGGATGATCTGCCAGCGGTCGACCTTGCCGGTGTAGCCGCGCGCATGGCGGATCTGGCCGCCCCAGAACGGCGGCGGGTCGATGTTCTCCATCCAGCGCGTGACGGTGGCCGAGCGGTCGCCGTGCGTCGCCACGAAGGGCGCCTCGGCCACTTCGCGATTGCCGATGGACGAACCGTGCACGAAGGTCTCGTGCGTCAGGTCCATGAGGTTGTCGACCACCAGGCGGTAGTCGCAGTGGACGCGGATCATCTTGCCGTCTCCGGCCCATGCCGGGTCGTCGTTCCAGTGCATGTCGGGCACCAGCGCCGGGTCGGCCTTGGCGGGGTCGCCGGGCCAGATCCACACGAAGCGGTGCTTCTCGACCACCGGAAAGCTGCGTACGCAGGCCGAGGGGTTGAGGGTTTCCTGGCTCGGCATGTGGGTGCAGCGGCCCTGGCTGTTGTAGACGAGGCCGTGGTAGCCGCACACCAGCTCGTCGCCTTCGAGGCGGCCCAGCGACAGCGGCATCAGCCGGTGCCAGCAGGCATCTTCGAGCACGGCGACTTCTCCGTCGGTGCGTCGGAACAGCACCACTTTCTGGTTGCAGATGGTGCGTGGCAGCAGCGCATGGCGCACTTCGACATCGTAGGCGGCGGCATACCAGGCGTTCAGCGGAAAGGCGGTCGTGGGCGTTTTCATGAATACTCAATGTATACAGAAACACGGAAATTTCCAGTCATTTCGGGCATTTATAGGGAAAACACCGAGGCTTCTGTATACAGCTTCCGACGTTTCGATGGCGATACGATGTCCGGCCAGTTCCCCCTCACCAAGACGGAGTCATCCATGTCACAGCACGCCGCCCTGCCCGCCCGCTACGACCACGTGGGCAGTTTCCTGCGCCCCGAATACCTGCTCGAAGCGCGCGAGCAAAAGGCCAAGGGCGAGATCACGCCGGAACAGCTTCGCCTGGTCGAAGACAAGGCGATCACCGAGATCGTCAAGTTCCAGGAAGACATCGGCCTGAAGAGCATCACCGACGGCGAGTTCCGCCGCACCTATTTCCACATCGACTTCCTCGACCAGCTCGGCGGCGTGAAGACCGACATTCCGGTCACCATCCGCAAGCCCGACGGCACCGAGGAACTCGCACCGCCCGCGATGCGCGTGATCGACAAGGTCCGCCACGTGAAGGACATCCAGCTCGCCGACTTCCAGTACCTCAAGAGCCAGGTGGCCGCGGGCAACACGCCCAAGGTGACGATCCCCTCGCCCACCATGCTGCACTTCCGCGGCGGCCGCGCCGGCATCAGCAAGGACGCCTACCCCGAGCTCGACCCGGCGTTCTACGACGACGTGGCCAAGGCCTATGGCGACGAGCTTCGCTCGCTGGCCGCCGCCGGCTGCACCTATGTGCAGATGGACGACACCAACCTCGCCTACCTGTGCGACGAGCACATGCGCGAAGCCGCCCGCAAGCGCGGCGACGACCCGAACGAACTGCCGCACCGCTACGCCGCATTCATCAACAAGGTGGTCGCGCAGAAGCCGCCGGGCATGCTGCTGGCCATGCACCTGTGCCGCGGCAACTTCAAGAGCACGCACGCCGCCGCGGGCAACTACGAGCCCGTGGCCGAGGCGCTGCTCAAGGAGATGGACCTCGACGCCTACTTCATGGAATACGACGACGCGCGCTCGGGCGACTTCAAGCCCCTGCGCTACCTGCCCAAGGGCAAGACGGTGGTGCTCGGCCTGGTCACCACCAAGTTCGGCGAGATGGAAGACAAGGACGAGCTCAAGCGCCGCATCGACGAGGCCGCCAAGTACGCCTCGCTCGACCAGCTCGCGCTGTCGCCGCAGTGCGGCTTCTCCAGCACCGTGCACGGCAACAACATCGCGGTGGAAGCGCAGCGCAACAAGCTGCGCCTGGTGGTAGAGACCGCGCAGGAGGTCTGGGGCTCGACCTGACGCGCGGTTTCTGTTGAAGTCGGGGGAATGAAAAGACTCACCCCCAGTCTGCGCGCACTTCGTGTCGCTTCGCCAACCCCCTCGCCGGGGGCAACACCTGTGGCCCGGCAAAGCCGGTTCCACGGTGTTCCCCGAATGGCCCGGCTCGGCTTCATGCATCGCGGATCAAGTCATGCAACGGAGCAGCTGCAATGACCCGGATCTACTCCGGCCCCCTCAGCATGTTCGGCGCCAAGGTCGAGATCGCGGCGCGCGAAAAAGGCGTTGCCTTCGAACTGGTGATGGTGCCGTTCATCGAAGGCGACGCCTACGAGCCCAAGCACCCCGAGGTGCTGCGCGTGAACCCCGTCAAGCAGCAGGTGCCGGTGCTGGTGGACGAGATCGACGGCGGGGTCTCGCTCTTCGACTCGACCCAGATCTTCGAGTACCTCGAAGACCGCTACCCGGCTCCCGCGCTGTGGCCCGAGGGCATTGCCGACCGGGCCCGCGCGCGGCAACTCGAGCAGAAGTCCGACGAGGTCTTCTTCCCCCACGTCATCAAGCTCTTCGGCCTGCAGGACGCGATGCAGAGCGCGCCCGCCGTCGCGGCCTGCGCCGCCTGCGCGCGCTACTACGACGAAATGGAAGGCCTGCTCGCCGCGCGCGACTACCTCGCGGGGCCCTACGGCTTCGCGGACATCGCCTTCTACATGGCCTGCGTGTTCGCCGACCGCAAGGGCGCGGGCATGACCGAGGCCACGCCGCGCCTGCTCGCATGGCGCACCCGCGTTGGCGAAAGGCCGGCGGTGCGCGCGGTGGTCGATCCGATGATGCGGTTCCTTGCCTCGCAAGGGCGCGGTGTGCCGGCCTTCCTGCAACGCTGATTCCGCGCTGACGCATCATTGCGCCATGCCGCACAACACCCGTTTCGACTGGCTGCCCACACCTTCGCAGCACTTTCTCGTCGTGACCTTCGCGCTGCTGGTCTATGTGCTGACCACCCGCGCGCGCCGCGAGCAGCGCGCCCCCACCACGGCCATCGCCTGGGTCATGGGGCTGGTGCTGATGCCTTATTTCATCCTGCCGATGTACCTGCTGTTCGGCCAGCGCAAGCTGCGCCCCGCCGGCTCGCCCCGGCCGCCGCGCTCGGTGCCGCCGGGCCACTGGGCGGCCGACCTGATCGAGAGCTTCGGCCTCGCGCCGCCGGGCCGCTCGGCCATCCGCATGCATGCCGACGGCGAGGCCGCGCGCGAGGCGCTGTGGCAGGTGATCGACGGCGCAAAGGAGCGCATCGACGTGTGCACCTTCATCATCGGCAACGACGCGCTCGGCCATGCGGTGATCGACCGGCTCGCGAAGCGGGCGCGCGAGGGCATCAAGGTGCGGGTGCTGCTCGACGGCTTCGGAGCGCTGTCGTTGCCGCGCCATCACTTCGACCGGCTGCGCGCGGCGGGCGGCGAGGTGGCGGTGTTCCGGCCCTTCTTCAGCCTGCGCCGCATCGGCCCGCGCAACCTGCGCAACCACCGCAAGTTCACCATCGCCGACGACGGCTGGGTCTGGTCGGGCGGGCGCAATCTCGCGGGCGAGTACTTCACCGGCAACGCAAAGCACCCGCAGCCATGGCGCGACCTGTCGTTCGATCTGCGCGGCAGCGTGGCCGCGGCGGCGGCGCGCCAGTTCGACCACGACTGGAGTTCGGTGCGCCCGCGCAAGGCCCGCGCTATCACCGCCGACGACATGCCCGAAGGCCCCGGCACCGCAATGGCCCAGTTCCTGCCGAGCGGCCCCGACCAGACCGAGGACACCGCGCATGCGCTGCTGATCGACGCCTGCTTCCGTGCCGAGCACCGCGTGCTGGCGATCACGCCCTACTTCGTGCCCGGCGACGGACTGCGCGACGCGCTGCGGCTGGCCGCCCGGCGCGGCGTGCAGGTGACCATCGCGATGCCCGCGCAGTCGAACCATCGCCTGGCGGACTTCGTACGCGCCCGCGCCATGCGCGACCTCGCTCGCGCGGGCGTGGACTTCAGGATGCTGCCGTTCATGGTGCATGCCAAGGCGGTGGTGCTGGACGAGGAGCTGGCGATGTGCGGCTCGATCAACCTCGACCTGCGAAGCCTGCTGCTGAACCACGAGGCGGCGGTGGTGTTCTACGGCGAGGAAGAAATCGACTGGCTGGCCGAGTGGATCGAGACCACCGCATCAGCCGGCGAGCCCTACCGCGCGCGGCGTCCCGGCCTGATGCGCGACCTGGCCGAAGGGCTGCTGCTCACGGTAGCCTTTCAGCTGTAATCTTGGGTGCATAAATGCAACAAAAGTGCAACCAGACGAACGCGGACACTAAAATATCCACCGGTTTCGGTAGTTGACAGGCGTGCCCGGCCCCCTGACTTCGCAGTCGTGAGGCGGGCTCGAACGGATTCCCGCAACCCCTCGCCTTGCGGGGAAGCCCGCCCGGGACGCCGCCACACGGCGGCCCGAAGCGCCGTCCGTTCGAGTCCAGTGCCCCGGCCATCCGGGGAAATCCGATGCGAGCATTCTTCTCGCCGCGCGCACTTGCGAATCTCGCGAAACTGGTCCTGGCGCTTCCAGTTCTCATCGCACTGTCCGGAATACCGCCCGCTTTCGCCGCCATGGACGAAGTCGGCCGCGCAACCCCCAGCAGCCACCGCCTGAAGTTCTTCGTCGACCCCGAGCTGGCCGCCGACATCGGCCCCGCCGAGGCGGGCCGCCGGCTCGCCCAGTACGTGGCCGACGTCAACACCGTCTTCACCCGCGAGACCGTGCGCAGCTTCGTCTTCGACCCCGCCACCGACCTGCAGCTGGTGGCGCCCGCCGCCGCGCCGGCCTGCAGCTACAACGGCCTGGTGAACGGCGAGGTGGTGGTCTGCGTATCGAAATCCACCCGCGGCTACAGCCACGGCGGCCTGTCGACCAGCTGGACCTTTCCGCAGAAAGGCGTGGCCTGGAACCTGAACTGGATCGCCATCCACGACCCGCTGCGCCTGTCGCGCGCCATCACGCCGGCGGCGCCGGAGTCCACCGAGAAGGACTACCTGGGCCGCCAGCTCAAGACCCTGCTGCATGAGCTGGAGCATGTGTTCGGCGCCGGCGCGGGCGAGTACTACAACGGCATTGCCGTGGCCGACACCACCGGCGTCGCGCCCATCACCGACCTCGCCCTGTCGAGCGACACCGACCGCTACTGGTGGACGCGCCAGGACTGGCGGCTCGACCCGCTGCTGGGTACGGTGTTCGAGCAGCGCCGCGACCCCGCCGCCAACCGCGTCGCGACGCTGGACATGATCCGCTTCACCGCCGGCACCAAGGCCAACATCGACACCGACTGGAGCGACTGGCCGAAGCTCGGCAGCTCGAAGTTCATGGCCGCCACCACAGCCACGCAGGTGCGCGTGACCGACCGCGACAGCGGCGCCGCGCTGCCCGGCGCGCAGGTGTCGGTATGGCGGGACCCGGGCGGCGGCAAGCCGCTGGTCATGCTGGTGACCGGCGTGGCCGATGCGTCGGGCCGCTTCACCTTCGACTGGAACTGCGGCTTCAGCTGCTTCGCCGTCGGCAAGACGACGCTGCTGGCCAAGGCACGCGCGGCCAACCGCGCGCCCGGCGCGAGCTGGTTCACCATCTTCGACGCCTTCGAGCAGAAGGCCGTGCAGGGGCAGTCGATGTTCACCATCGACCTGGCGCTCGGCAGCGCCGACGCCACGCCGCCCATCGTGTCGCTCGCCGCCCCCTCCATGGCCACGGTGGGGCAGCTCACCGTCATCGCGCCGGCCGTGGTGGACAACGCGGGCGTGTGGGGCGTCAAGGTGCTGGGCCGCGACAGCATTCCGATCTGCACCTTCACCGCCCCGCCCTACACCTGCAGCTGGACCCCGACTTCGCCCGGCGCGCAGACGATCCGCGTGGTGGCGGTCGACGCGGCGGGCAACTCCGCTGTCGCCTCGGCCAACGTGATCGTCAACCCGCCTTCGGACAGCGTGCCGCCGGCCGTCTCGCTGTCGGTTCCGCCAGGCGTAGCGGCCGGCATGGCGACGCGGCTTGCCGCCACCGCATCCGACAACGTGGCCGTGGCCGAGCTGAAGTTCATCGTCGACGGCAGGACCGCGTGCACGCTGCGCGCCGCGCCCTACGCATGCGCCTGGACGCCGAAGCGGCCGGGCGCCGCGAACGTCGAGGTGCGCGCCGCCGACGCGGCAGGCAACGTTGCCTCCGCCTCCGCGAACGTGCGCGTCGAAGGACTGCGGGCCGAAGACCTGTAGCGCCGGGCCGCCGCTTCAGGGCCTGTTCGTGAAGCTCACGTTGCCCAGCCCCGTGCCGATGGTCAGCACGCCCCACTGCTTCACGTCGCGCATGAAGGGCAGCTCGCTCAGGCCCTGCACCACCGCGTCGTTGTGCATCAGCACCAGCATCGGGTCGGCGCCCAGCGTCAGCATGCGGCGCCACACCGCCGTCGGCAGGTGGAAGGCGTGGCTTTCCCAGTCGCCGGGCAGGTTCTGCGCGCCGCGCGCGATGGAGCCGTCGGGGCGAATCAGGCCCGGGCAGCCGATGCCGATGAACGGCGCGAGCCGGATCTTCTTGCGCTCGCTGTAGCGCACCATGTCCATCAGCATGTCGGCGATGTGCTCGACCATGTTGCTGCGGTTGGGGCCCTCGTCGGCGTGGCGCCATTTCTCGCGCCGGATCACCTCCGCGCGCGAGAAGTCGGGCGCCTTGCGGTAGCGCGTCTTCACGATGCCGCAGCGCACGTTGGTGCCGCCGATGTCGACCGCCAGGATGGCGTCGTACTTGCGCAGCAGCGCGGGCGGCGTCAGGTGCACCCAGCCGATCAGGCCGCCGTCGTCCACGTTGTGCGAGAGGCGGCCCAGTTGCACGTGCAGGCCCATCTCTTCGAGGATGGCGCCCGTCTGCAGCACCGCGCGCTCGCCGACGTCGCTCTCGGGAAAGCCGCCGCCGATCACGATGCGCTCCACCTTCTGCCATGAGGGCTGGCGCAGGAAGCGCTGGATGACGGATGCCAGTTCCTCGGTGAACTCCTCGATCACGCCGTGCATTACGTCGGCGGCCTCCGAAGCTTTCTTCGCGCCCAGCACGCGGTCGAGCGCCTTCTTGCTCAGGTCGCGCGAGTGCAGCACTCCGAGCGGATCCTTGCCGTTCTTGCGGCGGCGCTTGCGCCATCGCTCGAGCAGCTCCCTGAAGGCCGTCTGGCTCGCCTGGTCGCCCACGAAGCCGTCCTTGTCGCGCAACTGGAGGCTGTAGCCTTCGACATGCACACCGGGGAGTTCGCGCAGGCCGTGCACATCGGCAGCGGGCAAGGGGTCGGCCGTTTCGGCCTTTTGCGTTTCGGGAGTTTCGGGCTTCGCGGGTTTGGACTTCATGACTCGGATGTTGCGCGCGCGGCAGCCCGCGGCCCATCGGTTGCGCGCACGACGGCGTGTAGGAGATTGGCGGGTACGCCAACCCGGTCGATGTCTATAAACTGGCCGCGATGCATCTGCCCCGTTGCCTCCGCCGCCTTGCCCTGCTCCTGACGCTCGCCTGGCTGGGCCTGGCGCATGTCGCGAATGTCGCGCATGCGGCGGACGACACGCTGCGCGTCGGCTCCAAGCGCTTCACCGAGTCGTACATCCTTGCCGAGTTGCTGGCGCAGACCGCCGCGCCGCACACCGCGTTGCCGCCCGTCGTGCGGCAGGGCCTGGGCAACACGGCCATCGTGTACGAGGCGCTGCGCTCGGGCGCGATCGACATGTATGCCGAATACACCGGCACCATCGCGCTGGAAATACTCAAGGGCTCCCCGGCGGACACGCGCGAGGCCATGAACGCGGCGCTCGCGCCGATGGGCCTGGGTGTCGCGATTCCGCTGGGCTTCAACGACGGCTATGCGCTCGCGGTGCGCGCGGCCGATGCCGACCGGCTGGGCCTGCGCACGCTGAGCGACCTGGCGAAGCACCCTGAATTCAAGCTGGGCCTTTCCAATGAATTCATAGGCCGCGCCGACGGCTGGAAGGGCCTGGCCGAGCGCTACGGCTTCAAGCAGACACCCTCGGGGCTCGACCACGGGCTGGCATACGACGCCATAGGGGCCAGGCAGATCGATGCGATCGACATCTACACCACCGACGCGAAGATCGACCACCTGGGCCTGCGCGTGCTGGAGGACGACAGGAAGTACTTTCCGCGCTACGACGCGGTGGTGCTCTACAAGCTCGATTTGCCCAAACGCCTGCCCGAGGCCTGGGCTGCGTTGAAAACGCTCGAAGGCCGCGTGGACGAGCACGCGATGATCGCGATGAATGCCCGCGCCGAACTGCAGAGCGTGCCTTTCGACGTGATTGCGCGCGACTTTCTCGCGAGCACCGGCAAGGAAGCGAAGGCGGGCCAGCAGCAGCCGAAGGAAGAGCGCCGCGGCTTCGCGGCCAAGCTGTTCGGGCCGGACTTGTGGAAGCTGGCACGGCAGCATCTGTTCCTGGTGGCGCTGTCGGTCGGCGTCGCGATTCTCATCGGCGTGCCGATCGCGATCCTGGTGTTCCCGCATGTGCGGCTGCGCGCGCTGGTGCTGGGCTTCGCGAGCCTGTTGCAGACAGTGCCTTCGCTGGCGTTGCTGGCGGTGCTGATCTCGATGCTCGGCGCCATCGGCGCGTTGCCGGCGCTGATCGCGCTCACGCTCTATTCGCTGTTGCCGATCATGCGCAACACGGTCACGGGCCTGGCCGAGGTGCCTGACGGCCTGCGGCTGGCGGGCACGGCGCTGGGCATGACGCCGCCGCAGAGCCTGCGGCTGGTGCTGCTGCCGCTTGCGTTGCCGACGCTGCTCGCGGGGGTGCGCACGGCGACGGCGATCGCGATCGGCACGGCGACGATTGCGGCTTTCATCGGTGCCGGCGGGTTCGGCGAGCGCATCGTGACGGGGTTGGCGCTCAACGACCGTGAGCTGCTGATGGCGGGCGCGTTGCCGGCTGCTGCGTTGGCTTTGGTCAGCGAAGGGCTGTTCGAGTTGATCGAGCTTTGGATGCGGCGCGGGCGCGGGGCGCTTGCGGCCTAGCTTTGCTTGTGTCCTTCAGGGCGCGATCAGGCCGACGGGGTACCTTGCTCCGCGAATGTCCCCCGGCCTTCGGCCTCCTCCTTTATTTCGCTGCACAAGGCACCCCATCGGCCTGATCGGTGAGCGCCGCTGTGGAAGCTGCATTTGTTGGCGGTTGGCGAGACTTCGTGCAGGGCGGTGCGGCTGTTTCGCCTGGTTCTTCTCTAGAGTGAATGCCCCTGTCACTCCACACCCCGCTAGGGGGAGCAACTCCACAACCCACTTGTATGTTCGAAGGCTGCTTGCCTCGCGGCAGGTCGTCGGTGCGACAGCAGCGATGCAAATGCGAGGTATCAAAAGGCGACGACCGGGGTGTTACGAGCACCCCAGCCGTCTAACCAAGTTCGTGCATCACCGTGAAGGAACCGCACAAAAATGGCTACCAAGACTATAGCCCGGCCTCGCACGCCGGTAGCTTACGAAGACACCGCGGATCTTCTCGAAAACACCCTCTCCCAACTCGAAGCCCTGCTGTGGGTGTGCCACGGCGAAGAGATCGACTGGTGCAGCGACGACGGGCCCAGGCAGCTGGACAACCTGCTCTGGCTAGCGGCCGACCTGGCTCGCAAAGCGGCCCAACTGTTTCAGCTGAACGAAAAGGCGCGCAGCGCAGAACCCGGAACTGGCTCGGCTTGAAAGCCCAAGCTGCGTCCCTGTGCGCAGGGCGTCGGGTGCTCCCCGCAGCGAAATAAAGGAGGAGGCCGCAGGCCGGGGGACATTCGCGGAGGGGAGTACCCGATGGCCTGTGCACGCGCCCTGAACGAACGAACGAATCAGGCCAGCGTATAGGCAGTCTTCACCGTAGTGAAGAATTCCTGCGCATAACGCCCCTGCTCCCGCGGCCCATAGCTCGAACCCTTGCGGCCGCCAAAGGGCACGTGATAGTCCACACCCGCCGTCGGCAGGTTGACCATCACCATGCCGGCCTGGCTGTGGCGCTTGAAGTGCGTGGCGTACTTCAGCGACGTGGTGGCGATGCCGGCCGACAGGCCGAACTCGGTGTCGTTGGCCGTGGCCAGTGCTTCCTCGTAGTTTTTCACGCGGATCACGCTTGCCACCGGGCCGAAGATCTCTTCCTTGTTGATGCGCATGCTCGCGGCCGATTCGCTGAAGAGCGCCGGCGACATGTAGTAGCCGTCGGTCTCCAGCTTCAGCAGCTCGCCGCCGGCCGCCAGCGTGGCGCCCTCGCCCTTGCCGATGGAGACGTATTCCATGTCCTGGTCGAGCTGCGACTTCGACGAGACCGGGCCCACGTCGGTGCCCTGCGCGAGCGCGTCGCCCACCTTGATCTTCGCCATGCGTTCCTTCATGGCGGCGATGAACTTCGGATAGATGCCCTCCGTGACGATGAGTCGGCTCGACGCTGTGCAGCGCTGGCCGGTCGAGTAGAACGCGCTCTGCACGCTCAGCTCCACTGCCTGTGCGAGGTCGGCGTCGTCCAGGATCACCTGCGGGTTCTTGCCGCCCATTTCGAGCTGCACCTTCTTGTGGTTGGTGACGCACTGGATCGCGATGTTGCGGCCCACGCCCACCGAGCCGGTGAAGCTGATCGCGTGGATGCCCGGATGATTGACCAGCGCATTGCCGATCACGCTGCCGCGCCCCATCACCAGGTTGAACACGCCGGCCGGAATGCCCGAGCGGCTGATGATCTCGCTCAGCGCCCAGGCGCTGCCCGGCACCAGGTCCGCGGGCTTCAGCACCACGCAGTTGCCGAATGCCAGCGCGGGCGCGATCTTCCAGGCCGGAATGGCAATGGGAAAGTTCCACGGCGTGATGAGGCCGACCACGCCGACCGGCTCGCGCGTGATTTCCACGCCGATGTTGGGCCGCACCGACGGCAGCACCTCGCCCGACAGGCGCAGGCATTCGCCCGCGAAGAACTTGAAGATCTGGCCCGCGCGCGTGGCCTCGCCGATGCCTTCGGCCTTGGTTTTGCCCTCTTCGCGCGCCAGCAGCGTGCCCAGCTCTTCCTTGCGCGCGAGGATCTCGTTGCCGATCTTGTCGAGCGCGTCGGAGCGGGCCTGGATGCTGCCCGTGGCCCATGCCGGAAAGGCTGCGGTAGCCGCCGCGACGGCAGCGTCCACGTGGGCGGCATCGCCCTGCGTGTACTGGCCGAGCACGTCGGACAGGTTGCTCGGGTTGACGTTGGGGCTGTAGCTCGCGCCGGCACGCCATTCGCCCGCGATGAGGTTGTCGAAGTTCTGCATGAGGGTTGTTCCTTCAGCGGACCATGCACGGTCGCTTGTTGTCGAAAGTCCAGTCGGGGATCAAGTATTGCATCGCCTGCGCATCGTTGCGAGCGCCAAGGCCGTGCTTCAGGTACAGCTGGTGCGCCTTCTCGACCTCGTCCATGTCCAACTCCACGCCCAGGCCCCCGCGCGTGGGCACCTTCACGAAGCCGCCTTCGATGCGCAGCGGCGCCTTGGTCAGGCGCTGGCCGTCCTGCCAGATCCAGTGCGTGTCGATGGCCGTCACCTTGCCCGGCGCGGCGGCGGCCACGTGCGTGAACATCGCGAGCGACACGTCGAAGTGGTTGTTCGAATGCGAGCCCCAGGTCAGGCCCCAGGCCTGGCACAGCTGCGCCACGCGCACCGAGCCCTGCAGGGTCCAGAAGTGCGGATCGGCCAGCGGAATGTCGACCGACTGCAGCGAGAGGCTGTGCACCATCTCGCGCCAGTCGGTGGCCACCATGTTGGTGGCGGTCGGCAGGCCGGTGGCGCGGCGGAACTCGGCCATCACCTCGCGGCCGGAGAACACGCCTTCGGCGCCGCAGGGGTCTTCGGCATAGGCCATCACGCCGTGCAGGTCGCGGCACAGGCGAATGGCGTCCTGCAGCAGCCAGCCGCCGTTCGGGTCGAGCGTGACGCGCGCTTGCGGAAAGCGCTCGTGCAGCGCGCGGATGGCCTCGACTTCTTCTTCGCCGCGCAGCACGCCGCCCTTGAGCTTGAAGTCGGTGAAGCCGTAGCGCGCATGCGTGGCCTCGGCCAGGCGCACGATGGCTTCGGGCGTCATGGCTTCTTCGTGGCGCAGGCGGAACCAGTCGTTGTCGGCGCCGGGGTCGCTCTCGTAGGGCAGGTCGGTCTTCTTGCGGTCGCCCACGTAGAAGAGGTAGCCGAGCATCTGCACCGCATCGCGCTGCTGGCCTTCGCCGAGCAGGGCCGCCACGGGCACTTCGAGGAACTGGCCGAGCAGGTCGAGCAGAGCGGCTTCGACGGCCGTTACCGCGTGGATGGTCACGCGCAGGTCGAAGGTCTGCAGCCCGCGGCCGCCGCTGTCGCGGCCGGCAAAAGCGCTGCGCATGCTGTTGAGCACCGCGTTGTGGTTGCCGATGCGCTGGCCCACGATGAGGCCGCGCGCGTCTTCCAGCGTCTGGCGGATCTTCTCGCCGCCGGGCACCTCGCCCACGCCGGTGCGCCCGGCGCTGTCGGTCAGGATCAGCAGGTTGCGCGTGAAGAACGGGCCGTGCGCGCCGCTGAGGTTCATCAGCATGCTGTCGTGGCCCGCAACGGGAACCACGCGCATGCCGGTGACGACGGGTGCACCCGGCACGGCTTTGGAAACAACGGATTCAGGACTTGTCATCTTTGGGCTCGGTGCCTCAGTCTGCGGTGATGTGGCGGGTGTCGATCAATGTCTTCCATCGCATCCATTCGCGCAACTGGAAGGCCGTGAAGTCATGCGCATGGCGGGCATCACATGCGTCTCCAGTATTTTTCTGGTCTTTTGCCGGGGCTTACTGCGGGCCGAGCGCGTCGATGAGCGCCTTGAGTTGCTCCATCTCGGCCGGCTTCAGGTCGGTGAGCGGCGCGCGCACGGGGCCGGCGTCGTGGCCGACGATCTTTGCGCCGGCCTTCACGATGCTCACCGCGTAGCCCGGCACGCGGTTGCGCAGCTCGAGGTAGGGCATGAAGAAGTTCTTCAGCAGGCGGTGCTGCGTGGGCAGGTCGTCGGCGGCCACGGCCTTGTAGAAGTCCATGGCGGTCTTCGGAATGAAGTTGAAGACGGCCGACGAATACACCGGCGTGCCCATTGCCTTGTAGGCGGCGGCATAGACCTCGGCCGTGGGCAGGCCGCCCAGGTAGGCGAAGCGGTCGCCCATCTTCTGGTAGATGGCGACCATGGCCTCGATGTCGCCGATGCCGTCCTTGAAGCCCACGAGGTTGGGGTTGCGCTCGGCCAGGCCGGCAAGCGTGTCGGGCTTGAGGCGGCTGGTGGCGCGGTTGTAGACGATCACGCCGAAGTTCACGCTCTTGCACACGGCCTCGACGTGCGCGGCCAGGCCTTCCTGGCCGGCTTCGGTGAGGTAGTGCGGCAGCAGCAGGATGCCGTGCGCCCCGGCCTTCTCTGCGGCCTGAGCGCACTGGATGGCAAAGCGCGTGGGGCCGCCGGCACCGGCAATGATCGGCACCACGCCGCGGCAGGTGTCCACCGCCGTCTTGATGATGCCGGGGTACTCGTCGCCGGTGAGCGAGAAGAATTCGCCCGTGCCGCCGGCCGCGAACAGCGCGCTGGCGCCGTAGGGGGCGAGCCACTCGAGGCGCTTCTCGTAGCTGCTCTTGTTGAAGTCCCCGTTCGCGTCGAAGTCGGTCAACGGGAACGAAAGCAGGCCGGAGCCCATGATGGTCTTGAGTTCTTGCGGGTTCATGGGAAAGAGTCCAGTGAAGTTTTGAATGAGAAAGAAAAGGGGTGCGAAGCGGCTGGTCAGTCGAGCCTGACGTTCGCTTCCTTGACGACCTGCGCCCAGCGCGCGCGTTCCTTGGCGAAGAACTGGTCCTGCTCCGGCGCGGCCATGGTCACGACTTCGGCGCCCTGCCCGGCGAGCCGCGCGCGGATGTCGGGCGTGCGGATGATGCGCACCAGCTCGCGGTTGAGCCGCGCGATCACGGCGTCGGGCACGCCGCGTCCCGCGACCACGCCCTGCCAGGTGCCCGACTCGTAGCCGGGGGCGCCCTGCTCGGCGATGGTCGGCACGTTGCCGATCAGCGGCATGCGCGTGGCCTTGGACACCGCGATGAGCTTGAGCTTGCCGGCCTGCACCTGCGGATAGGTGGCGAGCATGCCGTTCATCAGCACCTGCGTCTGGCCCGCCACGGTGTCGAGCACCGCCTGCACGCCGCCCTTGTAGGGCACGTATTCCCACTTGGCGCCCACCTTGCGCTGCAGTTCGATGCCCGCGAGGTGCGCAGTGCTGCCGCTGGCGGTGACGGCGAAGTTGAGATCGCTTTTCTTCGAGAGCTCGACCAGCTCCTTCAAGGTGTTCGCCTGCACCGACGGGTGCACCACCAGCAGGTGCGGCGAGTAAGCCAGCATGGCCACGCCGCGCAGGTCTTTCGACGGGTCGAACGGCAGCTTGGGGTACAGCGAGGGGCTGATGGCCAGCGCACCCAGGTCGCACAGCATCAGCGTGTAGCCGTCGGCCGGCGCCTTGGCCAGCAGGTCGGCGCCGAGGTTGCCGTTGGCACCGGCGCGGTTGTCGACGATGACCGACTGGCCGAGCGCCTCGGACAGCGGCTGGCTGATCGCCCGCGCAATGATGTCGGACGAACCGCCCGGCGGGTACGGAACGATGAGCTTGAGCGGCTTGGACGGCCAGTTGCCGCCACTGCCCTGCGCAAGAACCCGCGCGGGCAGGCTCGCGGCCAGTGTCGTGGCAAGTGCGGCCCCTAGCGCGCCGCGTCGGTTGATGGTCATGCTGTCTCCTTTTGTTCGCTGGCTGTCGTGACTTTGCCTGATACTCGAATCAAGTTATCAGTCATCGTACAACTACCAAAACAAGTTGTCCAGCCGGGACAACAAGAAAACTCAGCTCGAAGTGGCGTTCTCGGCCGAAGCAGCACCGTCCGGGGTGACGGCATCGGCTTTCGCCTTCTGCTGCTGCGCGGCCTCTTGCGCCATGCGCAGGCGCTCGCGGCTGTTGGTCAGGTGGATGCGCATGGCCGCGCGGGCCGATTCGGGGTCACGGCGCGCGATGGCCGCGTAGATTTCTTCGTGCTCGCGGTTCACGCGGCTCAGGTAAGGCGCTCCGCCCTCGTGCGTGCGGATCGCGCTGATGCGGGTGCGCGGAATGAGGGTGGTCCCCAGGTGCCTCATGATGTCCGCGAAGTAGGGATTGCCGGTCGATTCGGCGATCTGCAGGTGGAAGCGGAAGTCCGGCCCCACGGTGTCGCCCGCCACGACCACGTTGTGCTCGAAGTCGTCGAGCGCCTGCCGCATGGCCATCAGCTGCTCGTCGGTGCGGCGGCTGGCGGCAAGGCCGGCCGACTCGGTCTCCAGGCTGATGCGCAGTTCGAGCACGGCCAGCACGTCGACCGAAGCGGCGATCTCGCCGGGGTCGAGGCGGAACACGCCGCCCGTGCGCGGCTGCAGCACGAAGGTGCCCACGCCGTGCAGCGTCTCGACCAGGCCGCCGGCCTGCAGCTTCGACAGCGCCTCGCGCACCACGGTGCGGCTCACGCCGTAGGCCTGCATGATGGCCGACTCGGTCGGCAGCTTGTCGCCGGGCCGCAGCGACTGGTTGCGGATCTTCTCACCCAGGTCTTCCACCAGCCCATGCGCGAGGCCTCGTGCGCGCTGGCGCGGACGCCCCACGAACGCCGCTTCCGCCGGCGCTTCCGATATCGAGGGATTACCCGCAGTCGACTGAACCATGGTCACGATGATAATCCCCAAACTAGTTGTACGACAACAGATAACCTAACACTCAATTACCCCTGGACGCCGCTGGCCGATCCGCCAGCGGCTTCCCGGTTTCCACGGCACCGACATGCAGCGCCCTTTCGACCTCGCCCTGCCGGCATCGTACCGGCCGCTGCCGTCGGCAAGACACCGCGACGGCGGGCGGCCGGAAACCGCAACCACTGCGTGCACGGACGGGCAAAGATGAAAGACAACAAGATGAACCGCCTCCTGCTGACCGGCGCCGCCGGCGGCCTCGGCAAGGTGCTGCGCGAGCGGCTGAAGCCATTCGCCGAGGTGCTGCGGCTCTCGGACATCGCCTCGCTGGCGCCGGCCGCCGACGCGCACGAGGAACTCGTGCCCTGCGACCTGTCGGACAAGGCGGCGGTCGATGCGCTGGTGGACGGCTGCGACGCCATCGTCCACCTGGGCGGCGTGTCTGTCGAGCGGCCGTTCGAGGAAATCCTCGAAGCCAACATCAAGGGCGTGTTCCACATCTATGAGGCCGCGCGCCGCCACGGCGTGAAGCGCGTGGTGTTCGCCAGCTCGAACCACGTGATCGGCTTCTACAAGCAGAGCGAGCACATCGACGCGCATGCGCCGCGCCGGCCCGACGGCTACTACGGCCTGTCGAAGTCCTTCGGCGAGGACGTGGCGCAGTTCTACTTCGACCGCTGGGGCATCGAGACCGTCAGCATCCGCATCGGCTCCTCGTTCCCCGAGCCGGCCAACCGCCGGATGATGAGCACCTGGCTCAGCTACCACGACCTGACCGCGCTGATCGAGAAGTCGCTGTTCACGCCGGACGTGAAGCACACGGTGGTCTACGGCATGTCGAACAACCGCGACGTGTGGTGGGACAACAGCGCCGCCGCGCACCTGGGCTTTTTGCCGCGCGACAGCTCGGAAGTGTTCCGCGACAAGGTCGAGGCACAGCCGCCCGTCGCGCCGACCGACCCGAACGCCATCTACCAGGGCGGCGCCTTCACGGCACAAGGGCCGTTCGGCGATGAGCGCTGAACTCGTTCTCGATGCGCGCAACGGCACCGGCGAAAGCCCGGTGTGGCATGCGCGCGAACAGGCGCTCTACTGGGTCGACATTCCGGCGCGCACGCTGAACCGCTGGCATGCGGGCGAAGGCCACGCGAAGTGGACCGCCGGCGAAATGATCGCCTGCATCGCGCCGCGCGCAGACGTGCCGGGCGAATGGATCGCCGGCATGGAAAGCGGCCTGTTCTCGCTCAAGCCCCAGGCCGACGGCACGCTGGCCGCCTCGTCGCTGGCGCGCGTCGAGCACGCCGCCCCGGCCATGCGCTTCAACGACGGCCGCTGCGACCGCCAGGGCCGCTTCTGGGCCGGCACGATGCTGCTCGACATGGCGGCGGGCGCACGCGTGGGCCGGCTCTACAGCTACGGCAGGGGCGACAGCAGCGCCGCCCTGCGCCTCGACGACCTCGTCGTGCCCAACGGCCTGGCCTTCAGCCCCGACGGCCGCACGATGTATCTCTCGGACTCGCACCCCACGGTGCAGGCCGTCTGGGCCTTCGACTACGACACGGAAACCGGCACCCCCGGCAACCGCCGCCTGTTCATCGACATGAAGCCCCTGCCCGGGCGCCCCGACGGCGCGGCCATGGACACCGACGGCTGCTACTGGATCTGCGGCAACGACGCCGGCCTGGTGCACCGCTTCACGCCCGACGGCCGGCTCGACCGCTCGCTCGAAGTGCCGGTGAAGAAACCCGCGATGTGCGCCTTCGGCGGCGCCGGGCTCGACACCCTCTTCGTCACCTCCATCCGGCCCGGCGGCATCGACCTGTCGGACCAACCACTGGCCGGCGGCGTGTTCGCGCTGCGGCCCGGCGCACAGGGCATGCCCGAGCCGGCCTTCGGCGCCTGAACCCTTTTCAACAACCACCAAAGCAGAGGACGAGACAAATGAAATTCGCAAAGAAGACACTGATCGCACTTTCCGCGTGCGCAGCAGCCGCGCTGACCACCATGGCTGCACACGCCACCGAGTTCCGTTCGGCCGACATCCACCCCGACGACTACCCCACCGTGACCGCGGTGAAGTTCATGAGCGAGCGCCTGAAGGCGCTGTCCGGCGGCAAGCACAGCATCAAGGTGTTCAACAACAGTTCGCTCGGCAGCGAGAAAGACACGATCGAGCAGACCAAAATCGGCGCGCTTCAGATGGTGCGCGTGAACATCGCACCCATGAACAACATCTGCGCCGAGACGCAGGTGCCCACCATGCCCTTCCTGTTCCGCTCGGTCGACCACCTGCACAAGGTGCTCGACGGCCCGATCGGCGAAGAGATCCTGAAGTCATGCGAGAAGCAGGGCTTCGTGGGGCTGGCCTATTACGACAGCGGCGCGCGCTCGATGTTCACCGCCAAGAAGCCGGTGCGCAGCTTCGCCGACATGAAGGGCCTGAAGGTGCGCGTGCAGCAGTCCGACCTGTGGGTGTCGATGCTCGAGGCCATGGGCGCCAACGCCACGCCGATGCCCATGGGCGAGGTCTACACCGGCCTGAAGACCGGGCTGATCGACGCCGCCGAGAACAACTATCCCACGTACGAAAGCGCGCGCGCCTTCGAAGTGGCCAAGTACTACAGCAAGACCGAGCACTCGATGGCGCCCGAGATGCTGCTGTTCTCCAAGCGCGTGTGGGACAAGCTCTCCGCCGAAGAGCAGGGCTGGATCCGCCAGGCCGCCAAGGAATCGGTGCCCTACATGCGCAAGCAGTGGGAAGAGCGTGAAGTGAAGTCGCTCGCCACGGTGAAGGCCGGCGGCGCCGAGATCATCGAAGTCGACAAGGCCCCGTTCCAGGCCGCGATGAAGCCGGTCTACGACAAGTTCATCACCGACGCGAAGCTGAAAGACCTCGTCAAGCGCGTGCAGGACACGAAGTAAGCCCGTCCTCGCCGGCTCGACCCGCTTCCCTCCTTCCCCCTCGGGGGAAGGGCAAAGAAAATCTATGTACACCAAACTTTGCCGCACCCTCGCACGTGCCTGCATGTGGTTGGGCATCTTCGGTCTCGTCGCGGTGATATGCGCCGTGAGCTGGCAGGTGTTCGGCCGCTACGTGCTGAACAACACCCCCACCTGGGCCGAAAGCCTCGCGCTGCTGCTGGTGCTCTACGTCACCATGCTCGGCGTGGCTGTGGGCGTTCGCGACGCGGGCCACATCGGACTCGAATCCTTTCTCGTGCTCGCACCCGACTGGTTGCGGCTGAAGATGGAATACCTCATCCACGCACTGATCCTGCTGTTCGGCGTTGCCATGGCATGGAACTGCGCCTCGCTCGCCGAATCGGTGTGGGACTACAGGTTGCCCACGCTCTGGATCTCGGAGGGGTGGAAATACGTGCCCGCCGCCATCTCGGGCGTCCTCATCGTGATGTTCTCCATCGAACACATCATCGCGCTCGCCCAAGGCCGCGAAGTCGAACCTGCCTGGGCCTGAGCCACCATGACCATTCCCCTGCTCATTCTCTGCCTCTCGTTCACGCTCTTCCTGCTGCTGGGCGTGCCGGTCGCTTTTTCCATCGGCCTGTCGGCACTGGCCACGCTGCTCTATGAAGGCCTGCCGCTGGCCGTGGGCTTCCAGCAGATGACGTCCGGCATGGGCATCTTCTCGTTCCTCGCCATCCCGTTCTTCATCTTCGCGGGCGAGCTGATGCTCTACGGCGGCATCGCTGACCGCATCGTCAACCTGGCGCGTGACCTGGTGGGCCACGTCCGCGGCGGGCTCGGCATGTCGAACGTGGTGGCCTGCACGCTGTTCGGCGGCGTCTCGGGATCGCCCGTGGCGGACGTCTCGGCCATGGGCGCCGTGATGATCCCGATGATGAAGAAGGAGGGCTATCACGCCGACTACGCCGTCAACGTGACGACCCATGCGGCGCTGGTCGGCGCGCTGATGCCCACCAGCCACAACCTGATCATCTATTCGCTCGCAGCCGGCGGCAAGGTGTCGATCGCGGCGCTGATCCTGGCGGCCCTGCTGCCGGCTGCCGTGCTCACCATCAGCAACCTCGCAGCCGCCTACCTGGTGGCGGTGAAGCGCGGCTATCCGGCCGGCAGCTTCCCGGGCTGGTCCATCGTGGCGCGCTCGTTCGCGGCGGCGCTGCCGGGCCTGTTCATCGTGGTGCTGATCCTGGGGGGCATTCTTTCGGGCGTGTTCACGGCCACCGAATCGGCCGCGGTGGCCGTGCTGTATGCACTGGGCCTCACGATCTTCGTGTACCGCACGCTGAAGTGGGAACACTTCATCAAGGCGGCCTCGAAGGCGGTGCGCACCACCGGCGTGATCCTGCTGCTGATCGGCATCTCCAGCACCTTCGGCTACCTCATCAGCCTGTACGGCGTGGCCGAGCTCACGGGCCAGATGCTGTCGCAGGTGACCAGCACGCCCTGGGTGATCTTCCTGCTGATCAACATCATCCTGTTCGTGCTCGGCACCTTCCTGGACATGGCAGCCACCATCCTGCTGTGCACGCCGATCTTCCTGCCCATCGCCCAGCACTACGGCATGACCTCGGTGCAGTTCGGCATCGTGATGCTGATCAACTGCGCACTGGGCCTGAACACGCCGCCCGTGGGCACGACGCAATTCGTCGGCTGCGCGATCGGCGGAGTGTCGGTGGGAACGGTGATGCGCACCATCTGGCCGTTCTATGGGGCATTGATCTTTGCGCTCGGTGTGGTCACATTCGTGCCAGCCTTCTCGACCTGGCTGCCCAGCATGTTCATGGTGGTGAAGTAAGCAAAGGAAACCGCGATGCCCGAAAGCTCACGTCCACCGCTCTACATCCGCATCCACGCCAACGACAACGTGGCCATCGTCGCCAACGACGGCGGCCTGAAGGCCGGCGCCGAGTTCGCCGACGGCCTGCGGCTGGTGGACAACGTACCCCAGGGCCACAAGGTCGCGCTGGTCGACCTGGCCGAAGGCGAGGCCATCCGCCGCTACGACGTGGTGATCGGCTATGCGCAGAAGGCGCTGCCGCGCGGCAGCTGGGTGCACGAGCGCGTGATGCGCATGCCGCTGGCGCCCGAGCTCGACGGCCTGCCCATCGCGACCGTCAAGCCCCCCGCCCTGCCGCCGCTGGAGGGCTACACCTTCGAGGGCTACCGCAACGCCGACGGCTCGGTGGGCTCGCGCAACATCCTCGCCATCACCGAGACGGTGCAATGCGTGGCCGGCGTGATCGATTTCGCGGTGCAGCGCATCAAGGCCGAGCTGCTGCCCAGGTACCCGAACGTGGACGACGTGGTGGCGCTGGCGCACGGCTACGGCTGCGGCGTGGCCATCGACGCGCCCGACGCCATCGTGCCGATCCGCACGCTGCGCAACATCAGCCTCAACCCGAACTTCGGCGGCGAGGTGATGGTGGTGAGCCTGGGTTGCGAGAAGCTGCAGCCCGAGCGGCTCCTGCCGCCGGGCAGCATTCCCATCGTCGACAAGCGCGGCGAAACCGACGGCAAGGCAGGCGACGCGGAACTCGACGTGGTCTGCCTGCAGGACGACGAGCACATCGGCTTCATGTCGATGATCGATTCGGTCATGCGGCAGGCCGAGGTGCATCTGGCACGCCTGAACGCACGCCGCCGCGAGACCGTGCCGGCCAGCGAACTGGTGGTGGGCGTGCAGTGCGGCGGCAGCGACGCGTTCTCCGGCGTCACCGCGAACCCCGCCGTGGGCTTCTGCACCGACCTGCTGGTGCGCGCGGGCGCCACGGTCATGTTCTCGGAAGTGACCGAGGTGCGCGACGGCATCGACCAGCTCACCTCGCGCGCCTCCACGCCGGAGGTGGCCGAAGCCATGATCCGCGAGATGGCCTGGTACGACGCCTACCTGCAGAAGGGCCGCGTCGACCGCAGCGCCAACACCACGCCGGGCAACAAGAAAGGCGGCCTGTCGAACATCGTCGAGAAGGCGATGGGCTCCATCGTCAAGTCGGGCTCGGCGCCGATCACGGGCGTGCTGGCGCCGGGCGAGAAAGCCACGCAGAAGGGCCTGATCTATGCGGCCACGCCGGCCAGCGACTTCATCTGCGGCACGCTGCAGCTGGCGGCCGGCATCAACCTGCATGTGTTCACCACCGGCCGCGGCACGCCTTACGGGCTGGCCGAAGTGCCGGTCATCAAGGTCGCCACGCGCAGCGACCTGGCGCGCCGCTGGCACGACCTGATGGACGTGAACGCGGGCCGCATCGCCGACGGCGAGGCCACCATCGAAGACATCGGCTGGGAGATGTTCCACCTGATGCTCGACGTGGCCAGCGGCCGCAAGAAGACCTGGGCCGAGCACTGGAAGCTGCACAACGCGCTGGTGCTTTTCAACCCGGCGCCGGTGACCTGAACAACCCCGTACGGAGCACACACATGGAAGACCTCAAGGACAAGACAGCCCTCGTCACCGGTGCCAGCACCGGCATCGGCGCTGCGGTGGCCATTGCGTTCGCGGCGCGCGGCATGCGCGTGGCGGTGCACTACAACAGCTCGGCGGCCGCGGCCAACCAGGTGGTCGAGGCCATCCGCGCGGCGGGCGGCGCGGCAGTGGCCGTGAAGGCCGACGTGCGCGACACCGGCGCGATCCGCGACAGCGTGAAGCAGACGGTGGCCGAGTTCGGCGGCATCGACGTGCTGGTCAACAACGCCGGCAGCCTGGTCAAGCGCGTGCCCATCGCCGAGTTCGACGACGCGCTGTTCGACGAGGTGATGCACATCAACGCGCGCTCGGTGCTCGCCTATTGCCGCGAGGTGGTGCCGCTGATGCGCTCGCAGGGCGGCGGCAACATCATCAACGTGACCTCCGTCGCGGCACGCACCGGCGGCGGGCCGGCCGCGTACCTGTACGCGGGCTCCAAGGGCTTCGTGAGCACGGCCACGCACGGCCTTGCGAAGGAACTGGTGGGCGACCGCATCCGCGTGAACGCGGTGGCGCCGGGCGTCATTCAGACGCCGTTCCAGGACCGCTTCTCGACGCCCGCGATGCTCGACAACTTCCGCGCCAGCATTCCCATGGGCCGCCTCGGCGAGCCCGAGGAGTGCGTCGGCGCTTTCCTGTATCTCGCCTCGGACCAGCTCTCGGGCTATGTCACGGGGCAGGTGATCGAAGTGAACGGGGGGCAGTACATGCCCTGACCGCGAACGCTTTTTTCCAGCAACAGCAAGACCAACAACGGAGACGAGACAGATGACGACGAAATTCCTGCGCAAGCTCGCGGCCCTCTCGGGTGCGGTCGGCCTTGCATTCGGCCTTGCGGCGCCCGCCGCGCAAGCCGCCGGCAACGACTACCCGAACCACACGGTCGAGCTGGTCGTGCCCTACCAGCCCGGCGGCGGCACCGACGCGCTGGCCCGCGCCTTCGCCGACGCGAGCCGCAAGCACATGTCCGAGAGCATCGTGATCGTGAACCGCCCCGGCGCTGGCGGCGCCATCGGCTGGAACGAGGTGATCCATTCGCGGCCCGACGGCTACAAGCTGGCCGTGCTCACGGTCGAGCTGCTGACGCTGCCGCACCTGGGCCTGGCCAAGTTCAACTACGACGACTTCCAGCCGATCGCGCAGCTCAACGCCGACCCGGCCGCCATCACGGTGAAGGCCGACTCGCCCTACAACACCATCGAGGAATTCCTGGCCGCGGCCAAGAAGAAGCCGGGCGAGCTGGGCGTGGGCAACTCGGGCACCGGCTCGATCTGGCACCTGGCCGCGTCGGCGCTGGAGGACAAGACCGGCGCCAGGTTCAACCACATTCCGTTTCAGGGCGCGGGCCCGGCCGTGCTGGCGCTGCTCGGCGGCCACGTCGACGCGGTGGCCGTGAGCCCGGCCGAGGTGTCGACCTACGTTCAGGCCGGCAAGCTCAAGATGCTGATGGTGATGGCCGACAAGCGCCTGGCCGCCTTCGACAAGGTGCCGACCGCCAAGGAGCGCGGCATCGACATTTCCATCGGCACCTGGCGCGGCCTCGGCGCGCCGAAGAACACGCCGCCCGAAGTGATGGCCAAGCTGCGCGACATCGCCGCCAAGACCGCCAAGGAGCCGCTGCTGCGCGAGGTGATGGACAAGCAGAACCTCGGCTACGCCTACACCGACGGCGCCGCCTTCAAGGAAACGCTGGCCAAGGACAACGAGTACTTCAAGGCGCTGATCACCAAGCTCGGCATCAAGCCCTGAGCCGCGCTGAAATCGAAGGAGACAAGACCATGCAACGCCGCACACTCATCCGCACCGCCCTCGCCTCTTCGCTCGCCGCCGGTCTTCCGGCAGCCTTCGCGCAGGGCGGCGGCAACTGGCCGACGGGCAAGGCCATCACCTACCTCGTGCCTTTTCCCGCGGGCGGCACGACCGACGTGCTGGGCCGGCTCATCGCGCAGAAGCTCGGCCCGGTGCTGGGCACGAGCGTGATCATCGACAACAAGGGCGGCGCCGGCGGCAGCGTGGGTTCGGAGGTCGGCGCGCGCGCCGCGCCGGACGGCTTCACGCTGGTAGGCGGCACCATCAGCTCGCACGCCATCAACGTGAGCCTGTATCCCAAGATCGGCTACGACCCGATCAAGTCGTTCGCGCCGGTGACGCTGATCGGCACCAACCCGGTGGTGCTGGTGGTGAGCCAGAACAGCCCGTACAAGACGCTGAAAGACATCCTGGAGGCCAGCAAGGCCAAGTCGGGCGGGCTGTCGTCGGCCTCGGCGGGCACGGGCACGTCGCAGCACCTGGCGCTCGAACTGCTGGCCTACAAGTCGGGCGTGAAGTTCACGCACATCCCTTACAAGGGCAGCGGCCCGGCGATCCAGGACGCGATCGGCGGCCAGGTCGACATGATGTTCGACACCACGGTGGTGGCCGGCCCGCACATCCAGAGCGGCAAGCTGCGCGCCATCGCGGTGACGTCGTCGAAGCGGCTGGCCTCGCTGCCCGACGTGCCGACGATCGCGGAGTCGGGCCTGCCGGGCCTGAAGGACTTCGAAGTGGTGTCTTGGCAGGCGATCTTCGTGCCCGCCGCCACGCCGGCGCCCGTGGTCGACCGGCTGCACACCGAGATCCGCAAGATCCTCGCGACACCCGAGATGCAGGACAAGCTCAAGGGCTTCGGCATGGAGCCGGCCGACCTGACGACCACGCAGATCGCGGCCTTCCAGAAGGCCGAAGTGGAAAAGTGGGCGCAGGTGATCAAGGCCGCGGGAATCAAGGCCGACTAGCACGCAACGCCGCGCCGGTGGCCCGCGTGGCCAATACCGAGGGAAGCTTCCTAGGCCCCGCCCGGGAAGCCCTTTATAGAATGCCCCTCCAATTCGCATTCCAGGCCCCCACCACGTGTCCGACCGCTCCGCCGTACTGCCCCAATACCTGTTCCCCAAGCAGGCCCTGACCAATTTCGCCGGCTGGGTCGCGGGCAAGGAGCGGGGGGCGGTCACGACGTGGATCATCCGGCGTTTCGTGGCCAAGTACGGCGTGGACATGGGCGAGGCGCTCGAGTCGGACATCGAGCACTACAAGAGCTTCAACCAGTTCTTCACGCGCGAGCTCAAGCCGGGCGTGCGCCCGCTCGCGCAGGCCGACCTGACCTGCCCGGTGGACGGCGCGATCAGCCAGTTCGGCCCGATCCAGGGCGACCAGATCTTCCAGGCCAAGGGCCACAACTACACGACCACCGCGCTGGTCGGCGGCGACGCCACGCTGGCGGCCAAGTTCGCGCACGGCAGTTTCGCGACCCTCTACCTGAGCCCGAAGGACTACCACCGCATCCACATGCCCTGCGACGGACGGCTGGTGCGCATGATCCACGTGCCGGGCGACCTGTTCTCGGTGAACCCGACCACGGCGCGCGGCGTGCCCGGCCTCTTCGCGCGCAACGAGCGCGTGGTGTGCGTGTTCGAGTCGGCGCACGGCCCGTTCGTGCTGGTGCTGGTGGGCGCCACCATCGTCGGCAGCATGGCCACGGTATGGCACGGCGTGGTCAATCCGCCGCGCGTGGGCGAACTGCGCGAGTGGAGCTACAACGACCAGCAGATCGACATCCGCAAGGGCGACGAGATGGGCCGTTTCTTGCTCGGCTCGACGGTCGTCATGCTGTTCCCGGCGCCTGCGCTGGCGTTCAACCCGGAGTGGTCGCCAGGGCGCGCGATCCGGCTGGGCGAAGCCATGGCCAATTACTCCAATTTGTGAGGCTTTGTCTCACAACCCGCATGCCGCTTGCGTTCACAGCTATAAAACTAGTAGCATCACGATCCTTTGCGCTATAGTCGTCTGCCACCCTGACGGTTCATAACCACATACAAGAGAACGCGCGCCATCGCCCCTGCCCCCAGGTCGGCGGCCCGCCCAGCTTCGAGGAGATGATGTCGATGAGTACCAAGGAAAACGCAGCCGTCAGCCAGCTGCTCGCCCTGCTCGAAGCCCGCTACGCACTGCGCGTGCTCTGGGCGCTGCGCGACGGTCATGCCCAGACTTTCCGCCTGCTGCAGGACAGCGTGGGCGGCATCACTCCCAACACGCTCAACACCCGCATCAAGGAACTGCGCGAGGCCGGCATCGTCGGCCACGGCAGCGACGGCTACAGCCTCACGCTCAGCGGACAGGACCTGCTCAAGCGGCTGTCCGACCTGCAGGCGTTTGCCGGCAAGTGGCAGCTGGGGCAGATCAAGAAGGCGGCAGCACCCGCTGCGCCGGCAGTGCCCGCGCCCGCCGCTGCCGTCCCCGCGCCGGAGCCGCAAACCCCGGCCGCGGCGCCCGCTCCCACACCCGCGCAGCCCGGCGACGACACCAGCCACGGCTGACGCACTACAGGCCGGGCGAATCCGGCCTCGTTAAACTCCGCGCCTTCGATTCATTCTTCTCACATCGACGCAAGGAGCGTTTCCCATGCCCACCACCCCCTCCGGCCTGCAATACGAAGACACCGAAGTCGGCACCGGCGCCGAAGCCAAGGCTGGCCAGCACGTGCACGTGCACTACACCGGCTGGCTCTACAACGACGGCACCCAGGGCGCCAAGTTCGACTCCAGCCGCGACCGCAACGACCCGTTCGCGTTCTCGCTGGGCGCCGGCCAGGTCATCAAGGGCTGGGACGAAGGCGTGGCCGGCATGAAGATCGGCGGCAAGCGCACGCTGATCATCCCCGCATCGCTGGGCTACGGTGCCCGCGGCGCCGGCGGCGTGATCCCCCCGAACGCCACGCTCAAGTTCGACGTAGAGCTGCTCGACGCGCACTGAGCGTTCGCGCCGACGGCCCCAAGGCCCGTTTTCGGGCCTTTTTCATGCCTGCGCGGCGCTTTTTGCTGCTTTTTTTCGCTTGAAATGCTTCTGGCCAGCCCCAAATGGCTGGCTATCGTTTGTTTTCCGGCTCACGCCGGTTCTTTGAAAAATGTCTGACCCGCAACAATCCGCACAGAATTCGCAAATGCTGCAAGGCGAGCCAAGCCCCGAAGAACTGGAGGCCGCGCAAGCCGCCAACGAAGCCGATGCCCTCGCCGCACTGGCGCAGGCCCAAGGCGAGCTGGCTGCCCTGCAGGCCAAGAACGCCGAACTGGCCGACCAGTACCTGCGCGCCCAGGCCGACGTGCAGAACGCCCGCCGCCGCGCCGACGAGGAAGTCTCCAAGGCCCGCAAGTTCGCCGTCGAGGCCTTTGCCGAAAGCCTGCTGCCGGTGACCGACAGCCTCGAAGCCGGCCTGGCCGTCAAGGACGCCACGCCCGAGCAGATCCGCGAAGGCGCCGAAGCCACGCTGCGCCAGCTCAAGAGCGCGCTCGAACGCAACAAGGTGATCGAAGTGGCCCCGGCCCCCGGCACCAGGTTCGACCCGCACCAGCACCAGGCCATCTCGGTGGTGCCCGCCGACCAGGAGCCGAACACGGTGGTGACCGTCCTGCAGAAGGGCTACACCATCAACGAGCGCGTGCTGCGCCCGGCGCTGGTCACGGTCAGCGCGCCGAAGTAATCGGCCCCAGCCAACACCCGCACACAAGATTCCCACAGGAAATCCCCGCTTCATGCCTTGAATCGCGACGGGTTATCCACAAGTTCATAACAACATATTTTTCAGGCTTTCAGGAGTAAAGAACATGGCAAAGATCATCGGCATCGACCTCGGCACCACCAACTCGTGCGTGTCGATCATGGAAGGCAACACCACGCGTGTGATCGAGAACTCGGAAGGTGCGCGCACCACGCCGTCGATCGTCGCGTACCAGGAAGACGGTGAAGTGCTGGTCGGTGCCTCGGCCAAGCGCCAGGCCGTCACCAACCCCAAGAACACGCTGTACGCGATCAAGCGCCTGATCGGGCGCAAGTTCGAGGAAAAGGAAGTCCAGAAGGACATCGACCTGATGCCCTACACCATCGCCAAGGCCGACAACGGCGACGCATGGGTGGAAGTGCGCGGCAAGAAGATGGCCCCGCAGCAGGTCAGCGCCGACATCCTGCGCAAGATGAAGAAGACCGCCGAAGACTACCTCGGCGAGACCGTGACCGAAGCCGTGATCACGGTGCCGGCCTACTTCAACGACGCCCAGCGCCAGGCCACCAAGGACGCCGGCCGCATCGCGGGCCTCGACGTCAAGCGCATCATCAACGAGCCCACCGCTGCCGCCCTGGCCTTCGGCCTGGACAAGCAGGACAAGGCCGACCGCAAGATCGCCGTGTATGACCTCGGCGGCGGTACCTTCGACGTGTCGATCATCGAGATCGCCGACGTCGACGGCGAGAAGCAGTTCGAAGTGCTGTCGACCAACGGCGACACCTTCCTGGGCGGCGAAGACTTCGACCAGCGCATCATCGACTACATCATCGGCGAGTTCAAAAAGGAACAGGGCGTCGACCTGAGCAAGGACGTGCTGGCCCTGCAGCGCCTGAAGGAAGCCGCTGAAAAGGCCAAGATCGAACTGTCGAACAGCGCGCAGACCGACATCAACCTGCCCTACATCACGGCCGATGCCACGGGTCCGAAGCACCTGAACATCAAGCTCACCCGCGCCAAGCTCGAAAGCCTGGTCGACGAGCTGATCGAGCGCACCATCGCTCCCTGCCGCCTGGCCATCAAGGACGCCGGCATCAGCGTGGGCGACATCAACGACGTGATCCTGGTCGGCGGCATGACCCGCATGCCCAAGGTGCAGGACAAGGTGAAGGCCTTCTTCGGCAAGGAACCGCGCAAGGACGTGAACCCCGACGAAGCCGTGGCCGTCGGCGCCGCCATCCAGGGCCAGGTGCTCTCGGGCGACCGCAAGGACGTGCTGCTGCTCGACGTGACCCCGCTGTCGCTGGGCATCGAGACCATGGGCGGCGTGATGACGAAGATGATCGCCAAGAACACGACCATCCCGACGAAGTTCGCGCAGACCTTCTCGACCGCCGAGGACAACCAGCCGGCCGTGACCATCAAGGTGTTCCAGGGCGAGCGCGACATCGCCTCGGGCAACAAGCTGCTCGGCGAGTTCAACCTCGAAGGCATTCCGCCGGCATCGCGCGGCACGCCGCAGATCGAGGTGAGCTTCGACATCGACGCCAACGGCATCCTGCACGTCGGCGCCAAGGACAAGGGCACCGGCAAGGAAAACAAGATCACCATCAAGGCGAACTCGGGCCTGAGCGAAGACGAGATCCAGAAGATGGTGAAGGACGCCGAGTTGAACGCGGCCGACGACAAGAAGAAGCTCGAGATCGTGCAGGCCCGCAACCAGGGCGAAGCCATGGTCCACAGCGTGAAGAAGTCGCTGGGCGAGCACGGCGCGAGCCTGGAAGCCGCCGAGAAGGATGCGATCGAAGCCGCGATCAAGGACCTGGAAGAAGCCCTCAAGGGTGAAGACAAGGCCGCGATCGAGGAAAAGACCAACACGCTGATGACCGCGAGCCAGAAACTCGGCGAGAAGATGTATGCCGAATCGCAGGCCGCGGCCGGCGCCTCGGCAGCTTCGGGTCCGGCGGGCGCGGAAGCCGGCGCACATGCGCAGGCCGACGACAACGTGGTCGACGCCGAAGTCAAGGAAGTCAAGAAGGGCTGATCTTCAGACCCTTCGGCAAGGCTGGAACACCTGCGCAGGTGCTCCAGCCTTTCTCGCTTCAAGTTACCCGAGTTCCCGCTGCTTCCCTGATCTGCTGACCGACCTGCCATGGCCACCAAACGCGACTACTACGAAACCCTCGGCGTCCCCAAGAACGCGAGCGAGGACGAAATCAAGAAGGCTTATCGCAAGCTCGCGATGAAGCACCACCCGGACCGCAACCACGGCGACACCGCAAAGGACGCCGAGGCCAAGTTCAAGGAGGTGAAGGAAGCCTACGAAATGCTGTCCGACGGACAGAAGCGCGCAGCCTACGACCAGTACGGCCACGCCGGCGTCGACCCCAACATGCGCGGCGGCCCGGGCGCGGAAGGCTTCGGCGGCTTCGCGGAAGCCTTCGGCGACATCTTCGGCGACGTGTTCGGCGGCGGCGGCCGCGGCCGCACCAGCAGCGGGCGCCAGGTGTTCCGCGGCAGCGACCTCAGCTACGCGATGGAGATCACGCTCGAGGAAGCCGCGGAAGGCAAGACGACCGAGATCCGCATCCCGACCTGGGACGAGTGCGACACCTGCCACGGCTCGGGCGCCAAGCCCGGCACCAAGCCCATCACCTGCACCACCTGCCACGGCGCGGGCGCGGTGCAGATGCGCCAGGGCTTCTTCAGCGTGCAGCAGACCTGCCCCACCTGCCACGGCAGCGGCAAGATCATTCCCGAGCCCTGCACCGCGTGCCATGGCCAGGGCAAGATCAAGCGCAACAAGACGCTCGAAGTGAAGATCCGCGCGGGCATCGACGACGGCCAGCGCATGCGCGTCACCGGCAGCGGCGAACCGGGCGTCAACGGCGGCCCGCCGGGCGACCTGTACATCGAGATCCGCCTCAAGAAGCACGACATCTTCGAGCGCGATGGCGACAACCTGCACTGCGTGGTGCCGGTGAGCATGACCACGGCAGCGCTGGGCGGCGAGATCAACGTGCCCACGCTCAAGGGCGCGGCAGCCATCGACATTCCCGAAGGCACGCAGAGCGGCAAGCAGTTCCGCCTGCGCGGCAAGGGCATCAAGGGCGTGAACTCGAGCTACCCCGGCGACCTGTACTGCCACGTGCGCGTAGAGACGCCCGTGAAGCTCACCGAGTTCCAGCGCAAGCTGCTGAAGGACCTCGACGACTCCCTCAAGAAGGGCGGCGAGAAGCACAGCCCGACCGACAAGGGATGGTTCGACAAGGCGAAGGAGTTCTTCAGCTGAACTCGATGCCGCCGCGGTGACATCACCGCACCACATCCACGACAAGGGCCGCGATCGCGGCCCTTTCTCTTTCATGGATCACCAAGTTGGTGCGGGCACGGGCGGCGTTCACACGCCGGTTGGCGCAAACCGCCTATCGCGAGGTGGCGCGAGGATTGCTTTTATATTTTTTTGTTAGAGCAATAAACCAAACGGCAGATCGCGCGTTATTGCAGAAGAAGGCAGGTTTTTTTGAGACTTGAAGCTCAATAGGTGAGTTTTTCCCGGAGAAAAATCAAAAATGGCCAATGGCCGTTCGACATAGACGTTTTCACCCGGAGAAAATTAAAAAGTCAGCCCTTGAATTTAGCCGAAATCCGGAAATTTGTTCCTTGTTTTTCGCGGAACTTTACTCGATAGCGTGGTTCTGAATTAACAAATGATTTGCCGGGTTCAATCTTTGCTTTATGCTGATTGTTAGCAGATTGTTGTAAGGGAGTTTTCCGCGGCATGCAGCCAAGGGCAGGCACACCTTAAATGTTGCGCAAAGCCTTTGTTGCACGCCATCGGGCCAAAAGCCCACTGACTCTTGATGGAGGCGTGACCATGGATGTGATCAGCAACTTTGCCGCCCGCTACGAGCGCACACGCGAGGAAGTCATCTCGCTGCAGGACTACCTTGACATCTGCAAGCGCGATCCCACCGCGTATGCCACGGCCTCCGAGCGAATGCTCAAGGCTATCGGCGAGCCGGAGTTGGTAGACACGCGCAACGACCCCCGTCTGTCGCGCATCTTCGCCAACAAGGTCATCAAGATCTACCCGGCGTTCAAGGAGTTCTACGGCATGGAAGACGCCATAGAACAGGTGGTGTCCTATTTCCGCCACGCCGCGCAGGGACTGGAAGAAAAGAAGCAGATCCTTTACCTGCTGGGCCCGGTGGGTGGCGGCAAGAGCTCCATCGCGGAGCGCCTGAAGCAGCTCATGGAGCACGTGCCCTTCTATGCGATACAGGGTTCGCCGGTCAACGAATCCCCGCTCGGCCTCTTCGACGCGCTGGAAGACGGCGAGATCCTCGAAAAGGAATACGGCATCCCCCGCCGCTACCTGAACCGGATTCTCTCGCCCTGGGCCGTCAAGCGGCTCGAGGAGTACGGCGGCGACATCCGCCAGTTCAAGGTCGTCAAGCGCTACCCGTCGGTGCTGCGGCAGATCGCCGTCGCCAAGACCGAGCCCGGCGACGAGAACAACCAGGACATCTCCTCGCTGGTCGGCAAGGTCGACATCCGCAAGCTGGAGACCTACGCCCAGGACGACCCCGACGCATACGCCTACTCCGGCGGCCTGTGCCTGGCCAACCAGGGGCTGCTGGAGTTCGTGGAAATGTTCAAGGCGCCCATCAAGGTGCTGCATCCGCTGCTCACGGCCACGCAGGAAAGCAACTTCAAGGGCACGGAAGGCTTCGGCGCCATCCCCTTCGACGGCATCGTGCTCGCGCACAGCAACGAGAGCGAGTGGAAGGCCTTCCGCAACAACAAGAACAACGAGGCTTTCCTCGACCGGATCTACATCGTCAAGGTGCCCTACTGCCTGCGCGCCTCCGAAGAGATCAAGATCTACGAGAAGCTGGTGCGCAACTCGTCGCTCGCCAAGGCACCCTGCGCCCCGGGAACGCTGCGCATGATGGCCCAGCTCTCGGTGCTCACGCGCCTGAAGGAGCCCGAGAACTCCAGCACCTTCAGCAAGATGCAGGTGTACGACGGCGAGAACCTCAAGGACACCGATCCCAAGGCCAAGTCGATCCAGGAGTACCGCGACTACGCGGGCGTCGACGAGGGCATGAGCGGCGTTTCCACGCGCTTCGCCTTCAAGATCATCTCGAAGGTCTTCAACTTCGACAGCTCCGAAGTGGCCGCGAACCCGGTGCACCTGATGTACGTGCTCGAGCAGCAGATCGAGCGCGAGCAGTTCGCCCCCGAGGTCGAGCAGAAGTACATCAGCTACATCAAGGAACTGCTGGCGCCGCGCTATGCCGAGTTCATCGGCAAGGAAATCCAGACCGCCTACCTGGAGAGCTACAGCGAGTACGGCCAGAACATCTTCGACCGCTACGTGACCTACGCCGACTACTGGATCCAGGACCAGGAGTTCCGCGACGTCGACACCGGCGAAGTGTTCGACCGCGCCTCGCTCAACGCCGAACTCGAGAAGATCGAGCGGCCCGCAGGCATCGGCAACCCGAAGGATTTCCGCAACGAGATCGTCAACTTCGTGCTGCGTGCACGGGCCGGCAACGCGGGGCGCAACCCGGCGTGGACCAGCTACGAGAAGCTGCGCGCGGTGATCGAGAAGAAGATGTTCTCCAACACCGAGGAGCTCCTGCCGGTGATCAGCTTCAACACCAAGAGCAGCGCCGACGAGCAGAAGAAGCACGAGGACTTCGTGACGCGCATGGTGGAGAAGGGCTACACCGCCAAGCAGGTGCGCCTGCTCTGCGAGTGGTATCTGCGGGTGCGCAAGAGCTCTTGATATGGCACACCCCCAGGCTTCGCGCACTTCGTGTCGCTTCGCCAACCCCCTTGCAGGGGGCAACGCCAGCGGCCCGGCAAAGCCGGTTCCACGGCGTTTCACGAAGGAACGCGTGATCCGTCATTAAGGGAGCAGACATCGTGGCCATCCTGCAGCAGATCATCGACCGCCGGCTATCGGGCAAGAACAAGTCCATTGGCAACCGCGAGCGCTTTCTCAGGCGCTACAAGGGGCAGATCCAGGAAGCGGTGAGGCGCGCCGTCAGCGGGCGCAACATCCGCGAACTGGAGCAAGGCGAAGACGTGACCCTGCCGCGCCACGATGTGTCCGAGCCCGTGTTCGGCCATGCGCGCGGCGGCGACCGCGAATACGTGCACCCTGGCAACCAGGAATACCTGAAGGGCGACCGCATCAAGCGCCCCGAAGGCGGGGGCGGGGGCGGCTCCGGCAGCGGGGAAGCCAGCGACGGCGGCGAAGGCGAGGACGACTTCGTCTTCCGCCTCACGCGCGAGGAGTTCATGCGCGTCTTCTTCGACGACCTCGCGCTGCCGCACCTCATTCGCACGCAGATTGCCGACGTGCCCGAGTGGAAGAGCCACCGCGCCGGCTTCACCAGCGACGGCTCCCCCAACAACCTGCACGTGGTGCGCTCAATGCGCGGCGCCCTCGCCCGCCGCATCGCGCTGGGCGGCGAGCCGCGCAAGGAACTCAAGCGCCTGGAGGCGCACCTCGAGCAGCTGAAGCAGCATCCGCAGGCCGCGCAGGCCCTCGTCCAGAACGAGATCCGCGAGACCGAGGAGCGCATCGCCGAGCTGCGCCGCACCATGCGGCACGTACCCTACATCGACCCGATCGACCTGCGCTACCGCAACCGCGTGAAGACGCCGGTGCCCAGCGCCAAGGCGGTGATGTTCTGCCTGATGGACGTGTCGGGCTCCATGGACGAGGCGCGCAAGGACATGGCCAAGCGCTTCTTCATGCTGCTGTACATGTTCCTCACGCGGCACTACGAGAAGATCGACCTCGTGTTCCTGCGCCACCACACGCAGGCGCAGGAGGTGAGCGAGGAAGAGTTCTTCCACGCCACGGAAACGGGCGGCACCGTGGTGTCGAGCGCGCTGGTGCTGATGGACGAGATCATCAAGGCGCGCTACCCCAGCGGCGAGTGGAACGTGTACGGCGCGCAGGCAAGCGACGGCGACAACTGGCACCAGGACAGCGGCCGCTGCCGCGAGCTGCTGGTCGACAACATCCTGCCCGTGGTGCGCTACTACGCCTACGTGCAGGTGGCCGAGACCGAGCAGAACCTGTGGCAGGAGTACCAGCAGCTCGAAGGCGTGCAGCCCAACTTCGCGATGCGCAAGGTGTCCGACGCGCAGGACATCTATCCGGTCTTCCGCGACCTTTTCAAGAAGGAAGGGGTGACATCATGATCACCGACCGTGTTCACGAACGCCTGCCCAGCCCCTCCGATTGGACCTTCGAACTCATCGAGACCTACCACGCCGAGATCGCCAAGACGGCCAAGAGCTACGGCCTCGACGTGTACCCGAACCAGCTCGAGGTCATCACAGCCGAGCAGATGATGGACGCCTACGCCAGCGTGGGCATGCCCATGATCTACCGCCACTGGTCGTACGGCAAACAGTTCATCTCGACCGAGAAGAACTACAAGCGCGGCCACATGGGGCTGGCCTACGAGATCGTCATCAACTCCGATCCGTGCATCGCCTACCTGATGGAAGAGAACACCATGGCCATGCAGGCCCTGGTGATCGCGCATGCGGCCTACGGCCACAACAGCTTCTTCAAGGGCAACTACCTGTTCCGCATGTGGACGGATGCCTCGTCCATCATCGACTACCTGGTCTACGCGCGGCACTACATCGCCGAATGCGAGGAGCGCCACGGCCTCGATGCGGTCGAGCAGCTGCTCGACTCCTGCCACGCGCTGATGAACTACGGCGTCGACCGTTATCGCCGTCCGCAGAAGCGCTCGCTGGCGCAGGAAAGCGCCCAGCGCGCCGAGCGCGAGCGCCACATGCAGCAGCAGGTGAACGACCTCTGGCGCACACTGCCGCGTAAGAGCGAGCAGGCTGCCGAGGCCGATTCGTCGAAGCGCTTCCCGTCGGAGCCGCAGGAGAACCTGCTGTATTTCATTGAGAAGAACGCCGCCCTGCTCGAACCCTGGCAGCGCGAGGTGGTGCGCATCGTGCGCAAGATCGCGCAGTACTTCTACCCGCAGCGCCAGACCCAGGTCATGAACGAAGGGTGGGCCACCTTCTGGCACTACACGCTGCTCAACACCATGTACGACCGGGGCCAGCTGGCCGATGGCTTCATGATGGAATGGCTCAGCTCGCACACCGGCGTGATCTACCAGCCGCCGGTGGGGCACCGCGCCTACAGCGGCATCAACCCGTATGCGCTCGGCTTCAAGATGATGACCGACCTGCGCCGCGTGTGCGAGAAGCCGACCGAGGAAGACCGCCGCTGGTTCCCCGACTTCGTGGACACCGACTGGGTCAAGACGCTCGACTACGCCATGCGCAACTTCAAGGACGAGAGCTTCATCGGCCAGTTCCTGAGCCCGAAGACGATGCGCGACCTGCGCCTGTTCTCGATCCGCGATTTCCAGAGCGAGTCGGAGCTGGAGGTGTCGGCCATCCACGACGATAGCGGCTACCACGCGCTGCGCGAATCGCTGTCACGCCAGTACGACATCGGCAGCCGCGAGCCCGACATCCAGGTCTGGAACGTGGCCACGCGCGGCGACCGCTCGCTGACCTTGCGCCACACGCAGCGCAACCACCTGCCGCTGCACGACGGCGCCGAGGAAGTGCTGAAGCACGTCGCGCGGCTCTGGGGCTTCGATGTGCACCTGGAAAGCGTCGACAGCCAGGGCCGCGTCAGCCGCAGCTGGAAGGCGGCGGCGCCGAAGCAGCAGTACTAGTTCAGGGCAGTCAGGGCACCAGCGCCGCGATGGCGAGCGTGTAGCCCTTCACGCCCAGGCCCACGATGATCCCCTTCGCCGCCGGCGAGATGTAAGAGTGGTGGCGGAACTGCTCGCGCGCGTGCACGTTCGAGATGTGCAGTTCGATCAGCGGCACGCTCGCGCCCTTGATGGCGTCGTGCAGGGCGATGGAGGTGTGCGTATAGGCGCCCGGGTTCATCACCACGCCCAGCATGTTGCCCGCCGCCACCTCGCGGCCGGCCTCCTGGATCCAGTCGATCAGCACGCCTTCGTGGTTCGACTGGCGGCATTCGATTTCAACGCCATGCTTGGCGCCGGTTTCCTTGCACAGCCGTTCGACGTCGGCCAGCGTGTCGCGTCCGTACTGTTCGGGCTCGCGCGTGCCGAGCAGGTTGAGGTTGGGGCCGTTGAGGACGAGGATTTTCTTCATGATGGCTGTATGAATGAGGGTCGGTCTGGCAGGCGCCGATTATGGTCTCGCGGCCGCCCTGCGGCGCCGCGCGGCCGATGAGCCGACGTAGTAGTTGTAAGAGTCGATGTCGACCACGCAGCGCGCCATCAGGTCGACGAAGGCCCGCAGTTTCTGCCCCATGTAGCGCTGGCGCTGGTAGGCACAGTAGATGCGGCGCGGCTCGGGCTGCCACTGCGGCAGCACCGGCATGAGCACGCCCTGCTCCACCTCCGGCCGCACGAAGAAGGCCGGCAGCAGCGCGATGCCCAGGCCGTCGATGCAAAAGGTCTTCATGACCCAGTGGTCGTTGGTCTCGAAGGCTGGCTCAGGCTGGAAGGCAAAGCTCTGCGCGCCCGACACCAGCAGCACCTGCGAACGCCCCGAAGAAGGCTCCTTCATCACGATGGACTGGTGCGCGGCCAACTCAGCCGGCGACGACGGCGCACCGTGCCGCGCCAGGTACTGCGGACTCGCATAGAGCCCGTAGTTCAGCCGCCCCAGCAGCTTGGCCACGAGGTTCGGCGCGTCGGGCGGCTCGGCGCAGACATAGCAGTCGACGTCGCCGATGCGCGGGGCATGGAAGCCGTTGGCCACGTCGAGCTGGCAGCGCACCTCGGGGTGCGCTTCCAGGAAAAGCTTGACCACGTGGCAGACGAAGGAGGTGCTGAACTGCGTGTCCGACAGCAGCGAGAGGCGGCCCGACACGCCGGTGGTCAGCTCGTGGATCTCCGTGCTGGCCGCCTCGAGCCGGCCCGTCACTTCGTCGAGCAGCCCCTCCCCGCGCAGCAGAAAGGCGCGCCCCGCCTCGGTGAGCGCGATGCGGCGCGGGCTGCGCAGCAGCAGCTGGACACCCAGCAACTCTTCGAGCCGCGTGAGCTGCCGGCTCAGCGTGGCCTTGGACGTGCCCGACAGGCCTTCGGCCCTGGTCAGGCTGCCGCTCTTCGCGACCAGCACGAAGGCCTCGACCAGCGCAAGATCGATCCGGCTCATGCGGCCCGGCGTTGCAGGAATGAAAAGTAGCGTCTCTCCATGTGGCTTTCATCGGTGCGTGGGAAGCGGTACGGTATCACCGCCATGAACACACAGAACACCGCCATCTGGCACCCCGTCGCGCGCTCGGCCGATCTTCGCCCCGGCGACAACATCGTCGCCGGCTTTGCCGAAGGCCAGGAACTCGCGCTCTGGCGCGCCACCGACGGCACCGCGCAGGCCTGGGAAAACCGCTGTCCGCACCGCAGCGTGCGCTTCACACTGGGGCAGGTGGTCGACAACCACCTGGCCTGCGCGTACCACGGCTGGCAGTACGCGGCCGGCAGCGGGCAATGCACCCGCATCCCGGCGCACCCGGCCATGCAGGCGCCGTGCAATGTCTGCGCCAGGACCTTCGCGACGGCGGAGGCTGCCGGAATGCTCTGGGTCCGCCTGTCGCCGGAGGCGACGCCCGCGGCACCGGCCCTGGCCGACGCCGTGCCCGCCGGCTGGCATTTCTGCCGCACGCTGACCGTGAACACGCCCGCCGACACCGTGCGAGCGGCACTGGCGCAACGCGGCTTGATCGCCGAAGCAGCCTCGGGCGCCTGGCGCGGCCAGCTCGACGGGGTGGCCACCGCCGCGCTCGTGCTCGACGCCCAGCCCCGGCTCGCCTTCGTCCACCTCTGGACAGACGCCGCCCCGGGCTCCCTCGCCATGCAGGCCCTGCACACCGCCGCGCGCAGCCTGCGCGCCGGCATCGAAGCCCTCGGCTGAAAGATCCCATGCCCTTCGTCACCGACGACCCCAACATGCTCGACGACTGGCTCGTCATCGGCCCCGCCACGTCCGCACCCCGCACCACCCGTCTGCTCGGCGAGACCGTGCAGCTGTGGATCGACGACTCCGACGGCACGCCCCGGTGCCGCCTCGGAAACCAGCCGCTGGCCGTGCAGTCGCGCTACGGCTACCTCTGGGCCTGCCCCAGCGGCAAACCGGCGCGCCCGTTGTTCGACTTTCCCGAATACAGCGAGCCCGGCCGCCGCACCATCGACTGCGGCGGCATCGGCGTGGCGGTGTCGGGCCTGCGCGTGATCGAGAACTTCCTGGACATGGCGCACTTCCCCTTCGTGCATGCCGACTACCTCGGCAAGGTACCGCACACCGAGGTGGCGCAATACCAGGTGCAGGTCGAGCCCGCCACCGGCGAGATCTGGGCCACCGACTGCCGCTTCTGGCAGCCCCGGGCCTCGGCCGCGCACGACAGCTCAGGCAGCGAGGTGCTCTACAAGTACCGAGTGATGCAGCCCTTCTCGGCCATGCTCTACAAGTCGAGCTTCCGCGAAGGGCAGCTCGACGCCATCGGCCTTTTCCTGCAGCCCGTGGACGACGAGCATGTCATCGCCCACACCATGCTCGCCTGCTTCGACGACGACTCCACCGACGCGGAGCTCATCGCCTTCCAGCACACCATCTTCGGGCAGGACAAGCCCATTCTGGAGAACCACGCCTTCAGGCGCATGCCGCTCGAAGGCCGCGCAGAGACGCCGACGCGCGGCGACACCTCCTCCGTCACCTACCGGCGCTGGCTGCGCGAACGCGGCATGCGCTTCGGCGTGAGGGCGGCGGCATGACCGTGAAGCTGTACGACTACCCGCTGTCGGGCAACTGCTTCAAGGTGCGGCAGATGCTGGCGTGGCTCGGCGTCGAATACCAGACGGTGCCGGTCGATTTCTTTCCGGGCCGCGAACACAAGTCGGCCGCGTTCCTGGCCAGGGTCAACCCGCTCGGCCAGCTGCCGGTGCTCGACGACGACGGCTTCCTGCTGCGCGATGCGCAGGCCATCCTGGTCTACCTCGCGAGCCGCTACGACCCGCAGGGCCGCTGGTACCCCGGCGACTCCAGGCTGCGCGGCCAGATCGCGATGTGGCTCGCCACCGCCGACGAGATCACCCGCACCGCCTCGGCCGCGCGGCTGCACGATGCGCTCGGCTACCACCACCTCGACATCGACGCCTGCCGCAGCGGCGCGCGCGCCGTGTTCCGCGTGCTCGACGACCACCTGGCGGAACAGGCCAGCGCGGGCCTGCGCTGGCTGGCCTCCGCGCCCGAGCCGACCATTGCCGACATCGCCTGCTTTCCGTACGTGGCGCTGGCCGGCGAAGGCAGCATTTCGCTCGACGAATTTCCCGCACTGCGAAACTGGGTGTGGAATGTCCGCCACGTGCGCGGGTTCATCGGCATGTCGGGTATCTTCCCCGCTGGCCCCGCCTGAGTATCCTCACCCCTCCCGCCTTCTGAAGAACCCAACACCATGAAAACCAAAGCCGCCGTCGCGTGGAAATCCGGAGCGCCGCTCACCATCGAAACCGTGGACCTCGAAGGCCCCAAGTTCGGCGAAGTGCTGGTCGAGATCAAGGCCACCGGCATCTGCCACACCGACTACTACACGCTCTCGGGCGCGGACCCCGAAGGCATCTTCCCCGCCATCCTGGGCCATGAAGGCGCGGGCATCGTGGTCGATGTCGGCCCCGGCGTCACCACCCTGAAGAAGGGCGACCACGTCATTCCGCTGTACACGCCCGAATGCCGCCAGTGCAAGTTCTGCCTGAGCCGCAAGACCAACCTGTGCCAGTTGATCCGCGGCACGCAGGGCAAGGGCCAGATGCCCGACGGCACCAGCCGCTTCAGCCTCGACGGCAAGCCCATCGCCCACTACATGGGCACCAGCACCTTCAGCAACTACACCGTGGCGCCCGAGATCTCGCTGGCCAAGATCCGCGAGGACGCGCCCTTCGACAAGGTCTGCTACATCGGCTGCGGCGTGACCACCGGCATCGGCGCGGTGATCTTCACCGCAAAGGTGGAAGCCGGCGCCAACGTGGTGGTGTTCGGCCTCGGCGGCATCGGCCTGAACGTGATCCAGGGCGCCAGGATGGTGGGCGCCGACAAGATCATCGGCATCGACCTGAACCCCGAGCGCGAAGCCATGGCCCGCAAGTTCGGCATGACGCACTTCCTGAACCCGAAGGACCACGAGAACATCGTCGATGCCATCGTGCAGCTGACCGACGGCGGCGCCGACTACAGCTTCGAGTGCATCGGCAACACCAAGGTGATGCGCCAGGCGCTGGAATGCACGCACAAGGGCTGGGGCCGCAGCATCATCATCGGCGTGGCCGAGGCCGGCGCGGAGATCAGCACGCGGCCGTTCCAGCTGGTCACCGGCCGCAAATGGGAAGGCTCGGCCTTCGGCGGCGCGCGCGGCCGCACCGACGTGCCGAAGATCGTCGACTGGTACATGGAAGGCAAGATCGACATCGACAGCCTGATCACCCACACCATGCCGCTGGAGGACATCAACAAGGGCTTCGACCTCATGAAGCGCGGCGAGTCCATCCGCGGCGTGGTCATCTACTAAAAGCCCCGGAGGCACCGGCCATGACACGCATGGAGCCCTTGCAGAAGATCGAGGCCGGCGTCCTCGAAGTCGCGTACTTCGAAACCGGTCCGGCAGACGGCCCGCCGGTGCTGCTGATGCACGGCTTTCCGTACGACATCCACACCTACGCGGAAGTCGCGCCCATGCTGGCCGGCCAGGGCTGCCGCGTGATCGTGCCTTATCTGCGCGGCTACGGCGCCACGCGCTTCCTGAGCGACGCCACGCCGCGTTCGGGCGAGCAGGCAGCGCTCGGCGCCGACCTGCTGGCGCTGCTCGATGCGCTGAAGATCGAGCGCGCGGTGCTGGCAGGCTACGACTGGGGCGGCCGTGCCGCCTGCGTGGTCGCGGCGCTGTGGCCGGAGCGCGTGGCGGGGCTGGTGTCCTTCAACAGCTACAACATCCAGAACATCGCGAAGGCGATGGAGCCCGACACGCCGGCCAACGAGCACAGCCTCTGGTACCAGTACTACTTCCACAGCGAGCGCGGCCGCGCAGGCCTCGAGAAGGACCGCAGGGCATTCACGAAGCTGCTGTGGAAGCTGTGGTCGCCGACCTGGAAGTTCGACGACGCCACCTTCGAGCGCAGCGCTGCCGCATTCGACCACCCCGACTTCGTGGACGTGGTGATCCAGTCGTACCGCCACCGCTTCGGCCTGGTGCCGGGCGACCCGGCCTATGCGGACATCGAACGCCGGCTCGCGGCCCAGCCCGCCATCACCGTGCCGACCATCACCTTCGACGGCATCGACGACGGCGTGCGCCCGCCGGCGGAGGCGACGGCCCACGCGCACCGCTTTTCCGGCCCGCGCTCGCACCGCCTCGTGCCCGGCGTGGGCCACAACATGCCGCAGGAAGCGCCGCGCACCTTTGCCGACGCCGTGCTCGAACTGGTCCCCGCGTTGCGCAACAACACCCCATGACAGACAACACACCCAAGACCCTTTCCGAGCATCACGCCTTCGGCGGCGTGCAGAGCTTCCACGAGCACCGCTCGCACGAAATCGGCCTGCAGATGCGCTTCTCGGTCTACCTGCCGCCGCAGGCCGCGAACGGCCCCGTGCCCGCCCTGCTCTACCTCGCGGGCCTGACCTGCAACGAAGAAACCTTCGCGGTGAAGGCCGGCGCGCAGCGCATGGCCGCGAGCCTGGGCATTGCGCTGATCGCGCCCGACACCAGCCCGCGCGGCGCCGAGGCGGAGCGCATTCCGGGCGCCAAGGACAACTGGGACTTCGGCATCGGCGCGGGCTTCTATCTCGACGCGCTCGCCGAGCCCTGGGCCACGCACTGGCGCATGGAGAGCTGGATCGTGCACGAGCTGCTGCCGCTGGTGGCCGCGCACTTCGCCATCGACGGCCATTGCGTCGGCATCTTCGGCCACTCGATGGGCGGCCACGGTGCGCTCACGCTGGCGCTGCGGCATCCGGGGCGCTTCAAGTCGCTCTCTGCATTCGCGCCGATCTGCGCGCCCACGCAGTGCCCGTGGGGCGAGAAGGCCTTCGCCGGCTACCTGGGCGCGCCCGGCGACGACCGCGCGCAATGGCTCTCGCACGACGCCAGCGCGCTCATGAAGTCGCAGGTGGCCGCGCCTTACCCGCAAGGCATCCTGATCGACCAGGGGCTGAGCGACAAATTCCTCGCGGAGCAATTGCACCCCGAAGCGTTCGAGGCGGCCTGCTTCGCCGCCGGCCAGCCGCTCACGATGCGCCGCCACGCGGGCTACGACCACGGCTACTACTTCATCCAGACCTTCATGGCCGACCACATCGCGCACCACGCGCAGAGCCTGCGCGCCTGAGCGGCGGCCCGGGTCGACCGGGGCGGACTCGCGCCGTATCATGAGCCGCATGTCCACCGCCCAAATTCCCGCCTTCCACCTGCGGTCGCGCGAAGGCTCCGCAGAAGAGAACATGGTGCTGGCCGGCATCTGGCGCCGGGCCTGGACGGCGGCCAACCGCGGCGCCGCCTTCATCGAACCCATCGGCCACTGGCTGCATCGCGTGCACACCGAGTTCGGCCCGCCCGCCGACGTGGTGCTGGCGGAACGCGAGGGCCAGGTGCTGGCGTTCATGGTGCTGCTGGAGCGGCGCGAGTACGTGGCACAGCTTTTCGTGGAACCGCACCTGCGCGCCCAGGGCCTTGGCAAGGCGCTGCTCGACGAGGCCTGCGTGCGCATTCCAACCGGCTGGCGGCTGCACGTGGCGGTGACCAACACCTCGGCGCAGCGCTTCTACGAGCGCTACGGCCTGGAGCGCGGCACGGTCGACCGCCATCCGGGCAGCGGCCGCGAACGCATCGCCTACCATTGGTCGCCCGCTCGCCCGCCGTGGCGCGTGGGCTGATCCAGCCTCTCTTCCCGCCCTCCATGCGCATCGATCACATCGCACTCTGGACCACCGATCTCGAACGCTGCAAGCGCTTCTATGTCGACTACTTCGGCGCCACCGCCGGCGCGGGGTACGCCAACCCGGCCAAGGGCTTCGCCTCGTGCTTCCTGAGCCTGGGCGACGGCGCGCGCATCGAGGCCATGACCACCTCCACGCTCTCCCCGGTGACGGCCGAGGCCGGCGCCCAGCGCATGGGCTGGACGCACCTGGCCATCAGCGTGGGCTCCGACGCGGCCGTCGACGCACTCACCCAGCGCCTGAAGGCCGACGGCTACCCGCTGCTCGACGGGCCGCGCCGCACCGGCGACGGCTACTACGAGAGCGTGGTGCTGGACCCCGACGGCAACCGCATCGAGATCACTGCATGAGCGCAGCGCCGGGCCGCCCCAAACAAGCTCGCTCCGCAGTGCGAAGCACGAAGGTTGTCGAATGAGCGCGTTCGTCGAAAGCCTGCACGAGGTGTTCGAGCGGCTTGGGCGCATTCGCACGCGCCGCATGTTCGGCGGCCACGGCATCTGGCACGAGGACCGCATGATCGCCCTCGTGGCCAACGACACGCTCTATCTCAAGGCCGACGCAGAAAGCGCGCCGCACTTCGACGCGCTGGACCTGCCGCCCTTTACCTACGAACGCCAGGGCCAGTCGATGCCGATGTCCTACCGGCTGGCTCCGGCGGACCTGTTCGAGGACCGGCACGAGGCAGCCCTCTGGGGCCGCCGCGCTTATGAAGCCGCGTTGCGCTCGGGCCAGCCGCCCAAACAGAAGAAACCTCCCGCAAAGAAAGCCGCAGTGAAGAAAAAGACGACAACGAAAGCAGCCTCCCGGTGAGCGAGCAACACAAGCCGGCACTCCCGCCCCTGCCCGAGCGCGAACAGATCGCGCTGCTCGAACCCTTCGAAGGCCTCGGCCTGAAAGACATCGTGGTCGTCGCCACGCTGCAGGACGCCGAGCATGCGGCCGGCGCGCTGCTGGCCGCCGGCGTTGCCGGCTTCGACACCGAATCCAAGCCCACCTTCGCAAAGAACGAGGTGTCGGGCGGCCCGCACGTGGTGCAGTTCTCCACCCGCGACACGGCCTGGCTGTTCCAGCTGCACCGCACAGAGTGCAACCCGGTGGTGGCCGCGCTCATCGCATCGACCGAGCTGCGCAAGGTCGGCTTCGGGCTGTCGGGCGACCTCACGCTGATACGCAACCGCCTCGGCATCGAGCCGAAGGCGGTGTTCGACATCGACGACGAATTCCGCAGGCGCGGCTACCGCAAGTCGGTCGGCGTGAAGGCGGCGGTGGCGCTGGTGTTCAACCGCCGCTTCATCAAGTCGCGCAAGGCGACCACCTCGAACTGGGCCAACAGGCAGCTCACCGAGGCGCAGATCCGCTACGCCGCGAACGACGCCTACGCGTCGATCCGCGTGTACGACGCACTCTTCAGCAGCCGCTGACCCGCGCGCTCAGTCGCGCCCCGCCTCGATGATGGCCTGCGCCAGCCGCACCGGGTTGGAGAAGAACATCTCGTGGCTGCCGGGGCACTCCACCAGCCTGAACAGCCCCAGCCGCTCCGACAGGCGCGGATGCCACGGCAGGCCGTGCGGCATCGCCGTGTCCTGCTGGCAGTTGACGTAGGACTTGCCCAGCGCCAGCGCGGCCAGCGGCTGCTTGAGCCGGATCTTGTCGGTGAAGGTGCGGTACGGATGCGGGTTGAGCCTGGCGTAGGCGGCGGTGGCCGTTTCGAAGTCGGCGTCGTTGATGAAGGCTTCGCGCCAGATTTCGAACGGCAAGGTCACGGCGTTGCCGTTGGCCTCGGCGACGGCATCGAACATCGTCACGTAGTGCGGCGGCACCATGTCGTTGAGCGATTCGCCGTCCAGCGGCACGAAGGCGTTGATGTAGACCAGCCGCTTCAACCGCGCGGCGATGCGGTCCGCCACGCCGGAGATCACCATTCCGCCGTAGCTGTGGCCCACCAGTCGCACCTGGGTGAGGTTCTTTTCCTCGATGTAGCGCACGGCCGAGGCGATGGCGTCTTCCAGGCCGGTGCTGGCGCGGTCGTCACCGGGGTTGTTGCCGGCGAGCGTGGGGCAATACACGGTGTGGCCGGCCGCGCGCAGGCCATCGGCCACGGCTTCGATCTCGGCACCGGTGTGCCATGCGCCGTGAATCAGAACGTAGGTGTCTGACATGGAAGTCTCTTTCGTTGTTGCGACGGATGAGCACTTTAGAAACAGTGATCCATTTTGAATAGCCCATGCCTGCCAGCCGGATGGCCGATTCGTGCCAGGGCCCGACGCAATTGCTTCCATTTAATTATTCAACGATACTTGAAATATGGAAGAAAACGACGTCGTCCGCTCCCTCGCCGCCCTGGCGCAACCCATTCGCCTGCGCGTGTTCCGCGCGCTGGTGGTCGCCGGCCCTGCCGGCCTGACGCCCGGCGCACTCACCGAATCGCTGGAGGTGCCCGGCACCAGCCTGTCGTTCCACCTCAAGGAACTGATGAATTCGGGGCTGGTGTCGCAGGAACGGCAGGGGCGCAACCTCGTGTACCGCGCCGCCTTCGATCAGATGAACGCCCTGCTCGGCTATCTCGGCGAGAACTGCTGCCAGGGCGAGGCCTGCGCCGTCGAGGCTCCTTCGGCATGCGGCTGCTGAGGCCGGCATGCTGACCGCCGTCCTGATCTTCGTCTTCACGCTCGTGCTGGTCATCTGGCAGCCGCGCGGCCTGGGCATCGGCTGGAGCGCATCGCTTGGCGCCGTCATCGCGCTGCTGCTGGGCGTGGTCCAGCTGTCCGACATTCCCGTGGTCTGGGGCATCGTGTGGAACGCGACCGCCACCTTCGTCGCGGTGATCGTCATCAGCCTGCTGCTCGACGAGGCGGGCTTCTTCGAATGGGCCGCCCTGCACGTGGCGCGCTGGGGCGGCGGGCGCGGCAGGCTGCTGTTCGCGTTCGTCGTGCTGCTGGGCGCGGCGGTGTCGGCGCTGTTCGCCAACGACGGCGCCGCGCTGATCCTCACGCCCATCGTGATGGCGATGCTGGCCGCGCTCGGCTTCACGCCCGCGGCCACGCTCGCCTTCGTCATGGCGGCGGGCTTCATCGCCGACACCGCGAGCCTGCCGCTGATCGTGTCCAACCTCGTGAACATCGTCTCGGCCGAATTCTTCCGGATCGGCTTCGGCGCGTATGCCTCGGTGATGGTGCCGGTGAACATCGCGGCGGTGCTCGCGAGCCTGCTGGTGCTGATGCTGTACTTCCGCCGAGGCATTCCGGCACGCTACGACGCGGCCCGGCTCAAGGCGCCTGCCGATGCGATCCGCGACCCGGCGACCTTCCGCGCCGGCTGGGTGGTGCTGGCGCTGCTGCTGGTCGGCTTCTTCGGACTCGAGCCGCTGGACGTGCCAGTGAGCGCTGTGGCCGCATTCGGCGCGGCGGTGCTGCTGGCGGTGGCCGGGCGCGGTCCGGTGATCGGCATCCGCGGGGTGCTGCGCGGCGCGCCCTGGCAGATCGTGGTGTTCTCCCTCGGCATGTACCTGGCGGTGTACGGGCTTCGCAACGCCGGGCTCACCGGGCAGATCGCGGCACTGCTCGATGTGTTCGCGCAGGGCGGCGTCTGGGGAGCGGCAATGGGCACGGGCTTTCTCGCGGCGGTGCTGTCTTCGGTCATGAACAACATGCCCACGGTGCTGGTCGGAGCGCTTTCCATCGACGCGTCGGCCGCGAGCGGCGCGGTGAAGGAAGCGATGGTCTACGCCAACGTGATCGGCTGCGACCTGGGCCCGAAGATCACGCCGATAGGCAGCCTCGCCACGCTGCTCTGGCTGCACGTGCTCGCGAAGAAGGGCACGCTGATCGGCTGGGGCGAATATTTCCGGGTCGGCATCGTGCTGACCCTGCCGGTGCTGTTCGTCACCCTGGCGGCACTAGCGCTTCGACTGAGCATCGCACTGCCATGAACAACCACATCACGATCTATCACAACCCCGGCTGCGGCACGTCCCGCAATGTGCTCGCGCTGATCCGCAACACGGGTGAGGAGCCCGTCGTCATCGAGTATCTGAAGAACCCGCCGGACCGCGCCACGCTGCAGCGGCTGATCGCGCAGATAGGCATGCCGGTGCGCGACCTGCTGCGCCGCAAGGGCACGCCGTACGACGAACTCGGCCTCGACGATCCGAAGTGGACCGACGAGCAGCTCATCGGCTTCATGCTGGCGCACCCGATCCTCATCAACCGGCCGGTGGTGGTGACGCCGCTGGGCACGCGTCTTTGCCGGCCGTCGGAAGCGGTGCTCGACATCCTCCCGCGCCCGCAGCAGGGTGCGTTTTCCAAGGAGGATGGCGAGCCCGTCATCGATGCGAAAGGCCAGCGTGTCTTTCGCCCCTGACCTTCCCAACCTCGACCCCGAGGCCTTCCGCCTGCCCGGGCTGCACTCCCTGCTGCCCGCGCAGCGCGCCACGCATGCGCCGCGCATCCTGCTGCTCTACGGCTCGCTTCGCGAACGTTCCTACAGCCGACTGCTGACCGAGGAAGCCGCGCGCCTGCTGGTCGCCATGGGCGCCGAGCCCCGCATCTACGACCCGCACGGCCTGCCCCCGCCGGACGGCGCGCCCGAAGACCACCCGAAGGTCAGCGAACTGCGCAGCCTCGCGCAGTGGGCCGAAGGCATGGTGTGGACATCGCCCGAGCGGCACGGCGCCATGACCGGCATCATGAAATCGCAGATCGACTGGATCCCGCTGTCGGTCGGTTCGGTAAGGCCCACGCAGGGCAAGACGCTGGCGGTGATGCAGGTGTCGGGCGGCTCGCAGTCGTTCAACGCGGTGAACCAGCTGCGCGTGCTCGGGCGCTGGATGCGCATGCTCACGATCCCCAACCAGTCGTCGGTGGCCAAGGCCTTCATGGAGTTCGACGAGGCCGGCCGCATGAAGCCTTCGCCGTACTACGAGCGCGTGGTCGACGTGATGGAGGAGCTGGTCAAGTTCACGCTGCTCACGCGCGACTGTGCCGGCTACCTCGTCGATCGCTACAGCGAGCGGCGCGAAAGCGCGCAAGCGCTTTCAAGGCGGGTGAACCTGCGCGCCATCTGAGCGCGCGGCGGCTGCCGGCTCAGCGCCGGCGGCGCAGTTCACCCGGCGTGGCGCCAAGGTGCGCACGGCACTGCCGCACGAAGTGCGACGCGTCCGTCAGCCCCACGCGAAAGCCGATTTCCGCGATGCCCAGCCGGTCGAAGCGCGCGTCGCCCAGCATGCGGCGCGCCGCCGCCATCCGGAAACCCGCGAGCGCGCCGGCGAAAGTAATGGCGCCCTCACCCTCGCCGACGCCGCAGGCCAGGCAGCGGTGCAGGCTGCGCTCCGAAATGCCCAGCCCGCGAGCAACGCTCGCGGCCGTGAGGCCGGGTTCGGCATGCCGCTCGCGCGTGGCGTCTAGCACGCGGCGGCGCAGCGCCTCCCGGCCCCTGTCGGGCGCGCTCGACTGCCCCTGCCCGGTCGCCAGCGCCAGCAGGCTGCCGAGCTGGTCGCTCAGCAAACCGGCGGGCAGCGGCGGCTGCACTGCAACTTCCGGCGAGAGCTGCCGAAGAAAGCCGCACAGCACCCCGCCCCACCCGGCCTGCCCGTCGATGCGCCGCGCCACCTGGTCGCCGGCATCGGGTATCCATTCGTCGACCCAGGCGGTCGGCAGTTCGAGCGAGAGGGTGTCGGCCGATTGCAGCAGGTGGAATTCGTAGCACCGGCGCGAATCGACCAGCACCGCGTCGCCGGGCAGCAGCCGCGCGGAGCGGCCGTCCTGCACCGCCACCCAGGCAGAGTCGGTCTTGCAGAGCAGGTAGAAGTAGTTGTGGCGGCTCTGGGCGATGGCGCGGCGGGTGCGGTAGACGTCCTGCGCGCTGCCGCGCACCCGGTTCACGACGATGGGCCCGAGCGGCGCCGACTCCAGCGTGGCCCCGAAGCGCCCGGCCTCGGGGCTGGTCACGTCCATCTCCAGGAAGCCCTCGCACACCGCGCCCACCCAGTAGTCCAGCCGCTGCGCGGGCGGCACGGCGTCGGTCGACCAGCGGTGGATGGCATTGCTCATGCGCGCGAACATACCCAAGCCCCGCCGGGTTGCCAAGCGGGTATAGACCGCCTCCGACTGCGGCCCTTTCCCGACCCCGGCAAAATGGTTCTGGAACCAAACCCCGTGCGCGGAGCGCTCCGCCCGCGCACATGAATGAAAGAAGGGCCATGAGCACCAAAAGCGATTTCGGACTGATCGGCCTGGCCGTGATGGGCCAGAACCTCGTGCTGAACGTGGAAAGCCGCGGCTTCCAGGTCAGCGTGTACAACCGCACCGAAGCCACCACCGAAGCCTTCATTGCCGCCAACCCCGGCAAGAAGCTGGTGGGCACCAAGACGCTGGAGGAGTTCGTCCAGAGCCTGGCCAAGCCCCGCAAGATCCAGATCATGGTCAAGGCCGGCGCACCGGTCGACCAGGTGATCGAGCAGCTCATCCCGCTGCTCGACAAGGACGACATCGTCATCGACGGCGGCAACAGCCTCTACACCGACACCGAGCGCCGCGACGCCTACCTGAGCAGCAAGGGCCTGCGCTTCATCGGCGCCGGTGTTTCGGGCGGCGAGGAAGGCGCGCGCAAGGGCCCGTCGATCATGCCGGGCGGCCCGCTTTCCACCTGGGAAGTGATGAAGCCGATCTTCGAGAGCATCGCGGCCAAGGTCGACGGCGATCCCTGCGTCATTCACATCGGCCCCGGCGGCGCGGGCCACTACGTGAAGATGGTGCACAACGGCATCGAGTACGGCGACATGCAGCTCATCTGCGAGGCCTACAGCCTGTTCAAGGCGGCCGGCTTCAGCACCGACGAGATGGCCGCCATCTTCAACGAATGGAACGACGGCGAGCTGCAGAGCTACCTGATCCAGATCACCGCCAAGGCTCTCGAGCAGAAAGACCCGGAAACCGGCAAGCCGATCGTCGACGTGATCCTCGACAAGGCAGGCCAGAAGGGAACGGGCCAGTGGACGCTGATCAACGCGGCCGAGAACGCGGTGGTCATCAGCACCATCAACGCCGCCGTCGAGGCGCGCGTGCTGTCGTCGCAGAAGAAGGCGCGCGTGGCGGCCAGCAAGCTGCTGCAGGGGCCGAAGATCGAGCTGTCGCTCGAGAAGAAGGCGCTGGTGGCCAAGGTGCACGACGCGCTCTACGCCTCCAAGGTCATCAGCTACACGCAGGGCTTCGACCTCATCAAGACGATGGGCGACAAGAAGGAATGGAAGCTCGACCTGGGCGGCATCGCGTCGATCTGGCGCGGCGGCTGCATCATCCGGGCGCGCTTCCTGAACCGCATCACCGACGCCTTCCGCACCGACCCGGCGCTGGGCAACCTGATGCTCGACCCGTTCTTCAAGGACCTGCTCAACCGCACGCAGCAGAGCTGGCGCGAAGTGGTGGCGCTGGCGGTGAGCAACGGCATTCCCGTGCCGGCATTCAGCGCGTCGCTGGCCTACTACGACAGCTACCGCACAGAGCGCCTGCCGGCCAACCTGCTGCAGGCGCAGCGCGACTTCTTCGGCGCCCATACCTACGAGCGCGTCGACAAGCCCGAAGGCCAGTTCTTCCACACCGACTGGCCCGAAGTCATCGGCTGAGTCGACCGAGCGATGCCATGCCGGCCCTCGACTACCCCAGCCACCTGGTCGAGGACTGGCAACTGCGCGACGGCACGGCGGTGCGCATCCGCCCGATCCGCGCCGACGACCTGGCCATGCACGCGGCATTCGTGGCGGGCCTGTCGAACGAAACCGGCTACCGCCGCCTGCTGTCCCCGCGCAAGCCACAGCCGGACGAACTCTGGCGCATGACCCACATCGACTACGACCGCGAACTGGCGCTCATCGCGACCACCGTGGCCGACGGCGCCGAGCAGCAGGTGGGCGTGACGCGCTACGTGCGCGGCGACACACCCGAGACGGCGCACGTCGCGGAATTCGCGGTGGTCATCGCCGACGCCTGGCAGCACCGGGGCGTGGCCCACAAGCTCATGCGCAAGCTGATCGATGCGGCCGCCGAGGCCGGCGTGAAGCAGCTCGCGGACATCACGCTGTTCGACAACGTCGCGATGCTGGCGCTGGCGCGCAAGCTGGGCTTCAAGGTGCGGCGCGATCCGGGCAACCCGAATGTCACGCAGTTGCGGCTGGCGCTCCAGGCGCCGGCAACGTAGCCATTTGGTAAAGCGCGACAGCCGCCCTGACCTGGCCAGCAAACTTAAATCTACTTCCTTATGATGCGAAACCTTTTTCCGTCGGAAGCAGAGAGCCCCCGCCATGGTCCAGCTTGCGTTGCGTCGTCCGTACACCTTCATCGTCATGGCGATGCTGATCGTGCTGGCCACGCCCTTCGTGCTGGCGCGCATGGCGACCGACATCTTTCCGGAAATCAACATTCCGGTGGTCAGCGTCATCTGGAACTACACCGGCCTGCCGGCCCAGGAAATGGGGCAGCGCATCTCGGGCCAGGTCGAGCGCGGGCTGACCACCACGGTGAGCGACATCGAGCACATCGAGTCGCAGTCGCTGGCGGGCGTATCGATCATCAAGGTGTTCTTCCAGCCCACGGCCAACATCGAGATGGCCATCTCGCAGGTGGTGGCCTCCATGCAGGCGCAGGTGCGGCAGCTGCCGCCGGGCATCACGCCGCCGCTGGTCATCAAGTATTCGGCTTCCAGCGTGCCGGTGATCCAGCTGGCGCTCTCCAGCCCCACGCGCTCTGAAAACTCCCTGTTCGACGCCACCGTCAACCAGCTGCGCCCGCAGCTCATCACGGTGCCGGGCGCGGCCATTCCCTTTCCCTACGGCGGCAAGAACCGGCTGATCTCGGTCGACCTCGACACCCAGGCGCTGCAGGCGCGCGGCCTCTCGCCGGCCGACGTGGTGAATGCGGTGAACACACAGAACCTGATCCTGCCCTCGGGCACGGCCAAGTTCGGCGCCACCGAATACAACGTGAAGATGAACGGCTCGCCCGACGCCATCGCGGGCCTGAACGACCTGCCGATCCGCACGGTGAACGGCGCCACCACCTACCTGCGCGACGTGGCCTACGTGCGCGACGGCTTCTCGCCGCAGACCAACGTGGTGCGCCAGGACGGCGTGCGCGGCGTGCTGCTGTCGGTGCTGAAGAACGGCGGCGCCTCCACGCTGGACATCGTGTCGAACATCCGCGCCATGCTGCCCGTCGCCGCGCAGACGATGCCCGAGGACATCAAGATCACGCCGCTGTTCGACCAGTCCGTGTTCGTCAAGGCGGCCGTGAAGGGCGTGGTGTTCGAAGCCATCCTGGCCGCCGCGCTCACCGCCGCGATGGTGCTGCTGTTCCTGGGCAACTGGCGCAGCACGCTGATCATCGGGCTGACCATTCCGCTGTCGATCCTGGCGTCCATCCTGGTGCTGTACTCGCTGGGCGAAACGCTCAACCTCATGACGCTGGGCGGGCTGGCGCTGTCGGTGGGCATCCTGGTCGACCAGGCGATCGTGACCATCGAGAACATCGAGCGGCACCTGCACATGGGCACGCCGCTGAAGGAGGCCATCGAGGTCGGCGCGGGCGAGATCGGCTCGGCCGCCTTCGTCTCCACGCTGTGCATCTGCATCGTGTTCGTGCCGATGTTCTTTCTCTCGGGCGTGGCGCGCTTCCTGTTCGTGCCGCTGGCGGAGGCGGTGGTGTTCGCCATGCTGGCCTCCTACCTGCTCTCGCGCACGCTGGTGCCGACGCTGGTGATGCTGCTGATGGGCGGCTCGCACGGCCCGCAGCAACCGCAGCCGGGCGAAGGCGCAAGGCAGAGCGCGCTGCAGCGCCTGTACCGCGCCTTCGACCAGCGCTTCGAGCGCGTGCGCCGTGCCTACACGCTGGTGCTGTCGGCCGTGCTCTCCAGGCGCGCCGGCTTCATCGGCCTGTTCCTCGGCTTCTGCCTGCTGTCGTGCCTGCTCTACCCGGCACTGGGCCGCGACTTCTTCCCGACCGTCGATGCCGGCCAGATCCGCCTGCACCTGCGCGCGCCCACCGGCACCCGCATCGAGGAAACCGCGCGCCTCACCGACAAGGTCGAGGCCGCCATCCGCGAGCTGGTGCCGCCGGACCAGCTCGAAACCATCCTGGACAACCTCGGCATTCCCAACAGCGGCATCAACCTGTCGTACAGCAACGCCGGCACCATCGGCACCTTCGACGGCGAGCTGCTGCTGTCGCTGAAAGAAGGCCACAAGCCGACCGAGCAGCACGTGTCGCTGCTGCGGGCCGAGCTGCCCAAGCGCTTTCCGGGCATCGAGTTCTTCTTCCAGCCGGCGGACATCGTCACGCAGATCCTGAACTTCGGCCTGCCCGCGGCCATCGACGTGCAGTTCAGCGGCAACGACATCGCCGGCAACGCGGCGCGCGCGGCCGAACTGACCAAGGCGATACGGCAGATTCCGGGCGCGGTCGATGCCCACGTGCACCAGCGCCTGGACGGCCCCGCGCTGAGCCTGCAGATGGACCGCACGCGCCTGCAGCAATACGGCCTGACCGCCGCCAACGTGGGGCAGAACGTGCTCATCGCGCTGTCGGGCAGTTCGCAGACGGCGCCCGCCTTCTGGCTGAACCCGGCCAACGGCGTGGTCTACAGCATCGCGGTGCAGACGCCGCAATACACGGTCGATTCGCTCGATTCGCTGCTCAACATTCCGGTGGGCGCCAGCGGCGGCGCGGGCGGGCCGGGCTCGCAGCAGTTGCTGGGCAACCTCGTGAGCGCGCAGGCCGACCGGCTGCCGGCCGTCATGTCGCGCTACAACATCGCGCCGGTGATCGACGTGTACGTGAGCGTGCAGGGCACCGACCTGGCCAGCGTGGCCTCCAAGGTGCAGAAGCTGGTCGACGAGATGCGGCCCAGGCTCTCGCGAGGCAGCCGGGTCGACATACGCGGCCAGGTGCAGACCATGCAGTCGTCGTTCATCGGCCTGGGCGTGGGGCTGGCGATGGCCATCGTGCTGGTGTACCTGCTGATCGTGGTCACCTTCCAGTCGTGGCTGGACGCGGCCATCATCATCACCGCGCTGCCGGCCGCGCTGGCGGGCATCGCGTGGATGCTGTTCATCACCGGCACCACGCTGAGCGTGCCGGCGCTCACGGGCGCGATCATGACCATGGGCGTGGCCACGGCCAACTCCATTCTTCTGGTGTCTTTCGCGCGCGAGCGGCTGCAGGCCGGCATTCCGCCGCTGTCGGCGGCGCTGGAAGCCGGCGCCACCCGCATCCGGCCGGTGCTGATGACGGCGCTGGCGATGATCATCGGCATGATCCCGATGGCGCTGGGCCTGGGCGAAGGCGCCGAGCAGAACGCGCCGCTGGGCCGCGCGGTGATCGGTGGCCTGGTCTTTGCCACGGTGTCGACGTTGTTTTTCGTACCCGCCGTGTTCGCGGGAGTGCACAGTCGGCTTGCCCGCCGCCGGGCGGCGCGTGAAGCCTCCCAGCAGCAGCATCAACCGCCAGCGGGCGCAACGCCCCAGGAGAATTGATTTCATGACGGAGCAACGCCACGCGGCATTGACCATCCATCCCACCGGCGAGAGCGACGGCGAGCTGCTGCGCCGCCGGCAGATCGTGCGGCGCACGCGCTGGCTGGTGCTGGTCGTCCTCGTGCTGCTGGGGCTGGGCGCGGCGCGCACGGTATTCGTGCGCATCGCCAACGCCCGCGCGCTCGAAGCGGGCACGACCGAACGCGCCAAGCAGTACGTGCAGACCGCCCTGCCCCGCGTGCCCACCGCCGGCCAGACGCTGTCGCTGCCGGGCACGCTGCAGGGCTTCGTACAGTCGCCCATTTCGGCGCGCGCCAGCGGCTACCTCAAGCGCTGGACCAAGGACATCGGCAGCCGCGTCGAAAAGGGCGAGCTGCTCGCCGAGATCGAGACGCCCGAGATCGACCAGCAGCTGTCGCAGGCCGTGGCCGCGCGCGCACAGGCCGCCTCCGGCCTGGAACTGGCGCGCAGCACCGCCGAGCGATGGGAAGCGCTGCGCAAGAAGGACGTGGTCTCGCAGCAGGAACTGGACGAGCGCCGCAGCGCGGTGGCGCAGGCCACCTCCAACGTGGCGGCGGCCGACGCCAACGTGCAGCGGCTGAAGCAGACCGAGGGCTTCAAGCGCGTGGTGGCGCCGTTCGCGGGCGTGATCACGCGGCGCAACGTGGACGTGGGCGACCTGATCGACGCGGGCGCGGGCGGCGGTGCCGGTCGCGCGCTGTTCCTGCTGGCGCAGACCGATCCGCTGCGCGTGTACATCAACGTGCCGCAGGCCTACGCCCAGCTCGTGAAGACCGGCCAGCCCGTGGTGGTGACGCAGGCCGAGCTGCGCGGCCAGAGCTTCAAGGGCCAGGTGGCGCGCACCGCCGGCTCCATCGACACGACCACGCGGATGATGCAGGTGGAGGTGTCGCTGCCCAACAGCGACGGCGCGCTGCTGCCGGGCGCCTATGTGCAGGTGTCGCTGCCTTTGGCCGCGAGCCGCACGCTCTCGGTGCCGTCGAACGCGTTGCTGTTCCGCGCCGAGGGCACGCGCATCGCGGTGGTCGATGCGCAGGGCCGCGTCAACCTGCGCGCCGTGACGCTGGGCCGCAACTACGGCGAGAACGTCGAGGTGATCGACGGCCTCGAGAAGACCGACCGCATGGTGCTGAACCCGTCCGACTCGCTGGCCGAAGGCGACGTGGTGGCGGTGGCGCCCGAAGCGCCGCCGGCGAAGGCGCCGACACCGAAGGCCCCAGCGTGACGCCGCCGCGCGTGGCCGCTCCGCTCGCGCTGCTCGCCGCCATGCTGCTGGCGGGCTGCGCGGTCGGCCCCGACTACAAGACGCCGGACACGCCGCTGCCCGTCAGCTGGAAGCTCGAAGAACCCTGGCGCGTGAGCACGCCGAGCGATGCAGCCGACAAGGGCCCATGGTGGCGCCGCTTCGGCGACCCGCAGCTCGACGCGCTGCAGCAGCAGGCGCTGGCCGGCAGCCCCACGCTGGCCATCGCCAATGCCCGGCTGGCGCAGGCGCGCGCCACGCTCGCGGCCAATGCGGCCGGGCAGTATCCGCAGGTCGGCCTCGGCACCCGCGCTTCGCGCCTGAGGATTTCCGCCAACCGTCCGCTCACCAACTACGCGACGCCCAATTCGACGACCGTGCAGAGCGACTTCGCGCTGTCGCTCAATGCGAGCTACGAAGTCGACCTGGCCGGCCGCGTGCAGCGCACGGTAGAGGGTGCCAAGGCGTCGGCGGAGCAATCGGCCGCCGACCTGCAGAACACCCGGCTGCTGCTCAGCGCCGACGTGGCCAGCAGCTACTTCAACCTGCGCTCGACCGACGTCGAACTCGACGTGCTCACCCGCTCCATCGCGCTGCAGCGCCGCGCGCTCGAGCTTGTCACGGCGCGCCACGACCTGGGCGCCGTATCGGGCCTGGACGTGGCGCAGCAGCAAGCGCTGCTGGAGACCACGCTGACGCAGGTCGACGTGCTGAGGAAGCAGCGTTCGCAGTACGAGCATGCGCTGGCCACGCTCACCGGCACGCCGGCGCCCAGCTTCTCGCTGCCGGTGGACCTGCGCGAGATCAGGCCGCCGGCCGTGCCGCTGGGCGTGCCCTCCGAGATCCTGCAGCGCCGGCCCGACGTGGCCTCGGCCGAGCGCGCGATGGCCGCCGCCAATGCGCAGATCGGCGTCGCGACCGCAGCCTTCTACCCGAGCATCTTCATCTCGCCCACCGTGGGCGTGGACAGCCGGATGATCGAGACCCTGTTCAACGGCCCGAGCCTGCTGTGGTCGGTGGGCGTGTCGGCCACGCAGGTGCTGTTCGACGGCGGGCGCATCCGCGCCAACGTCGATTTCGCGAAGGCCGGCTACGACGTCACCGTGGGCAACTACCGCCGCACCGTACTGACCGCAATGCAGGAAGTGGAAGACGGCATCACCGGGCTTGCCGCGCTAGACAGCGCAACGACCCAGGCGCAGGCCGCCGTGACGGCCGCGCGCCGCGTGCTCGACATGGCCACCAGCCGTTATGAGGGCGGCGCGTCGACCTACCTCGACGTGATCACCGCGCAGCAGTCGCTGCTGACGGTGGAACGCCAGGCCGCGCAGCTGCGGGGGCAGCGGCTGCTGACCGCGGTGTTCCTGGTGAAGGCGCTGGGTGGCGACTGGTGCGGCGCGGATGAGACCGGCAAGGCCCCGGCATCGTCGTGCCCCGCCGTCGGCATCGACCGGACTGCGAAGGCCGGTTGAACGGCAAGCTCTGTTCGCGCGACTTGGTGCCTTGCTGGTCGATCGACGCACGTCGTCACTGTCGGAGCGATTCCGCTCAAGCTCTCCTGGCTCAGTGCATTGACGCACCCGGCCGCGCGACGGCGTCCGCAGCGGAACACAGCGCGAGGCCGCCCGCCAGGCTCCATGCCTGCGCATGGCCGAGGCGGCGCAGGGCCTTGGCCGCCTGCGCGCTGCGATTGCCGCTTCGGCAGTAGAAGAGCACCGGCGCACCGGCCGGCAGCGCCATCCAGCCGGGCAGCGCATTCAGAAGCCCCGACAGCGGCACCGCCTCGCGGTGGGTGTCGGCACCGAAGGGCGACGATTCGCTCACGCGCTGCTCGTAGGGCTCGCGCACGTCCACCAGCACCAGGCCCGGGTGCTCGAGCAGCAGCCGCTGCGCCTGCATGGCGTTCATCTCGTGGCCCGCGCCGGCGCAGCCGTTGTCGATGCGCGCACCGCAGGCGAGGGTCTGGTATTCGGTCAGCGCGAGGTCTTTCTCGAGTTCGGCCTTTGCCGAGGCGAAGCCTGCCGCGTCGATGCTGCCGGACAGCACCTGCGCGAGCAGCGGCTGGGCCGCGCATTCGCGCGCCAGGGTGCTCGCGAAGCGGTCTTCGTAGTCGTGCGCCGGGAGCAGCAGCGTGCCGGGGCCCGCGGCCTGCGCCAGTTGCTTCAGCGAGGGGCCGAATGCGAGCGGCGCACTTTGCGCGAAATCGCTTCGCCCCAGGGCGCCGGGCATCACCGTGTCGCCCACGAATGCCAGGCGGATCTTCAGCTGCTCGTCGTGCAGCAGGTAGGCGGTCGAGTCGGCGGTGTGCCCGGGGGTTGCCAGCCGGGTCAGCGTCTGCGCGCCCAGGCAGATGGCATCGGCGCCCAGGGGCCAGCCGAGCGCATCGACCTCGCCTTGCTGGACAAGGCGTTCCGGCAGCGCGGCGCGCAATTCGCCCACCGAGGAAACATGATCGCCATGGCTGTGCGTGTCGAGCACGGCGGCCAGCGTGTAGTCCTGGCAGCGAAGCAGCTGCGCGATGCGGCCGGTCAACTCGGGCAGCGGATCGATGACCACGCAGCGGCGGCTGCCGGCATCCGCCAGGAGGTAGCAGCATGCACCGCCGGCCACGAAGCGGGTCAGGCCGTCGAGCGCGTCGCCCGGACGGGAGGTGTCGGCGCCGGTATTGAGGCAGCTTGCGCGCAGCGACGCGCCACAGGAGCCGATCCTTTCACAGGCTTCGTCGATGAAGGCCGCGTCGCTGGCCGGACCGAACGACAGGCGCACGGCCGAGGCCGCCTGCCAGGCGGGCAGCCCCATGGCTTGCAGCACGTGGCTCGGCAGCGCCTTCGACGCGCCGCAGGCCGAGCCACCGCTCACCCGCACGTCGGCCGCGTCGAACAGGTCCTGCAGGAGCTTCGAGTCGAGGCCGGGCACCGAGAAATTAAGGGTCGTCGGCAAGCTCAGTTCAAAGGGCGCGTTGAACACCACGCCGGGGAACGCATTCTTCAGCGCGGCGGCGATGCGGTCGCGGTACGCCTCCAGCGTGAGAGCGTCCCGGAAGGTGTGGCCGTCTTCCAGCGCTTCCAGCACGGTGCCGAGCGCGGCGATGCCGGACATGTTCTCGGTCCCCGAGCGCAATGCGCCCTCCTGGCCGCCGCCCGCCATCAGCGGCGTGAACGGCGCGCCGGCGCGCACGTACAGCAGGCCGATGCCCTTCGGGGCATAGAGCTTGTGCCCCGAGAACGGCGCGTAGTCGATGCGGTGGGCTTCGAGCCGGAGCTCAAGCTTGCCCAGCGCCTGCACGCTGTCCACCATCCAGAGCGCCGGGCTCCCGTCGAGCGCCTGGGCGATGCCTTCCAGGTCGCTGACGACGCCGGTCTCGTTGTTGGCGGCCATGGTGCAGACCAGACCGGCACGTGCAGCATGCGCGCGCAGCCAATGCAGGTCATGGCGGCCGTCTCGGCCGACCGGGATGGGCAGCACGCGCAGGTTCAGGCCCAGCAATTTGTTCCAGTGGCTGATCGCTTCCGGCACCGCCTTGTGCTCCGTCGCGCCGTACAGCACGCAGTCGACGTCCTCACGGCCGCGCAGCGCGCTCAGCGCCGACAGCACCGCCGTCTGGATGCCTTCGGTGGCGCCACTGAGAAACAGCAGGTCGCCCGTGGGCGCACCGAGCAGCCGCCGCGCGCGGGAGCGCACCGAATCCATCAGCGCGCGCGCCTTCAGCCCGGTGCTGTGGACGCTGCTGGGGTTGCCGAAGTCGTCGGCCATGGCTGCGAGTGCCGCGGCCCGGGCGCGAGGCAGCACGGGCGTGGTGGCGTTGGCGTCGAGGTAGATGTCCATTCAGGTGATTCCGGGAAAAGCGATGCAAACGTGGCGGGCAACGGCGCCGCGCACCCGGAAGAGTCTGCCGCCCGGGGCGGAGCAGCGGCTTGCGTTTTATGCTGCCGATGCCGATAAGATTGGAATCCAATGCTCAATCAAGGATATTTGATGAAACTGGATTCCATAGATATCAAGATTCTTGATCTCCTTCAGCAAGACGCCGAGCTGCAGGTTGCGCAGATCGCCGAGCAGGTGGGCCTGTCTGCCACGCCATGCTGGAGGCGCATCCAGCGGCTCAAGGAGGCGGGCGTCATCACGCGCTCGGTGGCCCTGCTCGACCCGCGCAAGGTCAACGTGGCGGTGACGGTCTTCGTGTCGGTGCGGACCAGCACGCACTCGCAGGAGTGGTTCGACCGCTTCACGGCCACGGTCCATGCCATTCCGGAAGTGGTCGAGTTCTATCGGATGAGCGGCGACGTGGACTACCTGCTGCGCGTGGTGGTGCCGGACATCGCCGCCTACGACGCCGTCTACAAGCGACTGATCTCGGGCACGAACCTGCACGACGTCAGCTCTAGCTTCGCCATGCAGGAACTCAAGCAGACCACGGCGCTGCCGCTGGGCTACGTGTAGAAGATTCGCGAAGCGGCCCCGCCGCCGTTCAGAACAGGCTGCCCTGCCCCGCGGCGCCAGGCGGCCGGAACGCCGTGATGTCCAGCGGAATGCGCTCGCGGTTGTAGCCCAGTCGGTTCGTCGCCTTCTCGAAGCGCTGGTGGATCAGGTCGGCCCACAGGCCCGAGCCCTTCATGCGCGTGGCGAAGTCGGCGTCGTAGTCCTTGCCGCCGCGCATCTCGTGGATGCGCGCCATGATGCGGTCGGCGCGCTGCGGATAGTGCAGCGCCAGCCATTCCTTGAAGAGCGGCGCCACCTCCCACGGCAGCCTCACCACCGTGTAGAAGGCGCTGCGCGCGCCGGCTTCCCATGCGGCCTCGAGCACCTGTTCCATGTCTTCGGTCACGAAGGGAATCTGCGGCGCCACGCTCACGCCGACCGGCACGCCCGCCTCGGTCAGCGTGCGGATGGTGCGCAGCCGGCGGTGCGGCGCCGCGGCGCGCGGCTCCAGCTTGCGGGCGAGTTCGCCGTCGAGCGTGGTCACGGTCACGTACACGGCCGCAAGACGGTCGGCGGCCATGGGCGCGATCACGTCGAGGTCGCGCTCGATGGCGCTCGACTTGGTGACCAGCGCGAACGGATGCCGCGCTTCCTGCAGCAGTTCGATGACCGAGCGGGTGAGCCTCAAGTCTCGCTCGATGGGCTGGTAGCAGTCGGTGGCGGTGCCGATGGCGATGTAGCTGGGCCGGTAGCTCTTGCGCCCGAGTTCCGTACGCAGCATGTCGGCGATGTTTCGCTTGGCGATCAGCTTGGTCTCGAAGTCGAGGCCGGGCGACAGGTTGAGGTAGCTGTGCGTGGGCCGGGCGAAGCAATAGATGCAACCATGTTCGCAGCCGCGGTAGGGGTTGAGCGAGCGGTCGAAGTAGATGTCGGGCGAGTCGTTCTCGTTGAGCGCCGACTTGACGTCTTCGAAGCGCACCTCGGTGGCGATGGGCTGCAGCTCCTGCGCCTCGGCCACGCCGTCTTCGAGCGTGCCCCAGCCGTCGTCGAAGGCATTGCGCTCGTCCTTGGAGAAGCGATGCGCAAGCTGCGTAGCCGCGCCGCGGCCCTTGATGGCGTGGATGGGGATGTGGGCTGCGGGCATGGCGAATCTCGTTACTGTGTATTTGTACAGTATTTCACCGTTTCCTTGCGACTGCCCGCTTTTTACATTTCTCTCTTGACAGAAATTTCGCAAATCCTAAACTCCAAGCCATGGAACTCACAGAAACTCAACGTAAGTTCGTCCTCCACTGGGGCGAAATGGGGTCCATGTGGGGCGTCAACCGCACCGTCTCGCAAATCCACGCGCTGCTCTTCGCCCACGGCAAGCCGATGCATGCCGAGGAGCTGTCCGAAACGCTGGGCGTCGCGCGCTCCAACGTCAGCAACAGCCTGAAGGAACTGCAGGCCTGGAACCTCGTACGCGTCACCCACACGCTGGGCGACCGGCGCGACTATTTCGAGACCAGCGTCGATGTGTGGGAGCTGTTCCGCACCGTGGTGCGCGAGCGCAAGGAACGCGAGTTCGACCCGACCATCCGCGTGCTGCGCGAACTGGTCTCGAGCCCCGATTTCCAGAAGGAACCGCCCGATGCGCAGGACCGCATCCGCTCCACCATGGACCTCATGAACAAGCTCGCCACCTGGGCCGACGAAATGCTGCGGCTGTCGCCCGGCACGCTCGACAAGGTGCTGACGCTGGGCGCCAGCGTGCAGAAGTTCGTGCGCGGCGACAAGGCCGACAAGGACGAAGACCCTGACGCACACCACGCCAGCCTGCCGATGATCTGAACCTTCTCTTTTTTTGCCCTTCAATTTCTGTTTTGACAGAAATATCGAGAACAAAGGATGCCATGAGCCGCGACGCCCTCCCCGCCTATCCGCTGACCCTGTACTTCGACGCCAGCTGCGCCATCTGCTCGGCCGAAATGGGCAACCTGGGGGCGCGCGACACCGCGGGCCGGCTGCGCTTCGTCGATTGCTCGCCGGCCTCGTTCAGCGACGGGCCGGCGCCGCGCGACGCGCTCATGGCCGCGATCCACGCGGTGGACGCCACGGGCCGGGTGCTGGTCGGCGTGCCGGCCATCCGCGCGAGCCGCGCGGCGGCGGGCCTGCCCAGCGGCGGCGGCCTGCTCGACCTGCCGCTGGTCGCGCCGCTGGCCGACCGCGCCTATGCCCTGCTGGCGCGCAACCGCTACCGCATTCCGCGCTGGCTGGCGACACGGCTGGCGGGACGCGTCGCGCCTACCTGCAACGACGGCAACTGCCGCCTCTGAAGAAAAAACACCACCCGAGGGAACAGCCATGCCCACAGTTTTCCAGCCCGACTTCCACCTGCCGCTCGAAGCGCCAGCACAGGCACCTGCCGGCACCTCCATCACTGCTGAAGACACCCAGGTCTACTTCACCGAAGTCGCGTTCGACTACAGCGCCTGGAGCCCCAGCTACAACATGCACTTCGGCTTCTGGCGCGCCGGGCTGAACCCGTTTCGGCGCGAAGGCATGCTGGTCGAGATGAACCGCGTGGTCGGCCGCGCGCTGCGGCTTGGCGATGCGCAAGCCGGCGCCGCGCCCCGCCGCTGCGTGATCGACATGGGCTGCGGCGCCGGCGCCACCGCGCGCACGCTGGTGGGCAACAACCCGTCGCTGTACGCAGTGACCGTGACCAACGTGGCCGTGCAGAACAGCATCGCCGCCAGGCTCGATGCGGCGGCAGGCGTGGCCGACCGCATGGCCCACGTGGAGGCCGACTACACCCGCACCGGCCTGCCCGCCGCGCAGGCCGACGGCGCCTGGGCCCTGGAGAGCGCCTGCTATGCAGAGGGCACCGCCAAGGCCGACTTCATCCGCGAGGCCGCGCGCCTGCTCAAGCCCGGCGCCCGGCTGGCGGTGGCCGACGGCTTCCTGCTGCGCCGCAAGCCCGGCCGTGTGGCCGGCTGGCTGCACCGCCTGTGGGCCGACAGCTGGGCCGTGCCCACGCTGGCCGTGCGCGACGACTTCATCGCCGCCCTGCGCGACAACGGCTTCGAGGACGTCGAGTGCAAGTCGCTGCGCTGGCGCGTCGCGCCCAGCGCGCTGCACATTCCGGTGCTGGCCACGCGCTTCACCCTGGTCGAACTCTGGAAGGCGCGCGGCAAGCTCGGCGCGTGGCGGCGCAAGCACATCGTAGCCAGCTATTGCGCGCTGGCGCTGGGCATGTTCTGGCGCGACTTCGACTACTGCATGGTCACGGCCACGCGCAGTGCCGGCTGAGCGAACACGAGAAGAAACAACCAGCAGAAAGCTACGCATGCAAGACGACAACCAGGACAGCAGGCTCGCCGCACTCGCGCCAGAGCAGGCACCCGGCGAACTGCCGCCCCAATCCCGCGGCGCCATGCCCTTCGCATGGTTCTGGCCGATGCTGGCGGGCGCGGCCATCGCGCTGGTGCTTCGCATCATTTTCAGCGGCGGCCCGGGCCAGCGCTTCTCGCCGATGCTCGGCTCCTTCGTGTACTTCGTGCCCGCGCTGTGCGGCGCCGTCACCGTGTACATGGCCGAGCGCATCGAGCGCCGCAGCTGGGGCTACTACCTCTGGGCGCCGTGGGTGGCAACGGCGCTTTTCGTCGGCGGCACGCTGGCGGTGTTCATCGAGGGGCTGATCTGCGCCGTCGTCATCGTGCCGCTGTTCGCGGTGATGGGCAGCGTCGGCGGACTGGCGATGGGCATCGTGTGCCGCATCACCAACTGGCCGAAGCAGGCCATCTACAGCTTCGCGGTGCTGCCGCTGGTGCTCGGCGCCATCGAGCCGCAGCTGCCCAACCCGGACCGGCTGTCGAACACGTCGCGCACGCTCTTCATCGCCGCGCCGGCCGAGCGCGTGTGGCACGAGCTGAACGCCGCGCGCGACATCCGTCCCGCCGAAGTCGGCGACGCCTGGGCCTACCGCATCGGCGTGCCGATGCCGGTGTCTGGCGTCACGGTCGACACGCCCGAAGGCCGCGTGCGCCAGGTGCAGTGGCAGAAGAACGTGCACTTCGAGGAAGTCATCACCGAATGGCAGCCCAACCGGCAGCTGAAGTGGCGCTTCCGCTTCTCGCCCGACTCTTTCCCGGCCGGTGCGCTCGACGATCACGTGATGATCGGCGGCCAGTACTTCGACCTGCGCGACGCCACCTACACGCTGACGCCGCGCGACGGCGGCACCGAGCTGCGCGTTGCGGTGTCGTGGCGCATGAGCACCAGCTTCAACTGGTATGCGGACCGCGTCATGCACCTGCTGCTGGCCGACGCATCCGAGAACATCCTGCGCTTCTACAAGGCACGCGCCGAAGCCACGGCCGGCGCGGCGGCGGCCGGATGACGACGATGCCGCCCACCGCACCGGTCTTCCAGCAGGCGCTCGGCCCCGCCTGGGAGCGGCTCGGCGACGTCATCCGCCGACACTACGCGATGGCACCGTTCTCCGACGACCACGTGTGCGTGCGCGGCACCATGAGCGAGGTCTGGCACGCCCGCTGGGCCGCGCTGCTGATGCCCTTCGGCCGGCTGGTCGGCGCGCTGGTGCCGCACCAGGGCAAGGACGTGCCCATCGAAGTGCACTACAGCTGCCGCCCCGACGACGCCACGCTCCACTGGGACCGGGTCTTCCGCTTTCCGGGCGGGCCGCCCTTCCATTTCCGCTCGTACATGGCGCACGACGCGCGCCGGGGCGGCGAAGTGATCGAGTACGTGCGCTTCGGCATCGGCATGCGGATGGCCGTGAGCGCGGAAGAAGGCGCGCTGGTGTTCCGCGACCGGGGCTACATCTGGCGCGTGGCGGGGCTGCGCATTCCGCTGCCGCTGGGGCTCCTGCTGGGCACCGCCTACGTGGAAGAGCGGCCCGACCCGCAGGACGCCGACCGATTCACCATGAAGATGCTGCTGCGCCACCGCTGGTTCGGCGACGTGTTCCGCTACAGCGGGCGTTTTCACCTGGGCCCGCGCCCGGGTCCACAATGAGCCCACCATGCCACGCCGCCCCGAAAACCTCTACGCCCAGTACCACGCCCACGTCTATTTCGCGCCCGACACACTGGCGCAGGCGCGCAACCTCTGCGAGCGCGCCGGACAGGAACTGATGGTGGTGGTCGGCCGCGTGCACGAGCGGCTGGTGGGGCCGCATCCGCACTGGAGCTGCCAACTCGCCTTCGACGCCGCCGAATTCGACCAGGTCATCGGCTGGCTAGAGGCCAACCGCAACGGGCTCGACGTGTTCGTGCACGGCGTGACCGGCGACGACTTCGCGGACCACACGGCGCATGCCATGTGGCTGGGCGAGGAAAGCGCGCTCGACCTGCGGATGTTCCGGCACTAGCCTTCGAAGCTCGCGCCCCTTTTCAGAACTCCGCGTCGAGCTCGTCGATTTCCTCGGGCTCCTGTTTTGCCGCGGCCACCCATTCCTTCATGGCCGGCAGCTCCATCACCCGCTTGCAGTATGCCGCGCACGCGCTGTCCAGCGCCACGTCGTAGCTCAGGAAGCGCGTGACCACCGGCGCGTACATCGCGTCGGCCATGCCCGGCTGCTTGCCGAACAGGAAGGGGCCGCCGTAGGCCTTGAAGCATTCGCGCCAGATGGCGACGATGCGGTCGATGTCGGCCTGCGCGCGCGACCACACCTTGAAGTTCTTGAAATGGGCCTTGATGTTCATCGGCAGCGCGCCGCGCATCGACGAAAAGCCCGAATGCATCTCGCCGCAGATGGCGCGGCAGTGGGCGCGGGCGGCGATGTCGTCGGGCAGCAGTCCGGCCTTGGGCTTGATCTCGTTGAGGTATTCGCCGATGGCCAGCGTGTCCCACACCTTCACGCCGCCATGCTGCAGCGAGGGCACCAGCATCGACGAAGACAGCAGCAGCATCTCGGCCTTCATGGCCGGGTCGTCGGGCGGGATGACCTTCTCGCTGAAGTCCAGCCCGGCCAGCCTGCACATCAGCCAGCCGCGCAGCGACCACGCGCCGTAGTTCTTGCTGCTGATGGTGAGAACGGGTTTGGCCATCTTGAAGCTCCTTGGGCGTTGCCTCCTTGCGTGCAAGCGCCATGCCATGCGGCTGGCCCGCAACTTGCCTGCACCGGAGGCATGCTGTACCGGGCCTACCAGAACCAAGCCGACATGCTGTCGCCTGCCAGGCTCGCCGCGCAGTACCTGGGCCAGGCGCTGTGGAAAGACGGCACCGAGCGCACCATGCTGCGGCGCATGGCCGCGCAGTTCGAGGTGTTCTCGCGCATGCGGCTGACCCACACGCGGCCGCCCTACGGCATTGCCAGCGTGCCGGTCGACGGCGCCGAAGTGGCCGTGCACGAGGAAAAAGCCCTGGTCTCGCCCTTCGGCACCCTGTTGCACTTCAGGAAGGACACCGAAGCGGTGCACCCGCCCGTGCTGCTGGTCGCACCACTCTCGGGCCATTTCGCGACCCTGCTGCGCGAAACCGTGCGCACGCTGCTGCGCGACCACGACGTGTACCTGACCGACTGGCACAACGCGCGCGACGTGCCGCTCTGGGAGGGCCGGTTCGGCCTGGACGACTACACGCTGCAGCTCATGCGTTTCCTGGAGGCCGTGGGCCCGGGCGTGCACATGGTGGCGGTCTGCCAGCCCTGCGTGGCCGCGCTGGCCGCCACCGCGCTGATGGCCGAGGACGACAACCCCGCCACCCCGCGCAGCCTCACGCTGATGGCCGGCCCGGTCGATTGCCGCATCAACCCGACCACGGTCAACAAGCTCGCCACCGACCGGCCGATCGACTGGTTCCGGCGCAACCTCATCAGCCATGTGCCGTGGCCGCATGCGGGCGCCATGCGGCGCGTGTACCCGGGCTTCCTGCAGCTGTCGGCCTTCATGAGCATGAACCCGGAGCGCCACAAGAAGCAGTTCCAGGACATGTACACCCACCTGGTCGAGGGCGAAATCGACAAGGCCCGCACCATCGGCAACTTCTACGACGAGTACCTCGCCGTGAACGACCTGCCGGCCGAGTTCTACCTGGAGACGGTGGAGCGCGTGTTCCAGACCTACGACCTGCCGCGCGGCAAGCTCACCGTGGGCGAGCGCACCGTGAACCCCGCCGCCATCCGCCGCACCGCGCTGCTGACGGTGGAGGGCGAGCGCGACGACATCTGCGCCGTGGGCCAGACGGTGGCAGCGCAAGACCTCTGCACCGGCATACGCCCCTACCTCAAGGCACACCACCTGCAGGCCGGCGTGGGCCACTACGGCGTATTCAGCGGCAGCAAGTGGAATGCGCAGATCTACCCGCGCGTGCGCGAAACCATCCACGCGGCGGCCGAGCTGAACGGCTGAGCCGCGGCGCGGCAATCCGGCCAGGGCCGTGAGGCCATTGTTTGCCCTTGCGCGCCGGGCTTCCTACACTCGGGCCCATGCAACGCCAGGCTTTCATCCGCAGCACGCCGCGCGCAGTCTTCACTGCGTGCACGGCTGCAGGGTCGCATCCGACCCTCGCAGATCTCTGAGCCCGGCGGTCAGCCTCCCCCCTTTCTTCAGCACCTTTCATCGACCGCCGGGCCCAAGCCCCGCGCGGTAGCGCGCCCGCACGGGCACGCCGCGCTTTCCCCAGCTGATTCCTTCGCTCGCTGCCAGCCGCTTCGCCGTGGCCGGCGGCCGGCTTTGTCATGCGGAAAGAACACTGACGATGAACATCCAATCGATCTTGGCGGTGACCGACCTGTCGGCGCACGGCCTGCGCACTGTCGTGCGTGCAGCCAACATCGCGGCGGCGCACGGCGCGCTGCTGAAGATCATGTACGCGCCCGCCGCCTTCGCCGGCCCGGCGGATGCCGATGCGGCCGGCGGCCTGGGCGCCTTATGCCTGGAGGTGGCCGAGCGCTTCGGCATCCTCGTCAAGAAGATCGACGACACGCGCGGGCGCCTCGACGGCGCCGCGCACGAGGCGCAGTGGTGTGACCTCGTGGTGATAGGCGACGAGCCGGACCGCTCGCTCGCGGCCTTCTTCCACGGCCAGCCGTCCGAACAGCTGGTGCGGGCGGCGCAGCGGCCGGTGCTGGTGGCGCGGCTCGATGCGCGGGCCGGCGGCTATGGCCGCATCCTCGTCGCCGTCGATCTCATGGAAGAGTCGCGCCCCCTGGTCGACCTGGCCTGTGCCTTCGACGGCCAGGCCGACATCGAGCTGTTCCACGCCTTCACGCCCATGCACGAAGGCAAGCTGCGCTACGCCGACGTGTCGTCGCACGTGATCGACGCCTACCGCCACGCGTGCGCCCGCCATGCGCGCGAACGCATGCTGTGGCTGTCCGATGCGTCGATCGCGCGCCGCAACCGCGTGGTGTCGTCGATAGGGCGCGGCGATCCGGCGCGGCAGGCGGCCGTGCAGCAGCAGTACTCGAAGGCCGACCTGCTGGTGGTCGGCAAGCGCAGGCGCTGCGCGCTGATGGACTTTCTTTTCGGCAGCGTGGCGCTGCGCGTGCTGCGCTGGTCCACGGGCGACGTGCTGGTGGTGCCGCACTGCGCGCTTGCCGCACGGCAGGGTCAACGCGCCGCGGCGCTGGCGCAGAGGGGTGCGGCATGACGCTCGTGCTGGCATTCCCTCCGATGCAGCCGGTCTGGTGGCGCTTCAGGCCGGCCGAGCTGCGCATCGACGTCGATCCGCACAAGGCCAGGCCAGCAGACACGCTGGTGCCGGTACACGAACGCATGCGCACGATGGGCGCCCGCCTGCACGACATGCCGCAGCTCGCGCTGGGCGACCCCGGCCTGCGCGCACGCTATCGCGAGGCCGATGGCGAGCTGTACGTCTACATCGAGGACACGCGCCGCGACAGCCTCGTCGGCTACACCGTGTTCAACCGGCTCATCGAGCTCAACCGCAGGGCCGACCGCCACATCCGCGCGCCGCATTCGCAGTACGACCCGGCCTACCAGCGGCGCGGGCTGGCCTCCGCCGTGTACCGCTGGGCGCTGGGCCGGGGCATCTGCCTCATGAGCGGCGCGCGGCAGTCGCCGGGCGCGCATGCGCTCTGGCAGAGCCTGTCGCGCCACTGCGAGGCGGGCTTTGCCGACCTGCGCAACAAGCAGCTGAGCTACCTGGGCAGAGAGGTCGGGCGCGCCACGCTGGCTGAGCTGCACACGCGCATCTTCCTGCTCGGCGAGGGCTGGACGCTGGAGCGCTTCCGGCGCGAGACGCAGATGGCCTGAATCGCTCAGCGCCGCGCGCGCTGCGCCTTGCTCACGCGCCGCACGATCGCCTCGCCGGCCTGCGGAAGCCTGTCGCGCAGGAACGCGATCAGCTCCTGCGCCACCACGTTGCGCATCGGCCCCGGCAGGTAGGCCAGCACCACGCGGCGCTCGACGCGCGGCTTCAGCAGCGGCACCACGGCCAGTTCGGGGTCGCGCAGCGAAGAGGTGTACAGGCGCGGCATCAGCCCCAGCGCCTGCCCGCTGCGCACCAGCGCATAGAGCGTTTCCGAATAGCTCACGCGATAGGGCTCCGCGCCCTGCGCGAACTGCGCACGCGCCGGGTTGCCCAGCGCGGGCATGCTGCCGCTCTCGAACAGCACCAGCCGCTCCTTGCCGATGGCCTCCCAGTTCGCGTCGCCGGCGGCCGCCAGCGCATGGTCGCGCCGCACCACCAGCACCAGCGGGTCTCGGAACAGATCGATGCAGGTCAGGCCGCCGGGCGGCTCGGTGATGGCGGCCACCGCCATGTCGATCTGCCCGCTGCGCAGCTCGGCCAGCAGCGTGTTCGACGGCGCGTCGCGCCAGGCCAGCTCCACCTCGCGCTGGCCGCTGCCCAGAAACTCGCTGGCCGCGGCCGCCACGCGCGCACTGGCCGAGGGAATGACGCCCACGCGCACGAAGGCCCGGCCGCGCTGCACCGTGCTTTCGATGTCGCGCAGCGCCACGTCGAAGGTGTTGACCAGGAAGTCGGTGCGCGCCAGCACCTCGGCGCCCACGGGCGTGAGTTCCAGCCGGTGGGTGGAGCGGGTCAGCAGCTCCGCGCCCAGCAGCTTTTCCATCTGCTTGATGGCGTTGCTCAGGGCCGGCTGCGTGATGGAAAGCCGCCTGGCAGCGCGGCCGAACTGGCCTTCTTCCACCAGCACCGAGAAGAACTGCAGCTGGCGCAGCGTGAGCGCACGCAGGGGCAAGGCGGCCATGGACGCATCCTCGGTTATTGATTCAGTGAATCAAATTATAGAAATTCAAAATTTTCCTTATGAGGAGGCAATTACTAGACTGGTCAGCATGACCAGCCCCACCCCTGCTCCCTTCACGCTGGAATCGATGCTGCGGGCCATGCCCAAGGCCGAGCTGCACTGCCACCTGTTCGGCACGGTGCGCCACGAGACCTTCAAGCAGCTCAACCTGCGCGCCGGCGCGCCGCTGGCGGCCGACGAGATCGAGGGCTTCTACACGCGCGGAGAAAAACCGGTCGGCGTGCTGCGCGTGCTGCGCGCGCTCGACGCCCAGCTGGTTCGCGGCCCCGGCGACCTGTACCAGCTCACGCTCGAATACCTGCAGGACGCGGCCTCGCACAACGTGCGCTATGCGGAGTTCTTCTGGAACCCCACCGGCACGGTGCATGAATCGGGCATTGCCTATCCGATGGCACAGGCGGCCATCGTGCGCGCCATCCACGACGCGCAGCAGGATTTCGGCATCACCGGCCGGCTCATTGCCGCCATCGACCGCGAAGCCAGCCCGCAGGCCGCGGTGGAAATGGTGGAGTGGGTCAAGGCGCACCGCTGCGACGAGGTGATCGGCATCGGCATCGACTACCGCGAGAACGACCGTCCGCCAGAGCTGTTCACCCGGGCCTATGCCGATGCGAAGAAAGCCGGCCTGAAGACCACCGCGCACGCGGGCGAGTTCGGTATGCCCTGGACCAACGTGCGCACCGCGCTCGACGTGCTGCAGGTCGACCGCATCGACCACGGCTACACGGTGGTCGACCAGCCCGACTATGCGCGCCAGTGCGCCGAGCGCGGCGTGATCTTCACCGTGGTGCCCACCAATTCGTACTACCTGCGCACGCTGCCGCCGGAGCGCTGGGCGCTGGACCATCCGATCCGCAGGATGCCCGGCCTGGGCCTGCGCATCCACCCCAACACCGACGACCCGACGCTGCACAAGGTCACGCCCACGCAGGCCTGGTTGATGATGGTGCGCGACTTCGGCTTCGGCCTGGACGACCTGCGCGGCTTCATGCACAACGGCCTGGACGGCGCATGGATCGACGACACGCAGCGCCGCGAATGGCGCACGCAATGGGGCGACGCGTTCGACACGCTGCGCGACCGCCTCGACACCGAACCCGCCCCCACCACCCTCGAATGACCCACGCCATGAACACTCCCCGCCGCCTGCTTATCACCGCCGCGCTTTGCGCGGCCCTGCCCACCGCGGCGCTCGCGCAGGCCTGGCCCACGGCCAAGCCCATCACGCTGATCGTTCCCTACACCGCCGGCGGCAGCGTGGACGTGAATGCGCGCCTCGTCGCGCAGCGCCTCGGCGAGCGGCTCAAGCAGTCGGTGGTCATCGAGAACGTGAGCGGTGCGGGCGGCGCCATCGGCGTGGCCAAGGCGGTGAACGCCACGCCCGACGGCTACACGCTGGTGGTCGGCCCCGACAGCGCCATCGCCATCGGCAAGCTGGTGAACCCGACCGCCTTCCGCTTCGATCCGCTGAAAGACCTGGCGCCGGTCGGCCTGCTCAACACCGCGCCGATGGTGCTGGTGGCGCGGCCCGGCCTGGAGGCCCAGACCTTTTCCGACTTCGTGAAGCTCGCGAAGGCCAAGCCCGGCAAGTACAACTACGCGACCTCGGGCGTGGGCACGGTGCTGCAATTGGCCATGGAGCTGCTGAAGGAGCGCAGCGGCATCTTCGTCACCCACGTGCCCTACCGCGGCGGCGCACAGATTGCCACCGACGTGATCGGCGACCAGGTCGACCTGGCCATGCTGGTGAGCACCAGCGCCATACCGCACGTGAACGGCAAGCGCCTGAAGGCCCTCGGCATCACCAGCAGCAAGCGGCTGCCCACGCTGCCGAACGTGCCCACCTTCGACGAGATGCCCGGCCTCAAGGGTTTCGACATGGTGAGCTGGACCGGCATCTTCGCGCCCGCGAAAACGCCGCCGGCGGTGGTCGCGCAGATCAACCAGGAACTCAATGCGGTGCTGCAGGAAGAAGGCGTGCGCTCCAAGCTGATGGAGCAAGGGGCGCTGCCGGGAAGCGGCACACCGGAGTCGTTCGGCAAGTTCGTGCAGGCGGAATACGCGCGCAATCAGAAGATCGTGCAGACCGCGAACATAAAGGAATAGGGCTCGCCTCCAACGTGGAGGCAGCGCTCAGCCGGTCTTTTCGTCTTCCGCGGGCCAGTCGCGGATGTAGGCCTTGAGCATCTTGTTCTCGAAGTTCTGGCTGTCCACCACGGCCTTGGCCACGTCGTAGAAGCTGATCACGCCCATCAGCATGCGCTTGTCCATGACGGGCATGTAGCGCGCGTGGCGCTCCAGCATGATGCGGCGGATTTCGTCGAGGTCGGTTTCCAGGGTGCAGGTGACGGGGGCATCGTCCATGGCCTTGCGGACCAGCGTGGTGCCGACCTGGCCGCCGTTGTTGACGATGGCGACGATCACTTCCCGGAAGGTGAGCATGCCGACCAGGTCGCCGTGCTCCATGACCACCAGCGAACCGATGTCCTTTTCCGCCATGGTGTTGGCGGCGTCTGCCAGCGGGTCGTCTGGCGTGATGGTGAAGAGCGTGTTGCCCTTGACGCGAAGGATGTCGCTGACTTTCATCGTGTGCTCCTCTCGGGACTCAATCTCGGCTATCTCTGGTGTATCTGGGCGGGCCTGCCGTTTTTGAATATAGCCCACAATCGACGCCGACCTGAGCGCCCTTGTCGCGGACGCATGAATTGCAGACGTAACGGGGCATTGCCAGGAGACAACGCTCAGACACAGAAAGGCCTTCATGCCCGGTTATTCCGACCCCGGTTTCGACACCCTCGCGCTGCACGCCGGCGCCTCGCCCGACCCCGCCACCGGCGCGCGGGCCGTGCCGATCCACCTCACCACCTCCTTCGTCTTCGAGTCGAGCGACCACGCCGCCGCGCTGTTCAACCTGGAGCGCGCCGGCCACGTCTATTCGCGCATCAGCAACCCGACCAACGCGGTGCTGGAGCAGCGCGTGTCGGCGCTCGAAGGCGGCATCGGCGCCATCGCCACCGCCAGCGGACAGGCCGCGCTGCACCTGTCGGTGGCCACGCTGATGGGCGCGGGCTCGCACATCGTGGCCAGCACGGCGCTGTACGGCGGCTCGCAGAACCTGCTGCACTACACGATGCGCCGCTTCGGCATCGAGACCACCTTCGTCAAGCCCGGCGACCTGGACGGCTGGCGCAACGCCGTGCGGCCCGAGACAAAGCTGTTCTTCGGCGAAACCGTGGGCAACCCCGGGCTCGACGTGCTCGACATTCCCGCGGTGAGCGACATCGCCCACGAAGCCGGCGTGCCGCTGCTGGTCGACTCCACGCTCACCTCGCCCTACCTCATCAAGCCCTTCGACTGGGGCGCCGACCTGGTCTACCACTCGGCCACCAAGTTCCTGTCGGGCCACGGCACCGTGATCGGCGGCGTGGTGGTCGACGGCGGCAGCTTCGACTGGGAGAAGTCGGGCAAGTTCGCCGAGCTCACGCAGGCCTACGACGGCTTCCACAACATGGTGTTCAGCGAGGAAAGCACCGTCGGCGCCTTCCTGCTGCGCGCGCGCCGCGAAGGCCTGCGCGACTTCGGCGCGTCGATGAGCCCGCACACGGCCTGGCTCATCCTGCAGGGCATCGAGACGCTGCCGCTGCGCATGGAGCGCCACATCGACAACACGCAGAAGGTGGTCGAGTTCCTGGCCGCGCACCCGTTCGTGTCGCGCGTGGGACATCCGCTGATCGAGTCGCACCCTAGCCACGCGCTCGCGCAGAAGCTGCTGCGCCACGGCGCGCGCGGCGCCGGCGCGGTGTTCAGCTTCGACATCAAGGGCAGCCGGGCGCAGGGCAAGGCCTTCATCGAAGCGCTCAAGCTGTTCAGCCACCTGGCCAACGTGGGCGACTGCCGCAGCCTGGTGATCCACCCGGCCAGCACCACCCACTTCCGCATGACCGACGAGGCACTGGCCGGCGCGGGCATATCGCAAGGCACGATCCGCCTGTCGATCGGCCTGGAAGACGCTGCCGACCTGATCGACGACCTCAAGCGCGCGCTGAAGGCGGCGGAAAAGGCGGGTGCCTGACATGAACTACATCGTCAACGGCCACGGCACCTACTGCTACACCGGCGGCAAGCCGCTCGATCCGGCCAGGCCCACGGCCGTGTTCATCCACGGCGTGCTGAACGACCACAGCGTGTGGATCCTGCAGACCCGCTGGTTCGCCAACCACGGCTGGAACGTGCTGGCGGTCGACCTGCCCGGCCATTGCAAGAGCGAAGGCCCGCCGCCCGCCAGCGTGGAAGAGGCGGCGCAGTTCGTCATCGCGCTGCTCGACGCGGCGGGCGTGGAGAAAGCCGCGCTGGTCGGCCACAGCTTCGGCTCGCTGATCGCGCTGGAGACCGCTGCGCGCGCGCCCGGGCGCGTGTCGCACCTGGCGATGGTGGGCACGGCCTACCCGATGACGGTGTCGCCCGCGCTGCTCGACGGCGCGCTCAACGACCCGCAACGCGCCATCGCCATGGTCAACACCTTCTCGCATGCGCTGCTGGCGCCGCCGCCCTCCTCGCTCGGCCCGGGCACCTGGCTCTACGGCAGCTCGCGCGCGCTGATGCGCCGCGTGCTCGCGAGCAACCGCGACGCCAACGTGTTCCACATCGGCTTCAAGGCCTGCAACGACTACGCCAACGGCGAAGCGGCCATGGAAAAGGTGCAGTGCCCGGTGCTGTTCCTGCTCGGCGACGCCGACCAGATGACGCCGCCGCGTGCCACCAAGGCGCTGGTGGGCAAGGCCCGCAGCGGCAAGGTGGTGACGGTGCACGCCGGCCACGCGCTGATGAGCGAGGCGCCGGACGCGGTGCTGTTCGCGTTGCGCGACTTTCTGAACGCGGCGCCTGCCGCCTGAAGCCGCCGCGCTGGCGGCTCAGTCCAGCGAGATGCCCGCGCGGTCGGCCTGCACGCGGTAGCGCGAGATCTCGCTCTCGGCCTCCTTGCGGAAGGCTTCCGGGCCGACCGTCACGGGGTCCATGCCCTGTGCGCGCAGGTTCGCCTGCAAGGCAGCGTCGTCCATGGCCCGCGTGACCGCCCGGGAAAGCGTGTCGAGCACCGGCGTCGGCGTGCGCGCCGGGGCGGCCAGCCCGAACCAGGCTTCGAACGTGGCATCGGGCAAGCCCTGCTCCGCCAGGGTGCGCACCCCGGGCAACGCACCGGAGCGTCCGGCGCCGAACACGGCCAGCGCATGCAGCCGGCCCGCATTCACGAGCGGCGCCAGCGCGCCCGCCACCTCGATGCCCAGGTCCACTTCGCCGGCGCTCAGGGCCACGGCAAGCTGGCCCGTGTTGCGGTAGGGCACGGCCTGCAGACGGATGCCCGCTGCGGCGGCAAGCATCTCGCCAGCCAGGTGCGGGCCCGACCCCGGGCCGAAGGTGCCGTAGCGAATGCGCCCCGGGTGCGCCTTGGCCGCCGCGATCAGCTCGGGCAGCGAATGCCAGGGCGTGTCCTTGCCCCCCACGAGCGCGAGCGAACTGCGCGCGACGATGGCAATGGGCGCCAGGTCGCGCGCCGGGTCGTAAGGCAGCTTCTTGCGCAGCGCCGGGTTGATGCTGAAGCTGGTCGATCCCGACAGCAGCAGCGTGTGGCCGTCAGGCACCGAACGCACGACGTACTGGGTGCCGATGACGGTGGCTGCGCCCGGCCTGTTGTCGATGAACACCGGCTGGCCCAGTTCTTGGGACAGCGGCCGCGCGAGGACACGGGCCACGATGTCGCTGCCGCCGCCGGCCGTGAACGGCACCACCATGCGGATCGGCCTTTGCGGCCAGTCGCCCGTCGGAGCCGTTTGCGCATGGGCGCCCTGCACCGCGGCCAGGCACAGCAGAACGCCCTGCCCCCAGCGCCGGAGGACGAGCAGGGCATGAAGAAGAACGCCGAGGATGCGGGACGAAAGCTGGGTCATGGAATCCGCGCCGGGCCGGGCGAGCGGCCCGGCCGGTTGCCGCACGGGCAACGAACAGATTTCCAGTTTGCCCCATGCCATCCATCCGTGCAGCCCGAGGGGCCGAATTCGCGTACCTGTCCTACCTGCCCGGCATCTACTCGGCGGCGATGCCCGCGCGGTGCGCCAGCGCGCGGTAGCGCGAAATCTCGCCCTCCATCTGCGCGCGGAAGGCGGCCGAGCCGATGGCCACCGGCTCCATGCCCTGCGCGCGCAGCTGCGCCTGCAGCGAGGCATTGGCCATGGTGGCCGTGACCGCGCGGGACAGCTTGTCGATCACCGGCGCCGGGGTGCGCGCCGGCGCGGCAAAGCCGTACCAGGCGTCGAAGGTGGCATCGGGCAGGCCCTGCTCGGCGAGCGTGCGCACCTCGGGCAGCATGCTGGAGCGCGTGGCCCCCACGATGCCCAGCGCACGCAGCTTGCCCGAGCGCACATGCGGTGCCACCGCCGCCACGGTGTCGATGCCCACTTCTATTTCGCCGCCGATCACGGCCATCGAACTCTGGCTGCTGCCCTTGTACGGAATGTCCTGCAGCTGGATGCCGGCCGCCAGCGCGAAGAGTTCGCCCGCCAGGTGCGGGCCGGAGCCCGAGCCGAAGGTGGCATAGCGGATGCTCTTCGGCCTGGCCTTGGCGGCCGCGATGAGCTCCGGCACCGAATGCCACGGCGTGCCCTTGCCCACCACCAGCACCAGCGGCGTGCGCGCGACGATGGCGACGGGCGCCAGGTCGCGCACCGGGTCGTACGGCAGCTTTGCGCGCAGCGCCGGGTTCACGCTGTAGCTGGTCGAGCCCGAGAGCAGCAGCGTGTAGCCGTCGGGCGCGGCCTTGGCGACGGCGTCGGTGCCGATGATGGTCGAGGCACCGGGTCGGTTGTCGACGACGATGGGCTGGCCGAGCCGCTCCGACAGGGTCTGCCCCATCGCGCGCGCCACGAGGTCGGTGCCGCCGCCCGGCGGGAAGGGCACGACGAGCTTGATGGGGCGCTCGGGCCAGGCGTCCTGGGCGAACGCGGGCGCATGGGTGCCCAGCACGGCGGAAGCGGAAAGCAGCAGCCCGAAGCGGCGGCGTGAAATGGCGAGGTTCATGGTGCGAGTCAGGAGGAGGAAGAAGAAACGGATGCCGGCAGCCGCCCGGCGGCCCACGGCGCGAGCCCCGGCTCGCCAAGGTCCCAGTACAGGCCGGCCATGATCTGCAGGCCTTCGCGGGCCAGCGGCGCGAGCAGGTGCTCGTTGGGTGCGTGCTGCGCGCAGGCGGGGTACGAATGCGGCACCCACAACGTCGGCAGGCCCAGCAGGTCGGCGAACACATCGTTGGGCAGCGAGCCCGCGAGGTTGGGCAGCAGGTCCAGGCGATGCCCGCTGCTGCGCTCGATGGACTGCCGAGCCCAGCCGACCCACGGGTTTTCCACGTCGAGCCGCGTGGCCGCGCCGGTCAGCGTGATCGCCACCTCGACCTGCTCGAAGCCATGCGCATCGAGGTGCGCGCGCACGATCTGCCGCAGGTCCTGCCAGGGCGTGCCGACCACGAAGCGCAACTGGCAATGCGCCACGGCCTCCGAGGGAATCGCATTGACCGGCCGCACGGCGGAGCCGGCGCCGAGCGCCAGCACCTCGATGGTGTTCCAGGCCACCAGCCGCTCGGCCGGGCTCAGGCCGGGCTCGCCCCAGCCTTCGTCGACGGCGGGGTCGTCCGCGCCGCCGCCGATGGCGATGTCGGCGAGCGCATCGCGCACCGCCTGCGAGACCGGCGGCGGGCGCAGGGCCTCGACCAGGATGCGGCCTCGCGCATCCACCAGCGAAGCCACCGCATGGCTGAGCACCGTGCCCGGGTTGACCAGCACGCCGCCCCAGTTGCCCGAGTGGTAGCCGCGCGGCCGGGCGCGCAGCCGCAGGCTGAAGTTGACCGCGCCGCGCGAACCCAGGAACAGCGTGGGCCGCAGGGCGCTCACGCGCGGGCCGTCGCTGGCAATGAAGAGGTCGGCGCGCAGCTTGTCGCGCTCCTGCGCGCACACCGCGTGCAGGCCGGGCGAAGCGGCCTCCTCGCCCATCTCGACGAGCCAGGTCACGTTGTAGCCCAGGCGCCCGCCGCGCGCCTGCAGCGCAGCGGCGAGGCCGCCCAGGTTGATGCTGTGCTGGCCCTTGTTGTCGGCCGTGCCGCGGCCGTACCAGCGCTCGCCGCGCACCGTGAGCGCCCACGGCGCGAGGCCCTCTTCCCAATTCGCGTCCTGCCCGCTGACCACGTCGCCGTGGCCGTAGGTCATGACCGTGGGCAGCGACGGGTCCTCGATGCGGCGCGCGATGAGAAAGGGTCCGCCGCCGGGCACCGGGTTGGCGATGACCTCGCAGGCGAAGCCGAGCGCGGAGAGGGGCGGAATCATCTCTTCGCGCAGGTAGGCCTCGAGCGCGGGCGTGGCGGCGCCGGTGTCGCTTTCGGTGCGAAAGGCGACGCGGCGCTGGAGGTCGGCGAAGAAGCCGCCGCCGTCGAAATAGGCCGTGGCGGCGGCCAGGCTGTCGGTGCGTTGCATGAAAGGTGTCCTTGTCCTTGCGTGGGGTGGAGCAAGTACAAGGCCTGAAGGCCGATGCTTCCAGCATCGTTTTGGCAAGCTACCATTGCCTTCAAGGCAACACCCGTCCGGCGCTCATGACCCTTCCGCTTCTCAGCATCCCGATGCGGCACTTCCTCGAAGTGGCGCGCAGCGGCTCGGTCAACCAGGCGGCGGCACGGCTCTACGTCGCGTCGTCGGCGGTGAGCCGGCAGATCGCCAAGCTCGAGGACAGCCTGGGCAAGCCGCTGTTCGAGCGGCATGCGCGCGGCATGGCGCTCACGGCGGCGGGCGAGCGGCTGGCGGCGCACCTGCGCAATGCGCAGCTCGACATCGAACAGGTGGTCGAGCAGGTGCGCGACCTCGGCGGCCAGGGGGCGCGGCGCATCCGCATGGCTTGCACCGAGGGCTTCGCGGGGCACTTCATGCCGCTGGTGATGCGCAGCTTCGAGCAGGCGCACCCCGGTTGCCAGCTCGAGCTGCACGTGGGCTCGCCCGACGGCGTGAGCGCGCTGCTGGCGCGCGGCGAGACCGACATCGGCCTCAAGTACGTGGTGGCGCCGGAACCCGGCCTGGCAATAGCGCACACCGCCACCGCGCCGGTATACGCCGTGCTGCGGCCCGACCATCCGCTGGCGCGCCAGCGCGTGGTGTCGGTGGCCGACGCGGTGCGCTACCCGTTGGCGGTGGGCGACAAGGGCGTTACCGCGCGCCAGCTGTTCGACCAGGCCTGCAGCCTGCAGGGCCTGCGCTACCAGGCGATCTTCGTGAGCAATTTCTCGTCGGTGCTGCTGCCGCTGCTGCGCACGCCCGACGTGATGCTGTCGGGCCACCTCACGGTGATGCACCTGATCGACGCGGGCACCGTGGTGGCGCGGCCGTTCGCCGAAGCGCCGCTGCAGCAGCGGCAGTTGCAGGTGCTGGCGCTCGAAGGCCGCACCTTGCCGCCGCTGGCGCAGGAATTCGTCGGGCACCTGGTGGCTGCGATCGCCAGCGCGGGCCGGCGCAAGCTCGGACGGGCACGCGCGGGCGCCGCCGCTGCTGGCTGAGCGGGCTCAGCCCAGCGCGTTGATGTCGGCCGGGTCGAGCACGACCTTGGGCGCGCCGTTGCGCGCCACGGCCAGCATCGCGCGGCCGACCTTCTCGGTGGTCGTCACCCGGTTCGGCCAGAGCCGGTAGGCCAGGCCGAGCAACGGGCCGAGCACGCGGATGGCGGCGTCGTAGAGCGGCGTCTTCGAGCGCACGCCGTGCATCGGCTGGATCATGCCGGGGCGGAACATGTAGGCCGCCTTGAACGGCAGGCGCAGCAAGGCGTTTTCGGTCGCGCCCTTCACGCGGGCCCACATGCTGGTGCCGCGCTCGCTGCTGTCGGTGCCCGCGCCGGTCACGTAGGTGAAGGTCATGCCGGGGTTCAGCCTGGCGAGCACGGTGGCGGCGGCCAGCGTCAGGTCGTAGGTGATGCGCTTGTACTCCGGCTCCTTCATGCCGACCGAAGACACGCCCAGGCAGAAGAAGCAGGCGTCGAAGCCCTGGAGCTGCGGCTCGATGGCGCCGTAGTCGTACATGTCCTTGTGCACCAGGTCGCGCAGCTTCGGGTGCTGCTGGCCGGTGGCGCTGCGGCCCACGGCCACCACGCTTTCGACGTCGGGCGCGAGCAGGCACTCGCGCAGCACGCCCTGCCCCACCATGCCGGTGGCGCCGAAGATCAGGATTTTCATGGGCAGGGTTCCGGTCAGACCGTGAAGACGGCGGGCTTTTTGTTCAGCACCGCGAGCAGCAGGTCGACGTCCAGGCTCGAAGGCTTGGGCGGCTGCAGCGCCGAGAGCATGCGCGAGAGCGTCTCCGCATGCGGCAGCAGCGGGCCGAGGAAGCGCGTGCCATCCGCACCGGCCACCAGCAGGGTCGGGAAGGTCTCGACGTCGAAGGCATCGGCGATGTCGGCGTGGTCTTCGATGTCGACCCAGGCGAAGCGGAACTCCGGGTGTGCGCTCGCCACCTGCTGCAGCAGCGGCCGGTAGTCGCGGCAGGTGCCGCACCATTCGGCGCACAGGCACACGACCCACGGCGCATCGCTGGCGGGCTCGGCGGATTCTGGGGTGCTTGGAAGTGCGCTCAAGGCTGATGCGTCGAAGGTGTGATCGGAAGACCGGATGGTGCGGTCGCAAGGTCGTGGCTATTATGGACAAAGCCCTCCGCCAACGGGTTCCGGGGGCACAGGAGACTCGCACGATGAACACCACGACTGCCACGGGATCTGCCGTCGATCCGCGCCAATTCAAGAGCTTCGCGCAGTTCTATCCCTTCTACCTGACCGAGCACGCCAACCTCACCTGCCGCCGGCTGCACTTCGCGGGCTCGACGATCTCGCTGCTGTGCCTGGTGGCGCTGGTGGTCACGCTCAACCCGCTGTGGCTGCTGGCCGGGCTGGTGGCGGGCTACGGCTTCGCATGGGTCGGGCACTTCGGCTTCGAGAAGAACAAGCCGGCCTCGTTCAAGCGGCCGCTCTATTCGTTCATGGGCGACTGGGCGATGTACCGCGACATCTGGCTGGGGCGGGTGAAGATCTAGCTCCGCTAGATCAGGAGCACGTCGCCCAGCCTCAGGGAGCGCAGCGGGCCCTTCTGCCAGAGGTCTTCGAGCGGCTCGGCCCGGGGCATCAGCAGTTCCTTCAGCAGCGGCTCGATGGGGGTCGAGGGGTCGGCCAGGAGCACGTAGCGCGGATCTTCGTTGGCGGGCTCTTCCGCCAGCGGTGCGATCCAGTCGAGCGCCACCAGCGTCTCGAGCACCGGCGCGAGCTGCAGCGAATCGACCCGCATGCGCGTCACCAGCTCGGCCGCGCCCATGCCCTTGGCCGGCGTGGCGCGCGCGCGGGCCAGGTGCTGCAGCGATTCCATGGCCAGCTGCAGCGGCCAGCCGGCGGTGCCGCCGCGCCGCGCGACGCCCGTCAGCAGGCTCGGCAGATAGGCCGCGATGACCGCGCCCAGCAGCACGATCACCCAGGCCACATAGATCCACACCAGCAGGATCGGGAAGGTGGCGAAGGCGCCGTACAGCACCGAATAGGTCGGCACCAGGCTCAGGTAGTAGCCCAGCACGCGCTTGGCGATCTCGATGGCCGCCGCCACGAAGATGCCGCCGGCCCAAGCGTGCGACCAGCGCACGTTGGTGTTGGGCACGTAGTGGTAGAGCGAGGCCATGCCGGCCGCGAGCAGCATGAACTCGAGGCTGTCGAAGGCCAGCTTGACCATGGTGCCGCCCACCACGTCGCGCGAGGCCGAGAACACATAGGACGTGGTCGACAGGCTCACCGCCAGGATGAGCGGCCCCAGCGTGATGGTGGCCCAGTAGATAAGCACCCGCTGCGCCAGCGGCCGCGGCGAGCGCACGCGCCAGATGTTGTTGAGCGTCTTGTCGATGGTGAGGATCAGCGCAATGGCGGTGATCAGCAGCACGATCAGGCCCGCGATGCCCAGCCCGCTGGCCTTGCTCGCGAACTGGTTCAGGTAGCCGAGCACCTGCCGCGCGATGTTGTCCGGGATCAGGCTCTCGATCAGCCAGCGCTGCAGCCGGCCCTGCATCTTGGCGAACATGGGGAACACGGTGAACAGCGCCAGCGCCACCGTGAAGAACGGCACCATCGCGATGGTGGTGGTGAAGGTCAGGCTGCTGGCCGTGAGGCCAAGCTTGTCTTCGCGGAAACGCTCGCCCAGTACCGCCGCGGTGTTGCGCCACGGAAAACGCGAAAGATCCCTCCAAAGCTGCCGACGATTCATGGCCGGTATCATAGGAGTTGAACTCTCCCCCAGTCTCCGCGCACTTCGTGTCGCTGCGCCAACCCCCTCACCGGGGGCGATACCAGCGGCCCGGCAAAGCCGGTTCCGCGGTATCCCGCCAATGAATGCCAACTTGCCGCTCCCACCCTCCTCCGTTCGCGCGACCCGCTGGGCCGCCGTGGGCAGCCTCGTCGGCCTCATCGTGCTGGGCCTGGCCTGGGAGCTGTGGCTGGCGCCGTTGCGCCCAGGCGGCTCGCTGCTGGCGCTGAAGGTGCTGCCGCTGGTCATTCCGCTCGCGGGTCTGTGGAAGAACCGCATGTACACCTACCGCTGGGTCAGCCTGATGATCTGGCTCTATTTCACCGAGGGCGTGGTGCGCGCATGGAGCGACACCAACGGCGTGGGCCAGGTGCTCGCGCTGGTCGAGGTGCTGCTGTGCCTCGTGCTCTTCGCGGCCTGCGCATGGCACGTGCGGCTGCGCCTGCGCCACGCCAAGGCCCTTGCCGCCACCTCGCGCCCACTGGAGGCTTCCACCCAATGACTTCTTCTTCCGACCTGATCGACCAATTGCGCGCCATCGTCGGCGCCCAGCACGTGCTCAACGAGGGCGACCTCACCGCCTACGAACAGGACTGGCGCAAGCGCGCGCGCGGCAAGTCGCTGGCCGTGGTGCGCCCGGCCAACACCCAGCAGGTGGCCGACGTGGTCAAGGCCTGTTCCGCCGCCGGC